>Ga0310811_10000071_pt1 | contig 162998 bp, 164 predicted proteins | sample YCmetagenome_FD_207642 | JGI IMG/M metagenome (GOLD analysis project Ga0310811, IMG submission 207642) | Soil microbial communities from experimental microcosm in Duke University, North Carolina, United States - YC | ecosystem: Engineered > Artificial ecosystem > Soil microcosm > Unclassified... | reverse complement strand
AAAAAAGAATTCAAAGTCCTGGCTGATAAAACATCCCGACGGGGGTCGGGACAATGAATCAGCCAAACTAAACAGTTGGCATCAACAATCAATATGACACGCTATTGAGTTCTCAAGAAACAGTCACACTCATGGGGCAGTGACCGGACAGCGTCCGGCACCCGCCTCATCGGCGTTCGCTTCGGATTACCGCACCCGAGCCGATCTTTCGTTCGGCCCCCTCGCGGTGTCCCCTACTTTAGCAGATCTTCGGCGACCGTTTGACCGGACCGCTTCGCTCTACCCAGTTGGGGGTTCGGCCACCGTGTCGGATCTTGGAACCCGCTCCGGCGACTCGATGAACATTAGGCTGCCCGTGGAGCCGAGTCAAATCGAGAAGCCAGAGCCCTGATACTGCGTGCGTAGGGGTACGCACCGACGCACCGTCAGTTACCAGCGCATGAACGCGGACGGCCCGTTCCGTACCCCGGCGGTGTGCTCGGGGGTACGGAACGGGCCGTCGGCGGTTCTCTGCCGGGCGGTGCCGTTCGTGGTGCTAGCGGACGACTTCCACCGCGGCGAGGGTCTTCTTGCCGCGGCGCAGCAGCAGCCAGCGGCCGTGCAGCAGGTCGGCCTCGGCGGGCGCGGCCTCGAGCTCCTCGACCTTGGCGTTGTTGAGGTACGCGCCGCCCTCCTGGATCGCCCGGCGCGCGGCACCGCGGCTGGCCACGATCCCGGTGTCGGCCAGCAGTTCGTAGACCGGACGCAGCTCGGACACCTGAGCCGTCGGGAGCTCGGAGAACGCGGCACGGAGCGTCTGCTCGTCCAGCTCCCCCAGGTCCCCTTGGCCGAACAGCGCCTTGCTGGCCGCCTCGACCCGGCGCAGGTGGTCCTCGCCGTGCACCAGCTTGGTCACGTCCTCGGCGAGGGCGCGCTGGGCCAGCCGCAGGAACGGCTTCTCCTGCGTCACGGCCTCGAGTTCCGCGATCTCCTCCTGCGTACGGAAGGTGAAGATCTTGAGGTACTCGACCACCTTCACGTCCTCGGCGTTCAGCCAGAACTGGTAGAAGGCGTACGGCGACATCATGTCCGGGTCGAGCCAGACGGTGCCGGTCTCGGTCTTGCCGAACTTCGTGCCGTCCGCCTTCGTCACCAGCGGCGTGCCGATCACGTGCACGGACCCGCCCTCGGACTTGTGGATCAGGTCCACGCCGGCGGTGAGGTTGCCCCACTGGTCGCTGCCGCCGGTCTGCAGGGTGCAGCCGTACTGCTTGTACAGCTCCAGGAAGTCCAGGCCCTGCAGGATCTGGTACGAGAACTCGGTGTAGCTGATGCCGGCCTCGGAGTTCAGCCGCGCGGCCACCGCGTCCTTGGAGAGCATCTTGCCGACCCGGAAGTGCTTGCCGATGTCCCGCAGGAAGTCGATCGCGGAGATCGGCGCGGTCCAGTCCAGGTTGTTGACGATGCGCGCCGCGAACTCACCCTCGAAGTCGAGGATGTGGCTGACCTGGCCGCGCAGCTTCTCCACCCACTCCGCGACCGTCTCCTTGGAGTTGAGCGTTCGTTCCGCTGTCGGCTTCGGGTCGCCGATCAGGCCGGTGGATCCGCCGACCAGGCCCAGCGGGAGGTTCCCGGCGTCCTGGATCCGGCGCATCGTGATCAGCTGGACCAGGTTGCCCATGTGCAGGCTCGGCGCGGTCGGGTCGAAGCCGCAATAGAAGGTGACGGGCCCGTCGGCGAAGGCTTTGCGCAGCGCTTCCTCGTCCGTGGACAGGGCGATCAGGCCCCGCCACTTCAGTTCATCGACGATGTCCGTCACGGTCTCTACTCTTCTCTGCGGAATCCGACGTTACGGGCTCTAGCCTACTGACCGAGCCAGGTCCGCTGCTCCGCAATAAGCGCGCGGACCTCCGTGAGCTGCTCGCGGACCCGCTCCGGGGCCGTGCCGCCGCGGCCGTTGCGCGCCGCGACCGAGCCGGGGACGGTGAGCACCTGCTTGACCTCGGGGGTGAGCTTGGGGTCGATCGCGGCCAGGTCCTCGTCGGTGAGGTCGGACAGCTCGATACCGCGCGCCTCGCAGTACTGCACCGAGGCACCGGCCACCTCATGCGCGACCTTGAACGGCACGCCCTGCTTCACCAGCCACTCGGCCACGTCCGTCGCGAGGGAGAAGCCCTGCGGCGCGAGCTCGGCCATCCGCTCGCCGTGGAAGGTGAGCGTGGCGAGCATCCCGGTGAAGGCGGGCAGCAGCACCTCGAGCGTGTCCACGGAGTCGAAGACCGGCTCCTTGTCCTCCTGCAGATCCCGGTTGTAGGCCAGCGGGAGGGCCTTGAGCGTGGCGAGCAGGCCGGAGACGTTGCCGATGAGGCGGCCCGCCTTGCCGCGGGCGAGCTCGGCGATATCCGGGTTCTTCTTCTGCGGCATGATCGAGGAGCCGGTGGAGTACGCATCGTCGAGGGTGGCGAAGCTGAACTCCTTCGTCGTCCACAGGATGATCTCCTCGGCGATCCGGGAGACGTCCACGCCGATCATCGCGGCCACGAAGGCGAACTCGGCCACGTAGTCCCGGGACGCGGTGCCGTCGATCGAGTTCGCGCTGCTCGCGCTGAAGCCGAGCTCGGCGGCGACGGCGCTCGGGTCGAGGCCGAGGGTGGATCCGGCGAGCGCGCCGCTGCCGTAGGGCGAGACGTCGGTGCGCCGGTCCCAGTCGCGGAGCCGGTCGGCGTCCCGGCCGAGCGCGTGCACGTGGGCGAGCAGGTGGTGGGCGAGCAGCACCGGCTGCGCGTGCTGCAGGTGGGTGCGGCCCGGCATGACGACCTCGAGGTGCGCCTCGGCCTGGTCGGCGAGCGCCTGCTGCAGGTCGGCGAGCAGGGCGGCGACGACGCGTGCGTGTTCGCGCAGGTAGATCCGGCCGAGCGTGGCGATCTGGTCGTTGCGCGAGCGGCCGGCGCGCAGCTTGCCGCCGAGCTGCGGGCCGATCCGCTCGATCAGGCCGCGCTCCAGGGCGGTGTGGCAGTCCTCGTCGGCGATCGTGGGCAGGAAGGAGCCGGACTCGACGTCCTGCTCCAGCTTGTCCAGGCCCGCGATCATCCCGTCGAGCTCCTCGTCGGTGAGCAGCCCGGCCCGGTGCAGCGCGCGGGCGTGCGCCCGGGAACCGGCGATGTCGTACGTGGCCAGCCGCCAGTCGAAGTGCACGCTCGCGGACAGCGCGGCCAGCGCGTCGCTCGGGCCGCTGGAGAACCGGGAGCTCCAGAGCAGGTTGGTCGCGGGCTTGTCGGGCGAGGTCATGATCGAGGTCTTCCTTGCTGCTTCGGAGATGGAGTTCAGCTCGCGGCGGTGCTGAGGCGGCGGGCGAGGTCGGGGCCGCCCTGCGGGTCGCGGCAGATCACCAGGACCGTGTCGTCGCCCGCGATGGTGCCCATGACGCCGGCGGTCACGCCGAATCGGTCGGCGTGGTCGAGGGCGGAGGCGAGGAACTGGGCGGCCCCGGGCGGGGTGCGCAGCACGACGAGGTTCGCCGAGCCCTCCGCCGTGACCAGCAGTTCGCCGAGCAGGCGGCGCAGCCGGGTCTCGAGCTCGCCGGAGTCGGTCGCCGGGCGCGGCGAGCCGTCGCCGCCCTCGCTGCGCAGCGCGTAGATCAGCGCTCCGTCGTTGTCCCGGATGCGCATGGCGCCGAGCTCGTCGAGGTCGCGGGAGAGCGTGGCCTGGGTGACCGTGAAGCCCTCGGCGGCGAGCAGTTCGGCGAGCGCGGACTGCGAGCGCACCTGGTGCTTGCCGAGCAGGTCGGCGATCCGCTGGTGCCGGGCCCGGCGGGTGTTGACGACGGTCGCCGTGGCGCCCTCCAGCGCGGCCTCGGCCGGGCTGCGCTCGGCATCGGCGGTCGGCGCTTCGTCGTCCTTGACGGTGCGGGGGGCGGGCGGCGTCACGGGGTTTCCTTTCGGTAGCCGAGCAGATAGGCCAGCAGCGCCTTCTGGGCGTGCAGCCGGTTCTCCGCCTCGTCCCACACGGCGGACTGTGGTCCGTCGATGACCGAGGCGGCGATCTCCTTTCCGCGGTACGCGGGCAGGCAGTGCAGCACGATCGCGTCCGGGGCGCCGAGGGCGAGCGCCGCCTCGTCGAGCGCGTACGGCTCGAAGACGGAGGCGCGGTCGGACTTCTCGCCCTCCTGGCCCATCGAGACCCAGGTGTCGGTGACGAGCACGTCGGCGCCCTCGGCCGCGGCCTTCGGGTCCGAGGTCACCGCGACGGATCCGCCGGTCTCGGCGGCGATGCGGGCGGCGTCGCGGACGATCTCGGGGTCCGGCTGGTAGGCCTCGGGCGTGCCGACGCGCACGTGCATGCCTGCGGTGGCGCCGCCGAGCAGGTACGAGTGCGCCATGTTGTTCGCGCCGTCGCCGAGGTACGTCATAGTGAGCCCGGCGAGCTCGCCCTTGCGCTCCCGGACCGTCTGCAGGTCCGCGAGGATCTGGCAGGGGTGGAACTCGTCGGTCAGGGCATTGACGACCGGCACGTTGCTGGCCGCGGCCATCTGCTCGATCCTGGCCTGCTCGAACGTGCGCCAGACGATCGCGGCGACCTGGCGTTCGAGCACCCGCGCCGTGTCCTCGATCGGCTCGCCGCGGCCGAGCTGGCTGGTGCCGCCGTCGATGACGAGCGGGTAGCCGCCGAGCTGGGCGACGCCGACCGAGAAGGAGACCCGGGTCCGGGTGGACGGCTTGTCGAACAGCACGGCCACGGCGCGCGGCCCGGCGAGCACCGGATGCGCGAGGGGCTCCGCCTTGAATATGGCGGCGAGTTCGAGCACCTCGGCCTGCTCGGCCGGGCTCAGGTCGTCGTCACGGAGGAAGTGTCGGGTCGTCATGCTGGGATCGGCTTCCTAGGCGAGGGTTGCTTCGGGCAGAGCGTAGTCAAGCAGCTTGGGCAGGGCGGCGAGGAACTCCTCGGCCTGGTCGGGTGTCAGGATCAGCGGCGGGGCGATCCGGACGGCGTCCGGGGCCACGGCGTTGACGATGAAGCCCGCGTCCAGCGCGGCGTCCGCCACCGCGGCCGACTTCTCCTGCTCGAGCTGGATGGCGAGCAGCATCCCGGCGCCGCGCACGTCGTGCACGGCCGGGTGGTCGAGCGCGAGGATCCCCGCGCGCAGCCGGGCGCCGACCTCGCGGACGCGGGTCAGCAGGTCGTCGCGCTCGATGGCGTAGAGCACGGCGAGCCCGGCGGCGCAGGCGATCGGGTTGCCCGCGAAGGTCGAGCCGTGCGAACCCGGGTTGAACAGGTCCTTGGCCGGGCCGAAGGCGATGCACGCGCCGATCGGCAGGCCGCCGCCGAGGCCCTTGGCCAGGGTGACGATGTCCGGGCGGATCCCGGCCTGCTGGAAGGCGAACCAGTCGCCGACCCGGCCGATGCCGGTCTGCACCTCGTCGAGCACCAGCAGCGCGCCGTGCCGCTCGGTCAGCTCGCGAGCCGCCGCCAGGTAGCCGGGCGGGGCGGGCAGCACGCCGCGCTCGCCCTGGATCGGCTCGACCACGAACGCGGCGGTCTCGTCGTCGATCGCCGCCTCGAGCGCCGCGACGTCGCCGAAGGGCACGAACTCGACCCCGCCGGGCAGCGGTTCGAAGGGCTCGCGGATGCCGGGCTTGCCGGTCAGCGCGAGGGCGCCCATGGTCCGGCCGTGGAAGCCGCCCTCGGTGGCGATCACCTTGGTGCGGCCGGTGAGCCGGGTGAGCTTGAACGCCGCCTCGTTCGCCTCGGCGCCGGAGTTGGCGAAGTAGACCCGGGCGTCTCCCCCGGCCAGCTCGACGAGGCGTTCGGCCAGGGCGACCTGCGGCGCGGTGGCGAAGAAGTTGCCGACGTGGCCCAGCGTGGTCAGCTGCGCGGTGACGGCGTTCACGATCAGCGGGTGCGCGTGGCCGAGCGAGTTGACCGCGATGCCCGCGAACAGGTCGAGGTAGCGGCGGCCGTCGGCGTCCCAGAGCTGCGCGCCCTCGCCGCGCACGAAGACCCGCTTCGGCGTGCCGAAGTTGTTCATCAGCACGTTCGTGTAGCGCGCGGTCCACTCGGCGGACAGCCCGCCCTGCGCGTGCACCTCGGGCAGCGCCTCGGCCCGCGCGGCGTCGATGTTCGTGTTCTGTTCGGTCATGCCGCCGGTACCACCATCGTGCCGATCCCCTCATCCGTGAAGACCTCGAGCAGCAGGGAGTGCTGCACGCGGCCGTCGAGTACGTGCGCCGCGCCCACCCCGCCGCGCACCGCGCGCAGGCAGGCCTCCATCTTCGGGACCATGCCCGAGGTGAGGCTGGGCAGCAGCTTCTCCAGCTCGTCCGCGTCGAGCTGGCTGACCATCTCGTCCGAGTCGGGCCAGTCCGCGTAGAGGCCCTCGACGTCGGTGAGCACGACGAGCTTCTCCGCGCGCAGCCCGACGGCCAGCGCGGCGGCGGCCGTGTCCGCGTTGACGTTGTAGACGCCGCCGTCCTCGGCGCGGGCCACGCTGGAGACGACCGGGATGCGTCCGTCGTCCAGCAGCGCGCCGATGACCTGCGGATCGACCGTGACCACGTCGCCGACCCGGCCGATGTCCACCTGCTGCCCGTCCACCACGGCGTGCCGCTGACGGGCCGTCATGCTGTTGGCGTCCTCGCCGGACAGGCCGACGGCGAACGGCCCGTGCTCGTTGACCAGGCCGACGATCTCGCGCTGCACCTGGCCGGTGAGCACCATCCGCACGACGTCCATCGCCTCGGCCGTGGTCACCCGCAGGCCGCCCGCGAACTCGCTGGCGATGCCGGACCGCTCGAGCGCGCGGGTGATCTGCGGACCGCCGCCGTGCACGACGACCGGGCGCAGACCCGCGTACCGCAGGAACACGATGTCCTGCGCGAACGCCCGCTTGAGCGCCTCGTCGATCATCGCGTTGCCGCCGAACTTGACCACGACGGTCGCGCCGTGGAACTTCGACAGCCACGGCAGTGCCTGCGTCAGCACCTCGGCCTTGTTGAGGGCTTCGGTGAAGCGGGCTCCCCCCGCGGTCGTCTTCACGAGGAGTACGCCGAGTTCTCGTGCACGTATTCCTTGGTCAGGTCGTTCGTCCACACGGTGACCGTCTCGGAGCCGGAGGCGAGGTCGACGACCAGGTGGACGTGACGGTCGCTCAGGTCGCACAGCTCGCGGTCCTCGCCGACGCCGCCGCGACGGCAGACCCACACACCGTTGATGGCGACGGACAGCTCGCCGGGCTCGAACTTCGCGTTCGTGGTCCCGACGGCCGAGAGCACCCGGCCCCAGTTCGGGTCCTCGCCGTAGAAGGCGCACTTGAGCAGGTTGTTGCGGGCGATCGAGCGGGCGACCTCGAGCGCGTCCGCCTCGCTGGCCGCGTTGACCACCTCGATCTCGATCTCCTTCGAGGCGCCCTCGGCGTCCGAGATCAGCTGCCTGGCCAGGTCGGCGCACACCTCCTGGACCGCCTCGGCGAAGTCGCACGGCTCCGGGACGACGCCGGAGGAGCCCGAGGCCATCAGGATGACGGTGTCGTTCGTCGACATGCAGCCGTCGGAGTCGATCCGGTCGAAGGTGCGGGCCGTGGCGCGACGCAGCGCGTTGTCGAGCTCGGACTGCGGCACGGCGGCGTCCGTGGTCAGCACGCAGAGCATCGTGGCCAGGCCCGGCGCGAGCATCCCGGCGCCCTTGGCCATGCCGCCGACGACGTAGCCGGCGCGCTCGACGACGGCGGTCTTGGCGTGCGTGTCCGTGGTGCGGATGGCCTCGGCGGCGTCGGCTCCGGCCTGCGCCGTGTCGGCGAGCGAACCGACCGAGGCGAACAGGCCGCCGAGCAGCTTGTCCATCGGCAGCCGCACGCCGATCAGCCCGGTGGAGCAGACGGCTACGCGCGCGGCCGAGGTGTCCAGCGCCTCGGCGACCCGCTCGGCGGTGGCGTGCGTGTCCTGGAAGCCCTCGGGGCCGGTGCACGCGTTGGCGCCGCCGGAGTTGAGGATCACCGCGTCGAGCTCGCCGCCCTTGATCACCTGCTCGCTCCACAGCACCGGAGCCGCCTTGACCCGGTTCGAGGTGAACACGGCCGCGGCCGTGCGCGCGGGGCCGTCGTTGACGACGAGCGCGAGGTCCGCCGTCCCGGACACCTTGATCCCGGCGGCGATCCCGGACGCGCGGAAGCCCAGGGCCGCGGTGACCCCGGCCCCCTGCCGCGGAAGCGGCTCGGACGGGTTGTTCTGCAGGCTCACGGAGCCACTCCGATCGTGCTCAGCCCGGCGCCCTCCGGCAGCCCGAGCGCCAGGTTCATGCACTGCACCGCGCCGCCCGCGGTGCCCTTCGCGAGGTTGTCCACCGCGCCGACCACGACGATCCGGCCGGCCGCCTGGTCCAGCGCGACCTGCAGGTGCACCGAGTTCGAGCCGAGCACGGACGCGGTCTGCGGCCAGCGGCCCTCGGGCAGCAGGGTGACGAAGGGCTCGTCGGCGTACGCCTTCTCATACGCGGCACGCAGTTCCTCGGCCGTCACCCCGGGCTCGACCGGGGCCGTGCAGGTGGCGAGGATGCCGCGGGACATCGGCACGAGGATCGGGGTGAAGGAGACCTTCACGTGCTCGCTCGCCGCCTTGCCGAGGTTCTGCACGATCTCCGGGGTGTGCCGGTGCGCGCCGGCGACGCCGTAGGCCGAGGCGTTGCCCATGACCTCGGAGCCGAGCAGGTTGGGCTTGAGGCTCTTGCCCGCGCCGGACGTGCCGGTCGCGGCGGTGATGACCACGTCGAGGTCCGCGAGCCCGGCGGCCAGCGCCGGGTAGAGCGCCAGGGTGCTGACGGTCGGGAAGCAGCCGGGGACCGCGACGCGCTTCGCAGCGCGCAGCACCTCGCGCGCACCGGGCAGCTCCGGCAGTCCGTACGGCCAGGTCCCGGCGTGGTCCGTGCCGTAGAAGCGCCGCCACGCCACCGGGTCCTCGAGCCGGAAGTCCGCGCCGCAGTCGACCACCAGCACGTCGGGCCCGAGCTGCTCGGCGACCGGCCCGGACTGGCCGTGCGGCAGCGCGAGGAACACGACGTCGTGCCCCGCGAGGGTCTCCCGGCTGGTCTCCGCGAGCACGCGGTCGTGCAGCGGCACCAGGTGCGGCTGATGCTCGACCAGCAGCGAGCCCGCGTTCTTCCCCGCCGTGAGCGCGCCCAGCTCGGCCCGCCCCTCCTGCACGGCGGGATGCGCGAGCAGGAGCCGGAGGATCTCCCCGCCCGCGTAGCCGGTCGCCCCGGCCACCGCGATCCGAATCGTCATGGCATGAGAATACAGAAAAACGGAAGACTATGCCATCGCCTGATCCAGCGAGCCGCCGAACGCCCATCTCACCATGATCGGGAACTCCTCGAACCAGAACGCGCCACCGTGCGCCCCGACGCGCTCGGCCATGGCCACTTCCGCGCCCGCGCCACGTAGAGCGGCTGCCCATCGCGTGGCGTTCTCGAGGAAGAACGGTTCCTGCGTGCCCGCGACGAGGTAGGTGCGGGGCAGGCGGGGCGGCATCACGTCGGGCGGCGGGCAGCCCGCGCCGGGCGAGGCGGAGAAGACCGCGCCGTAGATCTCTGGATGACGGAGTCCCAGGGCGAGCGCGAGTTCGCCACCGATGGAGGCGCCCCAGATCGCGGTACGGGTCGGCACCCAATGTGAGTCCGTACCCTGATCGCATTCGCTGGCGTACGTCCTCGACGAAGAACTTCTCGTGTGCGGCGAATCGGTCCGCATCGAAGGACGGCGAGTACTCCAGGAGCCGCTGACGGTCGTCCGCGAGTCCGTGGACGCCGACGAGCATGGTGGAGGTCACGCCGGCGTCGGTCAGGGCGTTGTTCAGCCGGGTGGCGTGCCAGCCGCCGTCCGCGACGAAGACTACTGACTCGATCGGACGCGGCGGGACGTGGACGGTGGCTTGGCGGCCGCCGTCGTAGTCGAAGGTCTCAGTGGTCATCATCTTCTGTCAGTGCCTCGCCATATGCTCCGATTCTCGGCCATATCCACGAGGAGGAGCTTATGACGACCTTCGGCGAGTCCGATGACCTGCGCGAAGCTGTGTTCCGCGGCGTGAACCTCACTGGTGCGCGGTTCGAGGAGGCCTATCTGAACGGCGTGGTGATGCGTGGGGTCGATATCTCGGGCTCGGACATCGACGCGCCGTGGCTGTCGGAGGAGGGGAGCACGCTTCTGGTTAACGGCGTGGATGTGGCGCCGTTCGTGGATGCCGAGCTGAATCGTCGCTTTCCTGGTCGTTCCGAGCGGCAGGCCGCGGATCCGGAGGGGCTGCGGGCGGCCTGGGCGGCGGTCGAGCGGGCGTGGGCGGCGACAGTCGAGCGTGCCGCGGGGATGCCGGAGGGGACCGTGGACGTCTCGGTCGGCGGCGAGTGGTCGTTCGCGGACACGCTCCGGCATCTGGTGCTGGCCACGGACATCTGGCTGGGGCAGGCGATCCAGGAGTTGGAGCAGCCGTTCCATCCGCTCGGGCTCAAGTACGGGGAGGTCGCCGACAAGTCCAAGGCGCCGACGTACGCTGAGGTGCTCGCTGCCCGGGCCGACCGCGTGGGTCTGGTGCGCGACTTCCTGGCCGCGGTCACGCCGGACGACCTGGACGCCGCGCGCAAGAATCCGCACAGCCCGAAGAAACCGGAAACCGTCCGCTCGTGCCTGCACGTAATCCTCCAGGAGGAGTGGGAACACCAGCGGTTCGCCCTGCGGGATCTCGACGCGATCGCGGCGCGGAACGGAGACTGAGGCCGACTGATGACCGAGTGAAGAAGTCCGGGCCGCGGACATAGCCGCCGTCCTCCCCCGCGTCTTGATGGGGGAAAGGAGGGGACGGTGGATTCGAATCCGAAGGACGAGCAGTTCCGCGAGTACGTGCTCGCGCGACGCGGCGTCCTGATGCGTGAGGCCTATCTGCTGACCGGGGACCCACAGCAGGCCGAGGATCTGGTGCAGACGACGCTGGCCAAGACGTACGTGTCCTGGCACCGGGTGCGCTCCAGCACGTCGCCGGACGCTTACGTCCGGCGAATACTGATCAACACGAACATCTCCACGTTTCGGCGTCGCCGGATACGCGAGGTGCTGACCGCCACGGCGCCGGAACCGGCCGCGCCGACCACGCCGGAGCACGAGTGGGGGCCGGAGCTGATCGACGCGCTCCGGAGCCTGCCGGAGAGGCAGCGCGCCGTCGTCGTGCTGCGCTATTGGGAGGGGTTGCCGGAGGCGGAGATCGCCGAGGCTCTGGGCTGCACGGTGGGCACCGTGCGCAGCCACACGTCGCGGGCGCTGAAGAGGCTGCGCGGCTCGATGCACGCACTGGTCGGGCCGGTCGCGGTCCGGAAGGAGGGCTGAGCGGTGACCGACGGGACCATGGAGCAGGACCGCGACCCGGAGACGTGGCTGGGCGACGCGCTGCGGCGGCACGCCGACGCCTTCGACCGGGTCGGGCCGGAGCCGGACGACGTCATCGCCGAGGGGCGCCGCCGCGTCCGGCGGCGCAAGGTCGGCGTGGCCGGTGCCGGGACCGGCGGGCTGGCCTTGGCGGTGACGGCCGGGTTGGTGTTCATCGGGAACCCGACTCCCCCGCAGGTGCCCGTGGAGACCGGGCCGACCGGCTCCGTGACGGCGGCGGCCACGGCCACGGCCACGGCCACGGCCACGGCGATCTACAACGGCCCGTCTGCGGACGAGGTCATCAGCACGGGGACGCTCGGCGGTGAGACCTGGTCGGTGTCGGCGAGCTATGCGCAGGCGCAGGGCTGGTGCTTCGCCGTGGCGTACGGCGACACCTCGTCCGGACTCGGGTGCCAGACCGGGTTCACCTCGGAACCGGCGTCCGACGTCGGCAAGCCGTGGGTCCGGACCGTCATGACGGGGGCGAACTTCGTGCAGAACGGCGTGCGCACGCTGCCGTGTGAAGACGGCGTCATCGTCTACCTGTCCAAGGACGTCACGAGCATCTCCATGACGGCGCCGCAGATGAGCCGCGTCACGGAGCAGCCGGTCGTTGTCCTCGGCCAGGCGTTCACGGCGTTCGTCGCACCGCTGGACGGTGCCGCCTTCACGTCGACGGGTTCTGACGGGAAGGCGGGTCCGGCAGAAGGCAACGTCCTGTCGGGCATGGTCGGAGCCGGGGTCTGCGGCACCCCCGGCTGAGTCAGGCCGGTCCCATCGCGCCGTCCGCCACGCGCCAGTGCGTCTTGAAACCGATCGCGTCGGCGAAGTAGCGGTCGTGCGTGACGGCGACGATCGTCCCGGTGAACGCGGTCAGGGCGCGCTCGATCACGTCCAGCGAGTCGAAGTCGAGGTAGTTGGTCGGCTCGTCGAGCAGGAGGACGCGCGCGCCCTGGTTCACGACGATGGCCAGCAGCAGGCGCCGCAGTTCGCCCGCGCTCAGGGTGCGCAGCGGGGCGTCCCACTGGTCCTCGCCGAACAGATAGCCCGTCAGGATCCGCTCCGCGTCCTCCGGGTACACGGGCACCTTCGACCTGAAGTAGTCGATCACGGCCGTGTCGAGGCGCAGGTGGTCGTGCGTCTGCGGGAGCACTCCGGCGTCGGGCAGCCGCGCGGCGATCTCCCGCAGCAGCGAGGACTTTCCGGCGCCGTTCGGGCCGGTGATCAGCAGCCTGTCGCCGGTCCGGATCTCCAGCGACGGGACGGTCAGCAAGGTGCGTTCGCCCGCGGTGACGGCCACGTCGGAGGCCTGGAGGACGAACTCGTGGCGCGGCTTCCTGCCCGCCGAGAACGCGAGCGTGAGCGTGGGGCGGGTCTGCGGCTCGGCGATCCAGCGGGCCGACTGGAGTTCGCGCTCCAGCCTCCGCTCGCGCGCCTTCGCCTTCTTCGCGACCTTCTTGGCGAGGCGGCGCGCGCTGCTGTCGGTCGTCGCGTACTCGACCGTGAGCGAGTGGTCCTTGGTCGCCTCGATGTCGGCGGCCAGGCGCGCGCGGTACTTCTCCTGCGCCACGTAGTCGAGCAGCAGCCTCTGCCATCGGGCCTGCTTCTCGGCCTTGTACGCGGTGTATCCGCCCTCGTACTCCTGCAGTTCGTCGTGGATTCCGTCGAGCTCGACGACGCGGTTGGCGACGCGATCGAGGAACGCGCGGTCGTGGCTGATCACCAGCACCCCGCCGGTCCACTGCGCGAGGTAGCCGCCGAGCCAGTCGATCGCGTCCGCGTCGAGGTGGTTCGTCGGCTCGTCGAGCAGCAGCACGGTCGGTTCGGCCAGCAGCACGCGCGCCAGCATCAGCCGCGCCTGCTCACCGCCGCTGACCTGCGCGAGCTTCGCGTCGTCCGCGAGGTGGGCGACGTCGAGGCGCTGGCGTACGTCGTCGACGCGCGCCTGGGCCGTCCAGCCGTCGAGGTGCTCGAAGCGTTCGAGGAGAGTGCCGTATGCGTCGAGGACGTCGGCGTCCCCGGCCGCGAGCACGGATTCGAGCTCGCGCAGGCGGGACTCGATCTCGAACGCCTCGGCGAGCGCGGAACGGACGAAGTCGCCGACGGTCGCTTCGGGATCGGGGACCTGCTGCGCGAAGTAGCCGACGCGCGTCTCCGGGCCGAGTTCGACGCGGCCGCCGGTCGGGACGGTCTTGCCGGCGAGGATCTTCAGCAGGGTGGACTTGCCGACGCCGTTCGGGCCGACGAGCGCGACCCGGTCACCCGCCCCGACGGCGAGCGAGACGCCGTCGAACAGCGGCTCAGCGTGGAAGGCGAGCGAAAGGCCGGTGGCCTTGAGGTACGAGAGTTGAGTTGCGGCATGCAAGGTGGGCTCCGTGAGAGGTCGAGGGGGTGAAATCGCGACACATCTCACGAATGAGCACTATGGGGCTCCTTGGGCCGACAACAGGTACGTGAACGAGAATGCCCGGGCCGCGCGGGCCCGGGCAACTCATTTAACGCTCGGCGACGGTCAGCCGCGCAGTACCGCGTCCGTGTGCCGGGCGGCCGAGGCCACCGCCGCGTCCCGCACGGCCGCGACCTCGTCGGCCTTCAGCGTGCGGTCGGCGGCGCGCAGCCGGAGCGAGAACGCGAGGGACTTGGTGCCCTGCTCGATCCGGTCGCCCTCGTACACGTCGAACAGCCGCACCGACTCCAGCAGCGGACCGGCGCCCGCGACCAGCGCGGACTCCACGTCGGCGGCCGGGACCTCGCGGGAGACCACGAGCGCGACGTCCACCGCCGCGACCGGGAACGCGGAGACCTCCGCGGCCCGCACCGGGACTTCGGTCTCCGGCACCAGCGCGTCCAGGTTGAGCTCCATCGCGCAGGTGCGCGGCGGCAGGCCCAGCGCCTCCAGCACCTTCGGGTGCAGCTCGCCCGCGTAGCCGACGATGCGCTCGTCCAGCGAGAGCACCGCGCAGCGGCCCGGGTGCCAGGGCTCGTACTGCTCCTGGTCCACCGTCAGCTCGGCGCCGCAGGCCGCGGCGACCACGCGGGCCGCCTCGACCGCGTCCGCCCAGTTCGCCGCGCGGCCCTCGCCCCACCAGCCGGCCCGCTCCCAGGTTCCGGTCAGCACGGCGGCGACGTGCCGCGGCTGGTCCGGCAGCGCGGCCTCGAGCGCGGCCAGCTCCTCGTCCGAGGGACGGCGGTCCACCGGCAGCCGCGGCGGGGCCGTGGCGCCCGGGCGCGGCTGGTAGACCAGGCCGGTCTCGAACAGGGCGGCGTCCGGGAAGCCGCGGCCCACGTTGCGGCGCAGCGTCGCGAGCAGGCCGGGCAGCAGCGTGGTGCGCAGCTGCGGCTGCTCGTCCGAGATCGGGTTGACGATCGTCAGGGCGCTGCGGCGGGCGTCGTCCTCGGGCACGCCGAGCGCGTCCAGGTCCGCCTTGCCGGTGAACGGGTAGTTGAGCACCTCGACGTAGCCCGCGTCGGCCAGCGACCGGCCCACCCGGCGGTGCAGCCGCTGACGCAGCGTCAGGCCGCGGCCGCGCGGGGCGGTCGGCAGCCGGGACGGGATCCGGTCGTAGCCCTCGAGCCGGATGACCTCCTCGGCCAGGTCGTTCGGGTCGGTCAGGTCCGGGCGCCAGGACGGCGGGGTGACGACGAGCGGCTCGGCGCCCTCGACCGAGCAGCCGACCTCCTGCAGGCGGCGGACCACGGCGGCGCGCTCGTACTCGAGCCCGGCGACGCGGCCCGGCAGCCCGGCGTCGATCACGATCGACGGGGCCGGATGCGGCTGGGTCGAGGCGACCGTGACCTCCGGGTCGGCCTCGGCGTGCCCGAGCAGCACCAGCAGGTCCACGGCGCGCTGGGCCGCGGCGGCGGCCGCGTTCGGGTCCACCGCGCGCTCGAAGCGGCGGGAGGCCTCGGACGGCAGCTTGTGCCGGCGGGCGGTGCGCGCGATCGTCGCCGGGGTGAAGTGCGCCGCCTCGATCAGCACGTCGATCGTGCCGTCGTGCACCTCGGTGGAGGCGCCGCCCATCACGCCCGCGAGCCCGATCGGACCGGACTCGTCGGTGATCAGCAGGTCTGCCGGGTTCAGCGTGCGCTCGACGTCGTCCAGCGTGGTCAGCTTCTCTCCCGGCTCGGCGCGCCGCACGGTGATCCCGCCGGTGAGCCGGTGCAGGTCGTAGGCGTGCAGCGGCTGGCCGATCTCGATCATCACGTAGTTGGTGATGTCCACGATCAGCGAGATCGGCCGCATCCCGGCGAGCTGGATCCGCCGCTGCATCCACAGCGGGCTGGTCGCCAGCGGGTCGATGCCGCGCACGGCGCGGGCCACGAAGCGGTCGCAGCCGGTCGGGTCGGCGAGGGTGACCGGGAAGCCGTTGCCGGTCGGCGCGGGCGTGTCCAGCAGCGCCGGGTCGCGCAGCGTCAGACCGTAGGCGATCGAGGTCTCCCGGGCCATGCCGCGCATCGACAGGCAGTAGCCGCGGTCCGTGGTGACGGCGATGTCCAGCACCTCGTCGCGGATGCCGAGCAGCTCGATCGCGTCCACGCCGACCGGCACGTCCGAGGGCAGCACGATGATGCCGCTGTGGTCCTCGCCGAGGCCGAGTTCGCGGGCCGAGCAGATCATGCCGTCCGACACGTGGTCGTAGGTCTTGCGCGCGGCGATCTTGAAGTCGCCGGGCAGCACCGCGCCGGGCAGCGCGGCCACGATCTTGTCGCCGGCCTGGAAGTTCCGGGCGCCGCAGACGATGCCGCGCACGCCGCCGTTGTCCGCGCCGACGTCGACCTGGCAGAACCGGATCGGCTTCTTGAAGCCGGCCAGCTCCTCGATCTCCAGGACCTGTCCGACGACGAGCGGGCCGGTCAGGCCCGCGCCGGACTGGTGCACCGTCTCGACCTCGAAGCCGATCGGGATCAGCCGCTCGGCCAGTTCGCGCCCGGAGACCTCGGCGGGCAGGTCGACGTACTCGCGCAGCCAGGAAAGGGGGACGCGCATCAGATTTCCACTCCGAACGGGAGGGTGAAGCGGACGTCACCCTCGACGATGTCGTGCATGTCCGCGATGCCGTGCCGGAACATCAGGGTCCGCTCGAGACCGATGCCGAAGGCGAAGCCGCTGTACCGGTCCGGGTCGATGCCCGCGGACACCAGCACCCGCGGGTTGACCACGCCGCACCCGCCGAGCTCGATCCAGCCCTCGGAGGAGCAGGTGCGGCACGGGTTGTCCGGGTCGCCGACGGACGAGCCGTGGCACACGAAGCACTGCATGTCGAGCTCGGCGCTCGGCTCGGTGAACGGGAAGTAGTTGGGGCGCAGCCGGGACTTGAGGTCCGCGCCGAACATCTCCTGCACGAAGTAGTCCAGGGTGCCCTTGAGGTCGGCCATGCCGATCCCCTCGTCCACCACCAGGCCCTCGATCTGGTTGAAGACCGGGGTGTGCGTGGCGTCCAGCGCGTCGGTGCGGAAGGTGCGGCCGATCGCGACCATGTGCAGCGGCGGCTTGCGCTTGAGCATCGTGCGGATCTGCACCGGGGACGTCTGGGTGCGCAGGATCAGCGCGTCCCGGCCGTCGTCGCCGTCCGGGTCGTAGCCCGGCGTGTCGATGAAGAAGGTGTCCTGCGGGCTGCGCGCCGGGTGGTCCCGCCCGATGTTCAGGGCGTCGAAGTTCATCCACTCGGCCTCGACCTCGGGGCCCTCGTTGACCTCCCAGCCGAGCGCGCCGAAGACCTCGGCGATCCGCTCGGTGAGCGTGGTCAGCGGGTGCCGGCCGCCGCGCGGGGAGCGGTCCCAGGGCAGCGTGACGTCGACGGACTCCTCGACGAGCACCCGGGCGTCGCGCTCGGCCTCGAGCTGGGCGCGGCGCCCGGCGACGGCCGCGGACACGGCGCGGCGGGCCTCTCCGACCCGCTTGCCCGCCTCGGCCTTGGCGGCCGGCGGCAGCGCGCCGATCTCGCGGTTGGCCAGCGCGAGCGGCGAACGGTCCTTGGCGTGCGCGATCTCGGCCTCGTGCAGGGCGTCGAGGTCGGCGGCCGCGGCGATCGCGGCCAGCGCCTCGTCCCGGGCGCCTTCGACGGCCTCGGGCTTGAGCGCCTCGACCTCGACGGGGTCGAAGCTCTTGTTCGGTGCGGACATGGGATTCGGCTCTACTTCCGCTACTTCCACGCCAACGCGGCGTGCGGTCTCTTCTCGGCGGGCGCCCCAATCCTAACGGGCGCGGGCCGACGGGCAGGCGGGAATGCCCGCTGCCCAGACCGGATCCCGTGAGATCGTCAGGCAGCGGGCATGGTAAATCGGAAGCGGGCGCCGCCGCCGGGGGCCCGGCCCACCGTGATGCCGCCGCCGTGCGCCTCGACGATCCCCTTGACGATGTAGAGGCCGAGACCGGTCCCGCCGCGCCGGTTGCCGCGCCAGAAGCGGGTGAAGACGCGGCCGAGCATGGCCTCGGGGATGCCGGGTCCCTCGTCGTCCACGGTCATCGCGATCATGGGGGCGCCCTCTCCCTTCCGCTCGTCGTCCTCGGGCTCGGTCAGCTCCTCGAAGGAGATGGTGACACGGCCCTCGCCGTGCCGCACCGCGTTTTCCAGCAGGTTCGCCACCACCTGCCGCAGCTTGTCCGGGTCGGCCCAGACCGCCGGGAGCTCCACCGATTGTACGTCGAAGCGCTCCTCGGGCTGGCCGGCCGCGATCATCCCGGCGACCTGATCCGTCACCAGGTCGACGAGGTCCACCGGATAGCAGCCGAGCTGCAGCCGCCCCGAGTCGATCCGCGCGATGTCGAGCAGCTCGGCGATCAGCCTCGTCACCCGGTCCGCGTCGGAGTCCACCGTCTCCAGCATCAGCTTGCGCTGGTCGTCGGTGAACCGCTCCCATTTGGCCAGCAGCGTCGCGGTGAAGCCCTTGACGCTGGTGAGCGGGGAGCGCAACTCATGCGCAACAGTGGCGATGAGGTCGGCGTGCCGCCGTTCGACCCGGGCCCGCGCCGAGGTGTCGCGCAGCCCGATGACGACCCGCTCGATCGGCCCCGTGCCCTGCCGCACGTAGCGCGCCGTGACCAGCACGTCCCGCCCGTCCGGCAGCAGCAGCCGCGTCTCCGGCTGCCCGGTGCGGATGGCGAGCCCGCCGTAGGGGTCCGTGCACGCCCACCACAGCCGCCCCTCGAGGTCGAGCAGCGGCAGCGCCTCGTCGAGCGCGTGGCCGAGCGCGTCGGCGGCGTAGAGCCGGGTGATCCGTTCCGCGGCGCGGTTGAAGACCACCACGCGCCCCCCCGCGTCCGCGATGACGACGCCGTCCGGCAGTTCGTCGCAGCGCGGTCCGAACGCGGCGTCGTCCGGTACCTGTGAATCGTTCGAATCCAACTGGACTTGAGTCCTCTCCCTGACCGCTCATGTCCGTCTGTGCCCGTACACGAAGCCATGGACACCGGGCGACCGCCGGGACCGGTCCCATCATGCCTCGCTGACACCCCATCATTGCCGCTGTCGCCACCGTAGCGCCAGCCTTGGCGGACATACGTCGCTGTCTTCAGAGGTCAAGGTGCAGGGATGAAGCGCAAGCCCTGGCGTGACCGGATCACGCCCGAGACCGAAATCCGGGACTGGTGGGACGCGCGTGACGGACGATCATGGTGAGCAAGATCACTGAGATGCGTCGTACGCTTCCCTCGCCTCGAGCAGTTCGTCCCAGTGCTCCGCGGCCCACGCGCCAACGGTGGCGTAGAGATCCAGGACGCTGCGGCCGAGCGGAGTGAGCGCATACTCGACGTGCGGAACCGTGCCGGGCTGATGCGCCGTACGGCTGACCATCCCGTCCCGTTCGAGCGCGCGCAGGGAACTCGTGAGCACCTTCGCCGTCACCCGGCTCAACGGAACACGCAGCTCGGAGAAGCGCCGAGGCCCGCCGTCGAGGCAACGCAGGATCAACGCAGCCCACTTGTCCGCGAACCGCAGCGGGATCAGATCGGACGGGCAGAGTTCCTCGAACATGTCGACCGACAGCGGCTGCGTCATACCGGCCACGCTAACCCGCCGCCTGGTATCGCGAAGGAAACCAGACCCCCGGCTACCGTCCCCGACGTGACCAATATTCTGATTTTCGGTGCCGGTGGCAGAGCCGGAAAGCAAGCCGTGGCCGAAGCCCGCCGCCGCGCCCACACCGTAACCGCCGTGGTCCGCGACACGACCAAGTACCCCGACCTGGCAGCCGACGGCGTGCACCTAGTCCCCGGCGACGTGACCGACCCGACCTCCGTAGCCACCCTCACCCCCGGCCACGACGCAATAATCAACGCCGCCGTCGATCTCGGCCCAGATGCGAACGCCTTCTTCACCGCATCCGCATGCGCACTACTCCCCGCCACCCGCACCTCCGCCGCCCGCCTAGTCGTCGTCGGCCTATCCGCCCTCCTCAACGACGCCACCGGCACCCCGCTCCTGGACGCGGACTTCCTCGACGACAACGCCCGCAAGTTCTGCCTGGGCCACGCCGCAGGCCTAGACGTCCTGCGCACCGAGGGCCACGACGCGAACTGGCTCTACCTAAGCCCCTCCGGCCACTTCACCGAAGACGCCGCCCCCTCCGCTACCTACCGAATCACCGACCACGGCGACTGGTCCGACAAGATCACTTACCCGGACTTCGCCCGCGCCCTACTCGACGAGATCGAGAAGCCGAAGCACCACAGGATGCATCTCGCCGTCACCTGCTGACCGACCGCAGGCAGCCGACGAGGGCCGACCACAGCGGAACTCGGGGCGGGCGGGTGGGGCACGGACAGTTCGCCCGACCACGTACACCGGACACCACCAACCGAGGCACCGAGCCGTGCCGAACCCCGACCGACGAACACACCCACACGGACGACGCTGGAACCGCAGCAGAATTTCACATCACCCAACCGCAGGTAGCCAGCGCGGATTGACCACAGCGGAACTGAGGGCGGGCGGGTGGGGCGCGGACAGCCCGACCAACCACGCACACCGGACACAGCAACCCGAGGCACCGAGCCGCACTCGACTTCAGCCGACGAACAGATCTCGTCAGCTGCGGCGTTGGGCTCTTGCGGAGGCGTAGAGGCAGACGGCGGCGGCGGTGGCGAGGTTGAGGGACTCGGCGCGGCCGTGGATGGGGACGCGGACGGTCTGGTCGGCCAGGTCGCGGATGGGGGCGGGGAGTCCCCAGGCCTCGTTGCCGAACATCCAGCAGGTGGGGGACGCGAGGGCACCGCTGTCGGCCTCGTCGTCCAGGTCGGCGGGGCCGGTGCCGTCGGCGGCTAGGACGCGGACGCCGCGGTGGCGCAGGGCGTTGACTGCCTCGGGGAGGTCTACGCCGGTGACCACGGGGAGGTGGAACAGGGAGCCTACGGACGTGCGTACGACCTTGGGGTTGTAGACGTCCACGGATTCGCTGCTGAAGAGCACCGCGTCGGCGCCCGCGGCGTCGGCGGCGCGGAGGACGGAGCCGGCGTTTCCGGGGTCGCGGATGTGGGCCAGCAGGACGACCAGCTTCAGCTTCGCGGGGTCGTCGAGGACGCTCGCGAGGGGGCGGTCCAGGAAGCGGCAGACGCCGACGAGGCCCTGGCCCGCCACGGTGTCGCCGAGGGAGTCCACGACGTCGTCCGCGGCGATGCTGACGGTGGCGCCGCTCGCGTGGGCGGCGTCCAAGATCTCGGGGTGCCGCCCGGCGGCGTCCGCTGTCGCGAACAGCTCGCTGAGCAGGCCCTTCTCCGCCGCGGCCTCGCGCACGGCCTGCGGGCCCTCGGCGAGGAACAGCCGCTGCTTGGCGCGGAAAGCACGGGAGGCAAGCCGGCGCGCCGCCACCACCCGGGTCGACTTGACCGAGGTGATCACCGCGTCGCGCGGGCCTGCCATCCGGATATCGCTTCGGGGTTCACGGCCGGGGCGGTCGATCCCGCTCAGGCCGCGACCTTCTCGGCCTTCGGCGCGTTCACGTCGGCCGGCAGCGCCTTCTGGGCCACCTCGACCAGCGCGGCGAACGCGGCGGCGTCGTTGACGGCCAGGTCGGCGAGGATCTTGCGGTCCACCTCGACGCCCGCGACCTTCAGGCCCTGGATGAAGCGGTTGTAGGTCATGCCGTTGGCGCGGGCCGCGGCGTTGATGCGCTGGATCCACAGGCGGCGGAAGTCGCCCTTGCGCTTCTTCCGGTCCCGGTACGCGTAGACCAGCGAGTGGGTGACCTGCTCCTTGGCCTTGCGGTACAGGCGGGAACGCTGGCCGCGGTAGCCGCTCGCCTGCTCCAGGATCGCCCGGCGCTTCTTGTGGGCGTTGACCGCCCGCTTCACGCGTGCCATGTCGAATCGTCTCCTCGGGGGCGGGGCCGGGCGTCGCGCGCAGGGCGCGGCGCGGCCCCTTGTGTATCAGGGGTCTTGGGGGGCTGTGCGGAACGGCGGGTTACTTGCCGAGCAGCCGCTTGATCTTCTTCACGTCGGCGGGGGCGAGGACGACCTCGCCGGTCTTGCTGCGGGTGAAGTGCGAGGACTTGTGCTCGAGGTAGTGGCGCTTGCCCGCCTGACCCCGCATGACCTTGCCGGAGCCGGTCAGCCGGAACCGCTTCTTGGATCCGCTGTGCGTCTTGTTCTTCGGCATGGCTGCCGTTCTCCATCTCTTTCGCGTGCCGATCCGCCGCCGCCCGCCGCCAGGGGGCGGGCGGCGCGGCGCGATCGTGCCTCGGGGCGGCGGCGGTGTGCCGTCGCCGGTTTTCGCTGGTCTCGCTGGCCCTCGGACGCGCGGAGCGCTACTCCGCGGTCTCCTCGGCCGGCGCCTCGACGTTCTCGACCGTCTCGACGTTCTCGACCGTCTCGACGTTCTCGACCGCCTCGACGCTCTCGACCGCCTCGACGTTCTCGACGACCTCGGTCGGGGCGGGCTCAGAGGCCGGCGCCGCGTCCCGGTCGTTCGACTGCGCGCGGGCGGCCTTCGCGGCCCGGGCCTCCGCCATCGCGTCGACCTTCTTCTTCCGCGGGCCGAGCACCATGATCATGTTGCGCCCGTCCTGCTTGGGCGCGAACTCGACGAAACCGAGCTCCTCGACGTCCGCGGCGAGCCGGTCCAGCAGCCTGCGGCCGAGCTCCGGGCGGGACTGCTCCCGGCCGCGGAACATGATCGTGATCTTGACCTTGTCCCCGGCGTTGAGGAACCGGACGACGTGACCCTTCTTGGTCTCGTAGTCGTGCGGGTCGATCTTCGGCCGGAGCTTCATCTCCTTGATGATCGTGTGCGCCTGGTTCTTGCGCGCCTCACGGGCCTTCATCGCGGACTCGTACTTGAACTTGCCGTAGTCCATGAGCTTGGCCACCGGCGGGCGCGAGGTGGGCGCGATTTCGACCAGGTCGAGGTCGGACTCCTGGGCCAGACGCAGCGCGTCCTGGATCGAGACGATCCCGACCTGCTGTCCGTCCGGGCCGACCAGGCGCACCTCGGGTACGCGGATCCGGTCGTTGATGCGAGGTTCGGCGCTGATGGGGCCTCCTAGGTCAATGCGGATATGCGGGCAGAGCCCGCACCGCCGTGAAACGCCAGGGAGGTGGGAACGATTCCCCGGCACGCGAAAAAGCTCCGCAATGCCTGCTTTCGCAGGAGCAATGCAGAGCTCCACCATGCCGTCGCACGCGAGATTGCTTCGCGCGCCGGTACCGTACCCATCGACCGCCGGTCGATCAGGTGGGAGGTGGGCCCTCCACTTGCGAGCGCATCAGTTCTGCACTCCGCGTTGTAGTTTAGCAGAAGCTCAGCGGTGCCCCGGCACCTCGGGGACCGGCGCACGGGCGTGCGACACTGGCGTGTCGGGAGTACCAGTGTAAGGAGCAGAGCCGTGAGCACCACGACGACGGATGAGCGCGACCTGGCCGAGGTTCCGGCCGTCGAGGTGATCGCGACGCTGGCCGTGCACCTGATGACGGCGGCCGCGGTGCAGTTGGGGCTCGGCGAGCCGGACGAGCAGGGGCAGGCTCCCGCCGCGGACCTGGACGAGGCGCGCAAGCTGATCACGGCGCTGGCGGGGCTGGTCACGGCGGCGGCGCCGGAGATCGGTTCGCAGCACGCGCTGCCGCTGCGGGACGGGCTGCGCACGCTGCAGCTGGCCTTCCGCGAGGCCTCGACCGTGCCGGACGCGCCGGGTCAGGGCCCGGGCGAGAAGCTCACCGGCCCGGTGCGCTGACCCGGGCTCAGTTGTTGGAGGCGGAGTCCGGCGCGAGCACGATCTGCAGGCCGCCGGACAGCCGGTCGTGCAGCAGCGGATCCTCGGAGATCCGGGCCGCGACCTGCTGCAGCGGCTCGCCGAGCTTGGCCGGGTCGGTGCCGGGCACGAAGCCGAGCGCCAGCACGGTGACGTCCTCCGCGGCCTGGCCGAGCCGCGCCGACTCCAGCACGTTCGCGACCGCGGGCACCGCGTTCAGCACCCGCTTGATCGCGTCCATGACCTCCGGGTCCACGGCCGGGGGCAGCGGCTTGCGCTGCTGCGCGAAGGCCCGCAGCGGGCTGCCGGAGATCTCGAACTGGCCGGGGCCGCCGAGGTCGAGCAGCAGCACGGCGGCGTTCTCCTGGAGGGTCGCCGCGGCGGCGGTCTCGATCGAGACCGGGATCGGCCGCGCCTGCGGGTAGCCCGCGGTCGCCGCCCACTCGGACAGCGCCTGCACGGATGTGAACGCGGGCAGCGCCTTGGTGCCGTCGCCGGCGACGAGCGTGACCACGGCCATGTCGCTGTCCTTGTCCCGGCGCAGCGGCTCGCCGTCCGGGCCGACCGTCTCGGCCGCCTCGCTCTCGCCGAGCACCGCGACCACCGGCACCAGCACGCGGCGGCCGACCAGCGCGGCGTACGCCGGATACGCGGCGGCCTCGTCGCGGCGGGCGGCGGCCAGCACCTCGATCAGCGCGGGATCGGCCGTCCCGTCGTCGCCGTCGAAGCCGGTCGAAAGAAGACTTCGCTTGTGGTCCTCGCTCATTCGTCCGACCCTAGCCGAGGGTCGGCCATCGGCGGCGCCTGGGGCTGGACGAATTCGATGATCTCCAGCTCGTACACCGGCGGTTTCGGACGGCGCAGCAGCAGGATCGCCACGACGAGCGCGATGAGGAGCAGCACCGCGCCGCCGATCTCGGCGCGGGCCCGGCTGCTCAGGCCGGAGGGTCCGAGTGTGACCTTCTCGGTCGGGCCGTAGCCGAAGTGCCCCGAGGCGACGCCCGCGCCCGGCTTCGGCACCGTCGGCAGGCCGTTCATCGTCTTCGCGGCCCGCAGCGCGGCGACCGGGTCGATCACCCCGAAGCCGACCTCGTCGTCGCGGCCGCCGCTCGGCCTGTCGGTGGCCGTGGTCTCCAGCAGGGTCCTGATCTGCGCGGGGGTGAGCACCGGGTTCTCCGCCTTGAGCAGCGCGACGACGCCGGAGACGTACGCGGTGGCCTGGCTGGTGCCGCTGCCCTCCATGTAGGCGTCGTCGGCGTTGAAGGCGTCGCAGGGCAGGTTGACGCCGGGCGCCGCGACCGACACGTCCCAGCCGGTGGTGGAGAAGTTCGCGTGGACCCCGTTGTCGTCGACCGCCGCGACCGTGATCACGCCGCGCTCGCCGCCGGGGTACGAGACCGGGTTGCCCTGCGTGGCCCCGTTCCCGGCCGCCGCGACCACGACGACGTTGTGCTCGAGGGCGTAGCGGATCGCGTCGGATTCGGAGGACGAGTCGTCGCCCGCGTCGGCCTCCTCGCCGCCGAGGGACATCGATATGACCTGGGCGCCGTGGTCCACGGCGTACCTGATGCCGTCGGAGATCGGGGTCCCGTCGGTGGTGGCCTGGCCGAAGTCGGGGGCGTCGTCGTCCCGGATGACCCGCACGGACAGGATGTGCGCGCCGGGTGCGGCGCCGAGCATGCCGTCCGCGCCGCCGTTGCGGCCGTGCCCGGCGATGATCGAGGCCATGCAGGTGCCGTGCTCGCCCCAGCCGGACTGACCGGACTTCTCGATGCCGCCCGCGTAGTCGGGTCCGGTGGTGACCTGGCCGGTCAGGTCGGCGCGGCCCTGGACTACGCCGGTGTCCAGCACCGCCACGGTCACGCCGGAGCCGGTGCTGAGCCGCTGCGCCGCCGGGAGGTCGAGGAAGCCGACGGGCCACTCGGCGGTGCGTATCGCGTCGGCGGCGGCCGGGGACGCGCCGAAGGCCACCGAGGCCGCGATGCACGCGAGCGCGCCCGCGATGCCGCCGAGAGTTCGTGCCCTGCGAGAACGCGCCTTCATGACTGGGCTCCGTTCCCCGAGGAGAGTGTGTCGAAGCCGGTCATGATCGAGTCGGAGAGGTCGTCGGCGACCTGGACCGGCGGCGAGCTCGACTGCAGCTCCGACGCGTTGCCCAGGTCGAAGACCGACGCGGAGGGGCCGAGCCGTCCGTCTGCGAAGCCTGATACGGCGAACGCGATGTAGCTGCCGTCGTTGGAGATCGAGGACTTCCACGCGACGCGCTGCGCATTGCCGAAAGAGGACGCGAGTGTGACGGGGACGGGGTACGTCGAGGGCATCATCGAGTACTGCCGGGCGTACGCGTCGGCGGTCCAGCTCTGGAACAGTGCCGAGCGTTGCGCGGTCGTGCCGCCGACGGCGACCAGGCCCACGGTCGCGACCACGGTCTCCGTCGAGTCGAGGTACGTGGCCTGAATCACATGCGCGCATCCGGCCGCGCCGAGCACCTTGACGAACGTGCTGGGCAACTGCGCGCAGGACTCGTTCGCGTCCACGCCGAGCCGGTAGTACGCCTCGGTGCCCTCGCGGTCGATCTGCGGCGGCAGGATCTGGTCGGCGGAGGCGCTGCGCCAGACCGCACGGGCCGCGACATCGCTCGACGCGGCCCCCGAGCCGGGCTTGGCCCCCGCGTCGTAGGCGGGGGCGCCGCCGGAGAGCGCGAAGGCGATGCCGAACACGGCGAGCGCGAGCAGCGGGACCAGCACGGCCGCGATCACCCGTCCGGGTGACCGTCGTGGTCCCGGCGGCAGCCCCGCGGCCTCCGGGTAGCCCCCGTCCGCGCCGAATGCCTGCGAGTCCACGCCGCTCCCTCCGACCGGCGGGCCGCGCACCCGCCGAAAAGACGTTTCAACGAGGAACCTTATAACGGAGTTCCGGCGCTCTTCTCGGTCATCAACTCGAAACCGTTCCGGGACACGTTCGCTCTCGCGGGGCCCCTCACCCGCATGGCAGGGTCGTTAGCGTGAAGGACCTGGATCGGCTGAACCACGCCACCGCGCACCTCGACCCGCCGCTGGCGGTGGTCGATCTGGTGGCGCTGCGCGAGAACGCGGCCGATCTGGTGCGCCGGGCGAACGGCAAGCCCATCCGGGTGGCCTCCAAGTCGATCCGCTGCCGGGAGATCCTGCGCGCGGTGCTGGAGATGGACGGGTTCGAGGGCGTGATGGCCTTCACCCTGCCCGAGGCGCTGTGGCTGGCCGAGTCCGGCTTCTCCGACATCCTGGTGGCCTATCCGACGGCCGACCGCGCGGCGCTGCGCCGGCTGACCGCCGACCCGGTGGCCGCCGACGTGATCACGCTGACCGCGGACTCCGTCGAGCAGCTGGACCTGATCGAGAAGGTCATGGCCGAGGTGCCGGACGCGGCCCCGGTGCGGATCAGCGTGGACATCGACGCCTCCTGGCGCCCGCTGCGCGGCAAGCTGCGGATCGGCGCCCGGCGCTCCCCGCTGCACAGCGTCGAGGCGGTCTCGACGGTGGCCCGCGAGGCGGCGGACCGGACCGGGCTTCGGCTGGTCGGCCTGATGGCGTACGAGGCGCAGATCGCCGGGGTGGGCGACCGTCCGCCGGGCCGTCCCGCGCGCGGCCTCGCGGTGCGCGCGATGCAGGGGCTGAGCGCCGCCGAGCTGGCCGAGCGCCGGGCCGAGATCGTCGCCGCGGTCAAGGAGATCGCGCAGCTCGAGTTCGTCAACGGCGGCGGCACCGGCTCGGTCGAGCGGACCGCGGCCGAGGAGGCGATCACCGAGATCGCCGCTGGTTCCGGGCTGTTCAAGCCGCGCCTGTTCGACGGCTACCGGAACGTGGGCGGACGCCCGGCGGCGCTGTTCGCGCTGCCGGTGGTGCGCCGCCCGGGCCTCGGCGTGGTCACGGTGCTCGGCGGCGGCTACCTGGCCTCCGGCGTGCCCGGCAAGGACCGGCTGCCGCAGCCGTACCTGCCGCCGAAGCTGCGCTACGACCCGCAGGAGGGCGCGGGCGAGGTGCAGACCCCGCTGCTCGGCCCGAAGGCGGACGACCTGGCCGTGGGCGACCGGGTCTGGTTCCGGCACGCGAAGGCGGGCGAGCTGTGCGAGCGCTTCGCCGAGCTGCACACGATCGAGGGGGACAAGGTCACGGCGACCGTGCCGACCTACCGCGGCGAGGGTCGCACCTTCCTCTAGGCCCCGGCGGTCTCAGCGCCGCTCGAGCAGCGTGACCGTGATCCCCCAGACGTGCCACACCTTGACGGTGTTGTACTCGAGCATCAGCGCCAGCGACCAGTCCGAGCGCTCGACCGCGTACGGGGCGACGAAGCCGGTCTCCAGCATCCACACCCGGTCCGGGGCCTTCGCCAGGCAGGCGGCCGTGTTCACGCAGTACTCCGGCGTGAGGCTGTTCTCCTGCGCGTCGGTGTCCTGCACGAAGATGTCGCGCAGCTGCTCGTCGGCGGGCAGGTACTCGTTCACGCCGAGGTCGATGTGCATGGACGCGCCGAAGGTCCCGGCGTCGCCCGGCCTGTAGTTGGCGTGCACGATCGCCGCCGCGGCCGAGTAGTCCTCGGGCAGCACGGAGGCGCCGGGGTAGTCGTACTTGAAGTGGCTCAGGTGGCCGTGCATCTGCACCTGGTCGTACGCCACGGCGACGGTGGTGGCCAGCACGACGGCGACCAGCGCGGCGTTCCGGTTCGGCCAGAGCCGGTCCACGGCCACGGCGATCGCGATGGCCCACACCGGCAGGATGAACAGCAGGTAGCGCGCGAAGGAGTCGAACCCGACCCCGAACAGCGACACGAACCAGAGCGCGATGATCGGGAACGTCGCCGAGGCCAGGATCGTCAGCTCCGGGCCGCGCTTGCGGTGCGCGAGCAGCATCGGCAGGGCGAGCAGCACCAGCAGCGAGAAGGGCGCCGAGCTGCCGATGTCCTTCCACATCGACGGCAGGTCGGACACCGTCGCGCGGCTGAGGTCGCCGAGCTGGCTGTCCGCCTCGAGCGCGCCGCCGATGATGATCGGCGCGTCGACGAGCAGCGCGACCCCGACGGCGATGGCGAAGGGCCTGAGGTACTCGCGGCGGCGCACGCCCCGGTCCTCGCTCTCGGCCCGCGCCTTGCTGAGGACGGCCACGGCGTGCCCGGCCACGGCCATGAGCGCGATCAGGTTGAGCGCGCCGGTGAGGGCGAGCACCGCGCCGTATATGCGCCAGCGCCGCGCGCTCGGCTCCTCCAGCGCGCGCAGCAGGAGCAGGAACGCGGCCGAGGCGCCGAGCACGACGAAGCCGTACGAGCGGGCCTCCTCGGCGTAGCGCGCGACGCCCGGGATGAGCGCGAAGACCAGCGAGGCGGTGAACGCGATCCGGCGGTCGAAGAGCCGCTCCGCGATCGCCGCCGTGCACGCCGTGGCCCCGCACATCGCCAGGACGCTGGGCATCCGCACCGACAGCGGGGAGGTGCCGAACAGCGCCATCCAGACGTGCATGAAGAGGTAGTAGACCGTGTGCACCGCGTCGACGTGCCCGGCCGTGGCGAGGATCCCGCCGAACGGCCGGCGCGCGATGTCGATGGTGCTCAGCTCGTCCCACCACAGGTCGATGGAGGACGTGCGCCACAACCCGAGAACCGCCGTGACCAACACCGGGATCATCCAGATCAGACCCGGCCACGTGGGCTTACGCGTGGTGACGGGCTCTGCGGGTGCGGCCAGGGGGACAGCAGCTCGCGGCTGTGTAAGCATGCGTCTCCCCCCACTTCCTGTTATGTATTCGGGCACGTCAGTATATGGACCGCACCTGAAGGGACACGCAATACGACGCAGGGTGCCACGCCGCCTAGACACGATCGTGACATCCTTGCAATGTGGCTCAGCTGATGCTCCTGGATACGCCCACCCTCTATTTCCGGGCGTTCTTCGCATTGCCGGACTCGATGACGGCCCCCGACGGCCGTCCGGTCAACGCCGTGCGCGGCACGCTCGACTTCATCACGCACCTGGTCACGCACCATCGGCCGGACCGGCTGATCGCGTGCTTCGACGCCGACTGGCGCCCGGCGTTCCGGGTCGCGCTGCTGCCGTCGTACAAGGCGCACCGGGTCGTCGAGGAGGTGCCCGCCCCGGCCCCGGCCGAGAAGGGTTCGGCGAGCGCGTCGGTCGAGGAGGTGCCGGACATCCTCACTCCGCAGGTTCAGATGCTGCTGGAGGTGTTGGCGGCCTTCGGGATCGCGGACGGCTGGGCGCCAGGCTTCGAGGCCGACGACGCGATCGCGGCCTACGCGGCCCTGCACCGCGCCGAGGACGGCGGCCCGGTGGACGTCGTCACCGGCGACCGCGACATGTTCCAGCTGATCTCGGACGCCGACCGGGTGCGCGTGTTCAACATCGCACGCGGCGTGGCGAAGCTGGAGATCCTCGGGGACGCGGAACTGGGCGCCAAGTACGGCGTGACCGGCTCTCAGTACGCTGACTTCGCGACGCTGCGCGGCGACCCGAGCGACGGGCTGCCCGGCGTGGCGGGGGTCGGCGAGAAGACCGCGGCGGCGCTGCTGGCCGAGTACGGCTCGCTCGACGGGCTGCTCGCGGCGGCCGCGGACCCGGCGTCGGCGGTCAAGCCCGCGGTGCGCAAGCGGCTGGAGGCGGCGGAGGCGTATCTGAAGGTGGCGCCGGACGTCGTGCGGGTGCGGGCCGACGCGGGGGTCGCGAAGGCGGACTCCGCGCTGCCGTCCGTCCCGGCGCACCCCGAGCGGCTGGAGGAGCTCGCCGAGCGCTACGGCATCGCGAGCCCGGTGAAGCGGCTGACCAAGGCGCTGGCCTCGGGATAGCGGCCGGATGTCACATTCGGCGGGCGGCGGCAGTCATACCGGTGAAGAGAGTTTTACGAGCACGACCTCACCGGAAGTGGAGACCCCGCCATGTCGGAGCCGTACCTGCCGCCGATCGAGAACCCGAAGGGCGCGCCGCGCAAGCTGGTCTTCGCGCTCATGCGCCGCCAGATGGGCAAGGTGCCCACGCCGTTCGCCGTCTTCGGCGGGCGGATGCCGCTGAGCTTCCTCAGTTTCATGGGGAAGATCTCCCGGCTGGACAAGAAGCTGAAGCTGCCGCAGCAGACCGTGATCCTGGTGCGCGAGCAGGTCGCGGGGACGAACGCGTGCCTGTTCTGCCAGGACTTCGCCCGCTGGTACGCGCTGGACAAGAAGCTGATCGGCGCCGAGCGGCTGGACGCGCTGCCCGGCTACCGGACCAGCCCGCTGTTCACCGACGCCGAGCGGGCCGCGCTGGACTACGCGAGCGAGCTGACCGACGAGAAGCACGTGAGCCCGGAGACCTTCCAGCGGCTCACGGAGTTCTACAGCGAGCGCGAGATCTGCGAGCTGGCCTGGATCGTCGCGACCGAGCACGTGTACAACATCTCGAACCACGGGCTGAACATCGGCTCGGACGGCTTCTGCGAACTGCGCGAGCAGCAAAACCCGGTTGTCGCCGAACGGCCCGGGGCCTCAGTCTGATCCGATGGATTTCACCGAGGACGACGTGGCAGCCGTCTACGACCTGCAGAACCCCTGGCGCCCCTGGCCCGGATCGAGTGATGCCGTCCATACGGAGTTCGCGATGGCGGCACGCTCGATCCTCGACGTCGGCTGCGGCACCGGGCAGATGCTGCACTATCTGCGCGACCACGGGCACACCGGGCGCCTCGTGGGGATCGATCCGGATGTCGCGTCGCTGAATCGGGCGCGGCGCCGCGAGGATCTCGGCATCGAGTGGGTGGAGGGGACGGCGGCGGACGTCGCGTGGAAGCAGGAGTTCGAGCTCGCGACGATGGCCAGCAATGCCTTCCAGTGCCTCGTTGAGGATAACGATCTGCGTGCCTCGCTCGCGGCGATCCACGCTGCGCTGGCGCCCGGCGGCCGGTTCGTCTTCGAGACGCGGCATCCGCAGGCCAGGGCCTGGGAGGAGTGGGCCGCCGCCGAGCCGGACCACTTCGACTACGCCGGGCGGCCGCTGGTGATGTCCTGGAACATCGAGGCGGTGGCCGACGGCGTCGTCACCATGACCGAGACGACGAGCGACTCTGACGGCACGGTGCTGCATTCCGGCCGCGGCCGGCTGCGCTTCCTCTCCCCCGCCGAGCTGAACGCGCGACTCGCCGACGCCGGCTTCGCGGTCGACGAGCAGTACGGCGACTTCGGCCGGGGCCCGCTCACCCCCGAGAGCCGGACGATCGTCACCGTCGCCAGGGCTTGACGAATCCGTCCTCCGGCCAGCCCTCGACGGCCGCGCGCAGCTCGACGGCCTGCGCCCCGTCGATGGACTCGCGCACGATGTCGGCGTGGCCGCTGTGCCGCGAGGTCTCCTCGATCAGGTGCACGAGCACCCAGCGGACGGACCAGGCGTCGAGGTTCTTCGGGAACCAGGGGACGTCCTGCGGGACCGGGACGCGGTGGTTGAGGTCCGGGACGGCGAGGATCGTCTCGTCGGTCTCCCGGGCCGCCGCCGCGTAGTCGTCGAACAGGTCGGCGAGCGGGATCTCGGCCGCCTGGAAGGACTCCATGTGCGTCTTGAAGTCGGCGCCCTGGTGCTCCCGGCGGATCAGGCCGGCCCAGTTGCGCTCGACGGCGGCGACGTGCTTGATCAGGCCCGCGAGGCTGAGGGCGCTCACGGACGGGGCCCGCCGCGCCTCCTCGTCGGTCAGGCCGTGCAGCGCGATCCGCAGGCTGGTGCGCTGCGCGTCGAGGAAGCCGAGCAGCGCCTCGCGCTCGTCGGCGCCGTTCATGTCGCGTCGGGTGGGTGACGTCATGGGGCCAGCCTGTCACCGGCCACCGACAATTTCGACGGCAGCGGGGTAAGGGGGAGGCGTGGAGACTCCCTTGGGCGAGATCGACGACGTACTGCGCGGCTTCTTCGCGGAGCGGCGGGCGGAGGTCGGCGACGACTCGTCCGGGATGAGCGGGCTGTACGCGCCGATCGCGGACCTGGTGCTGCGCGGCGGCAAACGGCTGCGGGCGCGGTTCGTGCTGCTCGGCTGGCTCGGCACGGGGGCTCGCACGACGCCGGGAGCCGTGGGCGCGGCGGCGGTCGTGGAGTTGCTGCACGCCTGCGCGCTGATCCACGACGACGTGATGGACGGTTCGGCCACCCGGCGCGGCGCCCCGGCCGTGCATCGGGTGTTCGCGCAGCAGCATCGGCGCGGCGCGTGGCACGGGGCGAGCGCGCAGTTCGGGATGTCGGCGGCGATCACGGCCGGTGACCTGTGCCTGGTCTGGGCCGATCAGCTGTTGCGCACGTGTGGGCTGGCACCTGCGGCCGTCGCGCGGGCTCGGCCGGTGTACGACGAGATGCGCGCGTTGACGATGCGTGGCCAGTACCTCGACCTGCTGACTCAGGCGTCCGGCGAGCCGTCGGTGGCCGCCGCGATCGAGGTGGCGCGCGCGAAGACCGCGGCCTGCACGACGACCGGGCCGCTGCGCTTCGGCGGCGCGCTGGCGGGTGCGTCGGACGAACTCCTCGCAGGCTACGCGGCGTATGGTGACGCGCTCGGGATCGCGTTCCAGCTGCAGGACGACCTGCTCGGCGCATTCGGGGATCCGGCCGCGACCGGGAAGCCGTCGGGAGATGATCTGCGCGACGGGAAGCGGACCGTGCTGCTCGCGGAGGCCGTCGCCCGATCGAAGGACAAGCGTGCGATCGAGGCGCTCGTGGCGCTGGGGACGGACGAATCCGTGGACGAACTCCGCGAGGTTCTGGTGCGGACGGGGGCGCGCGAGGTCGTCGAGGAGCGTATTCGAGGGCTGGGACGCGAGGCCGCCGGGTACGCGCGTGAACTGCCGTTGGGCGACGAGTCGGTGCGGGCCGAGCTGGTCGGGCTGGTGAGGGCCGTGACCGAGGTCAGCCTGCCCAGCGTGCCAGCAGCAGCGCCGCCGCGAGTACAGGAACCGCCAAGGACAGCAGCTTGAGGGCTCCGTCGAGGGGTTCGAGGAGCACGTCGCGGTCGATGCGCTTTGAACCGTCGAAGAATTCGATGCTGCCCACGACCTCGTGGACGTCGCGGCGCAGGGTTCGCGCGGGCGTGCTGAGGCGGCGCTGGGCCGCGGAGAGCGCCGTGGCGGCGAGGACGACGAAGACGAGGGCGATCGTTCCGGCGACCGTCCAGTGCGGGGCTTGGGCCACGTAGCCGACTGCTGCGGGGAATCCGCCCCACGCCAGCGCGAATCCGAGGTTCGTGTGCAGTGCGCCGTTGAAGAGTTCGAGGTTGTAGCCGAGGACGAGGACGACGCCGACCACGATGAACGGAATGAGTACGAGGCCTGAGTGTTTGAGCACGGCGATGCCGAGCGCAACGGCTCCGGCGAGACTGAGGACGGCCGCGCTCCAGAGGGCTCCGTCGCTGATGCGCGTGCCGAGCGGGCGGCCTTTCCACTCGTCGAACGCGTGCGCCGCGACCCCGACGGCGAGCAGGAACGCGGCGAGGCTGAGCCAGCAGACGGCCCAGTCGATGTGCGGGGCGAGCGCGGCGCCGATCGCGACGTACGCCAGATGCCAGGCCGTGTAGGGCGGATGCAGGACGGTGAGCCAGTCGGCGGCGCGCGATCCGCTGCGGGCGTAGAACGCGGCTCCGGGGTCGTCAGCCATCCGCCTTCCGTCCCCACATGACCAGGCCGCCGCCGAGGCTCATCCGCCGGGCGCGCACCTGCTCGATCCCGGCGGCCCGCCAGTAGTCGACGATGCTGTCCACGGGATGCGCCTGGTAGTGGCCGCTGATCGAGGGGCCGAGGAAGTTGCCGACGCGGGCCCATTCGCGCCCGCCGGTGAGCATTCCGGCGACGGGGAGCACGCCGCGGGTGTAGCCGTGCCAGGCGGCGCGCCACGCGGGGTTCCCGGGGACGGCGAACTCGAGGCTGGCCAGCGCGCCGCCGGGCTTGAGGACGCGGGACAGTTCGCGCATCGTGGCGGCCGGATCGTCCACGTAGCGCAGCAGGTAGGTGAAGGAGACCGCGTCGAAGGCGGCGTCCGGGAAGGGCAGCGCGACGGCGTTGCCCAGCAGCAGCCTGATCCGGTCGCTCCTGCCGCGCCTGGCCACGTTCTCCCGGCCGCGGCGCAGCATCTGCTCGGTCAGGTCCACGCCGGTCACCTCGACCTGCGCGCGGTCGGTCCAGTAGAGCGCGACCCCGGCGGTTCCGGTGGCCACGTCCAGCACGCGGCGCGCGTCGGGCTTCGTGCGCAGCGCCGCGTTCACCATCGCGTGCCGCCATCGGCGGTTCTGGCCGAAGGATAAGAGTTCCGCGAGTAGGTCGTAGCGCTGCGGCAGGCCGCTGAACAGGTCTTGGGCGTCAATGTCGACCGGGTTCGGCATGTGCGGTCTCCTACCCGCTGCGGGCCGGGGAATGTACGCTGTCCGCATGATCGTGGAGCACGCCGAATTCAGCATCGCCGAAGCCGACGCGGAGAAGTTCGAGGCCGCGTACGCGCAGGCCAGGGAACTGCTCGCGCAGACCGACGGTTTCCTGTGGGCGCACATGCACCGCGGGATCGAGCGGCCGGACAGCTACCTGCTGCTGGTCGGCTGGGAGTCCCTGGAGGCGCACACGGTCGATTTCCGCGAGTCCGAGCGCTTCCCGCAGTGGCGCGCGCTGATCGGACCGTACTTCGCCGCGGCCCCGACCGTGGAGCACTACCGCGAGGTCTGAGCCGCGGCTCGGATCAGAGCGCGTACACCCGCTCGGACTCGGGCAGGTGCGAGTCGTCGTTGACGTACATGATCGCCCACGAGCCGGCCGGGTCGGCGCCCGGATACGGCGAGTGGCTGTGCCGCCAGCCGCTGAGCGAGGTGTGGTTGATCAGCGGGAACGTCCAGCGTGAGGCGCCGACCGGCAGCCGCATGAAGGTGTGCATCGCCGAGGCCGAGGTCTCCGCGTGCGCCACGACGAGGATCCGGCCGCCCTCGTGCCGCCCGGCTATGCCGAGCAGCGTGCGCCCGGACCGCTCCAGGTAGCCCTGCCAGCTCTCGGCGCCGGGCGCGGGCGGGTTCTCCGGGTCGAGCGGCGGCAGCGTGCCGATGAGGTTCGTCTTCGGGTCCCACGGGTGCTGGCCCTCGACGCCGTGGTCGGCCACGCGCAGCCCGTCCAGCGCCTCCACCGGCACGTTCGGGCCGATCGCGGCGACGACGTGCTCGGTCGTCTCGGCGGCGCGGCGCGTCGGGGAGTGGTAGACCGCGTCGAAGGGCCGGGGGCCGGTCATCTGCTTGGCCAGCCGGGCGGCGAGGAGTTCGGCCTGCTCGTGGCCGCGTTCCGTCAGCCCGCGGCACAGCGGCGTGAGGTTCATCAGGAACTCGACGTTGTCCACGGCCTGGCCGTGCCGGACCAGCACTAGTTCAGTCACGCATCAGACCTTAGCGAAAGCCAGATCGAAGACCTCACGGCCGTCGCGCACCGCTCGGGCCTCGAACTTGGTGACCGGCCGGTGCGTGGGCCGCGGCGCGAATCCGGAGCCGGGGTAACGGTTGCGCAGCCAAGGCTCCGCGCTGAGCACGGTGAGCATCTCCTCGGCGTACTCGGCCCAGTCGGTCGCCAGGTGCAGCAGTCCGCCGGGGCGCAGCCGGTCCGCGATCAGGGCTATGACCTCGGAGCGCACGATGCGGCGCTTGTGGTGCCGGGCCTTGGGCCACGGGTCGGGGAAGTAGATGTGCACGGCGTCGAGCGCGTCGGAGGGGATCTGCCAGCGCAGCAGGTCGAGCGCGTCCCCGGCGGCCGCGCGCACGTTCGTCAGCCCGGCGCGCTCGGCCAGCCGCAGCACGTTGCCCAGGCCCGGGGTGTGCACGTCGACCGCGAGGAAGTCGCAGTCCGGCTGCGCGGCGGCCATGGCGACGACCGCGTCCCCCATGCCGCAGCCGATCTCCAGCTGCAGCGGTGCGACCCGGCCGAACAGCTTCGCCAGGTCCAGCTCCTCGCCCTCGGCCGGTATCTCCAGGCCCCAGCGCGGCCAGAGCCGGTCCAGCGCGCTGTTCTGCGCGGTGGTGATCCGGCCGCGGCGCGGCTTGAAGGTGCGGATGTGCCGCAACGGCGGGGCGGCTGCGGTGTCCTCGGCGAGCGCCACGGACGACGGGGGGTTGGCTGACGTGGTCATTTGCTCCAGGGTAGCCGCTCGCGCAAGGGGGGCTTGCGTTCCGAGAGTTAGCGATATATCGTTAACACGTCGAAGAGATGCTTCGACAGAACCAATCTAGTCTGAGGAGTATCCATCATGAGGAAGTTCGAAGCGGGCCTGGAAGGCCCCAACCCCGAGCGTCGCGGCGGTCGCCGCGGCGGAGAGCGTCGACGCGGTGAGCACGAGGAGGGCTTCGGCCCGCGCGGTCGCCACGGACACCACATGCACGGCGGCCACGGCGGCCCGGGCCCGTTCGGTCCCGGCCCCGGCGGCTTCGGCCCCGACTTCGGTTTCGGCCCCGGCCCGTTCGGCGGACCGCGCGGCCGTGGTCGCGGACGCGGCCGGGCCGGACGCGGCGACGTGCGCGCGGCGATCGTCTCGCTGCTCAGCGAGCAGCCGCGCAACGGCTACCAGATCATCCAGGAGATCAACGAGCGCACCGGCGGCCTGTGGCGGGTCAGCTCCGGCTCCGTGTACCCGGCGATCTCGCAACTGGAGGACGAGGGGCTGATCGAGCCCACCGACGGCGACGGACGCAAGCTGTTCGCGCTGACCGCGGCCGGCCGCGAGCACGCCGAGCAGAACGCCGAGCAGCTGGCCCGGCTCTGGGAGGCCGGCGCCGAGGACTCGCGCTTCACCGAGTTCCTGCGCTACCGCGAGCTGATCGGCCAGCTGGTCGCCGCGACCCGCCAGGTCAACGAGGTCGGCACCGCCGCGCAGCGCGAGGAGGCCAAGCAGGTGCTCACCAAGGCCCGCCAGGCGCTGTACAAGATCCTCGCGACCGACGCGGCCGACGAGGAGACCGCCGAGCCGACCGACTCGGTCTGATGCCCGGCCGGGGCGGCCTGCCATCGCAGAGTCCTGAGCTCTCGTACACCTTGCCGGACCGACGGATTCCCGTCGGTCCGGCGCGGTAGAGTTCCGGTCCATGGCAGCGCGACCCCTTAACGAACTCGTCGACGCGGGCTGGGCGAAGGCCCTCGATCCGGTGGCCGGACGCGTCACCGCGATGGGCGAGTTCCTGCGCGCCGAACTGGCCGCGGGCCGCGGCTACCTGCCGCCGGGCCCGCAGGTGCTGCGCGCGTTCCAGCAGCCCTTCGACGGCGTCAGGGTGCTGATCGTCGGCCAGGACCCCTACCCCACCCCGGGCCACGCGGTGGGCCTCAGCTTCTCGGTCGCGCCCGAGGTGCGGCCGCTGCCGGAGAGCCTGGTCAACATCTTCCGCGAGTACACCACCGACCTCGGTCTGCCCGCCCCCGCGAACGGCGACCTGAGCCCGTGGGCGGAGCGCGGCGTGCTGCTGCTCAACAGGTCCCTGACCGTGACCCCGCGCCGCCCGAACTCGCACCAGGACAAGGGCTGGGAGGCCGTGACCGCGCAGGCGATCACCGCCCTCGCCGGCCGCGGGACCCCGCTCGTCGCGATCCTCTGGGGCCGCAACGCCCGCAACCTGCGTCCGCTGCTCGGCCAGGGCGTCCCCTGCATCGAGTCCTCGCACCCGAGCCCGCGCTCGGCCGACTACGGCTTCTTCGGTTCGCGCCCCTTCAGCCGCGCGAACGCCGCGCTGCAGCAGCTTGGCGCGGAACCGATCGACTGGCGGCTGCCGTAACGCTCTGCTCGGGCAGCCGCACGGCCATCCCGTGCGCGCGGACGGCCGAGCGCATCGTCTCCGCGAGCGCCGCGAACTCCTGCGCACGCGGGCTCGACGTGCGATGCACCAGCACGATGCTGCGGCCGGGCGCCGGCGCGTGGAACGACGTGGCGGCGAGCCCCGATCCGGGCCGCGCCTCGATCACGGCGGCGGTGCTCGGCAGCAGCGTCACGCCGAGTCCCCCGGCGACGAGCTGCACGAGCGTCGCCAGGCTGGCCGCGCGGGTCGAGGCGAATCCGTCCACCCCCGCCTCGTGGCACACCTCGAGGGTCTGCTCGCGCAGGCAGTGCCCCTCCTCCATGACCAGCACCGGCAGTTCGCGCAGCGTGGTCAGCGGTACCGGGCCGCGCGGCGGGCGCGGGTCGTCGCCGGGATACACCAGCATGAAATCCTCGTCATACAGGTGCATCGCGGTCAGTCCCAGGCCGTCCACCGGCGTCGCCAGCACGGCCAGGTCCAGCTGCCCGGCGGCCAGCGAGAGGTGGATCCTCGAGGTCTGCTGTTCGTGCAGCACGATGCCGAGGTCCGGATAGCGGGTCTTGAGCGGCCGCAGCAGCGCGGGCAGCAGGTACGGCGCGACCGTCGGAATGACGCCGATGTGCACCTCTCCGGTGAACGGACGTCCGGTGGCCTGCGCGGCCTCGGCCAGCTCCTCGATCCCGCCGAGCACCGCGCGCGCCCTTCGCGCCACCTCTTCACCCGATCGCGTGAGCAGTACCCGCCGCGTGGTGCGCTCGACGAGCCGGGTGCCGAGCGTCTCCTCCAGCGCGGCGACCGCGTTGGACAGCGCGGGCTGGCTCATGCCGAGCTCGGCCGCCGCCTCCCGGAAGTGCAGCCGCTCGGCCAGGGCCGCGAACGCGCGCAGCTGAGCCACCGTGGGCATCCGCGGATTGATAGCCGTCTCCTATCGCCGCCCCTTGCCGGGACCTATTTCTTCGATCAATGAAGATCATGCCACGCTGTCCCCCGACGAAGATCAGCGGCCACGAGCCGCGACCTATCACGGAGGATCAGCATGCTGGGCATCGGCGACAAGTTCCCCGACTTCGAGCTCACCGGCGTGGTCTCGAACGACGCTGCCACCGCCTTCCAGACCGTCAACAGCCAGAAGCTGGCGCAGGCCTGGAAGGTCGTCTTCTTCTGGCCGAAGGACTTCACCTTCGTCTGCCCGACGGAGATCGCCGCCTTCGGCAAGCTGAACGGCGAGTTCGCCGACCGCGACGCGCAGGTGCTCGGCGTCTCGGTCGACTCGGAGTTCGTGCACCTGGCCTGGCGCCGGGACCACAAGGACCTGAACGACCTGCCGTTCCCGATGCTCGCCGACATCAAGCGCGAGCTGACCGCCGAGTGCGGCGTGCTGAACGCGGACGGCGTCGCGGACCGGGCCACCTTCATCGTGGACCAGGACAACACCATCCAGTTCGCGATGGTCACCGCGGGCTCGGTCGGCCGCAACGTGGACGAGGTGCTGCGGGTGCTCGACGCGCTGCAGACCGACGAGCTGTGCCCGTGCAACTGGCAGAACGGCGAGTCCACGCTGGACACCGCCAAGCTGATGGCCGAGGCGTAGTCCGGTGAGCGTGGACGCCCTCAAGGAGGCGCTGCCCGCGTACGCGAAGGACACGCGGCTGAACCTCAGCTCCGTGATCACCACCTCGAAGCTGCCGGAGCAGCAGCTGTGGGGCACGGTCGTGGCCACGGCGCTGGCCTCGCGCAGCACGACGGTGATCCGGGAGCTGGTCGAGGAGGCGAAGGGCCACCTGACCGACGAGGCGATGACCGCCGCGAAGGCCGCCGCGTCCGTGATGGCGATGAACAACGTCTACTACCGGACGATGCACCTGATCGGCGACGAGGAGTACGCGAACCTCCCCGCGCGGCTGCGGATGCAGGTCATCGGCAACCCGGGCGTGGACAAGACCGACTTCGAGCTGTGGTGCCTGGCGGTCTCGGCGGTCAACGGCTGCGGCCGCTGCCTCGAGTCGCACGAGAAGGTGCTGCGCGCGGCGGGTCTGAGCCGTGAGCCGATCCAGGAGGCCGTGCGCATCGCGGCGGTCGTGCACGCGGTGGCCGCGACGCTCGACGCCGAGGCCGCGCTCGCGTAAGCACACAAGCAGCACGTACGAGACCGGGCCCACGCCGACCGACAGGCGTGGGCCCGATTTCTCATTTCGTTAGGTCGGCGAGCACTGATGCGGCGCGCAAGGCGTCGGAATGCGTGTTGTAGAGCGCGTTGAAGCCGTAGCGCAGCAGGTCGGGCTCGCGCTTGTCCCCCACGACGCCGCGTTCGGCGGCGGCCGGGACGAGCTTGGCCGCGTCCGGGTGACGCAGCGTCACCTGGCTGCCGCGGCGCTCCGGCTCGCGCGGGGTGACGATGCCGAAACCGCGGTCGCCGAGCAGCTCGTCGCAGCATTCGATGAAGAATCCGGTCAGGCTGAGGCTCTGCGCGCGCAGTGTCCCGAGGTCCACGCCGTCGAACGCGCCGATCGCGGCCTCCAGCGCCAGCATGGAGAGCATCGTCGGGGTGCCGATTCGGGCGCGGCCGATGCCCTCGGCGCCCTCGTAGGTAGCGCGCATGGCGAAGGGGTCGGCGTGGCCGGTCCAGCCGGTGAGGGGCTGGCGCATCGTGGCGTGGTGGCGCCGGGCCGCGTAGACGAACGCCGGGGCGCCGGGCCCACCGGACAGGTACTTGTAGGTGCAACCGACCGCGAAGTCGACGTCCCACGCGTCGAGTTCCAGCTCGTACGCACCGGCCGCGTGGCACAGGTCCCAGACGACCAGCGCGCCCGCCTCGTGCGCGGCGGCCGTGAGACCGGGGATGTCCCAGCGCTCGCCCGAGGCGAAGTCCGTGGCCGGGAACGCGACGACGGCCGTACGCTCGCCGTCCTCGGCCAGGGCCTTGAGCAGCTGGTCCGTCGGCACGTGCCGCACCTCGAGACCGAGCGTCTCGCCGACCGAGTCCGCGATGTAGGCGTCCGTCGGGAAGTGCCCGGCGTCGGTGAGCAGCAGGCGGCGCTCGGGACGCAGCCGCGCGGCGGCCGTCAGGGTGTTGAAGATCTGCACGGACGTGGAGTCGCCGACGACGGTCTGCCCGGCGGCCGCCCCGATCAGCGCGCCGACCCGGTCGCCGAGCCGCTCCGGCAGCCCCCACCACTCGGCGTCCTTGCCGAACCAGGACCCGATCAGGCCGGTGCGCCACTGCCGCTGCACGGCGTCCTCCAGCGCGGCCGGGACCGCGGCGGGCAGCGCGCCGAGCGAGTTGCCGTCGAGGTACGTCACGCCCTCCGGCAGCAGGAAGCGCTCGCGGCAGTGCCGCAGCGGGTTGGCCGCGTCCAACTCCGCCGCGCGATCCGCCAACGTCATGCCCAGACCTCCGCTCGAACGTCCCACAGCTCAGGAAGGTACTTCTGGTGCACGCCGCGCGCGAGCCACTCGGCGCCCGAGGTTCCGGCCGAACCCGGCTTCGCGCCCATCGACCGCCAGACCGAGAGCAGGTGGCGCTGCTTCCAGCGGGTGAACCGGTCGGCGGCGTCGAACAGGGCCTCACCGAGGTCGATCAGCTCGGGGTGCTCGGCGGAGTGCGCGTAGACCTCGCGCCAGCCGTCGGCCAGGCCGCGTCGCTCCAGCAGCTTCGTCGCGGCGTCGGCCAGGCTCGGCATCGGCGGACGGCTCGGGTACGGCACGCCGAGCGCCTGCTCCAGGTCGCGGTAGAGCTCCGACTGGATGCCCGAGGCGGCGCCGAACGCGTCGCGGAACTCGTCGAACTCGGCGGGGGTCAGGGTGCGCAGGGCCTCCCACGAAGCGGTCAGCGCGTCCTGTACGCCGTGCCCGCGACGCAGGTCCACGAGCGCGCCGCGCACGTCGTCGGCGTCCAGCTTCGCGCAGGCCGCGGACCACTCGTGGTGCAGCAGCTTGAAGTACAGCTCCATCACCTGCGTCGTGATGATGAAGGACAGCTCGGCCGGTGCCTCCGTGCGCGGCCACTGGAGTCGCAGCAGCTCGTCGAGGCACGCGTACTGGGCATATTCGCTCGTGGCCGTGCGCGAGCGCCCCACCTGGTCGGTCATCATGAGCCTTATGGAACCGCAGCCACGGCGAAAGTTGAATGGCCGCCGGAGACCGATCGGGGAGGATGGCTTTACGATCGAAAGGTGTCTACGCGCAATGAGTTTCCGGACGTAATCGACTGGCGGCTGATCGACGAGCTGCAGCAGGACGGGCGGCTGTCCTTCAACGAGCTCGGCCGCCGGGTGAGCCTGTCCCCGCCCGCGGTCGCCGAGCGGGTGCGGCGGCTGGAGGAGCAGGGCGTGATCACCGGCTATCACGCGCACGTGGATCCGGCGAAGGTCGGGCGGACGGTCGCGGCGCTGGTGCGCATGTCCTGCTACGGGCCGAACTGCCTGCTGCGCCATCCGGAGGTGCTGGAACGCGACCCGGCGATTCTGGAGGTGCACCGGCTGACCGGCGATTCCTGCTGCCAGCTGCGCGTCGCGGTGCGCACGATGACCGAGTTCGAGGAGCTGATCGACCGGCTCGCGGAGCACGGCACGCCCTCGTCCACGATGGTGCTCTCCTCTCCCCTGCTCTGGCGTCCGGTGGCCCGCTGACCCGCAAGGCGTAACGCCCCGCGCGACGGCCGTTCCGGGACAGCAGACTCGTGTGCATAACGGAATGGACTTCGCATTGGGAGGCCGAGATGATGTCACGCCCATCGCGGATGCTGAAGTGGATCGGGGCCGGGGCGGTGCTGCTGGCGGCCGCGCCGATCGCGTGGGCGGAGGAGCCGAGTCCGCCGAATCCGGTCGTGGTCCCGAACGTGCAGCGGATCCCGCAGGTCAGCGGCTCCGCGCACCCCGCGTTTCACGGTACGTGTTCTCCCTGTCACCTCACCGTGCCACACTCGACCCAGGCACGGTGAATCTGACGGAGGGTCAACAACATGACAGCGGAGACGGGGGCGGGCGCCGCCTCGCAGCTCGGCGCGATCGAACACATCGTCGTCCTGATGCTGGAGAACCGCTCGTTCGACCACATGCTCGGCTACCTGTACCAGGACTCGGGCAACGTCTCGCCGACCGGCCAGCCCTTCGAGGGCCTCAGCGGCAGCGAGTCGAACCCGGGGACGGACGGCAAGCCGGTGCCGGTCTTCCCGATCAACCCGTCGACGCCGAACGCGTACTTCATGCCGGGCGCCGACCCGGGTGAGGGCTACATGGCGACGAACAGCCAGCTCTTCGGCACCAACACCGCGCCGAGCCCGGCCACCGCGACGATGCAGGGCTTCGTCACCGACTACGCGTACACCCTCGGCTGGGAGGCCAAGGAGGGCTGGTCGATCGTCGGCGGCACGCAGCCGAACGACATCATGGGCTGCTTCACCCCCGAGGCGCTGCCGGTGCTCTCGGCGCTGGCCAAGGGCTTCGCGGTGTGCGACCACTGGTTCGGCTCGGTGCCGACGGAGACGCTGCCGAATCGCGCGTTCGTGCTCTCCGGCACCAGCCAGGGGCACATGGACGACAAGACGAAGACCTTCACGTCCCCGTCGATCTGCGCCTCGCTGACCAAGGCCGGGGTGTCCTGGAAGATCTACGGCTACGACGCGTCGCCGCTGACGAAGCACAACTTCCCGGACCTGACCTCGGCCCCGGCCGCGCACTACGGCCTGTTCGCCGACTTCAAGTCCGACGCGGCCGCGGGCAACCTGGCGGGCTTCACGTTCCTGGAGCCCTCGTGGAGCGCGACCGGCAACAGCCAGCACCCGAACTACGACGTGGCGCTGGGCGAGCAGCTGATCCACGACACGTACACCGCGCTGCGCAACGGCCCGGGCTGGGACAAGACGCTGTTCATCCTCACGTACGACGAGCACGGCGGCTGCTACGACCACGTGCCGCCGCCCACCGACGCGACTCCGCCGGACAACTCGGCGGGCGAGTACGGCTTCGACTTCACCCGCTTCGGCCCGCGGGTGCCGACCGTGCTGGTCTCGCCGCTGATCCCGGCCGGGACGGTGTACCGGGTCCCGGCGGGCGCCACCCCCTTCGACCACACCAGCGTGCTCAAGACGATCGAGCAGCGCTGGAACCTGCAGCCGCTCACGGCCCGGGACGCGGCCGCGGTGGACGTCGGCGGCGTGCTCACCCTGACCACGCCGCGCACCGACGATCCGCTGAGCGGCGTCGTCGTGCCGACCTCGGGCGGGACCACCCCCGCGGCGGGCAGGCCCTCGCACCTGCAGGAGGTCTACGCCGACCTGCTGGCGCGCGAAGTGCCGCCCGGCCACCCGATCCCCGCCCCGCGCACCGAAGCCGAGGCCACGACGTTGCTGCGCACGGGCGTCCGGCAGCCGCGCTGACACGTATTCATGCCGTGAGGACGATGCGGGCGTTGTCCTTCGGGCTAACGGTCCACGCCCGGGCCACGTCGCTGAGCGGGTAGGTCTCTACCGGCACCTCGACGTGGCCTTCGGCGATCCGGGTGACGTACTCGGGCATGGTGCGCTGGATGGTGTCCATGCTCACCGAGCCGAGGCCGCTGCCGCTGATCCGGATGCGGCGGCTGCGCAGCAGTGCGGCGGGCAGCGCGGCGTTCGGTCCGGCGAGGGCGCCGATCTGCACGTAGCTGGTGTCGGCGTCGGCGGTGGGCAGTCGGGTGAGCAGCCCGAACATCAGCTCGGCGGGGGCGCCCCAGACGTAGTCGAGGACGAGGTTCGGCACGTCGTCGCCGAGCGCGGTGCGGATCGCGTCCTGGTTCAGACGGGCGGTCGCGGCGCCGAAGCCGCGAGCCTTGTCGAGGGCTGATTCGTTGCGGCCGATGGCGATGACGCGGCGGGCGCCGAGGTCGCGCGCGTTCTGCACGGCGAGCAGGCCGGAGGCTCCGGTGGCGCCGACGATGGCGACCGTGCCGAGCTCGCCGGCCTCGGCCAGGCGCGCCTTGAGCGGCAGCCAGGAGGACATCCCCGGGTTCATCCCGCCCGCGACCTGCGCCGCGCGGTCCTCGGTGCCCTCCGACAGTTCGATGTGAAAGCCGCCGGCGACGGCCATCCGCTCGGCCATCGTGCCGTAGGGCGGGGCGACGTTGCCGGTGTAGATCAGCTCGCCGTCGGCCGTGCGCGCGACCGCGTCCACGCCGGGGACCAGCGGGTATCCGCCCTCGCTGCTGTAGTGCCTGCCGTGTGCCCGGGAGCGCACCAGCTGGTGCAGTCCGGCGGCCACCAGTTCCACGACCTGAAGTCCCTCGCCCGCCTCCGGCTCGGCGAAGTCGGCGTACTCGGGCACGCCCTCGGCCTCGCGCAGTACCGCTGCCTTCATCCCGCTCACCCTCTCCTTAACGCTGTTAAGTTCCGGTTCCCAGCGTGCACTTAACAGCGTTAAACTGTCAAGCGTGAGCAAGGGACTGGCGAAGGCGGAGATCGTGCGGGCGGCCCTGGAGGTCCTCGACGAGGAGGGGCTCGACGGGCTCACGCTGCGCAAGGTGGCAGCGCGGCTCGACGTGCAGGCGCCCGCGCTCTACTGGCATGTGCGCAACAAGCAGGAACTGCTGGACGAGATGGGCACGGAGGTCTGGCGGCGCATCAGCCTGCGCGTGGTCGATCAGCTGGCGCTCGACGGGGCGTGGCGCGAGGAGCTGGCGGCGTACGCGCGGATCATGCGCGAGGAGCTGCTGCGGCATCGGGACGGCGCGAAGATGGCCACCGGCACGACGCTGACCGACGTGGAGATCGTGCGGCGCGGGGAGCCGAGGCTGGCGGCGATGGTGCGGCAGGGCTTCACGGTGCGCTCGGCGGCGCGGGCCAGCGTGCTCGTGCACCACTTCGTCATCGGGTTCTGCATCGAGGAGCAGGCGGTGATCCAGGCGAAGGCGGCCGGGGACGGGCGCTACAGCCTGGAGGCGCGGGACCGGCGCGTGGACAGCGAGGCGTTCCCGCTGACCGCCGAGGCGGGCCGGGAGATCTTCGAGGACGACGACCGCCGGTTCGGGGACCTGGTCGAGCTGATGCTGCGCGGCTGCGAGACGCTGCTCGTGCTGAAATGACACCCGCCCCGCCGCGCTGTGCACGCGACGGGGCGGGGACCTGCGGGATCGGGACGCGGGTCAGGCGGCGTCCGCGACCTTCGGCTTGGCCAGGCTGGCGGCGGCGCCGACCAGGCTCATGCCGATGGCGAGCCAGAACACGATCATCAGGCCGTGGTGGAACGGGCCGGAGATCAGGTTCGGGAAGAACTGGTGCCCGGTGAGCGTCGCCGCGTTCTGCTTCGGCAGGCTGGAGAGCACCTGGTTGCCGAGCAGCTGCTGCATCGGGTTGTAGCCGAGGAACGCGGCGAACAGCACGCCGACCGGCGGGATCGCGGCCACCTGCTGGGCCACCGCGGCCGGCACGTGCTGCGCGGTCAGCTGGGTCATGATCGTGTTCGGCAGCGCGCTGGCCAGGCCGACCACCATCAGCGAGAAGAACACGCCGATGGAGAACAGGCTGCCCGCGTTCATGAACGTGGCCCGCATGCCGGAGGCCGCGCCGCGCTGGGCCGGGCCGACGCTGGACATGATCATCGAGGTATTCGGCGCGGAGAACATGCCGCCGCCGACGCCGTTGAGGAAGATCAGCAGTGCGAAGACCGGGTAGCTGAAGTTCGTCGGCAGCGCCAGCATCCCGCCGAAGCTCGCCGCCATCAGCAGCAGGCCCGCGCAGGCGAACGAGCGCTGGCCGAGCCGGTCGGAGAGCTTGCCGGAGACCGGGCCGGAGACCAGGAAGCCGATGGTCAGCGGCACCAGGTAGATGCCCGCCCACAGCGGGGTGTCCTCGTAGTTGTAGCCGTGCAGCGGCAGCCAGATGCCCTGCAGCCAGATGATCAGCATGAACTGCAGACCGCCGCGGGCCACGGCGATCAGGAACGAGGCCGCGTTGCCGCTGGAGAACGTGACGTTGCGGAACAGCCGCAGCTGGAACATCGGCTCGTCGACCCGCGACTCCACGATCAGGAAGACGATCAGCAGCACGACGCCGCCGATCAGGCCGGCGACGATCCACGGGTTCGTCCAGCCCATGGTGTGCCCGCCGTAGGGCTGGATGCCGTAGGTGATCGCGGCGAGCAGCGAGGCGAGGCCGGCCGCGAAGGTGATGTTGCCCCACCAGTCGATCCGGCCCTTGCGCTTCACGCTGGTCTCGTGCAGCGACTTGTAGGCCCAGACCGTGCCCAGCACGCCGATCGGCACGTTGACCCAGAAGATCGAGCGCCAGTCCCAGGAGGCGAGCACGCCGCCGAGCACCAGGCCGATGAAGGAGCCGGCGAGCGCGGCCACGATGTTGATGCCGAGCGCCATGCCGCGCTCGTTCGCCGGGAACGCGTCGGTGATGATGGCGGCGGAGTTCGCCATCAGCATCGAGCCGCCGACCGCCTGCACCACGCGCCAGCCGATCAGCCAGAGCGCGCCCTTGCCGCCGCTGAACGGGTCCAGCGACAGGATGATCGAGCAGACCGCGAAGATCGCGAAGCCGAGGTTGTAGAGCTTCACCCGGCCGTACATGTCGCCGAGCCGGCCCAGCGTGACGACCAGCACCGCGGTGACGAGCATGTAGCCCATCAGCATCCACAGCAGGTAGCTGGTGTTCGAGGACTGCAGCGGGTTGAGCTTGATGCCGTTGAAGATCGCGGGCAGCGAGATCAGCACGATCGAGCTGTTGATCGTGGCCAGGAGCATGCCGACGGTGGTGTTCGTCAGGGCGACCCACTTGTAGTGGGAGTGCTCCGGGCCGGCGCTCATCGCGTGCCGGAAGTGGCCGAATTTCGAACGGGGGGCCGGCGCGGGGGCGTCGACCGCGGTTATCGAACCGTCGCTGGACATGAGCCATCCTTACCCGGAACTAGTTAGCTAATGTAAACTAATCAGATTCCGGCGGCCGCTCATCCCGTTTTCCGCGCTCCCGGGCGAATCGTTACCCTTCCGCAACCCGGTGCGGGGCGGCGGCGAGCAGTCCGGCGGGCCACGGCGCGTCCGCGGCGGCGGCGGCGCACACCGGTCCGAGCGTGCCCCCGGCCGCGCTCCACACCCCGGGCCAGACCGGGTGCCGGTCGGTCAGCGGGACCCGGCAGCCGGGCTCGGCGCAGCGCCTGACCCGCAGGCCCTGGCGGCTGAAGCAGGCGTCGACCTCGTCGGCCGCGTCCACCCCGGAGACCGCGGCGGCGGTCAGGCCGGCCGGGCTGGCGGCGAAGGCGGCCCACCAGTCGTGCCAGGTGACCCACGGCGCCGGATCGAAGCGGGAGAGCCAGCCGAGCCGCGGGCTGGCGCCGGACAGGTCGGCGGTCACCTCGACCTCGCCGTGCCCGGAGACCGCCGCGAGCTCCTCGAGCGCGGCGCGCACCGGGCCGATCGCGTCGGCGGGCTCGCCCTCGTGGTTCAGCAGCACGGCGGCGACCAGCCGGGCCAGGTCCTCGCCGATGTGCACGACGGCGCTGGCCACCAGGCGGCCGCCCTCGACCGCCACGGTCAGCCGCCCGGCGTCGCCGTCGAACCAGAAGGTGGGCGGGCTGCCGAGCATGGCGCAGCGCACCGCGTCGGCCGGGGCCGCGTAGCCGCGGGCGAAGGACTCGCCGCGCCCGGCCAGCGTGGCGGGCAGCGGCGGGTGGTCGGTCGCGGGCGCCGGGACCGCGAGCGAGAGCCGGGCCGGGGCGGGCGCGGTGCGGGCGGGCAGGGTGCTGACGGACGAGGGGGGCAGACCGTGCATGGGGCGTCCTTCCGACGCGGGCGGGCCGGGGACTGCGGGGTTCGACTCAGGCGCGGCGAGCCGGGTCTCGTAGCGCTGTCCGGGGACGGCGGGTCGGACCGGCCCGCGCCGGGGCCGGCCCTTGTTCCTCGCCTTCGCCGAGCCGCTCATCGGGCACCTCCGCCGCGTCGCCTGAAGATCTTCGTTTGATCGTCACCCAGGCGGGCGAACTGTTCGCGGAGGCACGCCGTTCACTCACTCGGTTGTATCAACCAGCGATCTCCCCAGGTACAGCTCGCGGACCACCGTCTCCAGGTCCCGGTCCGCGCGCAGCTCCTCGATCGAACCGTCGTATGTCACCCGGCCGTGGTCGATCGCCACGACGCGGGTGCACAGCCGCTCGATGTCGGCGATGTCGTGCGTGGTGAGCAGGATCGTGGTACCCGTGCGCTGGTTCAGTTCGCTGAGGAACTCGCGGACCGAGTGCTTGGAGACCACGTCGAGCCCGATCGTCGGCTCGTCCAGGTAGACCACGGCCGGGTCGTGCAGCAGCGCGGCGGTGATGTCGCCGCGCATCCGCTGGCCGAGGCTGAGCTGGCGGACCGGCCGGTCCAGGAACGGGCCGAGGTCCAGCGCGTCGACGTAGTAGGCGAGGTTCTCCTCGTAGCGCTGCCGCGGGATCTTGTAGAGCCGCTGGAGCAGCGTGAACGAGTCCTTGAGCGGCAGGTCCCACCACAGCGTCGTGCGCTGGCCGAACACGACGCCGATCCGCCGGGCCAGCTTGACCCGATCGCGCTGCGGCTCGAAGCCGGCGACCCGCAGCAGGCCCGAGGTCGGGGTGAGGATGCCCGTCAGCATCTTGATGGTGGTGGACTTGCCCGCGCCGTTCGGGCCGATGTAGCCGACCAGCTCGCCCGCGGCCACCCGCAGGTCGATGCCGTCCACGGCAGTGAAGTCGCCGTTGAAGGTCTTGGTCAGCCCCTCGGCGAGGATGATGGGGTCGGTCACGTGTCTCAGCTCCCGGTCGAGCGGTAGTGGCGGACGCAGCCGCGCCAGGCGAGCGCGGCCAGCCCGGACAGCAGGGCGGCGGCCAGCGGCGAGGCGAAGCGCAGGAAGCCGGGCAGACCGAGCGGGTCGGCGTGTCCGAGCACGTAGAGCGAGGGCTGCCAGGTGACGAACGCGACCGGCAGCACGAAGGTCAGGGCGAGGCCGAGCGGCCGCCCGAAGATGGTCAGCGGGTACTCGGTGGCGTTCTCCGAGCCGTAGGTGAAGCTGTTCGCGACCTCCTGGGCGTCCACCGCGACGAAGCTGATGCAGCCGGTCAGCACCCACAGCGCGCAGTACAGGACGAAGCCGCAGACCACCGTGCCGACGCAGACGGCGATCCGCGCGGCGGTCCAGTGCACCGGCAGCGCGTGCAGGGCCCAGCCGAGGGTGAGGACCGGCGTGACGAGCTTGCCGAAGCGCTTGGGGGTGAACTGGTCGGCCAGCACCTGCGCGAGCGAGCTGACCGGGCGGATGAGTACGAGGTCGAAGTCGCCCATCCGGATCATGGTGGGCAGATCCTCGACGCCGCTGGCCACGATGTCGGACAGGCCGAAGGCGAGCCGCGTGGTGCCGTAGAGGTAGAGCGTCTCGGGCAGGGTGAATCCGGCGATCGTCTGGACGTGCGTGTAGATGACCAGGATCGCGATGAGGTCGAGGCAGGTGGTGAACAGCTGCGCGAGCGTGGTCAGCACGAGCGAGACGCGGTACTGCGACGCGGAGCGCATCCACATCCGCACGAGCAGCAGGTAGGCGGCCGGGCCCCAGTACGGCCGATCGTCGGTCTCGGTGTCAGCCACCCTGGACCACCACCTTGTGCCGCGCGGCGTCCGTGACCAGGCGTCCGGCGACGAGCAGCAGCACGGCCCAGACGGAGGCGAACGCGACCGCGTACCCGAAGCCGCCGCTCTGCGTGCCGAGCAGCACGTTGATCGGCATCTGCGCCACCGCGGCCCACGGCGTGTGCAGTAGGACGGCGCCGAGCGTGCCGGGCACGATGCTCAGCGGGATGATCAGGCCGGAGCAGAACATGCCGACCGCGACCAGGATCGAGGCCGTGCCGCGCTCGTCCATCGTCCAGAAGGCGACCAGACTGGCGAGGTAGCGCAGGCCGAAGCTGATCAGGTATCCGATGCCGCAGCAGACCACGAACTCGGCCCACGGCAGCGGGCTGGTCGGCAGCCGGACCGGGAACAGCAGGCTGCCGACGACGACCGGCGGCACGGTGCGCAGCATTCCGGCGCCGAGCGCGCGGCCGAGGTCGAGGGAGAGCCACCAGGCCTGGAAGTCGACCGGCCGGTAGAGGTCCACGGCCACGTCGCCGCTGCGGATGCGCGGCCCGAGCTCGGTGCTGTTCATGAAGATGCCCATCGGCGTGACGAGCCCCTGGGTGACGAAGGCGTAGGTGACGGCGTCGGTCTGGTCCCAGCCGCTGAGCTCGGGTTTCTGTTTCCAGAGCGCGATCAGGACCAAGGCTCTGAGACAGCCGAAGACGGTGTTGGTGAAGGCGCCGGCGAGGGCCGAGGAACGGTAGGCCAGATAGCGGCGCAGCGATAATCGGACAGCGGTCAGGTACACGCGCATGCGGAACTCCACAGGGCGAGGCGTCGGATGGGAAAAAGGGGGAACTGCCGAGGCTGGCAGAGCCGTGGCATGCTCGGCAACCGGTTTTCCACCAGCGGCGCGGCACTGACGCTGTCCTTATCCGCGGTGGGCTGAACTTGTCGCATGTCCAGCGATGAGAACGAGAGTCCGGACGGCGAACCGACCGGGATGTTCGACGCCTTCCGGGCGCGGCAGGCCGACGAGCGCGCGCAGCAGGCGCAGCAGGAGACGCAGACCGCGTACAGCTTCCCGCCGGAGTACGCGGCGGCGCCCGAGCCGGTGTTCTACCCGACCCAGCCGCCCGCGCCCCCGGCGAACCGGACCCGCTCGGTGCTGATCTTCGTCGGCGCCGTGCTGGTGGCCGGGGTGCTGGGGCTCGGCGCGTGGCTGGCGTTCGGCTCGTCCGGGACGCCGGTCGCGAGCGCGGCCGCCGGGACGAGCGCGTCGCCCTCGGCCACGTCCACCGGCAAGCGCTCGGCCCTGGAGTTCCGGGTGACGATCGTGTCGGTGGGCTCCGACTCGTTCACCGGCACGGTCCTGGCGACCGGCCAGTCGGTGACCGTGACGCTGACCGACAAGACCCGGTTCGGCACGAAGGCGCGGCCGTTCAGCAAGACCGGTCTCCAGGTCGGCGAACTGGTGGGCGTGCGGGGCAAGCGCACGGGTGCTGACACGGTCACGGCCACAGTGGTGACGCAGGCCGTACAGTCGTCTGCATGACGGTCGCCGGTTCGCTGTTCGGTCTCGCCTACGGGGATGCGCTGGGAAAGGACACCGAGTTCGCCTCGGTGGCCGAGATCCAGCGCCGATACGGACCGAAGGGACCGGCGGACCTGCCGGAGCCCGCGCTCGTCACCGACGACACGCAGATGGCTCTGGCGGTCGGCGAAGGGCTCGTCGAGCTTTCCGGCGGGCCCCTGACGGCCGATGCGCTGGCCCCGGTCTGGTCGCGGCGCTTCGTCGAGTGGGCGCACTCCCCCGACAACAACCGTGCGCCGGGCATGACGTGCCTGCGTGCGTGCGCGGCACTCTCGGACGGCAAGCCGTGGCTCAAGGCGACGCAGGCCGGTTCGAAGGGCTGCGGCGCGAACATGCGCGTGACGCCGGTCGGGTTGGTCGACAACCTCTCCTCCTCGACGAGGGCGGGCGCGGCGCAACTCCAGGCGGCGCTGACGCACGGTCATCCGACCGGTCTCGCGGCGAGCGAGCTCACGGCTTTCGCGACGTGGTGGCTGCTGGGCGGGATGCGGCCGGAGGACTTGATCATCGCGTTGCGGGCGCGGGCCGAGCAGCAGCGCGAGGTCTACCACCACGCGTGGCTCGGCGACCTGTGGAAGCGCGCGCAGGACGGCTCCGCGGAGTCGTTCATGGTGCGCGGCTGGGACGAGTGCATCGGCGTGCTCGACCGGCTCGGCGCGGCCGTGCGGGCCGGCGACCGCGAGTCAGACCCCTGTGAGGCGACCGGCGCGGGCTGGATCGCCGAGGAGGCGCTCGCGACGGCGCTGCTGTGCTTCCTGCTGTTCCCGGACGACCCGCACGCGGCCCTGCAGCGTGCCGCGACCACGTCCGGCGACTCGGACTCGATCGCCGCGCTGGCCGGTGCGTTCGCCGGGGCGATGTACGGGATCGACGCGTTCCCGGACGGCTGGTACGAGCGGATCGAGTACGCGGACCGGCTCGAAGCCGTCGCGACCGGGCTCGCATGACGCGCACGGTCGTCTTCCTGGTCTTTCCCGACTTCCAGATCCTCGACCTGACCGGACCACTCGAAGTCTTCTCGCAGGCGGAGCGGCTTGCACCGGGGACGTATGCGCTGCACACGATCGCGTTCGAACCCGGACTCGTAACGGCGAGCAACGGGTTGTCGGTGCAGGCCGAGGCAGCGGCGCCGTTCGCGGGCGCCGACACCGCGATCGTGGTCGGCGGGCGCGGGATGGACGCGGCACTCACCGACCCCCGATACGCGGCGTGGCTCCGGGCTGCCGCCACGCGCGTGCGCCGGATCGCGTCCGTGTGCAACGGCGCGTTCTTCCTGGCCGAAGCCGGTCTGCTGGACGGCCGCCGGGCCACGACGCACTGGAGCCGCGCCGCCGAACTGGCCGAGCGCTATCCGGACATCGCCGTGGACGCCGACCCGATCTTCATCCGCGAGAGCGAGGTCTCCACGTCGGCCGGGGTCACATCAGGGATCGATCTCGCGCTCGCGCTGGTCGAGGAGGATCTCGGCGGCGCGCAGGCCCGGTGCATCGCGCGGCAGCTCGTGGTCTTCGTGCAGCGGCCGGGCAACCAGCGGCAGTTCTCCGCGCAGCTCACGGCGCAGCGTCCGGCGCGCGAGCCGATCCGTGAACTGCTCGGCCACATCGCGGACCATCCGGGAGACGACCTGTCCGTGCCCGCGCTCGCCGCGCGGGTCGGGTTGAGCGAGCGTCAGTTCCTGCGAGTGTTCCCGACCGAGACCGGCCGCAGTCCGGCCGCGTACGTGGAGGCCGTGCGGGTCGAGGCGGCGTGCCGGCTGCTAGAGACGACCGAGGACGGGCTCGACCGGATCGCGCGGCTGTGCGGCTTCGGCACGCTGCGCACGCTGCAGCGCTCGTTCCAGCGGGTGCTCTCGGTCGCGCCGCACGAGTACCGGGAGCGGTTCACCCGCACCGGCATGGCGTAATCTGTCGCCCACGTGTCATTGCCGCCAATCCGGTCCGGCGGCGAGACTCAGAGCATGGACATCGTGATTCCGATCTTCCCGGACTTCACCGCGCTCGACGCGATCGGGCCATACGAGGTGCTGCGCGGCCTGCCCGGCGCGCGGATCACCTTCGCGGCCGCCGAGCCCGGCATCGTGCCCGCCGACGATCCGGCACTCGCCTTCCGCGCGACCGCCGCGCTCGGCGAGATCGAGTCGGCCGACGTGCTGGTCGTCCCCGGCGGCCCCGGCACGCGCGCGGCCATGAAGGACGAGGCGATGCTCGCGTGGGTGCGCCGCATCCACGCGACGACGCGCTTCACCACGTCCGTCTGCACCGGCTCGCTCGTGCTCGCCGCCGCCGGTCTCCTCGACGGACTCGACGCGACCACGCACTGGGCCCGGGTCGAACTGCTGGAACGGCTCGGCGCGAAGTACACCGAGCAGCGCGTCGTGCAGCAGGGCAAGATCGTCACCGCGGCCGGGGTCTCCTCCGGCATCGACATGGCGCTCTCGCTCGCCGCGCAGATCGCCGGGGACGACCTGGCCAAGGCGCTGCAGCTGCGCATCGAGTACGACCCGCAGCCGCCGTTCGACGCCGGATCCCCCGCGAAGGCCGGACCGGAGATCGTCGCGCTGACCGGGATGGCGGGCTGAGCGGCTGTCGGCGGCGCCGACTACCGTGAGGGCATGACGAAGATCCCGCAGGATGTCGCCGACCTGCCGTACGCGGACGCGCTGGAGCCGGGTCCGAGCCCGCTGCGGCGCGACTGGAACTACGACCTGTGCCACTGGGAGTCGGCGGACGAGCGGGACACCGACGTGGGCAGCAGCCGGTTCGCCGAGTGCGCCTTCGAGAACGCGCAGTTCGACGAGATGCGGCTGCGGCGCACCCGGCACACCGACGTGTGGTGGCGCGGTTCGCGGCTACTGAGCACGGACGTCGCGGAGAGCGAATGGCTGGACGTGACCGTGCTGTCCAGCGCGCTCGCCGGGATCGAGGCCTTCAACGCGAAGATGCGCCGCGTCGTCTTCCAGCGCTGCAAGCTCGACGCGGTCAACTTCCGCGGCGCCGAGCTGCACGAGGTCGTGTTCGAGGACTGCATCCTGCGGGACGTGGACTTCTCCGGCGCCAAGCTGATGGACGTGAAGTTCCCCGGCAGCGCGCTGCGCGGCGCCAAGTTCGCGAAGTCGAAGTTGACGCGGGTGGACTTCCGGGACGCGACCGTCGTCGAGGTCGTCGACGGCTACCAGAACCTGCGCGGTGCGGTCATCGACAGCAGTCAGGCGGTCGAGCTGGCGATGGATCTGGCCGTGGCGCTCGGAATCCACGTGAAGGATCAGTGACTCCTTCGATAGCGTGACCGCATGAGCGACGGCACCGACCGGGCGAGTACGACGGACACCGGCGAGATCCCCGAGTGGCGCAAGCGGGCGGGTCCGGTCGCCGTGCTCACCGGCGCGGGCATCTCCACGTCCTCGGGAATCCCGGACTTCCGCGGTCCGCAGGGCGTCTGGACGAAGAACCCGATCGCCGAGCTGACCGCGAACTACGTCGACTACCTGCGCGATCCCGAACTGCGCGTGCGCTCGTGGATCGCGCGCCGGGACAATCCGGCCTGGCAGGCCGAGCCGAACGAGGGGCACGCCGCGCTCGTCGAACTGGAGCGGCACCGATCCGTCAGGGTCCTGACGCAGAACATCGACCGGCTGCACCACAAGGCGGGCTCGACCCCGCGCAAGGTGCTCGAACTGCACGGCAACATGTTCGAGGCCGTATGCACCCAGCCCGCGTGGCGCTGCGGCTGGACCGGCACGATGCGCGAGGTGCTGGACCGGGTCGCCGCCGGGGAGCCGGACCCGCCGTGCGAGCGCTGCGGCGGAATCCTCAAGGCGGCCACGGTCATGTTCGGCCAGAACCTGGACGAGGAGGTGCTCGGCCTGGCCGGCGCGATCGCCCGCGGCACGGCCGTCTTCCTGGCCGTCGGCAGCTCGCTGCGGGTCCAGCCGGCCGCCGGACTGTGCGAACTGGCCGTGATGCACGGCGCCGACCTGGTGATCGTCAACAACGAGCCCACCCCGTACGACGACCTGGCCACCGAAGTGGTCCGCAAGCCGATCTCGGAAGCCCTGCCGCGGATCGTGGCCGAGCTCGCCGCCGTCAAGACCGGCTAGAAGGTGTCGGTCTCCTCGATGTAGGAGACGCCGTTGAAGCCCCCGTCGATGATGGCGCCCATCCGGTGCCGCATGAAGGGGCGCAGGCCTTCGGGCAGCCCGTCCGGGGCGAAGAACGCGATCTCCGCGATCTCCTCCTCCTGCGCCACCAGCTTCGCCGGGTCCGCGCAGACGCCCACGTCGAAGGTGAAGTTGAGGAACTGCACCGGCCCCCTGCCGCGCCCGGCCCACTGCACGACCAGCAGTTCGGCCGGAGCGGTGACCACGTGCCCGAGCTCCTCGAGCACCTCGCGCACCGCGGCCTCGGCGGGCGGCTCGTTGTCGTCCACGACGCCGCCGGGCAGCGACCAGCCGTCACGGTAGGTGTTGCGCACCAGAGCGATCCGACCTTGCTCGTCGCGCAGCAGCGCGCTCGCCGACAATGCGACCTTCGGCACCGAGGCGTACCAGGCGGCGGTCTCTTCCGGGGTGAAGCGGATCGTCGTCACGAAGGTGATCCTCCCACATTGGACCCTCGGGCGACCGAGGGATGGTGGCCGGGCTCGCGTGCCGATGGCTCTCGCCTGGCGGCGTTGTCGGCGTCCTGCGCACAACCCCGGTGCGCAGGACGCCTCCGCCTTGCCAGACTCGGCCCTCGACCCGCTCCCTGATCCGGCCACCATCCCTCGGTCGCCCTATCGTGGTGCCCATGACTGACGTGCACGATTTCCTCGCGGCGGCTGCTCGGGCCGCGTCCGGGCACCTGGCCGGGCTGGGCGGGCGGCCGGTGTGGCAGCCGACTCCGGAGACGCTGCGGGCCGAACTGGCCGGGCAGCCGCTGCCGGAGGCGGGCGCGGATCCGGCCGCGCTGCTCGCCGACATCGAGCGGCGGGTGCTGGCGTATCCGATGGGGAACGGGCATCCGGCGTTCTTCGGCTGGGTCAACGCGGCGCCGCACCCGGCCGGGATCGCGGGCGCGCTGCTCGCGGCGGCGGTCAACCCCTCGTCGGCGGGCGGCGACCACGCGGACGTCTACCTGGAGCGGGCGGTCGTGCGCTGGATCGCCGAACTGGTCGGCTTCCCGCACGAGCCGGGCGCCGGACTGCTGACCTCGGGCGCGTCGATGGCGACGATCGTGGCGATCGGCGCGGCACGGCAGCGCGCGCTCGCGGCCAACGGCTGGGACGTGCGCGAACGCGGCCTGTCCGGCGCGCCGCGGTTGACCGCGTACGCCACGGCCGAGGTGCACTCCTGCGTCGGCAAGGCGATCGAGCTGCTCGGCATCGGCAAGGCGAACCTGCGCAAGGTCGCCGACGACGGCTTCGGCCACCTCGACGCGGCCGCGCTGCGGGAGGCCATCGCGGCGGACCGCGCGGCCGGCGCGCTGCCGTTCCTCGCGGTCGGCTCGGCGGGCACGGTCACCACCGGCGCGATCGATCCGCTGCGGGAGATCGCGGCGGTGTGCGCGGAGTCAGGGCTCTGGTTCCACGTGGACGGCGCGTACGGGGCGTTCGGCGTGCTGGATCCGGAGATCGCGCAGCGCTACGCGGGCATGGAGCTGGCCGACTCGGTGGCGCTGGACCCGCACAAGTGGCTGCAGGTCCCGGCGGGCGTCGGCTGCGTGCTGGTGCGCGACCGTGCCCAGCTGCGCGAGACGTTCTCGCTGGTCCCGCCCTACCTGCGCGACGACTCGGGCGATCCGCTCGGCTGGTACAGCGAATACGGGATCGAACAGACCCGGCCGTTCCGCGCGCTCTCGGTCTGGGCCGCGCTGGCCGCACGTGGCCGAAGCGGCGTCGTCGCGGACATCGTGGCCTGCACGAGCGCCGCGCGGCACCTCGACGAACTGGTTGCTAAGGACCCTGACTTCGAGCTCGCGGCCGAGACAGAGGCCTCCATCGTCGCGTTCCGCTACTCCCCCGCCGGAATCGACGACGCCGACGCGGACCGGATCACCCGCGACCTCGCGCCCGCGATCCAGGCGCGCGGCCGGGTGTTCGTCACCGACTCGCTCTACGCCGGACGGCCGGTGCTGCGCGCGTGCCTGATCAACCCGGCCGTCGGCGAGGCGGAGCTGCGGCTGCTGCTGGACGAGGCGCGCATGGCAGCTGCTGGACTTTGACACCCGACTGTCCGCACCCCGTACTACGCTGTCGCCGTGCTTGGATTGGGTGGGGCGGATCCGCAGCGGCTCGGGCCGTACCGCTTGCGGGCAGTGATCGGCGACGGCGGCATGGGCCGCGTCTACCTGGCCACGTCGCCGGCCGGCCGCGCGGTCGCGGTGAAGGTGATCGGCCCCGGGCTGGCCAACCAGCCCGGCTATCGGGAGCGCTTCGCGCGCGAGGCCCGGGCGGCGATGTCGGTCTCCGGGCTGTACACGGCCAGCGTCGTGGACGCGGACACGGCCGGCGCGCAGCCCTACCTGGCCACCGAGTACGTCCCGGCGCCCTCGCTGGCCGAGTCCGTCGTCAAGACCGGGCCGCTTCCCGCGCCCGGCGTCTTCGCACTGGCCGGCGGCCTGGCCGAGGCGCTGGTGGCGATCCACCGCGCGGGCCTGGTGCACCGGGACGTCAAGCCGCACAACATCCTGCTGGCCGCCGACGGCCCGGTCGTCATCGACTTCGGCATCGCGGTCGGCGAGGAGACCTCGCTGACGGCCGTCGGCATGACCGTCGGCACGCCCGGCTACATAGCCCCCGAGGTGCTGCACGGCAAGGACCCGAGCCCGCTGTCCGACGTGTTCTCGCTCGGCTGCGTGCTGGTCTACGCGGCCCGCGGCAGCGGCCCGTTCGGCACCGGCGACCCGCTGGCGATCGCGCACCGCTCGGCCACCGCGGAACCGGACCTGACCGGCGTGCCCGACGACGTGAAGACGCTCGTCACCCCCATGCTGCAACGGGATCCGGCGCGCCGGCCGACCCCGGCGCAGCTGCTGCAGCACGTGGCGCTGTCCTCGAGCGCGATCCTGCACGACGGCATGTGGCTGCCGGACGGTGTCAGGGGCCTGCTCAACCAGCGCAAGCAGGAGCTGCAGCAGGCACTCGGCGGCACGCCCGTCCCGACGCAGCCGCCCACGCAGCCCCCGGTCACGATGCCGCCGCCTCCGCAGCCGCAGCCCGCGCCCACGCCCTCGTACCGGCAGCCGATCGCGTTCAACCCGACCCCGCCCGGCGACTTCGCCGCGCTGCACGGCATGCCCCCCGGCCCGCCGCGTCCGCCCGCGCGCAACCGCAAGGGCTTCCTCGCGGTCGTCGGCGTCGGCGGCGTGCTCGTGATGGCCGGGGCGATCGCGGCCGTGCTGCTCGTGGACCGCAGCAACAACACGACGTCGCAGAACAGTGCGACCGGCAGCACGACCGGCGCGGCCGCGACGCACACGACGTCCGCCAACCCCATCGAGGCGGCGACGTCCACGAGCCCCAGCCCCGCATCCGGATCCAGCAGCTCCGGCGGCGGTTCGACGAACTACAAGCCCGGCACCTACGCCGTGAACCAGCAACTCGCCGCCGACCTGTTCGACAACACCGTGACGCTGGACAGCATCACCGTGAACGGCGACGGCAGCGTCTCCGCGAAGCTCACGTACACCGCCGCGATCGACGGCGAGTGGACGTGCAGCGGCGCGAAGGCCGGGGAGTCCGCGATGGAGGCGGGCGACAAGGTGCTCGACTACTCCACCGGCAGCGACTGCACGAAGGAACTGTCGAAGATCTGGTCGATGACCGCCGGCGAGACGATCAGCCAGTCGGAATACTTCGCGAGCGCGCCGACCGGCGGCGGCACCTGGTCCTTCGCCATCGACTCGGGCGTGGACGGCACGACGGAGTTCGCGGGGTCGGTGAGCGGCATATCCATCCCGACCCGGTAAGAATGGACGGGTGACCGTACCTGCCCTGCCGGAACCGCCCGACTTCACGCCCGAGCAGTACGCGCGCTCGAAGGCGAGGAAGCGGGCCACGGCGCCGTTGCGCTACACGTCGCTGGCGGTCGATCTCATCGCCGTCTTCGCACTCGGATTCACCCCTGCGGGCAGCCACCTGGTCCACTGGGCGGGCAACCTCGCCGGAGGCGGCTGGATCGCCACAGCGCTCCTGGGCGCCGTAGCGATCCGCGTCGTCCTCTGGGTGCTCGACCTACCCTTCTCGCTCTGGCGCGAGCGGATCAACAAGGAGTGGGGCCTGAGCACCCGCACCAGAAAGCTGTTCTGGCTCGACTCGCTACGCGGCTTCCTCATCGGCGGCATCCTCTTCGCGGCCGTGTCGCTCGGCTTCTTCGCCATCACCCGCGCCGTCCCCGGCACGTGGCCCCTCGTGGCGGGCGCAGGCGGCGTGGCACTCGTATTCGTCCTCTCCTTCCTCCTCCCGGTCGTGATCGAGCCGATCTTCAACAAGTTCCGCCCCCTGGAAGACGGCGAACTCCGCACCCGCCTGATGGCCCTCGCGTCCCACTCCGGCGTCAAGGTGCAGGACGTCCTCGTCTCCGACGCCTCGAAGCGCACGACGGCGAACAACGCGTACGTCTCCGGCTTCGGCAGGACGCGGCGGATCGTGCTGTGGGACACGACGATCCAGAACTGCGAGACCGCCGAGATCGCCAGCGTCGCCGCGCACGAACTGGGCCACGCCAAGCGCCAGGACGTCGTCTACGGAACGGCCGTGGGCGCACTCGGCACGATCGTCTCAGTGGCCGTACTCGCCGGGGCCCTCTCCCTGCACGCGCTGCACACCGCCGCCGACGTGACCGGCCCCCAGGATCCGCGCTCCATCGCCCTCGTCCTGGCCGTCGCCACGATCCTCGGCATGCTGGGCGGCCCGATGTTCAACGCCTACAGCCGCCGCATCGAACGCCGCGCCGACCAGTTCGGCCTGGACCTGACCCGTGACCCGGCGGCGGTCGTCACCACGTGGCGCAGGCTGGCCGTCGGCAACCTGGCAGACCTGGACCCGCACCCGCTCTCCGTGCTCCTCTTCGCCACCCACCCCCCGATCCCCGCCCGCCTGGCCCACGCCCGCGCCTGGGCCGCCGAGCACGCGGCGCACCCGACGCGTTAGAGGAACGACCCCCAGAACCCCACCGTGGCCCGGGCACTCGGCACATCCCCCCGCCGCTGCCCGAACTCCCGGTCGATGTAGTCCGCGAGATCATCCCCGTACGAGATGATGTCCGTCTGCCACACCGACATCACCAGGTGCCCCGAACTGCCCCGCCCCGCAGGCAGATACCGATGCCCGTACACCGGCACCAACTTCGGCACCGACGCCAGACACCCCCGCGCCACCTCAAGCGCCGCCCCCACTTCGGACGGCCGCTCACCCCAGCCCTCGTCCCAGAACACGTTGTGCTCGACGTCGAACAGCACCCCCTCGACCGGCCACTCCAGCCGCTGCCGCAACGTCGCCGGATCCCCGTCCCGCCAGTCCGGCCAAGGCTCCCGATACGTGCGAATGACCCCCGGCACGTCCGGCTCCACGACGCTCACCGGCAGCCCCGCCGCCAAGAACGCCCGATGGTCATCCGCGAACTCGAACCCGTACTCCCCCTCGACCCGCGCCAACTCCGCCGCGCTCATCCCCCGCTCGACCCGGCAAACCCGCCCGTCCAGCAGCTTCAGCCGCCGCGCAGCCTCCACCCCGACCGCCGCACTCGTCTCCACAGGGCCCGACCCTAGCCCCGAGCCGGGGCCAGGGTCCACGCGGCCTCAGGAGCCGGTGTTCGCGCACACCGCCTCGACGACGAGGTGCCACTTGGTGAAGTTGTCGTCGGTGACCGTCTCGAAGGCTCGGACGTCCCAACTGTCGTCGGTGCTCTTCAGCGAGATCGGGATGCTGGCGCGGATGGCGACGTCGTCGGCGATGCCGCTCTCACCGGAGTCGAGCACGACGTAGCCGCCGCCGGAGATCGCCTGCTTTCCGGCCGGGCAGGTGGCCGCCTCCGCGTCGTAGAGGTCCGTCGAGGGCCCCGTGAACGTGACGATCTGATAGCCCGACACCCCGGCCGGACCCTGCGCACCGGTGGCCCCCGTCGCACCGGTCGGCCCGGCGGGACCCTGCGCGCCGGTGGCCCCGGTAGCCCCCGTGGCGCCCTGCTGACCCTGCTGACTGAAGTCCAGCGGCGTCTCGAGCAGCGTGTTGCACTGCGCGCCGGTGGACGGGTCGATCACCCGCAGCGCGCCGGTCAGCTTGCTGACGCAGCCGTGGACCTCGCCTCCCGGGTCGGGAATCGCCGCGTACGCGGCCCCGGCCGCCCCGACCCCGGCACCGAGCACGAGCGCCAGCACGGCGACCCGCGACCTCGACATCGAACGCATGAATCCGGACATGGAAATGCCACCCCTCAATTCGGATATGAATGCCTCCGGGCGGTCATGATCCGCCCCCCACGGTACGATGGACCATCGCTCTATTAGTTTGAATCAGGTTCCATCCAATTGTCAAGGAAGCCGGGACGCCCCATGGACAAGCGCCGCTACTCCGCCACGCTGCGCACCGAGCAGACGGCCCTGACCAGGCGTCGGATCCTGGACGCCGCCGCGCGGCTGTTCACCGAACAGGGGTATCTCGGCACGACGCTGGCCGGGGTCGCCAAGGCGGCCGGAGTCAGCGTGCAGACCGTCTACAACGTCGTCGGCGGCAAGAGCGTGCTGCTCAAGGCCGTGTACGACGTGACGCTCGCCGGCGACGACGAGCCGGTCCCGATGGTTCAGCGCCCCGTCTTCCGCGCGATGATCGAGGCCCCGACCGGCCGCGAATGCCTGCGGCACTACGCCGCGATCGCCCGCCTGCTCAGCGAACGCATCCAGCCCCTCGTCAGCATGGCGCTCGCCCAAGCCGCCACCGGCGACCCCGACCTGCGCGACTTCGCCGACGCCATCGAAGGCGAACGCGCCAACGGCACCGCCAACCTGGCCCGCCACCTCGCAGACCGCTTCGGCCTCCGCGACGAACTCGACGTCCAGTCCGCCGCCGACATCCTCTGGACCCTGACCGGCCCCGAAGTCGCACAACGCCTGGTCGTGAACCGCGGCTGGTCCTGGGACAGATACGAACACTGGTTCGCCACCACCGCCGCCGAAGCACTACTCGGCCCCGACACGCCCGAGTGACCCCCAGAACTACGTCAGGCGAGAGTGTCGACCCTCGCACTGGACACCCACGGATCGCCGTCTTCTTCCCGCAGGCCGCCGACGCGGGCCGAGCCGAGACCGAGCCGGGCGCGCTTTATTGCCACCGTCGCGGAGCGGGGATTTCTTGCCTGGGGAGCGGCGTGCGTGGCCATTGCCGCACGTCATGGGGCGATCGCTGTGAGCGAACAGGGGTGGGGAACACCGGGTGGGGGCGGCAAGTTGAGCACAGCAGACTCAACTTAATCGCCGGGCATGAGGACTCGGCGGCCGACCTGAGGGAGCCGTTCATGGCGATCACGTCCACCACCAAGGCCTTGCCTGTGCTGCCGCTCGACGACGAAGTGGTACTGCCGGGCATGGTCGTGCCGCTGGACCTGAATGACAACGACGTGCGCGCGGCGATCGACGCGGCGCGGTTGGATCCGGACGCGGGGGATCATCCGGAGCTGCTGCTGGTGCCGAGGCCGGACGGGCAGTACGCGGCGTACGGGACGCTGGCGGTAATCGAGCAGACCGGGCGGCTGCGGGGCGGGCAGGCGGTCGCGGTGGTGCGCGGCACGCGGCGGGCGAAGATCGGGCGCGGGACGACCGGGCCGGGCGCGGCGCTGTGGGTCGAGGCGGAGATCCGGCCGGAGGCCACTCCCAGCGAGCGGGCCCGCGAGCTGGCCGAGACGTACCGCGAGACCGCGATCAAGATCCTGCAGCACCGCGGCGCCTTCCAGGTCGTCGACGTCGTGAAGCAGATCCAGGACCCGTCCGCGCTGGCGGACTCGGGCGGCTACGCGCCGTACCTGACGATGGACCAGAAGCTGCAGCTGCTGGAGACCGTCGACGTCGAGAAGCGGCTCGAGCTGCTGGTCGAGTGGTCTCGCACGCACCTGGCCGAGACCGAGATCAACGAGTCCATCAGCAAGGACGTCAACGAGGGCCTGGAGAAGCAGCAGCGGCAGTTCCTGCTCCGCAAGCAGCAGGAGGCCATTCGCAAGGAGCTGGCCGAGCTGGAGGGCCGGCCCGCGGACGAGAGCGACGACTACCGTTCCCGGGTCGAGGCGGCTCAGCTGCCCGAGAAGGTGCGCGAGGCGGCGCTCAAGGAGGTCGAGAAGCTGGAGCGCAGCGGCGACCAGAACCCGGAGTCGAGCTGGATTCGGACGTGGCTGGACACGGTGCTGGACATGCCGTGGAACGAGCGCTCCGAGGACGCCTACGACCTGCCGGGCGCGCGGGCCGTGCTGGACGCGGACCACGCGGGGCTGGACGACGTGAAGGAGCGCATCGTCGAGTACCTGGCCGTGCGCAAGCGGCGTGAGGAGCGCGGGCTGGCGGCGGTCGGCGGGCGGCGCTCGGGTGCCGTGCTGGCGCTCGTCGGGCCTCCCGGGGTCGGCAAGACCTCGCTGGGCGAGTCGGTGGCTCGGGCCATGGGACGCAGCTTCGTGCGCGTGGCCCTCGGCGGCGTGCGGGACGAGGCGGAGATCCGCGGGCACCGGCGCACGTACGTCGGGGCGCTGCCGGGCCGGATCGTGCGCGCGATCAAGGAGGCCGGGACGATGAACCCGGTGGTGCTGCTCGACGAGGTGGACAAGGTCGGCTCGGACTACCGCGGCGACCCGTCGGCGGCGCTGCTCGAGGTGCTGGACCCGGCGCAGAACCACACGTTCCGGGACCACTACCTGGAGGTTGACCTGGACCTGAGCGACGTCGTGTTCCTGGCGACGGCGAACGTGCTGGAGGCGATCCCGGGGCCGCTGCTGGACCGGATGGAGCTGGTGCGCCTCGACGGCTACACGGAGCAGGAGAAGGTCACGATCGCCCGCGACCACCTGCTGCCGCGCCAACTGGAGAAGGCCGGGCTGAGCACGGACGAGGCCTCGGTGGAGGACGGCGCGCTGCGGCGGATCGCGGCCGAGTACACCCGGGAGGCGGGCGTGCGCGACCTGGAGCGTTCGCTGGCCCGTGTGCTGCGCAAGGCGGCGGCGAAGACCGCGGTCGGCGAGCTGGAGCTGCCGGTGCGCGTGACGGCGGAGAACCTGCCGGACTTCCTCGGGCACCCGCGGCACACGCAGGAGAGCGCCGAGCGGACGGCGGTACCGGGCGTGGCCACCGGGCTCGCGGTGACCGGCGCGGGCGGCGAGGTGCTGTTCGTGGAGGCCTCGCTGGCCGATCCGGAGACGGGTTCGACCGGCGTGACGCTGACCGGGCAGCTGGGCGACGTGATGAAGGAGTCGGCGCAGATCGCGCTGTCCTACCTGCGCTCGCACGGCGCCGAGCTGGAGCTGCCGGTGGGCGACCTGAAGGACCGCGGCGTCCACGTGCACGTGCCCGCGGGCGCGGTGCCGAAGGACGGGCCGAGCGCGGGCGTCACGATGGTGACGGCGCTGGGTTCGCTGCTCTCCGGCCGTCCGGTGCGCTCCGAGGTGGCGATGACCGGCGAGGTCTCGCTGACCGGGCGGGTGCTGCCGATCGGCGGGGTCAAGCAGAAGCTGCTGGCCGCGCAGCGGGCCGGGGCGACGGTGATCCTGCTGCCGAAGCGCAACGAGCCGGACCTGGACGAGGTGCCGACCGAGGTGCGCGAGGCGCTGGAGATCCACCTGGTCTCGGACGTGCGCGACGTGCTCGGCCTGGCGCTGGCCCCGGCCACCGCGGCGGAGCAGAGGCGGCCGGTCGCGGCCTGATCGGCGGGAACGGCGCGATAAAGATCCGGCGCGGGGTCCATGGGACTCCGCGCCGGATCCGCGTTATCGGTCGGCGTCCTCGTCGGACTCGGCAGCTGAGTCCTCGGACGCCGGCTCGGGGCGGGGCTTGATCCGGACCACCCCGGAGCCGAGGTCGATCGGTCCGCGTCCGGGCTCCGAGGGCGCCTCGACCTCGCGCGTGTGCTCGAGGCGCTCCTGCTCGTCAACGCGGTGCCGTTGGCCCGGGCTGAACAGATCGAAGAAGATGCTCACGTTCCCAAGCTACCCTGCCGCGGCCGTGGTTCCTACCGGTCGGCGGTCACGAACGCGGCGGGGGCGGCCGTCGTCCTCTCGGTGTCGGTGCGGTTACTGGGCGGTGCCGCCGGCGAAGTCCGAGTTGAACTGGTCCTCCACCACGGTCTCGGCCGCGGTGTCGTTGAGGATGATGCCCAGTTCGCGGTTGTCGCCGAGCGAGTTGGAGGTCCAGTTCATCGAGCCGACCTCGACCGCGGCGTCGGACAGGCCGTAGTCGGCCACGATCGCCTTGGCGTGGATGTAGAGACCGGTGCTGCTCGAGTAGCCCACGACCTGGCCACCCGCGGCAGTGATCTCGGAGATCTCGGAGGAGTAGTCGGACGGGTCCTCGACCACGACGCGCACGGTGACGCCCGCCTCGGCCTTGGCCACGACCGCGTTGATGAGCGCGGAGTCGCTGAACTCCTCCTCCTCGATGTCGAGGGTGGAGGTGGCGCCGTTGATGACGGAGAGCAGCCGGGACTGCGCGTCGGTGGGCGACCAGAGCAGGTCGTCGCCGTCGCTCGGGGTGATGCTCTCGTCGTTGTAGTCCGCGTTGAACACGTCCTCGATCGCGGACACGTCGTTGGAGTCGCTGTCGAAGACCCCGTAGTCGCGGCTGGTGGTGTAGTAGTTCGACGTCAGGTTGCCGGAGAGGATCAGCGACTCGGTGCCGTCGACGGTGATGGTCTTCTGGTGGGTGTAGTTGAACGAGCTCGAGGACCAGACCACGCCGACGCCGCCGTTGGTCAGCGTGTCGTAGGCGGACTGGTTCTTCGACTGCTCCTTCGAGTCCAGGATGACGCGCACGGTCACGCCGTCGCTCTCGAGGTTGACCAGGTCGCTCTCCACCGTGGTGTCGGTGAGCTCGTACATGGTCATGTCGAGGCTGGTGGTGGCCGAGTTGATGAAGTCGTAGATGGTGGGTTCGGTGGCCGAGCTCGTGTTGAACACGAACGCGGAGTAGGCGTCGGCCGCGTGCGCCGGGTAGGCGGCGAGCGCGGACGCGGCGACGAGGCCGGTGATGACGGCGGTCTTGTGGAACGCGCGGGCGTTCATGAGGGTTCTGCTCCTTCAGCGGTTTCGCCGTGCCGGTGGGTAGTCGGCGCGGATCCCGTGTCCGGGGTGCTTCCAGATCACCACGTGATCACGACTCAGTACACTGAATCCACATGGAGCCCGAATGTCGGTCCCGTAACAGTTCCGTGAATCAGCTTCCGAACCGTTGACGTGTGCGATATTCTGAAATGTTAGGCCTCTGACTTTGTGAAGTTTTGCTGAAACGGCTGCGGCCCCCGCTCGCCCAGAAGCGGGGGCCGCAGCCGTGTGCACGACGCCGGTGCGCCGCGGACTACTCGGCGGTGCCGCCCGCATAGTCGGAGGCGAACTGCGTCTCCACGACCTTCTCGACACCGGTGTCGGTGAGGATGATGCCGAGCTCGCGGTTGGCGGTCAGCGAGTTCGAGGTCCAGTTCATCGAACCGATCTCGACGGCCGCGTCGGACAGGCCGTAGTCGGCCACGACCGCCTTGGCGTGGATGTAGTAGCCGGTGCTGCTGGAGTAGCCGACGACGGTGCCGCCGGCCGCCTTGATCTCGGAGACCTCGGACGAGTAGTCGGCCGGGTCCTCGACCACGACGCGCACGGTCACGCCGGCCTCGGCGCGGGCCACGACGGCGTTGATGAGGGCGGAGTCGCTGAACTCCTCCTCCTCGATGTCGAGCGTCTTGGTGGCGCCGTTGATGATCGACAGCAGCCGGGACTGCGCGGTGGTCGGCGACCAGAGCAGGTTGTCGCCGTCGCCGGGGGTGATGGCGGTGTTGGCGTAGTCGGCGTTGAAGACCTTCTCGATCGCGGCCACGTCGACCTGGTTGGTGTCGATGACGCCGTAGTCGCAGCTGGTCGTGTAGTACTTCGAGGTCAGGTTGCCGGTCAGGATCATCGACTCGTCGCCGTCGATCGTGATCGTCTTCTGGTGGGTGTAGGTGAAGCGCGAGGTGTTGGACTCGACGACGCCGACGCCGGCCGCCTTGAGCTTCGAGATCGCGGTGGCGTTGTACGAGGTGTGCTGGCCGTCCAGCACGACGCGGACGGTGACGCCGGCCTCCTCGCGGGCGATCAGGTCGTTCACGGCGGTGGTGTCGACGAGCTCGTACATGGTCATGTCGAGCGTCGTGGTCGCCGAGTTGATGAAGTTGTAGATCGTCGGCTCGGTGGCCGAGCTCGTGTTGAACACGAAGCCGGTGTAGTTGCTGGTGGCGGCGTGCGCCGGGAAGCCGGCGAACGCGGTGGCGGCGAGGCCGCCGGCGAGGGCGAGGGCGGTCTTGCGGAACGCACCTATGCGCATGGGGGAAGACTCCTTCAGCGGATGTGCCGTGCCCGTGGGTAGCAGGCGCGGTTGTGCCGTGTTCGGGGGCGGTCCTAGCGCACCACTCCCCGATGACTCAGCACACTGAATCCACGTGGAGCCGGAATGTCGGTCCCGTAACGATTCCGTGAATCAACTTCCGCAATATTGACGTCTGCGATACGCTGAAAAGTTGGACCCATACCTAATCTCAGGGATCCGCCGGGAGAAACGGACATCAGGGTACGAAAAGGCGGCCGCGCGTCGGCGGCGGGGTGTTCGGGGGCGGAGCGGGCGTCAGGAGCCGGCGGCGCCGCGCAGCGGCCAGGCCCGGCGGACGCGGCGCTCCCAGGCGCGGCGGGCCCGGCCGGCGGCGGTCGGGTCGGCGGACTGCTCGACCCCGGACGAGGTGAAGGTGGCGGTGACGACGGTGCCGGCCCGGTAGCGCGGCGCGCGCACGATCAGCGAGTCGGCCAGTTCCCGGGCGATGAACAGCCCGCGGCCGCCCTCGGCGTCCAGATCGGCCTCGACCTCTTCGCGCTCCGGCACCACGCCGAGGCCGCGCCACTTCCCGGCGTCCTTGACGGTGCACTCGACGGCGCATCCGGCCGGGGTGGGCTTGCGGCGCAGCACCAGCTGGACCGGGCCGCTGCCGTGCCGCAGCGCGTTGCCCGCGAGTTCGCTGATCACCAGGGCGGCGTCCCCCGCGCGCTCGGACAGCCCCCAGCGCTCCAGCGCTCCGGCGGTGAGCCGACGGGCCTCCGCGAGCGCGGCGGGCGCGGTCAACTCCGTGACGACGAGCCCCAGCACCAACTGGGGACTGATCGAGCGTACGGAACGCACGCCCATGGCCGAGACCAAGACTCGGCGCGCTATGCGGCTTGACTGACGCGCCACGGTTGTTCCACTCCAGCGGGCTCGAAGCGATTCGGTTCTGGGCCGTACCACGTACGACCGCCACCGCGACCCTTCACCGCCAACCCTTACGCCGCACTCGTCTCAGGGTGGTCGGCCTTCCGCGAAAAAGGCGATCCACGTACCCGCCGCCTCGGGTACTCTCCGCGTCCACACCCTCACTCACTGCTTCCTAAGCTGCAGGTCACCGTGGGTGTCGGGGGCGAATCGCGAACCTTGGTACGGACCGAAGAGTATCGGCCGCAGCCCGGCTCCGATAGCCCCGCGCTGTCACAAAATAGCCGCGGAGACCCGGCCGGATCCGCCGACGGGACGGCGGGACGCAATTGCATACGTACGTTGAACACGTTCCCGCCGGTCGGAGGCGGGAACGCCGCTCAACTCATTGTGAAGCGCTGGACGTGCCCGAACCGGTCTCGTAGTCGGGATTGGCGGTGACGCACGCGGTGCCGTTCGCGCCGTTCTCCTCGTAAGAGTCGCTCGGTACCGAGATCGCCGCGCTCGCCGAGTAGCTGCTGCCCGCCGTGGAGTACGTGGCGCCGGTCGTCCAGTCGGTGCCGATGGTCAGCACGAGCGTCGTGCCCGTGCCGGTCTCCTGAAGCGCCGAGGCGGGCAGGTCGAGGTCGGCGGCCAGCTCCTCGGCCGCGCTCGCCTCCTTGGCCGCGTAAACGAGCGTTGTCGAGGCCTGCGTCGTCGTGGCGTCGCTGCCCGAGCTGTAGACGAAGCCGTCCTGGAAGACCTGCTCGACGACCGTCTGGTAGCGGTTGGTGGTGCCGGAGGCGTTGACGACGGTCACGTGCATCGGGTGCTTGAGCGCGGCGGCCTCCTCGGAGGCGTTCGGCGTCGAGGACTTGGTCGCGGAGGCGGACGCGGAGGACGAGGCGCTCGCGCTCGACGACGCCGAGGCCGTGGAGCTGGAGCTGGAACTCGCCGACGCGGAGGTGGAGGCGGACGCGGACGCCGTGGAGCCGGCACTGCCGGAGGTCGTGAAGGACTTGTCCTTCTGGATGTCCTGGAAGATCGTCTGCGCGTCGGACGAGGCCTCGACCCGGCTCTGGTAGCTGGAGTCGCCGGTGTCGGTGTCCTGCTGCCACGGCATCGTCAGGAAGGTGGTGCGGTCCGCGTCCACCTCGCCGAAGTCGTTGGCCAGGCTGAGCAGGGCCGTCGCGCTGTCCAGGCCGTTGTCCACGGTCGTGTACTGGGTGACCGTCTCGGCTATCGATTGCAACTCACTGAGGTTCGTCAGCGTGGCGCTGGCCTTGACCTTGCGCAGCAGCGAGGACAGGAAGATGTGCGTGGCCTGCTCGCGGCCGAGGTCGGAGCCGTCGAAGAAGGCGTGCCGGGTGCGCAGGAACTGCAGCGCCTGCTTGCCGGAGACGTTGCTGGTGCCGCCGCTGATCGTCAGGCCGGAGTACGGGTCGTGCACCGAGGCGGAGACGCAGACCGGGACGCCGCCGAGCTCGGTGGACAGGTCCTCGACGCCGGAGAAGTCGAACATCATGTAGTGGTCGATGGTGATGCCGGTCAGCTTGACCATGGCCGCCACGCTGCAGGACGCGCCGTACTGCAGCGCGCTGTTGACCATCCCGCGGCCGCCGCCCGCGCAGTCCGGCAGCTCGGTCTCGGTGTCCCGGGGTATGGAGAGCACGGTGACGTTGCTGCGGTCGGCGGACAGGTGCACGACCATCTCGCTGTCCGCGTTGGCGCCGGAGCCGCAGTCCCCGCCGAGGCCGCAGTCCGCGGCGGTGTCCCGGGTGTCCGAGCCGATGAGCAGGATGTTGATCGGCGAGCGGCCGTACGCGTCGACCGTCTCGGCGGGTTCGGTGAATCCGGCGGGCAGCAGCGCGGTGTGCTTGAGGTTGCGCGTCAGGTGCTGGATGTCCCAGGCGGCGAGGCCGAAGACGGTGGCGGCGCCGAGCGCGGTGGTCGCGGTGACGGCCAGCAGCGCGATCTTGATCCGGCGGCGGCGCCTGGCCCGGCGGGCGCGCAGGATCGCCCGCTCCCCCTCCGGAGCCTGTTCGCTCTCCAGTTCGGATTCCGGCGCGGCGGCCGTCTCGTCAGGACCCTCATACGCGTCGTCGGCGCTCTCTCCCACGATGACTAGTGACGTCCGACCTAACCAGGTGGTTGCGAATTCGAGTTAAGAAGACCCTTAACACGTTAAACGCGGGTGAAGAGCCGGTCACGCAGCAGCGCGAGCAGCGTGATGGAGACGGCGAGCAGCACCAGGCTGAGCACGATCGCGGACTGCGGGTCGGTCTGGAAGGCCAGGTACACGGCCAGCGGCATGGTCTGCGTGGTGCCCGGGAAGTCACCCGCGAAGGTGATGGTGGCGCCGAACTCGCCGAGCGCGCGGGCCCAGGAGAGCACCGCGCCCGCGGCGATGGCCGGAAGCAGGTTCGGCAGCGTGATCCAGCGGAAGATCTGCCAGCGGTCGGCGCCGCTGGTGGCCGCGGCCTCCTCCAGCGCCGGATCGAAGCCGTGCAGCGCGGCCTCGACCGAGATGACCAGGAACGGCAGCGCCACGAAGGTCTCGGCCATGATCACGCCGGCGGTGGTGAACGGCAGCGTGATCCCGAACCAGCGGTCCAGGGTGCCGCCGAGGATTCCCTCCCGGCCGAAGACGAGCAGCAGCGCCATGCCGCCGACCACCGGCGGCAGCACCAGCGGCACGGCGACCAGCGCGCGGGCCAGGCCGCGGCCGGGCAGCCTGGTGCGCGCCAGCAGCCAGGCCAGCGGCACGCCGAGCACGAGGCTCACGCCGGTGGCCGCCGTCGCGCACTCCAGCGACAGCCGCAGCGCCGTCCACGTGTCGGTGCCGGAGATCTCCGACGACAGGCTGCGCCACGGCGTACGCACCAGCAGCCCGATCACCGGCAGCGTCAGGAACGCCAGGCCGATCAGGGACGGCGCCAGCAGAGCGATCGGGGCGCGGCCCTGTCCCAGCCGCCGCCCCGAACGCCTCGCCGCGTCGCGCCGTTCGCTCACGGAGCCTGGAATCCGGCCTTGAGCAGGACCTGCTCGCTGGAGGAGGAGAGGATGAAGCTGACGAAGGCCTGCGCCAGCGTCGTATTCGAGGCGCCCTTGAGCACGTCGATCGGGTAGGAGTTGACCGCGGTCGAGGCGGTGGAGAAGACGACGCCGTCCACCTTGTCCCCCGCGCCGACGATGTCGCTGTGGTAGACCAGCGCCGCGTCCACCTCGCCGAGCTCTACCTTCGTCAGCGCGCTGGTCACGTCGGTCTCGTAGGTCACCGGCGTGAGCGAGACCTTCGCGGCGGCCAGCGCCTTGACGGCCGCGGAGCCGCAGGGCACGGTCTTGGCGCACAGCGCGACCTTGATCCCGGACTTGGTCAGGTCGGACAGCGTGGCGATGGCCTTCGGGTTGCCCGGGGCGACCGCGATCTCCAGGGTGTTCTTCACGAAGACGGTCGGGGTGCCGGTGGTGTTCCCGGCCTTCTCGACGGTCTGCATGGTGGACTGGTTGGCCGAGGCGAACACGTCGGCCGGGGCGCCCTGGTCGATCTGCGCGGCGAGGGTGTCGCTGCCGCCGAAGGAGAACTTCACGGTGGTGCCCGGGTGCTCCTTCTCGAACGTGCCCGCCAGCGCGGTGAAGGTCTTCTGCAGCGAGGCCGCGGCGAACACGGTGATCGTACCGCTCAGCGCCTGCGTGCTCGCGGAGGCCGAGCCGGAGGACGTGGCGGTGGTCGAGGAGGACGAGGAGCAGCCGGCCAGGGCGGCGCCGGCCAGGGCTATCGCGGCCGCCGCGGCGGCCGGGCGCAGCAGACGGGGACTGGTGAGCGTGGGCATCAGGGTTCGATCCGTTCCACGAGGACGTTGGTGGACTTGACGACGGCGACCGAGAGCACGCCGGGCTCCAGGCCCAGCTCGTCCGCCGCCTCCCGGCTCATCAGCGAGACGATCTTGTGCGGCCCGGCCTGGATCTCCACCTGCGCCATCACCCCGTCCCGCACGACCCGGGTGACGATCCCGCGCATCCGGTTGCGGGCCGAGGACACCGCGCCGTAGCGCTCGCGCATCTCGGTGTCCGCGAAGCTCGCGGCGAAGGCGGCCAGGTCGGGGCCCGCGATGGTGCGGTGCCCGCCGCTCTCCCCGCCCCGGTCGGCGGGCAGCCGGCCCGCGTCGATCCACCGCCGGACGGTGTCCGGACTCACGCCGAGCAGCTCGGCGGCCTCGCCGATCCGGAAAGCTCGCATTTGCGTCACGGTCATCGAGACTAGTGCCGCAGTTGCGGGTTTTCTCGGCGAGTTCGCCCGCAACTGCGAGCTGTTATCGGATCGATGCAAATCAGTGGACGACCGCCGCACGGCCGAGGATCATGGCCGATCGTGACCATCACCGAGAACCACGCCGCGCCGGGGACGCCCGCCCGCAACGGCTTCGCGCTGCCCGCGCCGCGCGGCTCGTGGTTCGACTGGGGCACCCCGGACGACAACGTGGACCCGGTCACGATCTGCCAGTTCCTGTTCCTCGCCGCGTTCGCCGAGGGCCGCGAGCCGCACGCGCACGTGGTCAAGGTCCCGGCGTTCAAGCACGGCACCTGGCGGCTGCCGGCGGGCGCGAAGGTGCTGCGCGAGGCCCGCACCGGCCAGCGCGCGCTGTACGCGGCGGGCGAGGGCTGGAGCCTGTTCGCGCAGCGCTACTACCCGGGCCACGGCGAGGTGACCGTGACCGCGCGCAGCCAGGAGACGGCGCGGCGGATCGCCCAGCAGGCCGCGAAGCTGCTGCGGCGCAAGGTCAAGGAGCGCGACGACCGGGTCAGCCTGGGCTTCTGGCACGCCACCGCGAACGGCGCGGTGAACCAGGAGCGGGCGATCGAGGCGCAGGACTGGGCGCAGCTGCGCGGCAACTACTCCGCGCCGGTGGCCGAGCAGTTCGAGCGGCTGATGCTGCTCAAGCCCGCGGACGTGAGCGGCAAGCTGATCCTGCTGCACGGCCCGCCCGGCACCGGCAAGACGACCGCGCTGCGCGCGCTCGGCCGGGCCTGGCGCACGTGGTGCCGCACCGACTGCGTGCTGGACCCGGAGCGGCTGCTGAGCGAGCCCGGCTACCTGCTCGAGGTCGTGATGGGCGAGGGGCAGCAGGACAAGCGCTGGCGGCTGCTCATCCTCGAGGACTGCGACGAGCTGATCCGCGGCGAGGCCAAGCACACCGCGGGCCAGGCGCTGTCCCGGCTGCTGAACCTGACCGACGGCCTGCTCGGCCAGGGCCAGAACATCCTGGTGGCGATCACCACGAACGAGCCGCTGGACCGGCTGCACCCGGCCGTGGTGCGCCCGGGCCGCTGCCTGGCGCAGATCGAGGTCGGACCGCTCAGCGCGGCCGAGGCGGCCACGTGGCTCGGCGGCGGCGAGAGCTTCGCCCGCGGCCTGACCCTGGCTGAGCTCTACGCGCTCAAGGCCGGGCGCGAGGGGCTCGGCACGATCACCGCCGAGCCCTCCACCGGGCAGTACCTCTGAGCCGCCTGACGCAGCGTCAGGCGGGTCAGGCGGGCACCGAGAGCGTGATCCCGCACTCCGCCGCGACGACCGCGGCCGCCTTCTTCATCGTGGCCAGGTCGGCTTGCGGCGACAGGCTCTGGCCCGGGTCGTCGTGCACGTCCCCGGCCGCGGCCGCGAGCACGTCGACGTCGTGCGCCAGCTGGAACTCCCGGTTGCCGGTGAGCGAGCCGTACAGATCGCTGCTCACGTGCCCGTAGGCGCTGTAGTCGATCTTGTAGACCTGGACGACGTGCCCGCTGGCGTAGCGCTTGGTGCCCACGCTGTACGAGCCGTTCGGCACGAAGCGGGTCCACGCGGACTCGACCTTCGCGCAGATCGCACTGGTCTGCGCGGCGCTGTTGACGGCCGGACCGGTCGCCGTGGCGAGCGCGGGCGCGGCGGCGTTCGTGGTGTCGGCGCACCCGGCGAGCGTCAGCGCGGGCAGCGCCAGCGCGGCCAGCAGCACCCGCGCGCGACGGCGGTGGAACGGATGTGATCGTGGTGCAGTGCCCTGAGACACGGTCTGTCTCCTCCTACTTCCCGTGCAGCAGGAAGAAACCGTAGCAGGCAATGGTCTGGGCGTCCTTGATCGTGCCGTCGCGCAGCATCTTCTCGACGTCCGGGCGGCTGAACCAGGCGTGCCGCATGTCCTGCTCCTCGTGCTCGCGGTCCAGGTCGCCGTGCTCGAGATCGGTGGCCAGGTAGACGTGGCCCGCCTGGGAGGAGAAGCCGGGCACGCACCACAGCTCGCCGAGCAGCTCCCAGGTGCCGCCGCGCAGCCCGGTCTCCTCCAGCAGCTCGCGCTGGGCCAGCTCCAGCGGCTCGCCCATCCGGCGGTCCGGGTAGGTGCCCATCGGGAACTCCCAGGACCGCTCGCCCATCGGGTAGCGGTACTGCTCGACCAGCCAGAACCCGTCGTTCTCGTAGGGCACGACGACCGCGTAGTTGCCCTTGTCGACCACGCTGTAGATGCCCGGCGAACCGTCCGCACGCTCGATCGCGTCCTCGCGCACGCTGATCCAGGGGTTCTCGTACACCACGCGGCTGGACACGGTCCTGATGTCCTTGATCTCCGTCACGCGGCCCACGGTATCGGCTCCGGGTGACCGGTGCGTTCCACTGGCGTGACCGGCTCGCGCGGAGTTAGGTGGGAGTCGGCGCAATCACCCTCGATGGAGAGGCAGTGTCATGAAAGTGACCGATATCGCTCCCGGTACACCGTGTTGGACGCAGCTGGGCACCTCCGATCTGGAGGCCGCGAAGAACTTCTACGGCGCGCTGTTCGGCTGGACCGCGGAGACCAATCCGAACCCGCAGGCCGGCGGCTACACGATGTTCCTGCTGGACGGCAGCCCCGCCGCGGCCGCCGCCCCGCTGATGAACCCGAACCAGCCGGTCGCCTGGATCGTCTCCTTCGCGACACCCGACGTCGACGAGGCCGCGGCCGTCGCGCAGAAGGCGGGCGCGCAGGTCTGGATGGGCCCGATGGACGTGATGGACGTCGGCCGCTGGGCGCTGCTGAGCGACTCGTCCGGCGCCGCGTACGCGCTGTGGCAGGCGAGGCAGTTCAAGGGCTTCGGCGTGATGGACGAGCCCAACGCCTTCGGCTGGCTGGACGGCGGGACCCGCGACGTGCCCGGCTCGCTCACGTTCTACCGGGAGACGCTCGGCTGGGAGGTCACGGCCGAAGACGAGTATCCGATGGTGGCCGTGGGCGGGAGGATGTTCGGCGGCCTGATGAAGATGACCGACGACGTGTTCCCGCCCGAGGTGCCCGCGCACTGGAACCCGTACTTCGTCGCCACGGACGTGGACGCGACGGCGGCGAAGGTGCGCGAACTCGGCGGGAACGTGCTGCACGGGCCGGTGGACGTGGAGATGGAGAACGGACCGCGGATCGCCGTGCTGCAGGACCCGCAGGGCGGCGTGTTCGGCGTCTTCAAGCCGCGCGGCTGACGCTCGGCCGAACTGACCCGGTATCAGAGACGCGGGTGGGCCCGGCAGCGCGCCGGGCCCACTCCTCGTCTCATGTCTCAGGTCACCGAGCTGTAGGCGACCACGCCGCGGCGGATCAGGTCCACCGCCTCGCGCGCGGCCTGCCGCACGCCGGTCGCCTGGTCCCCGGCCGCGGCGTCGGCGATCTGGCCGAGCAGGTCGATCAGCATCTTGCACCAGCGCACGAAGTCGCCCGCGGGCAGGCCCACCTCGTCCAGCACCGCCTCGAGCCGGTGCCCGGAGGCCCAGCGGTAGGCGGCCCAGGCGAAGCCGGTGTCCGGCTCGCGCTGGAAGTCGAGGTCGTAGTCCCCCTCGAGGTTGTGCGTCTCGAGCCAGATCCGCATCGTGCGCTCGATCGCCTCCCGGGCCGGGCCCTTCGGCACCCGCGGCGGCGGCGCGTCGTCGCTGATCCGGGCCTCGTACACGAGCAGCGAGGCGGCGCACGCCAGCTCGGCCGCGTTCAGGCCGTCCCACACGCCCTCGCGCAGGCACTCGGCCGCGACGAGGTCGAGCTCCGAGTAGAGCCGCGCGAGCCGGCGGCCCGGCTCCGTGACCCGCTCGCCGTCCAGGTAGCCGAGCACCGTCAGCACCGAGCAGACGCGGTCGAAGGTGCGCGCGATCGAGTTCGTGCGGCCGCGCACCCGGCGCTCGAGCTGCTCGGTCTCCCGCTGCAGCCGCCAGTACCGCTCGGCCCAGCGCGCGTGGTTCTCCCGGTCGTCGCAGCCGTGGCAGGCGTGCTGCCGCAGGGCCGCGCGCAGCCGGTTGATCTCCGCGTCGTCCGCCGCGTCGGCCCGCTGGCGGCGCGGCCGGGTCGGCTTGACCCCCTCGTCCCCCGCCTTCGTGCGCAGCGTGGACGCCAGGTCGCGGCGGGACTGCGGGGACTTCGCGTTGAAGTTCTTCGGGATGCGCATCCAGAACTGCGGCTCCACCGGCACCGGGAAGTCCAGCATCGACAGCCGCACCACCTGCCGCTCGGCGGTCAGCACGACCGGGCGCGGCCCCTCCTTGCCGGTGTCCAGGCCCGGATCGAGCACCACGGCCAGACCGGCGCGGCGACCGGACGGCACCGTGATCACGTCGCCTGGCTTGAGCTTCTCCACCGCCTGCGCGGCCGAGGCCCGGCGGGAGGCCGAGTTCTGCCGGGACAGCTCCGCCTCGCGGTCGGACAGCGCCCGGCGCAGCGCCGCGTACTCCTCGAAGTCGCCGAGGTGGCAGGTCATCGACTCCTTGTACCCGGCCAGCGCCTCGTTGTTGCGCTTGAGCTGCCGGGTCAGCCCGACCACCGCGCGGTCCGCCTGGAACTGCGCGAACGAGCTCTCCAGCAGCGCCCGGGCCCGCGCCGTGCCCACCTGGCCGACCAGGTTCACGGCCATGTTGTACGACGGCTTGAAGGACGAGCGCAGCGGATACGTACGCGTGGACGCGAGACCGGCCAGCGCACGCGGATCGAGGCCGGGCCGGTACAGCACGACCGCGTGCCCCTCGACGTCGATACCGCGCCGCCCGGCACGCCCCGTCAGCTGCGTGTACTCGCCCGGCGTGACATCGACGTGCGCCTCGCCGTTCCACTTCACCAGCGACTCGAGCACCACGGAGCGCGCCGGCATGTTGATGCCGAGCGCCAGCGTCTCCGTCGCGAAGACCGCCTTGACCAGCCCCTGGACGAACAGCTCCTCGACGATCTCCTTGAACGTGGGCAGCATCCCGGCGTGGTGCGCGGCCACGCCCCGCTCCAGCGCGTCCAGGAAGTCGTGATATCCCAGCACGTTGAGATCCTCGCGCGGGATCTCGTTGGTGCGGGCGCTCACATGCGCGCGCACCTTCAGCCGGTCCTCCTGGCTCAGCAGCCGGACGTTCGAGCGCAGGAACTGCTGCACCGCCGCCTCGCACCCGGCGCGCGAGAAGATGAAGGTGATCGCGGGCAGCAGCCCCTCGGTGTCCAGCCGGTCCACCACGTCCACCCGGCTCGGCGGACCGGACCGCCCGCCGCGCCCGACCCCGGCCGACCGCCCGCGCCGCCCCGACGGACCGAGCCGCTCCTCCTGCCGGCAGTAGCGGACCAGTTCCGGATTGACCCGCGCCGCGTCCGGCGTCTCCGGGTCGGCGCCGTTGTAGAGGTCGAAGATCTTCCCGCCCGCCAGCACGTGCTGCCACAGCGGCACCGGCCGGTGCTCCGACACGATGATCGTCGTGGACCCGCGCACCGTCTCCAGCCACTCGCCGAACTCCTCGGCGTTCGACACGGTCGCGGAGAGGGACACCAGCTGCACCGACTCGGGCAGGTGGATGATCACCTCCTCCCACACCGCGCCCCGGAAGCGGTCCGCGAGGTAGTGCACCTCGTCCATCACCACGAACCCGAGCCCGTCCAGCGCCGTGGAGCCCGCGTACAGCATGTTCCGCAGCACCTCGGTGGTCATCACCACCACCGGAGCGTCCCCGTTGATCGAGTTGTCCCCGGTCAGCAGCCCGACGTTCGCGGCCCCGTGCCGCTTCACCAGGTCCGCGAACTTCTGGTTGGACAGGGCCTTGATCGGCGTCGTGTAGAAGCACTTGCGCCCCTGGCTCAGCGCCAGGAACACGGCGTACTCCCCCACCACCGTCTTCCCGGCCCCGGTGGGCGCCGCGACCAGCACCCCGTGCCCCTCGTCCAGCGCGGCACAGCCTTGGACCTGGAACTCGTCGAGCCCGAACGGATACAGAGCGGAGAACTGCGGGAACGGCGAGGCCATGTTCCTCATCCTAGGGGAAGGCTCCGACAGAAGGAGATCGATTTCACGCCCTGCACCCACCGCCGGAGACGGGTCTCATCATGGTGGTTATTGGTGACGGAGGGACGGATGAAACATGAGAGCGGACGGGGGGTCTTGCGGCGGCGCCGTCGGCACGTACGTCCGCAATGGAAAGCCACGTGTCGTTCGTATGAAGCAGAGATCCGGAAGACGAGGCCTTACACGGGTACGACCGTGAGCTGGGATTCCAGCCCCTTGAAGTCGTCGATATTGCGCGTGTACAGAGGCACACCCGCAGCGACCGCGGTGGCCGCGATCAGCAGGTCCAGCCTTCGGGGACGGGGGTTTCGCCCAGCCGCGAGCACGAGCGCGTTCAGATTGCCGTAGACCTGGGCGGCGTCCTCAGTGAACGGAAGCGCCGCCATATTCGCCTGCACCATCAGCAGACGATTGACTCTGAGCGATCGCTCGACGGGATCCGTCGCGTACTGGACGCCGACTGACAGCTCCCCCAACGAGATCGCCGAAACCATGGACTCGACGGGGAGGCTCTCCGGCGAGATTGCCAGGTAGTCGATGAGAACACAGGTGTCGAGCAGCCCGCTGGGCATGCGCTCAGGCATAGTCCTCGTCCCGAATCCGGTCGTCGTCCCCGAAGAATTCATCGACGTCGGCCCTGAATCGGGCGTAGTCGGGATCCGGGCTCAGCGCGAAAATCTTCCGCAGCTCATCGCTGTTCACGGACGTGGGCTTGCGCTCGATCGGCTTGATGACCGCGACAGGCTTCCCGTTCCGAGTAATCGTCAACGTCTCGCCTGCTTCCACCGCGTCCATGACGGCAGCGCTCTCGTTACGCAATTCGCGCTGGGTGATGGTCCGGGATTCAGTTCCCTCCGCACGCTTCATGGCTACAGCGTAGCCCGCAGTGCTACATCCCGCAAAAGGGTTCGACTTCCCGCCGACGTAGGTAGGGCCGGTCGGCAAGCGTCAGTCACCGACCGGCCCTCGCCCCACCTACAGGATGTCCTCCAGCGACGAGGCCTGGTCGACCGGGGTCGGGGTCAGGTCCAGGTCGGTGGCCTCGTCCGGGGAGAGGTTGGCGCCGGGCATGGCGGCGCGTCGGCGGGCGCGGCGGCGGTCGTTGAGTTCGGAGACTCCCACGGCGGCGAAGTAGAGGACGCAGATGGGGGCGGCCAGGGCGGTCATGCCGAAGGGGTCGCCGGTGGGCACCGCGACGGCGCCGAAGATGAAGATGACCAGGACGATGACGCGCCAGTGCTTGCGCATGTTCTTGGAGCTGAGGATGCCGATGAAGTTGAACAGCACCAGGATCAGCGGCAGCACGAAGGAGACGCCGAAGACCATCATCATCTGCAGGATGAAGGTCATGTACTGGCTCGCGTCCAGCAGCGTCGCGCCGCCCGCGCCGCTGAGGAACGTGAGCAGCACGCCCATGATCACCGGGAACAGGTAGTAGCAGACCACCACGCCGGCGACGAAGAGCGGGACGGCCGCGCCGATGAAGGCGAGGCTGTACTTCTTCTCCTTCTTGTACAGGCCGGGCGCGAGGAAGGCCCAGACCTGGTAGAGCCACACCGGGCTGGCCAGCACGATGCCCACGTACATGGCGATCTTGAAGGACAGGCTGACCTGCGCGGTCGGTCCGTTGAAGACGATCGCGCCGTTGGGGCACTGAGCCGTCTTCGTGACGCCGTGCACGCCCTTGATCGAGCAGACCGGGGTCTCCAGCGCGTGCAGCACCTGGTTGCGGAAGACGAAACCGAGCGCCGCGCCGATGAGGATCGCGAGGGCGGCCTTGATCAGCCGGTTGCGCAGCTCCCGGATGTGCTCGCCGAGCGGCATCCGTTCGGCGTCGTCCGCCGAACGCCCAGCCTTGCCTGTCACGTGTAGGTGCCTGCCTTATCCGTCTTCGAGTCCGCTAGCCGTCGCGCCTGGAGACGACGTCCTCGGGGCTCGCCTCGACCACGCGCCGCTTCGGGAGCGGCACGTCGTCGCGCATCGCCTGGCTCTCGGCCTTGAGGATACGGCGCGCCTTGCCGAGATCGCGCATCGCCCCGGGCAGCCGCTTCCAGCCGTACAGCAGCAGCCCGACGACCACGATCAGGAAGAGGGACTCGGTGCGCAGCAGCATCGGTTGCGGCTCCAGGACGGGTTCTCGCCGCCGGGGAGGCGGCCATGCGTGGATCCACGGTCTCAGCGGCCGTGAAACTTTGTCAACGGCGCCGCGATGAAGGTTCGCTGACCGTCGCCTGGTCAAGGGCGTCGGAGATGGGTTTCATCGCCTCGCCGAACGCCTCGGATGCGTCGCCCAACTGCTTGAGCAGCGCCCGGGCCGCCTTCCACACCGGCCAGGCGCACGCCGCGATCGCGATCAGGGCGAGCAGCGCGAGGGCGGAGTACACGATCACCCAGGTCCAGACGGTCACGCGCCCGAGCCTACCGGGTCCGGGTCCCGCCGCGTCGGCTAGCCGAGCGCCCGCCCCGCGAAGTCGTAGGCCTGCGCGTAGTCGACCACGAGCCGGGCGGTGCTGCCGGTGGGGTGCACCCGGTACGGGCTGAAGGTGTGGATCGGGATCAGCACCTTCGGGTTGATCATCCGGACGAACTCGTGCAGGTCGTCCTGGTAGGCGTGGCCGGAGCAGCCGATCCGGCGCAGCGGCACGCCGAGCTTGGCCAGCCAGTCGACGAACAGCTGCCAGCGCGGCTCGAAGGGGCCGAGCGGCTCGCCGTTCGCGTGCACGAAGACGCTGTTCGGGCCGAACGGCATGTCGAGCAGGCTGGGGATGTCGTCGGCGTCGAGCTGGACCACGAACCTGCCGGGCGTCTCGCGCACCGCGTCGAGGCCGACCTCGTCCACGGAGAGGGCGGTGTCGAAGCCCGCGGCGCGCAGGAAGGCGGCGGTGCGGGCCGGGTAGAGGACGCGCCGCCCGGCCGCCTCGGCGATCGCGGTGAAGTCGCGGACCCGGTCGAAGTCGCGCGGGTACATCGCCAGCATGACGAGGTCGGGGTTGCCGGCGAGTTCGGCCTCGAACATGGAGTTCACGTCGACCTCGGTGCGCAGCGGGTGGATCTCCTCCCAGCTGAGCGTGGTGCCCTCGGTGACCAGCACGTCCGCGCCCGCGACGGCCTCGGCGAAGCCCCAGGACAGCTCGGGGCGGTGGCCGTGGAAGCGGAAGTCGCCGGTGAAGGCGAGCACGCCGTCGCTGGTGGTCACCCGGTAGCCGCTGGCGCCGGGCACGTCGTGGTCCACGTCGAAGCGCTCCACGGTCATCGGGCCCACGGTCAGCGCCTCGCCGACCGCGACCGGCCGCCAGTCCGTCTCCCCCGCGAACGCGCGCGGCCCGGGCAGCGGCTCCTGGCCCTTCTCCAGCGCGTTCATCATGGCGATGGTGTCCGGCGAGGCGTGCACCGGGACCTCGGGACGGACGAAGCCGACCAGGCCCACGTGGTCGATGTGCGGGTGCGTGACGAACAGCGAGGTGGGCTCGACCTGCTCGCCGAGCCGGTCGCCCGCGGCCAGCGCGGTCGGGTCGAACAGGCCCGGGATCGCCGGGGCGGCGCCGACCCGCAGCCGGTCGGCCAGTTCGCGCCCGGGCCGCGGCGCCGCCGGGACCCGGAACAGGTCCCCGTCCTTCGGGATGTCAAGACCCAGGTCCAGCAGGACCCGGTGCCCCCCGTCCCTGATCAGGACCTTGCTGGAGCCGATGACCCCGACCCCGCCCCAGAACTCCACACTGGCCGACACCGCGTTACTTCCTCACTGTGTATCTACTCACGTGCGCGGGCACACCGGGCACCGGACGCCGCGTCAGGCCGCGACGGCGGCGGAGCGCGGGTCGGCGACCCAGGCGTGGATCGCGGGCAGCAACCGCTCGACGACGGGGGCTTGCGCCGTCGCCGGGCCGTCGGCTCGACCGAACCGATCAATGTACCCCGCGGCGCCGCCGATCTCAACCGCGGGCGCGAGGTCGTTGTAGTAGTGGTCGCCGAGCGAGAACAGCCGCCAGGGCCGGTCGCGCAGGTCGTCGCCGAGTTCGCGGCGCAGCAGCCGGCGCAGTCCGTCCGGCTTGGCCGCCCCGGGGACGAGGTCGTCGAAGGCCTCTGCGACGCCCATCCGGTCCAGCAGCGCGTCGAGTCCGGGCCGCGGGCTGTTGGTGGCCAGCAGCACCCGTACGGTGCCGCGCAGCGCGCTGAGGGCGGCCACCAGCGGGGTGACGACGTCGAGCTCGCATGTCGGGTCGAGCATGTCCTGCCGGGAGCTGCGGAACGCCGCCTCGGTGACGTCCGGCGGGAGGCCGTGGCAGCGCTTGGCCAGGCCCTGCGCCGCGCCCCAGGCGTCCACGGCCTCGCGCAGCGCGGCCGCCTCGACGGTGTCGGTGCTCTGTCGCGCGGCGGCGACGCCCTCGGCGAGGTAGCGCTCGAAGACGTCCAGGTAGTGCCGGGCCTGCGCGGTGGGCAGGGCCTCGGCGATCCGCCGGGCGTAGCGGCGGACGGGTTCGTCGCCGCGGTAGACGGTGCCGTCGAAGTCGACGACGAGGACCAGCTCGGTCATGGAGTGCGCATTTCTAGCCGCGGGCTACTTCACGGAGCCGGCGGCGGAGAGCGCGCCGCGGATGAAGTGGCGCTGCAGCAGCAGGAAGAAGACGATCAGCGGCAGGGTGGTGAACGTGGCCGCGGCGGCCAGGCCCGGGATGTCCGTGCCCACGTCGCTGGCGAAGCCGGACAGGCCGACCTCGACCGGCTGCACGTTGGTGCTGTTGGTCATGATCTCGGGCCACAGGAAGGAGTTCCACGAGGTCATGAAGACGTTGATGGCGATCAGCGCGAGCGCCGGGCGCACCGCCGGGACGCCGATGTGCCAGAGCACGCGCAGCCGCCCGGCCCCGTCCACGGAGGCGGCGTCCAGGATCTCCTGAGGCATCGTCACGAAGAACTGGCGCACCAGGAAGATGCCGAACACGCTCGCGCCCCACGGGACGATCTGGATCCAATACGTGTTCACCCAGTGGATGTCCGTGGCCAGCACGTAGTCCGGGATGATCAGCACCGTGCCCGGCATCATCAGCACCGAGAGCACCAGCAGCGTGAGGAACTTCTTGCCGCGGAAGCGCAGCACCCCGAAGGCGAATCCGGCCAGCACCGACGTGACCAGGCACAGCAGCACCGTGGCCGAGGCGATGAAGACCGTGTTGAGGAAGAACCGCACCCACGGCGCCTCGTTCCAGGCCCGCGACCAGTTCGACCAGTTCCACTCCGGGATCAGCTCCGGCGGGAAGCGGTAGAAGCCGCCCGGGTTGGACGTGGAGATGACGAAGGTCCAGTAGAACGGGAAGACGAACGCCAGGCCCAGCAGGATGGCGAGGGCCTTGCGCACCGCCGACCAGCCGCGCCACGCGCCGCCGAGGCGGCGTGCGGAGCGGAGCGGAGCCCCGCCCGCGGGCTTGTGGCCCGCGTGCGGAGCGTCCTGGGTGGTGCTGCTCACGAGTCGGCCTGCTTCTTCTGGAGGCAGGCGGTCTGAGCGGTGTTGAGAGCGCTGGTGGCGTTGGTTCCGGAGAGGCCGGCCTGCAGGGCCGTGGCCAGCAGGGTGCCGCAGTCGTCGACCCATTCCTGCGGCGGGTCGGTGAAGGCGGTGTTCAGGCCGCCGATGATCTGCGACACCCAGGGGTTCTCGGTCAGGTAGGAGCTCATCGCCGGCTGGGTCAGCGCCTGCGCGGTGACCGGCAGGTAGCCGGTGCCCGCGGCCCACACGGCCTGCGCGGCCGGGCTGGTCTCGTACTGCAGGAACTGCCAGGCGGCGGCCTGCTGCTGCGCGGTGGCCGAGCTGAACACGAAGAAGTTGCCGCCGGCCATCTCGTCGGTCTGCGGGACCGCGGTCGTGGTCAGCTTGAACTTGCCGCCGACGGCCTGGTTCTCGTAGTAGTAGCCGGCCGAGGAGGAGATGTCGGCCAGGCCCTTCTGCCCGCCGAGCGCGGTCTCGCCCGGGTAGTTGGCGCCGGTGGCCAGCGCGCCCTTGGACTTCAGGTTCTGCAGGTACTGCAGGGCCTTGACCATGGCGGACGAGGTGAACTGCGGCGAGCCGTCGGCGGCGTAGGGCTGGCTGCCGTTGGACGCGGCGAGCTCCTCCAGCCACTCCTCGCCCGAGGTCTGCGCGCTCGGGTCGATGGTGATGCCGGTGACGCCGTTCTTGGAGGCGGCCTCGAGGTCGGTGGCGAAGGTGTTCCAGTCGGTGGCCGCGGTCAGCCCGTCCGCCGAGAGCATCGCCGAGTTGTAGAAGATGACCTGCAGGCTCTTGCCGATCGGCCACATCGCGAGGGTGCCGTCCGGCAGGTAGAGGTCCTTCTGCACGCCGGTGTAGAAGGTGGACAGCTGGGCCGGGGTCTTGGTGCCCGCCAGGGTGCTGATCGGGACGATCTTGCCGCTGGTCTCCAGCTGGTCGGCGAAGCTCTCGTAGCCCTGGCCGATGGTCGGCTCCTGGCCCGCGGCGACCTCGGCCTTGAGCTTGGTCTCCAGCGCGCCGTAGTTGGCCTCCGGCACCGACTTCACGGTGATGTTCGGGTACTTGGCCTCGAACGCCGTGATCTCCTTGGCGAACGTCTTGCCCAGCGAACTGGTGGCGGTGTACGCGTCGGCGACGGTGATGGTGACCGGGCCGGTGACCGTCGGCAGCGGCGAACCGCTCGCGGTGCTCGCCGTGCTGGTGGTTCCGCCGCCGGCACACGCGGACGCGGCAAGGCCGAGCGCCGCTATCAGGGCTGCCCCGGCGACCCGGCGGGACCGGATCGCGGGAGCGGTGGCACGGATTCGCATGATGTGCGAATTCTCCTTCTGCATGGATGCGGGTATTGACATGCTGCTGCGTGCAGGGTCCTGCTGGTGGTGCGGCCGGCGCCGGGTCACGAGGTGAGCCCGCCGCCCCCGACGTCGGTGCGCCGTCGGACGAGTGTGAACAGGATCGTGATCAGGAACAGCACGACGGCGAGCGCGGCGCCGTAGCCGGTGTCCCCGAGCACGATCCCCTCCTTGTAGACCAGGAAGCTCAGCGTCGTGGTGGCGTTGTCCGGGCCGCCGCCGCTGGTCAACAGGTAGAACTGGGTGAAGGCCTGCAGCGAGGTGATCGAGGTGATCACGACGATGAACGCGGTCACCGGGCGCAGCTGCGGCCAGGTGACGTACCAGAACTCGCGCCAGGGCCCGCAGCCGTCGACCCGGGCCGCCTCGCCGGTCTCCTCGGAGATCACGGCCAGGCCGCCGAGGAAGACCAGCGTGGTGAAGCCGACCTCGTGCCAGACGCTGAACAGGATCACCGAGGGCATCGCCGTGCTCTGCGACTGCGTCCACTGCGAGGCGGGCAGGTGCAGCAGGTGCAGCAGGTAGTTGGCGAAGCCGAACTGCGGGTTGAAGATCCAGACCCAGATGATCGACGTGGCGATCAGCGGCGTCGCGTGCGGCAGGTAGACCATGACCCGGGCCGCCCCCATCGCCTTGCCGCCGCGCATCAGCAGCAGCGCGAGGCCCAGCGAGACCCCGGTGCCCAGGACGATCATGCCGACGGTGAAGTAGAGCGAGTTCAGCAGCGTCTGCGCGAAGGTCGGGTCCACGTTGGTGAACAGGTCCCGGTAGTTGCCCAGGCCCTTGTACGTGGACAGCGCCGGGTTGAGCACGTTCCAGTGCCACAGCGAGACGTAGAACGTGTAGAAGGTCGGGACGATCACGAAGCCCGCGAAGATCAGGACCGCGGGGGCGGAGTACAGCCAGCCCATCGGGGTGTTGCGGAAGTCCCGGGCGCTGCGCCGCGTGCGGGGGCGCGGTGCCGGGGCCGTGCTCTGCGAAACCCCGGCGGGCGGGGCGACTGTCTCTGCCACGCCTTGAGTGAATCTTGGCTACATTACGAGTTGACTAACAGCTCAAAAACAATCGGGCAACAGGCTTGAGAAATTCGGCGGAATCTGATGTCCTGTAATGTTTGGCAGACCTAGGCGCGATGTCAGAGTACTGAATTAGCATCCGTACCCGGCGAGCGCCGCGGCCGCCGTGCCCTGGACCGCCGCCGCGAACCCGGCCGGGCCGACCACCGTCACGCTCTCGCCGAGCCGCAGCACCAGACGCCGGATCCGGTCCTGGTCCGGCGCGCGCAGCGCCACCCGCAGGCCGCCGCTCGGCAGCTCCTGCACCGACTCGCAGGGGTAGTACTCCGGTACCCAGCGCGCGTTCGGGGCGAGTTCGAGCTCGATCAGCGGGTCGTGCGAGTCCACCCGCAGCGCCGTGCTCTCCTGCTCCGGAGCGTTCAGCACGTGCTCGGGCACGTTCGCCGGCTCGTCGAGCACGTCGATCCGCACGACCCGGTCCAGCCGGAACATCCGCCGACCCTGCGAGGAACGGCACCAGGCGTCCAGGTAGGCGCGCCCGGTCAGCATCGAGATCCTTATCGGGTCCACGGTCCGCTCGGTCACCTCGTCGCGCGAGGGCACGTAGTAGCGCAGCCGCAGCGCCCGCCCCTCGGCCTGCGCACGCGAGACCACCTCGAGCACGACGTCCCGCGCCTCGAAGGCCACCGAGAGCCGCTCGGCCGTACCCGCCGCCGACGCCCCGACCGCCGCCTCCAGCTTGCCCAGCGCACGCTCCAGCGCGTCCCGGTCGGCGGTCAGCCCGGGAACCTGCGCCAGCCCGCGCAGGGCCACGAGCAGCGCCACCGCCTCCCGCGTGGACAGCCGCAGCGGCCGGGTGATCTGCTCGACGACGTTGTCCAGATGGATCGCGCCGCCCTCGCCGACGTGCGGCTCCATCAGGTCGTCCGCGAACCCGCCGGGCGTGCCGCAGAACCACAGCACGTTGAGGTCCTTGGCGATCTGCTTCTGGCTCACCCCGAACTCGTCGGCGACCTGCGCCACCGTCACCCCGGGATGGCTGCGCAGATAGGGAACCAGATTGAGCAGCCGCTCGACCTGCTCGACCGCGGTGCTCATGACGCCGCCTCCCACTGCGCGCGCAGCTCAGCCAGATCCTCGTCCACGACCGCGGGCGCCGCGCCGTCCACCTCGGCCTGCGCGAGCGAGCGGAGGTTGCGGATCACCGCCTCCCGCAGCCTCGGCGGCTCCAGCACGACCACGTCCGCACCGAACTCCGCGACGTAGCCCTCGAAGCTGTCCCGGTACGTCAGCACCAGCACGTCCCAGCCGTCCGCGCCCTCCTCGATCGCGCTCGCGCTGCGCCGCAGGGGGAAGCACGTACCCTTGCGCACCTTGACCGTGGCCGTGCCGAGGTCGCCCTCCGGCCGCAGCGCGAAGGCCGCCACCCGGGAGCGCACGTCCAGCTGATCGGGGATCGGATGCTCGGGTGCGCGGCCGGTCAGCATCACCGGACCGGCGATCCGGTCCAGCCGGAAGATCCGCTCGTCGTCCCGGCCGAGGTCGAACCCGGCCATGTACCAGCGGCCGCGCCACGAGTCGATCGTCCACGGCTCCACCTCGCGCGACCGCACCTCGCCGTCCCCGCGCCGGTACGAGAAGCGCACCACCTGCCGCTCGTACACCGCCTCGAGCAGCGGCTCGAACGCCGGGGCCTCGGCGCGCACCCGCGGCTCGATGCCGACCGGGGACGCCGCGCCGATCTCCACGCCCGCCGCCTTCAGCTTCAGCAGCGCGGACGAGGCGGCCTGCGCCATCGTCGCCTGCTGCCAGAACCGCGCGGCCTGGCCGAGCGCCTGCGCCTCGTCCGTCGCCAGGCTCAGCTCGGGCAGCGCGTACTCCCCCGGGGCGATCCGGTAGCCGACCTCGTCATCGAAGTACGCGTCGGCGGAACCCACCTCGAGCGGGATGCCGAGCTCGCGCAGCTCCTCCTTGTCCCGCTCGAACATCCGCTCGAAGGCCTCGTCCGAGGGACAGTTCCGGTACGGCTCGAGCACCCGCCGCAGCCGCTCCTTGGTCACGAAGGTCCGCGAGGCCAGCAGGCAGATCACGAGGTTGACCAGGCGTTCGGACTTGCTCGCCGCCATGATGCAACGCCTTCCCTCCGCGTCCCGTTTCTTGTTCGTCCGACGCTACCTGTTTTCGGGCCGGTTTCGCACGGACTTGCGCTACGGTGGGCGCCGTGATCGCTTGGCGCGAGGGACACGTGACCGCACTCGGCCGCGCGTGGCCCGGCGCCCGCGAGCTGACCGCCCGGGTGGACGACGCCGACCTACGGGTCCTGGCCTTCCCGCACCTCGTCGGCGAGCCCCGCGTGGGCGACCGCATCCTGCTCAACGTCAACGCGCAGGCCATGGGCTTGGGAACGGGCGGTTACGCACTCGCGATCGCCCTGCCCGACCGTCTCCCCGCCGACCCGCCGCCGGAGCCCGGCCACATCGTCAAGGCCCGCTACACCCCCCTGCAGACGATCGTCCTCGGCGCCGACGAGCAGGACGCGCCCTCCCACGATCTGCTGAAGGACGCCGACGAACTGGACGGCATGCCCGTCGTCACCGCCGACCTGCACTCCGCCCTCCCCGCCGTCTGCGCCGCGATCCAGCACGACCGCCCCGGAACCCGCGTCGCCTACGTGATGACCGACGGCGGCGCACTCCCCCTCTGGTTCTCCCGCACCGTGGCCGGACTCCGCGAGGCCGACTGGCTCGCGGGCACCGTCACCGTAGGCCAGGCCTTCGGCGGCGACCTGGAGGCGGTCAGCCTGCACACGGGCCTGCTCGCCGCCAAGCTGATCCTCAACGCCGACATCGCCATCGTCACCCAGGGCCCCGGAAACCTGGGCACCGGCACGAAGTGGGGCTTCAGCGGCGTAGCCTGCGGCGAGGCCGTCAACGCCGCCGCGACCCTGGGCGGCCGACCGATCGGCGTACTCCGCGTCTCCGAGGCGGATCCCCGCGCCCGTCATCGAGGCCTGAGCCACCACAGCCTCACCGCCTACGGCCGCGTGGCCCTGGCCCCCGCCGAACTCGCCCTCCCGGATGAACCCGGAGCGTTCTGGGACGAAGTGCGCGCCCAAACCGAGCCCCTCGCCGCACGCCACACCCTGCGCACCGTCCCTGACACCGGCCTCGACGAAGCCCTGGCCACCAGCCCGGTCCCGCTCTCCACCATGGGCCGCGGCCTCGACCGGGACCGCGCCAACTTCCTCGCCGCCGCCTGCGCCGGTCGGCTGGCCGTGACCCCGGCCGCGTAGAGAGCCGATAGGGTCAACTTCCCAGCCCGCTACAAGGCCAGGCTTGCAGGTAGCACCCTCACTGGCTGTGAGGCTCACTCCCGCGTCCAACCACCGATCCGACGGCGGTAGGGACGGCTGACGGCCGCCCCCGCGTCCCACGCAGCCTCGGCCCGACGGGCGATGTTGCGGGAAGCATTCCGGTCGGCGTTCAGGGCGAGCCCGCACGACCGGCAGACGAATCTGGACTGCCTCACCCGGTTGCGCCGCTCGACGTGCGAGCACCGTGAGCAGGTCTGACTCGTGAAGGCCGGATCGACATGAACGACCGGCACTCCAGCGCGTCGAGCCTTGCAGGCGATGAACTGGCCAAGCTGAGCGAACGACCAACCGTGCAACGCGGCCCGCCCTCGGCTGGAAGACCGTGCCCTGCGCCGGATTCCGGACAGGTCTTCCAGACCTATCCCGGCGCGGGTGCGTTCAGCCTCGGCCACGATGCACTTCGAGATCACATGGTTCGCGTCCCGTAATCGGTGCGACTCCACGCGATTGATCCGCTTCAACGCGCGCTGCGCCGACTTCGTACGCTTCTTCTGCAGCTTCGCCCGCAATTCCTGGAGCCGCTTGCGGTGACGATTCAGTCCCCGGCCCGCTGCCTGGTACCCGGCGGAGGTAGTGGCGATGTTCACGATCCCGAGATCCACGCCAATCCACCTGGCGGGGTCCTCGTTCAACGGCGTCTCAGGGATCTCGCAGGTCGCCACAACGTAGAACACGCCATCGCGCAGCACGAGATCGCTCTCACCCCGCCGATGATTCCGTAGCGTCGCCAACTGCTGCGGCGAGCATGCGAAGGGCACGGCCTTCATCCGACCGTGAACGGTCCAGATCGATACCGTCCCGGGCTCGAACTGCCACGACAGATACCGATCGTAATACGGTTGCGCAGCGTCGGGCCGAAACTCGACCGGCTTGGACTCGACCTTCCACCGTTCCACCGAGCCGCAGCGTCCAAGATTCCCGGCACGCAGGTTGCCCTGCAGAGCGGTGTACGCGTCCCGCACCTTCTTGATCACATGCTGCGCGGCCTGAGCGCCGAGACCACGCGCTTTGAGTTCGCCGTACGCAAGCTTCCGCAGGGCGTACTCACGTGGCACACCATGAGCGTGCGCGACACCCGAGACCCAGTTCGCCGCCTCGTTGACCGCCGACAGGGTCGCCTCAAGCGCCGCCGCCTGTACAGGCGATGACACCAGCTTCACCTGCACCACCAGCTTCACAAGCAGCATCCTGTCAGGCGAGAGCCGGAAATCGCAGAAGCTTGAGAAGGTTCATCCGATCGAACCAGCCGCACCAGTATGGTCGCCGTGTACTGCGACCCTTCTCACAGCCGTGGCGAACCCGCCTCCGCGCAGATCATGCGCGCGCGGCGCCAGCGATAGGCTGGGCCGAGCAATCGAATCACGAGAGGATCACGGCAGCATGTCTTTTCAGCTTGAGAAGCCCGAGGTCGACTTTCCCGAGGGCAACCCGCCGGCCGACCTGGAGATCGTCGACATCTGGGAGGGCCAGGGCGAGGAGGCCAAGCCGGGCCAGCAGGTCTCCGTCCACTACGTCGGAGTCGCCTTCTCCACCGGCGAGGAGTTCGACGCCTCCTGGAACCGCAACCAGGCCTTCCAGTTCCCGCTCGGCGGCGGCCGCGTCATCAAGGGCTGGGACCTCGGCGTCGCCGGCATGAAGGTAGGCGGCCGTCGCCGCCTGACCATCCCCGCCCACCTCGCCTACGGCAACCAGAGCCCCACCCCGGCCATCAAGCCGGGCGAGACCCTGATCTTCGTGGTCGACCTGCTGGGCGTTAAGTAATACGAGCGGCATCCCGTAGGGCCCCCGGCGCATGCGTCAGGGGGCCCTACGCAATCTCCCATGCCGAAGGCCCCAAGCCGCCCGAGGAGCGCCAGCGACGAGGGCGGCGACCACCCTGGAACCGCAGGCCGCCGACGCTACCCACGCACGCTGGAAGTCCGGCGCTGGTTTATATGACTGTCGCGGAGCGGCGATCTTCCTAGCTCGAAGCACCTGACCGCAGACCGCCGACCCGAACCGGGCACGAGGCCAGGCCGGGCGGCGCTTTGTCATCACCGTCGCGGAGCGGCGATTCTTCCCTTGCCACGCCGGACCTGACCTCAGCTCAGGGCGTCCACGATGTCGACTACGAAAACGAGGGTGTCGCCGCCGTGGATGCCGGCGCTGGGGACGCCCTTGCTGCCGTAGGCCTGGGTGGCGGGGATGACGAGGAGGACTCGGTCGCCCACGTGCTTGCCCGCCAGGCCCGTGTTCCAGCCGCTGATGACGGTGCTGCTGCCGAAGACGAAGCTGGCGATCTGCTTCTGGGCGAAGGAGGAGTCGAACTGCCTGCCGGTGTTCCAGTCGACGCCGACGTACTGGACCATGAGGCGCTGGTCGGCGGTGATCTGGGCGCCGCTGCCCTGGATGAGCACCTTGGACTTCGCCGTGGTGGGGGCGGCTGCACCCGCCGGGATGGTGATGGTGGGGGTGGTGCCGGGGTTGCCGTGGACGGTGGGCAGCGTCGGGTCCGCGGTCTGGGCGGGCATGGTGCCGGTGATGTCGGCGGTGCCGGGGTAGGCGCCCACGACGTCGAGGACGTAGATGAGGTCGTCCTTGCCGGTGATGCCGTAGGCGGTGGCGCCGCCTGAGCCGAACGCTCCGGCGGGCGGGGTGACGATCTCCACGCGACTGCCGATGGTCACGTGCGGGAGCACCTGGTTCCACGACGGCAGCGCGGTGCTGGAGCCGAGTACGAACTCCTGGGTCTTGTTCGGCCCCTTGCCGGTGCTGTACGTGCTGCCGATCAGCTTGGCGCCGGTCCAGTCCATCAGCGTGTAGTTCACGACGACGGCGTCGCCGTTCGCGAGTTGGGAGCCGTTGCCCTGGACGAGGACGCTGGAGGCCACGCTGGTGGGCGCGGTCAGGCCGTGCGGGATCGTTATCGCGGCCTGCTCGCCCACCGCGCCGGAGACCGTCGGCAGGTTCTGCGGCGACGACGAGGTGCCGCCGCAGCCCGCGAGGAGCGCGGCCGCCACCGTGGCCGGGAGGCATGCGGCGAGCAGGCGGGCCGGACGGCGGCGGCATCGTCGTGGACTCACTCCGGGTAGCTGCACGCGCACAGACTACCGGGGCGCGCGCGTCTACATGGACGCGATGAGCTTATCCACCCTTTCGTCCACCGAGCGGAACGGGTCCTTGCACAGCACGGTGCGCTGCGCCTGGTCGTTCAGCTTCAGGTGCACCCAGTCGACGGTGAAGTCGCGGCGCTGCTCCTGCGCCCGCTTGATGAACTCGCCGCGCAGCCGGGCGCGGGTGTTCTGCGGCGGCACGGACTTGGCCGTGAAGATGTCGAGGTCGCGCGCGGTGCGGTCGACCAGGCCCTTGCGCTCGAGCAGGTAGTAGAGCCCGCGCTTGCGGCTGATGTCGTGGTACGCGAGGTCCAACTGGGCGATGCGCGGGTGCGCGATCGGCAGGTCGTACTTCTCCTGGTAGCGCTGGATCAGCCGGTACTTGATGGCCCAGTCGATCTCGCGCTCGAGCTTGGACAGGTCCTGCTGCTCGATCGCGTCGAGGGTGCGCTCCCACAGGTCGAGCACCCGGGCGACGGTGCCGGTCCGCAGGTCCCGGCGGTCGGCGAAGTCCACGGCCTTGGCCAGGTACTCGCGCTGGATCTCCAGGGCGGTGGCCTCGCGGCCGTTGGCCAGCCGGAGCTTCTTGCGGCCGGTCAGGTCGTGGCTGACCTCGCGGATGGCCCGGATCGGGTTCTCCAGCGTCAGGTCCCGCATCACCAGGCCGACCTCGACCATGCGCAGCACCAGGTCGGTGGCGCCGACCTTGAGCAGCATCGTGGTCTCGCTCATGTTGGAGTCGCCGACGATCACGTGCAGCCGCCGGTAGCGCTCGGCGTCGGCGTGCGGCTCGTCGCGGGTGTTGATGATCGGCCGGGAGCGGGTCGTGGCGGAGGAGACGCCCTCCCAGATGTGCTCGGCTCGCTGGCTCACGCAGTAGACCGCGCCGCGCGGGGTCGGCAGCACCTTGCCCGCGCCGCAGATCAGCTGACGGGTCACCAGGAACGGGATCAGCACGTCGGCGAGCCGGGAGAACTCGCCGTGCCGGGTGACGAGGTAGTTCTCGTGGCAGCCGTAGGAGTTGCCCGCCGAGTCCGTGTTGTTCTTGAACAGGTACACGTCCCCGGCGATGCCCTCCTCGTGCAGCCGCCGCTCGGCGTCGTGCAGCAGGCCCTCGAGGATCCGCTCGCCGGCCTTGTCGTGCACGACGAGTTCCTCGATCGAGTCGCACTCGGGGGTGGCGTACTCGGGGTGCGAGCCGACGTCGAGGTAGAGCCGGGCGCCGTTGCGCAGAAAGACGTTCGAGGAGCGCCCCCAGGAGACGACCCGGCGGAACAGGTAGCGCGCCACCTCGTCCGGGCTCAGCCGACGCTGGCCGCGGAAGGTGCAGGTGACGCCGTATTCGTTCTCTAGTCCGAAGATCCTACGGTCCATCAGGCCCCTCCTGGGGTAGGGCTGCAATGGTGCGGGGGCGGGCAGGTGGTGGCGCGCGCCCCCGCTAGTTGTCGCCGGTGGATTCGTCGTCGCGGTTGTCGTCGAGGGCTTCGTCGATCAGGTCGTTGGGGTCGAGCTCGTCCTCGGCCGCGGGTTCCGCGGGCTCGGCCGGCGCGGCGTGCTCCTCGCCGTTCTCCTCGAGGGCCGCGGCGTCCGCGCCGGGCTCGTCCTCGAACAGCGACGCGAGCTGGTTGCCGAGCAGCCGGCGGAACTTGCGCGGCTGCTTGCGGTCGCGGTCGAGCACGGCGACCTCGAGTAGCGCCCGGTCCACCTCGCGCGGCTCGCCGTTGCCGCTCTGGCCGAGCGCGGCCACCGCGGTGCGCAGCGCGACGCCGAGGGTGGGGTTCTCCGGGTAGGTCTCCTCGAGGGCGGCGGTGACCGCGTCCGCCGCGCCGCCGATGACGACGTAGCCGCTGAAGTCGGTGACCGAGCCGTCGTAGGTGACTCGGTAGATCTGGTCCTGCTCGGCCCGGTCGCCGACCTCGGCGATGACCAGCTCCGCCTCGTAGGGCTTGCCGCCCGACTCGGAGAAGATGTTGCCGAGCAGCTGGGCGTACGCGTTGGCGAGGCCCAGCGCGGACACGTCGCGGCGGTCGTAGAGGTAGCCGCGGGTGTCGGCGAGCCGGACGCCGGCCTGCCGGAGGTTCTCGAACTCGTTGTAGCGGCCGGCCGCGGCGAAGCCGATCCGGTCGTAGATCTCGGAGATCTTGTGCAGCACCCGGGAGCGGTTCTCCGCGACGAAAAGGATGCCGCCGTCGAAGTTGAGGACCACGACCGAGCCCACGCGCGCGATGTTCTTGCGCACGAAGTCGGCCCGGTCCTTCATCAGCTGTTCGGGCGAGACGTAGAACGGCGTGCTCACGTGGTTTCCTCGTCAGTCTTCTTAGGTAGGCGGAGGCTTCGGCTGGCGAGACGTTAGCGCGGAACGCAGTCGCGTTGGGGCGGCCGGGTGCGCTGGAACGGCCTCATCGGAGCGGCGCGTTGGGGCCGTCGGGGCGGCGGTGGCGGGCGTCCACGACCTCCTGGACGATCTCGGCGACGTCGGCGTCGGGCAGCCGGTGGTAGCCCTCCTCGGTGGCCACGCCGATGACCGGGTAGATGCGCCGGGTCAGGTCGGGACCGCCGGTGGCCGAGTCGTCGTCGGCGGCGTCGTAGAGGGACTGGATCGCCGCGGTCACGGCGCCGGTGACGTCGAAGTCGGCGCGGTAGAGCTTCTTGAGCGCGCCGCGCGCGTAGACGGAGCCGGAGCCGACGGTGTGGAAGCCGTGCTCCTCGTACTGGCCGCCGACCGGGTCGTAGCTGAAGATCCGGCCCTCGGCGCTCTCCAGGTCGTAGCCCGCGTAGAGCGGCACCACGGCCAGGCCCTGCATGGCCAGGCCCAGGTTGCCCCGGATCATGGTGGCGAGCCGGTTCGCCTTGCCGTCCAGCGAGAGCGTGGTGCCCTCGATCTTCTCGTAGTGCTCCAGCTCCACCTGGAACAGCCGCACCATCTCGACCGCGAGGCCGGCCACGCCCGCGATGCCGACGCAGGAGTACTCGTCGGCCTGGAAGACCTTCTGGATCTCCCGGGAGGCGATCACGTTGCCCGCGGTGGCCCGCCGGTCGCCGGCCATGACCACGCCGCCGGGGAAGGTGAGCGCGACGATCGTGGTGCCGTGCGGCGCGTCGAAGGGCAGCGCCGCGCCGGGGGCGCCGAGGCCGGCCACGCGCCGGCCGGGCAGGTAATCGGGGTTGTACTCGGCCAGGAACTCGGTGAAGGAGGTGCCGGTGCCCGCGAACGCCGCGCGCATCAGACCATAGTCGCCGGCCGCCCCGCCCGACCGACCAGTGCTTTGTGTTCCCACGAGCTCCCTCTCTCCAGGTAGGTGTGATTCAGCCCCAACGTTACCGCCGGAGCACCCGCCGACCCCGCCGCCCGGGGGCCGAGTGCGACCTCTACTGTCCACCCTTTTGCACAAAGGACCTGACAAAGCTCTCGGCGTCCGACTCGAGGACCTCGTCGATCTCGTCCAGGACGTCCTCGACGTCCTCGGACAGCCGGGCCTGACGCTCCTTCAGATCGCTGGACTGGTCGACGACCTCCTCGTCGACCTCTTCGCTCTGCCGGGAGGCGCGCTCCTGCCCGCCCGTGTCCTTGGCCGCCATCCGGACCACCCACCTCTCTCGCCTCACGGATCAGTTCCGCGCACACTGGCCTTGGCACCGACCCTACGCCGGTCCACCGACAGCGGGAGCGGTTTTCCTTCCGCCGCTCTTGGATCATCCCTGCCCCACGGGCGGGGCGTTCACACGTTCGGCCGCGCGACCGGGATCGTCCCCTGCCGGAATCGTGACTCTCCCGGCATAACGGCGCTCTGCCCGGTTTCGTTCCGCCCGCCGCCGCGAGGGCCCCGGGCCGGCTCACACGCCGGTCCGGGGCCCGAGGGCGACCGAGCGGCGGGGGCTGGCGTCGCGTGCCGATGGCTCTCGCCTGGCCGCGTTCTCGTCGGTCGCCACCCAAGCCCAGGGTGGCTCCCTCCTCGGCCTTGCCAGACTCGGCCCTCGACCCGCTCCTTCACCCAGCCCCCGCCGCTCGGTCGCCCTCGGGCAGGGGTCCTCAGCTTCCGCCGGTGAGCTCGCGGACCAGGTCGCTGGCCGTCCGGCAGCGGTCGATCAGGCCCTGCACGTGCTGCTTCGTGCCGCGCAGCGGGTCCAGGGTGGGGATCCGCTGCAGCGACTCGCGCTCCGGCAGGTCGAAGATCACCGAGTCCCAGGACGCGGCGGCCACCGAGTCGGCGTACTTGTCCAGGCAGCGGCCGCGGAAGTAGGCCCTGGTGTCCTCCGGCGGCAGGTCCACCGCGGCCAGGATCTCCTCGTCGGTCACGATCCGGTCGAAGCGGCCGCGCGCCGCCAGCCGCTGGTACAGGCCCTTGGCCGGGCGCACGTCGGAGTACTGCAGGTCCACCAGGTGCAGCCGGGCGTCCTCCCAGTCCAGGCCGTCACGCTGCCGGTAGCCCTCGAGCAGTTCCAGCTTGGCGACCCAGTCCAGCTCGCGGCGCAGCAGCATCGGGTCGGCCTCGAGCCGGGTGAGCACCGACTCCCAGCGGTCCAGGACCTCCTGGGTGACCGGGTCCACGTCCGTGCCGTAGCGGTCCTCGACGTACTTGCGGGCCTGCTCGAAGTACTCCATCTGCAGCTGAACCGCCGTCAGCTTCCGTCCGGAGCGCAGCTTCACGAGGTGCTTGAGCGACGGGTCGTGCGAGACCTCGTGCAGCGTGCGCACCGGCTGGTCGACGGTGAAGTCGGCGCCGATGAAGCGGTCCTCGATCATCGCGAGCACCAGCGAGGTGGTGCCCATCTTCAGGAAGATGGAGATCTCGGCGAGGTTCGCGTCGCCGATGATCACGTGCAGCCTGCGGTGCTTCTCCGGGTCGGCGTGCGGCTCGTCGCGGGTGTTGATGATCGGCCGCTTGAGCGTGGTCTCCAGGCCGACCTCCACCTCGAAGAAGTCGGCGCGCTGGGAGAGCTGGAAGCCGTGCCCGCGCCCGTCCTGGCCGACGCCGACCCGCCCGGACCCGGCGAACACCTGCCGGGTGACGAAGAAGGGGGTGAGGTGGCGGACGATGTCGGCGAACGGCGTCGAGCGCGAGACCAGGTAGTTCTCGTGCGAGCCGTACGAGGCGCCCTTGTTGTCGGTGTTGTTCTTGTAGAGGTTGATCGGCAGCGAGCCGGGCACCAGCGCCGCGTAGCGCGCCGCCTCGGCCATGATCAGCTCGCCGGCCTTGTCCCAGACGACCGCGTCCCGCGGGTTGGTGATCTCCGGGGTGGAGTACTCCGGGTGCGCGTGGTCCACGTAGAGCCGCGCGCCGTTGGTGAGGATGACGTTGGCCAGGCCCGAGTCCTCGTCGGTCAGCTGGCTGGAGTCGGCCAGCTCGCGGGCCAGGTCGAAGCCGCGCGCGTCGCGCAGCGGGTTCTCCTCCTCGAAGTCCCAGCGGGCGCGCCGGGCCCGCTGCATGGCGGTGGCGTAGGCGTTGACGATCTGAGAGGAGGTGAGCATCGCGTTCGCGTTCGGATGCCCCGGCACCGAGATGCCGTATTCGGTTTCACTGCCCATGACCCGTCGTACGCTCATGGCGACCAGCTTAGGCGCGAGCGGCGACGGAGGGGACCAGCTTCGACCACGGTTTCTCCCCGAGTGTGTACGAGGCGCGACGACCGTGTCGCGCCTCGCAGACGGGTGTGACTAGAGGTACTGCCCGGTGTTGGTGACGGTGTCGATCGACCGACCCGTCTCCGCGCCCTTCTTGCCGGACACCAGGGTGCGGATGAACACGATCCGCTCGCCCTTCTTTCCGGAGATCCGGGCCCAGTCGTCCGGGTTGGTGGTGTTGGGCAGGTCCTCGTTCTCCTTGAACTCGTCGACACAGGCCCCGAGCAGGTGCGAGATGCGCAGGCCCTTGGCGTTGTGGTCGAGGAAGTCCTTGATCGCGGCCTTCTTCGCCCGGTCCACGATGTTCTGGATCATCGCGCCGGAGTTGAAGTCCTTGAAGTAGAGGACCTCCTTGTCCCCGTTGGCGTACGTGACCTCCAGGAAGCGGTTCTCGTCGGTCTCCGAGTACATCCGCTCGACGGTGGTCTGGATCATCGCGCTGACCGTGGCCGCCCGGTCGCCGCTGTTCTCCCGCAGGTCCTCGTCGTGCAGCGGGAGGGTGGAGGTGATGTACTTCGAGAAGATGTCCTTGGCCGCCTCGGCGTCCGGCCGCTCGATCTTGATCTTGACGTCCAGGCGGCCGGGCCGCAGGATCGCCGGGTCGATCATGTCCTCGCGGTTGGAGGCGCCGATCACGATGACGTTCTCGAGCCCCTCGACGCCGTCGATCTCGGACAGCAGCTGCGGCACGATCGTGTTCTCCACGTCGGAGGACACGCCGGAGCCGCGGGTGCGGAACAGCGAGTCCATCTCGTCGAAGAAGACGATGACCGGGGTGCCCTCGCTGGCCTTCTCACGCGCGCGCTGGAAGACCAGGCGGATGTGCCGCTCGGTCTCGCCGACGTACTTGTTGAGCAGCTCGGGGCCCTTGATGTTCAGGAAGTAGCTCTTGCCCGCCTCCTTGCCGGACAGCTCCGCGACCTTCTTGGCCAGCGAGTTCGCCACCGCCTTGGCGATGAGCGTCTTGCCGCAGCCGGGAGGGCCGTAGAGCAGCACGCCTTTCGGGGGACGCAGCTCGTGCTCGAGGAAGAGCTCCTTGTGCAGGTACGGCAGCTCGACCGCGTCGCGGATGAGCTCGATCTGCCCGGACAGGCCGCCGATGTCGTGGTAGTCGATGTCCGGGACCTCCTCGAGGACCAGGTCCTCGACCTCGGACTTCGGCACCCGCTCGTAGACGTAGCCGGAGCGCGGCTCGAGCAGCAGCGCGTCGCCGGCCCGGATCACCGAGTCCAGCAGCGGCTCGGCGAGGCGCACCACGCGCTCCTCGTCGGTGTGCCCGACCACCAGGGCGCGCTCGCCGTCCTCGAGCAGCTCCTTGAAGGAGACGATCTCGCCGACCTTCTCGTAGCCGTGCACGGCGATGATGTTCAGGGCCTCGTTCAGCATGACCTCGCGGCCGGGCTGCAGGTCGTCGAGCTCGACGCCCGGGGCCACGGCGACGCGGAGCTTGCGGCCGCCGGTGAAGATGTCGACGGTGCCGTCCTCCTGGGCCTCGAGGTAGACCCCGAAGCCGCTCGGCGGCTGGGCGAGCCGGTCGATCTCCTCCTTGAGCGCGAGGATCTGATCCCGCGCGTCGCGAAGGGTCGCGACCAGGCGCTCGTTCTTGGCGGTCAGTCCGGAGACCGTGACCTGGAGCTCGCTGATGCGGTCCTCCAGGGCGCGGTTGCCGCGCGGTGTCTCCGCCAGACGGCGGCGGAGCAGGGCGACCTCCTGTTCCAGGAAGGCCACCTGGCTGAGCGCGTCCTGGGCGGATCCCGGCTCGCCTCGACCCGCTCGGGAGCCGGGGCGCAGGGGCTTGTCGTCTTCGTGGGCTGGCACGGTCCTTCACCTCCTCGCGGAGTGCTGCTGCGACGTTAGAACGTGACTACCAGGCTCGGACCCCGCCCAAACCGAGATCTCGGCCGGTGTCCGCGGAACCGCTGCTCGGGCTTCCGGTGTCGCCAACACTGCCATCATGTGGATTCCCCTTCGCCGCTCGTTCATGTAGACGTTCGGGTAACCCGTTCGGATCAACGCCGTTGTCGACTCCGCGCCGGGGCACGATCATCACTCGCCGCTCCCCCGGATGTCGAGGGCCGTTCCGCCCGGCGCGTACGGAGTTGTTAGGGTTGACGGTATGAGCGAGGACCTTGAGGTCTGGATCGACCAGGACCTGTGCACCGGCGACGGCCTGTGCGTGCAGTACGCGGCGGACGTGTTCGAACTCGACATCGACGGCCTGGCGTACGTGAAGGACGCGGACGGCGAGCTGCGGCTGGCGGCCGGCCAGCGCGTGCCGGTGCCCGCGGACCTGGTGCTGAACGTCATCGACTCGGCCAAGGAGTGCCCGGGCGAGTGCATCCACGTGCACCGCCGCTCGGACGGCGCGCCGGTGGCCGGCCCGCTCGCGGAGGAGTAAGGAGCGACCGGCGCGCGGGGGCCGGGCTCGCGGGCCGATGGCTCTCGCCTCGACCCGCTCCCTGATCCGGCCCCCGCGCGCCGGTCGCTCCAAAACCCGCGAAGGCACGTGAGGAATCTGACAGCGGGTCAGCCGGTGCGGCCGACCCGCGCGGGGGCTACGGCAGGTCGCCGCGGCGGGCGATCCGGGCCTGGCGGGCCTCGGCCTCGGCCTGCGGCAGGTCCTCCGGGGCGATCCCGTCCCAGGCCTCGCCGAGTTCGGCGGCCGCCTTGGCCGGGCGGCGGCGGCGGGCCGGCAGGTCCACGCCGTCGGCGATCCGGCGGGCGGTGACCAGGAAGCCGGTGTGGCCGACCATCCGGTGGTCCGGGCGCACGGCGAGGCCCTCGACGTGCCAGGTGCGGAACATCGTCTCGAAGGGCGCGGGCTCGGCGAAGCGGCCGTGCTCGCGGATGGTCTCCACGGTGCGGGAGAGCTGCGTGGTGGTGGCCACGTAGCAGATCAGCACGCCGCCGGGCACCAGCACCTTGGACACGGCGTCCACGCACTCCCAGGGCGCCAGCATGTCCAGTACGACCCGGTCCACCTCGTCCGGCCGCAGCGCGGAGACCAGGTCGCCGACGGTCAGCGTCCAGGCCGGGTGCGCGCTGCCGAAGAAGGTCTCCACGTTCTTGGCGGCGATCTTGGCGAAGTCCTCGCGCCGCTCGTAGGAGTAGACCCGGCCGCCGTCGCCCACCGCGCGCAGCAGCGAGCAGGTCAGCGCGCCGGAGCCGACGCCCGCCTCCAGCACCCGGGCGCCCGGGTAGACGTCCGCCATGGCCACGATCTGGGCGGCGTCCTTCGGGTAGACCACGGCGGCGCCGCGCGGCATCGAGAGCACGTAGTCGGCCAGCAGCGGGCGCAGCGCCAGGTACTCCATGCCGCCGGTGGACTTCACGACGGTGCCCTCGGGCTCGCCGATCAGCGCGTCGTGGTCGAAGTAGCCCTTGTGCGTGTGGAACTGCTTGCCGGGCGTGAGCGGGAAGGTGTGGTGCCGGCCCTTCGTGTCGGTCAGCTGGACCAGGTCGCCGGGCCGGAACGGCCCCTGCCGATGGGTCTTGCCCGTTTCCTCGTACGTTTCGCTCACCGAAGGATTCTATCGGCCTAGAAACGCGTGCTCGACGTCCGCGGCGGACAGGACCCCGAAGATGGCTCCGTCGGTCTCGGTGACCAGGTACTCCGGGGCCGGGGTGGCCCGCAGCGCCTGCAGCAGCGACTCGCCGTCCAGGTCGCTGGTCAGCGTCATTCCGGGGCGCAGCGCGCGGGAGAGGGTGCCGACCTGGACCCAGGGGTGCCGCTCCAGCGGGGTGGCGGCCACGGCGGCCTCGTGCACGATCGCGGTCGGGTTGCCGTCGTGGTCCACGATGAGCAGGCTGCGCGCGCCGACGGTGGCCGCGCGGCGCAGCGCCTCGGAGAGCGGCACGTCCGCGGTCACCGGGATGGCGCGGCGGGTGAGCGTGCGCGCGTGCAGGGTCGGGATCCGCTCGCGCAGCTTGGCGACGGTGAGCGACTGGCTGGCGCCGATCCAGATGAACGAGGCGATGAACGCGGCCCAGACCAGCGTGTACAGGCCCGAGCCGCTGGTCGCGTCGCGGGTGGTGAGCATCGCGTAGATCAGCACGCCGATCGCCAGCACCCGGCCGGCCCACGCGGCGGCCGCGGTGCCCGCGAGCGGCTTGCGGGTGGCCGCCCAGACCGCGGAGCGCAGCACCCGGCCGCCGTCCAGCGGCAGGCCGGGCAGCATGTTGAACACGCCGACCACGACGTTCGACACCCACAGCGCGGTGACCAGGTACTGGCAGGCGGCGAAGGCGACGGACGAGGTCGGATGGTCCATCAGCTTCCAGACCCCGTAGAAGATCCCGCCGAGTGCGAAGGACAGCGCGGGCCCGGCCACCGCGACCGCGAACTCGCGTCCCGGGGTGTCCGGCTCCTTCTCGATCTCCGAGACGCCGCCGAGGAAGTAGATGACGATGCGCCGGACCGGCAGCCCGAAGCCCTTGGCGACGACCGAGTGGGCCAGCTCGTGCAGCAGCACGGAGAGGTAGAGCAGCACGGCGAAGCCGAAGGCGATGGCGTAGCGCCAGTTGCCGAAGGCTTCGTCGCTGATCTCCTGCCCGAAGTAGTACGTGATGAACGCGGCGATCAGGAACCAGGTCGGCGAGACCACGATGGGGATCCCGAACGGCGAGCCCATCCGGATGCCGCCGCCCGCTGAGCGGTTGGGGTCCGGCCGCTCGCCGTCGTTCTGGTTGTCATCGCTCACACAGGCGATGCTACGGGTTACTCACCTCCCGCGTGTCACCTGCCCTGGCCGGAGAAGGTGTCGACGAGTTCTGTCGGTGCGGCGCACTAAGGTTGTCCGGCATGGGTGAGTTGCAGCTTGAGGAGGCCGCGGAGTTCGCGGAGGACGGCGCGCTGTTCGATCCGGGTCCGGGCATCGTGAAGCTGCCCGCCGCGCTGTCGCCCTCGCGCGCCGGGGACTTCCAGCAGTGCCCGCTGCTGTTCCGGCTGCGCGTGGTGGACAAGGTGCCGGAGCCGCCGAACGCCGCCGCGACCAAGGGCACGCTGGTGCACGCCGTGCTGGAGCGGCTGTTCGACCTGCCCGCGGCCCAGCGCACGCCCGGCGAGGCCGTGGAGCTGCTGCGGCCGCAGTGGGAGCGGCTGCTCGCGGAGAAGCCCGAGCTCGGCGGCCTGTTCGCCACGGACGAGGAGCGCGCGACCTGGCTCGCCGAGGCGGAGAGGCTGCTCGGCACGTACTTCACCCTGGAGGACCCGACCCGGCTCGAACCGGCCAAGCGCGAGCTGTTCGTGCGCGCGCCGATGGGCGAGGGCGACGACCGCCTGCTGCTGCGCGGCTTCGTGGACCGGCTGGACATCGCCCCGAACGGGATGCTGCGCGTGGTCGACTACAAGACCGGCAAGGCCCCGCCGCCCGGGTACGAGGAGAAGACGCTCTTTCAGATGAAGTTCTACGCCCTCGTGCTGTGGAAGGTGCGCGGCGTGGTCCCGAAGCGGCTGCAGCTGATCTTCCTCGGCAACGGCGAGGTGCTCACCTACGATCCGACCGAGGCCGACCTGCTCGCCGCCGAGCACAAGATCGCGACGGTCTGGTCGGCGATCCGGAAGGCCGCCGAAGCGAAGCAGTGGGACCCGAAGCCGTCGAAGCTGTGCGGCTGGTGCAGTTTCCGCGCGCTCTGCCCGACGCAGGGTGGCGAGACGCCGCCGGTGCCGGAGGTCAGGATCGTGCCGGTGGCCGCCGCGTAGCGCCAACCTGGCCCCTAGTGCGCGATCAGCAGTATGCCGAGCACGACGCTGGCCGAGGCGGCGATGCGCAGGCGGCCGAAGCCCTCCTTGAGGACCAGGGCGCCGATGGCCGCACCGATCAGGATGCTGGTTTCCCGGAGGGTGGCCACGGCGGCGAGGGTGCCTCGGGTCTGGGCCCAGAGCACGAGCGTGTAGGCGGTCAGCGAGATGACGCCGCCGCCTAGGCCGCGGAAGGTGTCGGTGCGCAGCGAGCCGACGAACGCACGGCGGCGGATCGCGGCGGTGATGCCGAGGATGATGACCGCTTCGGTGAAGAAGACCCAGCAGGAGTAGCCGAGGACGGTGCCCGCCTTGCGCACGGCGACTCCGTCCACGACGGTGTAGCTGGCGATCGCGCAGCCGGTGCCGAGGGCGGCGAGCACCGCCGGCATGTCCTTGCGGGTCGGCAGGCCGTTGGACAGGGCCAGGGCGACCAGGCCGACGGAGACGACGGCGATGCCGAGCGCCTCGAGGCCGGACATGGGCTGGCCGACGACGAACGTGGCGACGAGGGCCACCACCAGGGGCGAGGTGCCGCGGGCGATCGGGTACATGCGGCCGAACTCGCCGAGCTTGTAGGCCAGCACGAGGCCGAAGGAGTAGAGCACCTCCAGCACCGTCGAGACGGCGATGTACGGCCAGACGACGCGGTTCGGCGTCGGCAGGAAGGGCAGCGCGATCGCGGAGCTGAGGCCGGCGGCGGTCGCGATCAGGGTGATGGCGGCGAGCCGGTCCTTGGACGTGTGCGCGAGCGCGTTCCACAGCGCGTGCAGCAGCGCGGAACCCAGGACCACGGCCACGACCATCGGAGTCATGGGTGAAAGCTAGCACCGGGAATGACGCCGTGGCGACAACTTGTATGTACAAGTTCTCGCCACGGCGTCAGTGCTCTGCCTATAGGGCGCTGAGATACGCCAGGTTCACGCCGTCCAGCGAGCGCGCCGTGGTGACCCGCGGCAGGTCCGGGGCCGCGAACCCCTCGTGCGGCACGGCCAGCACCCGGCAGCCCGCCGCCGAGCCCGCTGTGATGCCGATCCGCGAGTCCTCGATGACCACGCAGTCGGCCGGATCCACACCGAGCAGGCCGGCCGCGAGCAGGTAGGGCTCCGGGTGCGGCTTGCCGCGCTCGACGTCGTCCCCGGAGACGGTGTGCCGGAAGAAGTCGGCACCGATCGCGCCGAGGCAGGCGTCCACGATCTGCCGGGACGAGGCGGAGACCAGCGCGGCGGGCACGCCGACGGTCTGCAGCTCGACCAGCAGCTGCTTGGCGCCGGGCAGCAGCTCGAAGCCCTGGGCGAGCTGCTCGACCATCGCCGCCTCGATCTTCTCGTTCAGTTCCTCCCAGGTCAGCGGGATGCCGCTGACGCCGACCAGGTACTTGCAGGAGACCTCGTTGGGCTGGCCGAGCACGTGCTCCCAGTGCTCGGGACCGAGTTCGAAGCCGAACTCGGCCAGCAGTCTGACCTCGGTCTCGAACCAGACGGGTTCGGAGTCGATCAAGGTACCGTCCATGTCGAACAGTACGGCGGTCGGCTCAGGCATTGAAGTACTTCGCTTCCGGGTGGTGGATGACGATGGCGTCGGTGGACTGCTCGGGGTGCAGCTGGTACTCCTCGGACAGCTCGACGCCGATCCGGTGGGGTTCGAGGAGTTCGACGATCTTCGTGCGGTCCTCGAGGTTCGGGCAGGCCCCGTAACCGAGCGAGAAGCGCGCGCCGCGGTACTCGAGCTTGAGCATGCCGTCGATCGTCGCCGGGTCCTGCGACGCGAAGCCGAGCTCGGCGCGCACCCGCGCGTGCCAGTACTCGGCGAGCGCCTCGGTGAGCTGGACGGACAGGCCGTGCAGCTCCATGTACTCGCGGTACGCGTTGGCCTCGAACAGCTTCGCGGTCTCGGCGGCGATCCGGGAGCCGACCGTGACCAGCTGGAAGCCGACCACGTCCGGGCCGTCCGGGCTGCCCTCGGGGCGGAAGAAGTCGGCCAGGCACAGGTGCCGGTCGCGGCGCTGGCGCGGGAAGGTGAAGCGGGTGCGCTCGGCGCCGTGTTCGTCCAGCACGATCAGGTCGTCGCCCTTGGACACGGCCGGGAAGTAGCCGTAGACCACGGCCGACTCCAGCAGGTTCTCGGTGTGCAGCCGGTCCAGCCACATGCGCAGCCGGGGACGGCCCTCGGTCTCGACCAGCTCGTCGTACGAGGGCCCGTCGCCGCCGCGCGAGGCCCGCAGGCCCCACTGGCCGAGGAAGGTCGCGCGCTCGTCGAGCCAGGACGCGTACTCGTTCAGCTGGATGCCCTTGATCACCCGGGTGCCCCAGAACGGCGGGGTCGGGACCGGGTTGTCGATCGCCACGTCCGAGCGCGCGGGCATCCGCTCCGGCTCGGTGACCTCCAGCCGGTTGCCGGTCGCGTGCACCCGGCGCTCGCGGCGCTCCGGCAGCGCGGCGCCCGGGGCCCCGGTCTTGATCGCGGCGACGGCGTCCATCAGCCGCAGGCCCTCGAAGGCGTCGCGCGCGTAGCGGACCTCGCCCTCGTACACCTCGGCCAGGTCCTGCTCCACGTACGCCCTGGTCAGCGCGGCGCCGCCGAGCAGCACCGGCCAGCGCGCGGCGACCCCGCGGGCGTTCATCTCCTGGAGGTTCTCCTTCATCACGACCGTGGACTTCACCAGCAGCCCGGACATGCCGATGGCGTCCGCCTTGTGCTCCTCGGCCGCCTCCAGGATCGCCGAGATCGGCTGCTTGATGCCGATGTTGACGACGTTGAAGCCGTTGTTGGTCAGGATGATGTCGACGAGGTTCTTGCCGATGTCGTGCACGTCGCCCTTGACCGTGGCCAGCACGATCGTGGCCTTGCCGGAGGAGTCGGCCTTCTCCATGTGCGGCTCGAGGTGCGCGACGGCCAGTTTCATCACCTCGGCGGACTGCAGCACGAAGGGCAGCTGCATCTGGCCGGAGCCGAACAGCTCGCCGACCGTCTTCATCCCGTCCAGCAGCACCTCGTTGACGATCTCCAGCGCCGGGCGGCCGGTCAGCGCCTCGTCCAGGTCCGCCTCCAGGCCCTGCCGCTCGCCGTCCACGATCCGCGCCTTGAGCCGCTCGTCCAGCGGCATCGCGGCCAGCTCCTGCGCGCGGGTCGCCTTGGAGGAGGCGGCCGAGACGCCCTGGAACAGGTCAAGCAGCCGGGACAGCGGGTCGTAGCCCTCGGCGCGCCGGTCGTAGACCAGGTCGAGGGCGGCCTCGCGCTGCTCCTCGGGGATCCGGTTGATCGGCAGGATCTTCGAGGCGTGCACGATCGCGGAGTCGAGCCCGGCCTCGCTGCACTCGTGCAGGAAGACGGAGTTGAGCACCTGCCGGGCCGCCGGGTTCAGGCCGAAGGAGATGTTCGACAGGCCGAGCGTGGTCTGCACGTCCGGGTGCAGCCGCTTGAGCTCGCGGATCGCCTCGATCGTCTCCAGGCCGTCGCGCCGGGACTCCTCCAGGCCGGAGCCGATGGTGAAGGTGAGGCAGTCCACCAGGATCGCCGACTCGGGCACGCCCCAGTTGCCGGTGATGTCCGCGATCAGCCGCTCGGCGATCTCCACCTTCTTCGCGGCGGTGCGCGCCTGGCCCTGCTCGTCGATGGTCAGCGCCACCACGCCCGCGCCGTGCTCGGCGGCGAGCGTCATGATCTTCGCGAACCGGGACTCCGGCCCGTCGCCGTCCTCGTAGTTGACCGAGTTGAGCACGGCCCGGCCGCCGAGGCACTCCAGGCCGGCGCGCAGCACGGCGGGCTCGGTGGAGTCGAGCACGATCGGCAGCGTGGACGCGGTGGCGAAGCGCCCGGCGAGCTCGGTCATGTCGGCCACGCCGTCCCGGCCGACGTAGTCCACGCACAGGTCCAGCAGGTGCGCGCCGTCCCGGATCTGGCCGCGCGCGATCTCCACGCACTTGTCCCAGTCCTCGACGATCATCGCCTCGCGGAAGGCCTTGGAGCCGTTCGCGTTGGTGCGCTCGCCGATCGCCAGGTAGGAGGAGTCCTGCCGGAAGGGCACCGACTGGTAGAGCGAGGCGGCGGACGGCTCGGGCTGCGGGCTGCGGGCGGGCGGCACGCTGCCGTGCACCCGCTCGACGAGCTGGCGCAGGTGCTCGGGCGTGGTGCCGCAGCAGCCGCCGATCAGGTTGACGCCGTAGTCGCCGATGAACCGCTCGTGCCAGGAGGTGAACTGCTCCGGGGTCAGCGGGTAGTAGGAGCCGTCCTTGGTGAGCACCGGCAGACCCGCGTTCGGCATGCAGGACAGCCCGATCTGCGCGTACTTGGCCAGGTGGCGCAGGTACTCGGGGTACTCCTCGGGGCCGGTCGCGCAGTTCAGGCCGATCACGTCGATGCCGAGCGGCTCCAGCGCGGTCAGCGCGGCGCCGATCTCGGTGCCGAGCAGCATCACGCCGGTGGTCTCGACCGTGACCGAGACGATCACCGGCACGTCGAGGCCGGTGGCGGCCATCGCGCGCTTGGCGCCGATCACGCCCGCCTTGGCCTGCAAAAGGTCCTGGCTGGTCTCGATGAGCACGGCGTCCACGCCGCCGGCGAGCATGCCCTCGACCTGGGTCTGGTAGCCGTCGCGGACCTTGTCGAAGGAGATGTGCCGCAGCGAGGGCAGCTTCGTGCCGCCGCCCGCGGAGCCGAGCACCCAGCGCGGCCGCTCGGGCGTGGCGAAGGAGTCGGCGGACTCGCGGGCGATCCGGACGGCAGCCTCGGCGAGCTCGAAGATCCGGTCCTCGAGCCCGTACTCGCCGAGCGCGGTCCGGTTGGTGCCGAAGGTGTTCGTCTCCACGCAGTCCACCCCGGCCGCGAAGTACGCGTCGTGGACGGCGCGCACGACGTCCGGCCGGGACACGCTGAGGATCTCGTTGCACCCCTCGTGCCCCTGGAAGTCCTCGAGGGTCAGATCGACGCCCTGGAGCATGGAGCCCATGGCCCCGTCTGCGATCACGACACGCTCGGTGAGCGCCTGGCGGAGCGATGCGGCGCGGCTGCTGCTCATCACTGACCCTTCGACTGGAAGAAGGCACGGATACGCGGGGGAAACCCGCTTACGCTCTAAGCGTACCGATCGGCCGCGACACGCCGGTCTTGTGTCCGCAGGGCGTAGGCTGGGCATGCGCTTAGATGCGTGGGCCGGACTGCTGCCCGGACGCGCACGACCGACGACGACGAGGAGGCACGGTTGATCGAGCTCGAGGAACTGCCCGAGCTGGTCGACCCGGTGATGATCGCGGCCTTCGAGGGCTGGAACGACGCCGCGGACGCGGCCTCGAACGCCGTGCGTCATCTGGCCGAGGTCCTCGACGCGGACCTGTTCGGTGCGATGGACGCCGAGGACTACTACGACTTCCAGGTCAACCGGCCCACGCTGGCACTCGCCGAGGACGGCGAGCGCGAACTGGTGTGGCCGACCACGCGCTTCTCGGTGGCCCGGGTGCCGGTCGCGGCGCACGAGGCCGACGAGCCGCGGGCCGAGGGCGAGGAGGACGGCGAGCCGCGGGTGCGCGACGTGGTGCTGGTGCACGGCATCGAGCCGAACATGCGCTGGCAGTCGTTCTCCGAGGAGCTGTTCGACCTGGCCAGGGACCTCGGCGTGAGCACCGTGGTGGTGCTCGGCGCGCTGCTCGCGGACGTGCCGCACACCCGCCCGGTGCCGGTCAGCGGCTCCACCGGCGATCCGGACCTGGCCTCGGCGCACGGCCTGGAGTCCCCGACGTACCAGGGGCCGACCGGGATCAACGGCGTGCTGCAGGAGCTGGCCCGGCAGGAGGAGATCCCGCTGATCTCGTTCTGGGCCGCGGTGCCGCACTACGTGGCCCAGGCGCCCTGCCCGAAGGCGACGCTGGCGCTGATCCGGCGGCTGGAGGACGTGCTGGACCTGGCGATCCCGGCGGGCGACCTGCCGCAGGAGGCGCAGGACTGGGAGTCCGGGGTGGACGAGCTGGCCGGGGAGGACTCGGAGGTCGCGGAGTACGTGCGCAGCCTGGAGGAGGCCAAGGACACCGCGGACCTGCCGGAGGCCAGCGGCGAGGCGATCGCCCTGGAGTTCGAGCGCTACCTGCGGCGGCACGAGCGCCGGCGCCGGGGCGGCGAGGACGGCCCCGCCGGGCTCTGAGCAGCACCCGTACAAGTTCACACGTCAGCCGACTGCCCGTCTCGATCGGATCGAGGCGGGCAGTCGGCTTCCGCGCGCCGTCTTGACGCAACCTTTTGGCTGCCATAATGTGGCAACTGTAAGGTTGCCACATAGAGGAGGCAGTCATGGGATTCCCCGACCGCATCGAGCGCACCGTCGATCTGCGGCACGCGCCGGCGAAGGTCTGGACCGCGCTGACCACCGCCGAGGGCCTCAGTGCCTGGTTCGGCGAGCGGGCCAGCATCGAACTGAAGCCCGGCGGCGCCGCCGAGATGAGCTTCGGCGCCGACTTCACCGCGCGGATGCGGGTGGAGCGGGTCGAGACGCAGACCGTGTTCGGCTACACCTGGCACATCTACGGGCTGCCGGAGGACGACCCGCGCCGCACGTACGTCGAGTTCACCCTCGAACCGACCTCGATCGGCACCCGGCTGACCGTCGTCGAGTCCGGCTTCGCGCAACTGTCCGCGGAGGCGCACGACACGGCGTTCAACGGCAACACCAAGGGCTGGGCGAGCGAACTGGGCGAGCTCGTCGAATACCTCGATGCCGACGCCTGATACCGAGGCGATCGCCGAGCAGGTCTTCGTGGCCCTCGGCGACCCGACCCGGCGCGCCGTCCTGGCCGCGCTGGCCGAGGGCGGCCCGGCCACCGTCACCGACCTGGCCGCCCGGCTGCCGATCACCCGTCAGGCGATCGCCAAGCACCTCACCCTGCTGTCCGAGGCCGGCCTCGTCACCGCCGAACCCGGCGAACGCCGCCGGGTCCGCTACCGGCTGCGCTCCGCCCCGATGCGGGTGGCGCAGCAGTTCCTGGCCGCACTGGCCCGCGACTGGGACGGCCCGCTGGACAGACTGAAGGAGCACCTCGACAAGGAGTAGGGACGTGGCCGGTTGGGCCGCGACAGCAGCGAGCGCACGTCCGAGATGCATTCGGACGTGCGCTCGCTGCTTTGGCGGTTGCGCTTACAGCGCCACGCCCAGCAGGGCGTCGAGGGCGCGGGCGGCGAGGCCCGGGGCGCCGGGGTCGGCGACGGAGTCGGCGTCCGGGCCGGCGAGTGCTGATTCGGTCCACTCGTCCATCGCCTTGAGGGCGCCGGGGGCGTCGAGGTCGTCGGCGAGGCGCTCGCGGAGTTGGGCGAGCAGCGCGTCGGCGGACGGGGCGTCCGGGCGGCTGACGGCTTCACGCCAGCGGGCCAGCCGGGCCTCGGCCTGCGTCAGGTCCTCGGCGTGCCACTCCCAGTCGGTGCGGTAGTGGTGGGCGAGCAGCGCGAGGCGGATCGCCATCGGGTCGTGGCCCTCGGCGCGCAGCTTGGAGACGAACACCAGGTTGCCGCGCGACTTGGACATCTTCTCGCCGTCCAGGCCGACCATGCCCGCGTGCACGTAGGTGTGCGCGAAGGGCCGCTCGCCGGTGACCACCTGCGCCTCGGCCGCGCCCATCTCGTGATGCGGGAAGGACAGGTCGCTGCCGCCGCCCTGCACGTCGATGCCCGCGCCCAGGTACTCCAGCGCGATCGCGGCGCACTCGATGTGCCAGCCGGGCCGCCCCGTGCCGAGCGGGGTCTCCCAGGACGGCTCGCCCGGGCGCTCGGCCTGCCAGAGCAGGCAGTCCAGCGGGTGCCGCTTGCCGGTCCGGTCCGGGTCGCCGCCGCGCTCGCCGAAGATCTTCACGCGGTCGGTCTCGGGCAGCCGGGAGACGGAGCCGAAGTCCGGGTCGGCATGCACGTCGAAGTAAATGTCCTGATCGACGTGGTACGCGGCGCCCTGCTCCAGCAGCCGCTGCACGAGCGTGACCACCAGGTCGATCGACTCGACCGCGCCGATGTACTTGTAGGGCGGCAGGATCCGCAGCGCCGTCATGTCCTCGCGGAACAGCGCCGTCTCGCGCATCGCGAGCACCTGCCAGTCGTCCTGGTCGCGCTCGGCCCGCTCCAGCAGCGGATCGTCGACGTCTGTCACGTTCTGCACGTAGCGCACGTCGTACCCGGCGTCGAACCAGGCCCGCTGCACGAGGTCGAAGGCCAGGTAGGTGGCCGCGTGGCCGAGGTGCGTGGCGTCGTACGGGGTGATCCCGCACACGTAGATCCTGGCCGGGCCGTCCGCGGCGGGGCGGGCCGGGGTGTCGACGAGTCCGCCGCGCGAGGTGTCGTAGAGCCGCGGCAGCCGCCCGAGTCCGGGCAGCTTGGGCAGGTGAGTGGTAGGCCAGGCATCCATGGTCACCAGCCTAACCGGTCTACGGGTGCTACAAACAGACTTAGACCGGAGGCCAGGGCACCGGGCGCATCCGGCCGTCCGGGCCCGGCAGCGTGCCGATCGCGAGCAGTTCCGCGATGCGCTCCCGGAACGCCGCGAGCTCCTCGGGGCTCAGCAGTTCGGCCAGCCGACCGGCCAGTTCCTCGTCGTCGTGCAGCTTCTCCAGCTCGGCACGCTCGTCCGGCTCGAGTTCGCGGTCCGCGAAGCCCCACAGCAGGGTGCGCAGCTTGTCATCGGTGTGGAATGTCAGACCGTGGTCGATGCCGAGGACCGTGCCGTCGGCCAGCGGCAGCAGGTGGCCGCCCTTGCGGTCGGCGTTGTTGACGACGACGTCGAACAGCGCGATCCGGCGCAGTGCCGGGCCGTCGCGGTGCGCCAGGAATCCGTCCGAGCCGTCGGAGAGCTGCACGGCCAGGATCGCGCACCAGTCCTCGGCGTCCTTGGAACGCAGATCCTTGAGAACGGTCACCGCGCCGGACAGGTCGGTGTCCTCGATCCACTGCTGCACCATGCCGCGCCCGAAGGGTCCGTCGCGCTCGACGGTGCAGGGGACGATGCGCCAGCCGGCCGCCTCGCTGACCGCGTACGACGCGAGTTCGCGGGCCGCCAGGGTGCCGTCCGGGAAGTCGTGCAGCGGCCGCTCCCCGGCGACCGGCTTGTAGACGCAGGCCGCGCTCGCGCCGTCGAGTTCGACGCGGCAGTACAGGGTCGCGTTGGACGCCTCGGTGAGCCTGCCCTCGACGGTGAGCTCACCCTCGCGCAGCAGCCGCTCGATCCCGTCCATTCCGCCCTCTCCCCCGTCCACTCCGTCGCTCATACCGTCCGGCGGCGGTAGCCGTTCTGCCGCGGGCAGACGTGGCCCTCCTGGTCCAGCGGCAGGCCGCACAGCGGGCACGGCGGGCGCCCGGCGGCGACCACGGCGCTGGCCCGGGCCGCGAAGGCGCGCGCCTGGCCGCCGGTGATGTAGACCCGCAGCGCGTCCGGCGCCTCGGCGAACAGGTCGTCGGACAGCGGCTCGGCGGCGTCCTCCACGTCGGTCACCGCGCCCGCCTCGATCACGATCCGGGAGTGCGACTCGTCCCAGGCCAGGGCGAGCGAGCCGACCCGGAACTCCTCCAGGATCGGCTGCTCCAGCGGCGCGGTGTCGGACAGCCCGGCGGGCACCGTCTCCGGGATCCCGGACACCGCCCCGGTGCGCCGCACGATCTCGTCCAGCAGTTCGCCCAGCCTCGTGGCCAGCAGCGAGACCTGCTCCTTCTCCATGGCCACGGAGGTGACCCGGGAGCCGGAGCGCGCCTGCAGGTAGAAGGTCCGGTTGCCGGGCTCGCCGACGGTGCCGGCCACGAACCGCTCCGGCGGGTCGTACACGAACAGCTGCCTAGGCACAGGTACCGGGCCTCCCAAGAGTGCTCGAATCGTCGGCGGACGGCTTCGTAGGCTTACCGTACAACGGATCTCCGGTCAGGAGCCCGCGCCGCCGCCCACGGGCGCGTCCCCCGCCTCACCTGCGTCGGACGCCGGCTTCGGGGCGGGAATCAGGCCGCCCACCTCGCCCCCGGTGTCGTTCAGCCGCAGCACGCTCGGCCGGGTCCCGTGGTAGCGGATCACGGTCAGCGAGCAGGGGTCGACATTGATGCGCTGGAACAGGTCCAGGTGCATCCCGAAGGCGTCGGCCGCGATCGCCTTGATCACGTCGCCGTGCGAGACGACGGCGTAGGTCGCGTTCTCGCCGAGCTTCGCGTTCCAGGCGCGCACCGCGGCCACGGCGCGGGCCGAGAGCGCGGCCAGCGACTCGCCGTCCGGGAACGCGGCGGCGGCCGGATGCGCCTGCACGGTGCGCCAGAGCGGCTCCTCGGCGAGCGACTTGAGCGGCCGGCCGGACCAGGTGCCGTAGTCGCACTCGTTGAACCGCTCGTCCACCTCGAAGAGCGTGTCCTCGCGCCCGGCGACCAGGCGCTCGGCGGTCTGCCTGGTGCGTTCGAGGGGGCTGGAGACGACGGCGTCGAGGTGCACCGGCATCAGCCGCGCGGCGAGTTCGACGGCCTGCGTCTCGCCGCGCTCGTCGAGGTTCACCCCGGGCGTGCGCCCGGCCAGCACTCCGGCGGTGTTCGCGGTGCTGCGGCCGTGTCGGACGAGCAGAACTGTGGTCATCGGATCAAGCCTACGCCGTGACGCCCCGCAACTGTGCGGCGGTCGCCAGGGCAGCGAGGCGCTCCTCCTGGGTCGAGGCGAAGGGGGTGAGCGAGAGCGTCGTGACCCCGGCCGCCTCGAAGTCGGCCATCCGCTTCGCGATCCGCTCCGGCGAGCCGAGCAGCGACGTGGCGTCGACGAACTCGAGCGGCACCGCGGCGGCGGCGTTGCGGTGCTCGCGGGCCAGGTAGAGCTCCTGGACCTTCGCGGCCTCCTTCTCGTAGCCCATGCGGCACGCGAGCTGGTTGTAGAAGTTCTGCTCGCGGCTGCCCATGCCGCCGATGTAGAGCGCCGCGTACCAGCGCACCTGCTCGGCGGCGCGCTCGACGTCCTCGTCCACGACGATCGGGACGGTGGGCACGACGTCGAACCCTTCCATGGTCTTGCCGACCTTCTCCCGCCCGGCCTTGATCGACGCGAGCTGCTCGGCGGCGTGCTGCGGGCTGTAGAAGACGGCGAGCCAGCCGTCCGCGATCTCGCCGGCGAGTTCGAGGTTATTCGGGCCGACGGCGGCGAGGTAGATCGGGATGTGCTCGCGGACCGGATGCACCGTCAGCTGGATCCGCTTGCCCGGGCCGTCCGGCAGCGGCAGCTGGAAGTGCTTGCCCCGGTACTCCAGCTTCTTGCGGCTGAAGGCGAGGTTGATGATGTCCACGTACTCGCGGGTGCGGCCGAGCGGGGCGGCGAAGCGCACGCCGTGCCAGCCCTCGGAGACCTGCGGGCCGGACACGCCGAGGCCGAGCCGGAAGCGGCCGCCGGAGAGCGAGTCGAGGGTGGCGGCGGTCATCGCGGTCATCGCGGGGGTGCGTGCCGGGATCTGGAAGACGGCCGAGCCGACGTCGATCCGCTCGGTCTGCGCCGCGACGTAGGCAAGCACCGTGGCCGCGTCCGAGCCGTACGCCTCGGCGGCCCAGGCCACCGCGTATCCGAGGCGGTCGGCCTCCTGGGCGAGGGCGAGGTTGTCGCCGTCGTTGCCCGCGCCCCAGTACCCGAGGTTCACACCCAGCTTCATCGATGGTCCTTACGTGTCGGCCCGTTAGCGTCCGCCGCTAACCCTACTCGTAGGTAACTTGCCGGGAAAGGCGGCGCGGCGGCCGGCGGAGGGGCGTGATCATGTAGGCCGAACGGGTGTGCGCATCACGACGCCGCCGCCGGATGAGTGACAGCCCCTTCACCTGTCGGCCCAGCCCGGTAGATTTTCCGGCATGGAGCAACGGCATCTGGGGCACACCGGCCTGCGCGTGTCCCGACTCGGTCTGGGCACGATGGCCTGGGGCCGGGACACGGACGAGGGCGAGGCGGCCGACCTGCTCAAGGCGTACCTCGACGCGGGCGGCACCCTGGTGGACACCGCGGACGTGTACGGCGAGGGCGAGGCCGAGGCGCTGCTCGGGCGGCTGGTCGAGGGCGTGCGCGACGAGATCGTGATCGCCACGAAGGCGGTCTCGGTGCCGCACAGCGACCGGCGGTTCGACGCCTCCCGGCGGCACCTGCTGGCGGCGCTGGACGCCTCGCTGGAGCGGCTCGGCACCGACTACGTGGACGTGTGGCAGCTGCACGCGTACGACGACCGGACGCCGATGGAGGAGACGCTCGCGGCGCTGGACACCGCGGTGCACTCCGGCAAGGCGCGGTACGTCGGCGTGGCCAACTACTCGGGCTGGCAGCTCGCGGCCGCCGCGTCCTGGCAGAAGTCGGTGCCCGGGCGGGCGCCGATCGCCTCGGTGCAGATGGAGTACTCGCTGCTGCAGCGCGGCGTGGAACGCGAGGTCGGCCCGGCGGCCGAGGCGCTGGGCGTGGGGCTGCTGCCCTGGTCCCCGCTCGGCCGCGGCGTGCTGACCGGCAAGTACCGGATGGGCATGCCCTCGGACTCGCGGGCGGCCTCGGACCGCTTCGCGGGCTTCGTGGAGCCGTACCTGACCGAGGAGTCGCGCCGGATCGTGGACGCGGTGGCCACCGCGTCCGACGGCCTGGGCGTGGCTCCGCTGGAGGTCGCGCTGGCCTGGGTGCGCGACCGGCCGGGGGTGGTGGCGCCGATCGTCGGCGCCCGCACCACGGCCCAACTGCGCGGCGCACTGGCCGCGGAGGAACTGACGTTGCCCCGGGAGATCCGGTCGGCGCTCGACGACGTGTCGGCGCCCGCGCTGGGCTACCCGGACCACGGCTGGAACAGGGGTTAAGAAGGCATGGAGCGGGACGAGGGCGGGGCCGTCGAGGCCGAGTCGGAGGCCGCGGCGCGGCAGAAGGCGGCGAAGATCGCGGCCCAGCGCGCGGCCGCCGACGCGGCGATCTCGGCCGTCGCCGGCGGGCACCAGGCGCTGTCCGCGATGACGTCGGCCTCCGCGGCGGCGGCCAAGTCGGCCAGGCTGCTGGAGACCAAGCGGACCGCCGAGCGCGAGGCGCTGGCGGCGGAGGAGGCCGGGGCGGACGCCGAAGCCGAGGCGGACACCGAGGTCGAGGCGGAGGCGGTCGTCGAGGCGGCGCCGGAGCCCGAACCCGAGCCGGCGGCCGTCGCCCCGGCCGAGGTCGCGGCGCCCGAGCAGCCGCGCATCCCCGTGCCGCGGCGGCGCCCGAAGCCCGCGAGCGCGGTTCCGGTGAGCAGCGCTCCCCCGGTCTTCGACGAGGCGATCACCCGCTGGCTGGCCGCCGAGGGCGCGCCCGCCGCGTTCGCCCGGCAGCTGCGCGCGGAGTTCGGCGAGGGCCCGGAGGCGACCGGCCTGCTGGTCGAGAACCCGTGGCTGGTGCTGGAGATCCCGGGAGTGCAGCCCGCCGCCGCCGACAACCTCGCGCGGCAGCTGCTCGGCATCGAGACGCGGGAGAAGCTGACGGCGGACGCGCGCCGCAGCCGGGCCCTCGTCAGCGCCCTGCTTCGGCGGGCGGCGCGGCTCGGGCACACGGCGATGACCGCCGACGCGGTGGCGCGGGACCTCGGCGGCCTCGGCGTGCCGGACCCGGCGGGCGCCATCGCCGACGCGGTCGAGGCGGGCGCCGCGCTCGTCTTCGCGGACCGGCTCGCCGCCGCCGCGGCCGCCACCCCGGAGAGCGACGGCGAGGACGAGTTCGAGGCCGTGGACACCGCGGACGACGACGATCCCACGAGCATGCTGACCAGCCCGTACACCCTGCTGGCGCTGGACCAGTGGGCGTTCCTGGAGCAGTCGGCGGCCGAGGCGGTGCAGCGGCTGCTGGCCACCGCGACACCGGTCGAGCGGGACGCCGAGCTCGACCTCGCGGCCCTGGTCGGCGCCGACGCGGCCGAGGCCGAGCGGGTCGGCCGGGTCGTCGAGGCGGCCGCGGGCAACGGCGTGACCCTGGTGACCGGCGGCACGATCGCGCTGCCCGGCCAGCTGGCCGCGGCGTTCCCCGGCGCGGTGCTGGCGAGCCCGAGCCCGGCCGGGCTGCGCGCGCTGGCGGCGGCCGGATTCGACGCCGTCGACCTCAGGACCCTGACCGAGGACGAGGACCGCTACGGCGCCGCCGAAGTGGTCGTGGTCGCGGACGCGCAGCTGGTGCCGCTGGAGCTCGGCGTGGACCTGCTCGAACTGCTCCCGGACGCGGCGCACCTGGTGCTGTGCGGCGACCCGGCCGCGCTCCCGGCCACCGGCCCCGGGCGGCTGTTCCGCGACCTGCTGGAGATCGACGACCCGGAGTTCGGCGGCACCGTGCCGCGGATCGAGCTCAAGCGCCGGCCCAGCGGCCCGCTCAGCGCGCTGGTGGACGCGGTGCGCTACGGCGGCCTGCCCCCGATGGAGATCCTCGGCGACGGCCAGTCGAACGAGGTGAAGATCATCCCGGTGCGCGACCCGGCGGAGACCCGGCTGCGCACCGTGCAGCTCGTGGCCGACTCGATCCCGCGCGCACTCGGCCTGTCCGGCGCGCAGGTGCAGGCGGTCGCGGTGCGCGAACAGGGCCCGGCCGGCGCCGACGACCTGAACGCGGCGATCAAGGAGCGCCTCAACCCGGGCCCGGGTGGCTGCGGCGGCTTCGACCCCGGAGACCGGGTGATCGTGCGCGAGGGCGGAGCGCTCAGCGAGCTCGGCCTGCTCGGCGGCGAGACCGGAACCGTGACGGAGGCGGACGCGCAGGGCCTGACCGTGCGCCTAGACGAGCCGTGGATCGGCCCCGGCGAGGACGAGAACGAGGACGCGGCGGACTCGTCCGGCAGCGGCAGTGGCACCGTACGTCTGGACCCGGCACAGTCCCGCGCGCTAAGGCACGCCTGGGTCCTGACACTGCGTGAGGCGCAGGGCGGACACTGGCCCGCCGTCGTCGCCGTGCTGGACGGCGGCTCGGCAGCGGCGCTCACCCGGTCCGCGGTCATAGGAGCCTTTGCCCCCGCGACCCAGCACCTGTCCGTCGTGCACGGCGCGGGTGCGGCCCTCACTGAGGCCGTCGAGAAGCGCCCACACACCCCGTGCCGCACCCGGCTAGCCCAAGCGCTGCGAGGCTGAGCCGCGTGACCGACGACGACATACGCCCCGTCACCTGGCACGACGGCGCGGTCCGGATCATCGACCAGACCGCGCTGCCGAGCCAGCTGACGTACCTCGACCTCAAGACCGTCGACGAACTGATCGACGCCATCCAATGCCTCGCCGTACGCGGCGCCCCGACCCTGGGCGTGGCCGGTGCGTACGGCGTAGCGCTGGCGTTGCTCAACGGCGAACCCGACCGAATCCCCGCCCTACGCGCCGCCCGCCCGACCGCCGTCAACCTGGCGGCCTGCGTAGACCGCGTAGCCCCGCTCATCGACCAGGGCTTCGAAGCCGTGCTGGCCGAGGCCCACGCGATCCTCGCTGAGAACCTGGCCGGAAACCGCACCCTCTCCACCGCCGGCGCCGACTGGCTACTGAACACGGTGGGCAGCCACCGCCCCCTCCGCCTACTCACCCACTGCAACGCGGGCCCACTGGCCACCGCCGGCTGGGGCACGGCCCTGGGCGTGGTCCGCGAACTGCACGCCCGCGGCCTGGTCGAACTCGTCTACGCCGACGAGACCCGCCCCCTGCTCCAGGGCTCAAGGCTCACCGCCTGGGAACTGGCCCGCCTGGACATCCCCCACCTCATCCAGGCCGACTCCGCCGCCGCCAGCACCATCGTCTCAGGCCACGTAGACGCCGCCATCGTAGGCGCCGACCGCATCGCCGCCAACGGAGACACGGCGAACAAGATCGGCACCCTGGGCGTCGCCCTGGCCTGCGCCCACGCCCGAATCCCCTTCCTCGTGGCCGCCCCCACCAGCACCGTCGACCTGCACACCCCCACCGGCACCGACATCCACGTAGAACTCCGCGCCGAAGCCGAAGTCCTGGGCACCGCCTCCCCCCACGGCTCCCGCGCCCACAACCCCGCCTTCGACGTCACCCCCGCCCCACTCGTCAGCGCCCTGACAACCGAACGCGGCATCGCCCGCATCGCCACCGGCGAACTGCCGGGCACGCTCTGGTGACCGACCGGCAGATCGAGCACATGGCCGCCCGAGGAGCGCCAGCGACGAGGGCGGCCACCACCCACCCAAGCCGCTGCCGCCAACGCGGGCCAAGGGCAGCGTGAGCCGGGCGCGCTTTATTGCCACAGTCGCGGAGCGGCGATTCTTCTTGGGCCGGGGACGAGAATCGCCGCCAGCGCGGGCTGTGGGCGGCGCTGGTCGGGCGCTGCCTTCCTGTCACAGTCGCGGAGCGGCGATTGGGTGCTCGGGGAGCGGGCGGGCTCGGGCTAGCTGGGGAGCATGTCCTCGGCCTCGAGTTCGTCCTCGTCCTCTTCTTCGTCGTCCTCCTCGTCGACTTCCTCGTCGATGACGTCGTCGCGGTAGAGGACCAGTTCGGCGTCTACCTCGGAGAAGGGGTCGTCGTGCCAGCCGACCACGCCTTCGGGGTCGGCGGCGACCACCCACATCGTGGAGTCGGCGGGTTGGAGGCCCAGTTCCTCGGCGCGGTAGGCGATCTCGTCGGCGTCGTAGGAGTCGAAGATGTCGAGGAGGGCGCTGCGGGTGGTGGTGGTCTCCGGGTCCACGCCCTCGGCGGCGGTGCGGGCCGCGGCGGTGAGGGCGTCGGGGTCGGCGACCAGGTAGTCCCGGCGGATGAAGACCGAGAGGGCCTCGACCTCGTCGGGTCCGGCGTAGTCGGGCTCCGGCTCGGTCATCACCTCGAAGGGGGTGACCTCGTCGTGCACGGCGTAGAGCAGCTCGTCGTACTCCTCGGCCGCCGCCGCGAGGGCGTCGAAGGCCTCGAGCACGGCCGGGTCGAGCTCGTCCACCCGCGACTCCACCGCCCGCAGGTGCGCGTCGATGGCGGACTTCAGGGCCTCCGCGGCCTGCCGGACCTCGGCGGGGGTGGCGGTGGTGGCGGCGAACCCGGGCGCGCTCGGGAGTTGCGGCTGTGTGACGGACGACGGCGTCTCAGGCATGGAACGACGGTATCCGAACGGCGTGCCTGTTGGCACCTCGAATGGCGTGCGGCGCCGTTGCGGAACCGGCCTCATGGCGTGCCGCACGCTCGGGTGTGCCAGGTTTCGGACGCTTCGGACGCGATCGCGGCCCCGCGACCTGGGGTTGGCACGCGGCGCACCCCCCGGTCGCGGGGCCGGCGGAAAAGGCGATTACCCTGCTCGTCGGAAGGACTTCGCTCACCACGCCCCGAGGATGCCCGTCATGACCGACCCGGCCGCGGCCCCCGCACCCGTCACCTTCGGCAGCCGTCCGGCGCTGCTCAAGGCCTATGTCGTGCTCGCCTGGATCACCGGAACCGCGATCACCGTCCTGGAGCTCGTCGCGCTGCCGCTGAAGTGGTGGGCGAACTCCCCGGGGCTCGGCAACGGGCTCGGCGTGGTGCACGGCATGGGCCTGTACCCGCTGTACGTGGTCGTCTGCCTGGTCGTGGCCTTCCGCTACCGGGTCTCGATCCCGCACATGGCCGTGATGGCGCTGGCCGGTCTGCTGCCGTTCGCCTCGCCGATCGTCGCGCACTGGACCCTGCGGCACATCGACAGGCGCGAGGCGGAGCAGGCGGCGAAGGACGCGGCGCGCGCGGAGCGGATCGCGAAGAAGAAGGCGGCCAAGCAGGCTGCGGCGGCCGCGGAGTCCTGATCGGCGTGTCGAGTTCCGAGGCGGCCACGGTGGTCGGGGAAGCGAACCGGGACACGGACGAGGACGTGCTCATGGCGCGGCTGACGCCCGAGGACCTGCGGCGGCCGCGCTGGATCGCCGCGCACGCCGGGATCCTGGCGCTGATGGTCGCCTTCGCACTGCTGGGCCGCTGGCAGTGGGACGTCGGGCACAAGGTGGCGCCGCTGACGACGGCCGAGCTCCAGGCGTGGCGCACGCCGCAGCCGGTGGATTCGGTGATCACGGCGGCGAACGGGCTCGACGGGACGCAGGTCGGGCAGGCGGTCTCGGCGACGGGGACGTACGACTCGGCCCGGCAGCTGCTGGTGCCGGGGCGGGTGCTGGACGGGCACACCGGGTATTACGTGCTGGCGCCGCTGGTCACGGGCGCGGGCAAGACCGCGGTGTTGGTCAATCGCGGGTTCCTGGAGGCTTCCGGGAGCGTCGTCCCGAAGATTCCGGCGGCGCCTGCGGGGCGGGTGACGGTCACGGGCTGGGCGGGCGAGCCGGAGTCGACGACCGGCGAGGTCAACGCGAACGGGATCTCGGAGGCGCAGACCTCGGGCAAGGTCACGGCGGCGGACGAGATCCAGTTCATCTCGCCCGCGGAGCTGGTGAATCAGTGGCCTTACCAGCTCGGCGACGGGTACGTGACGGCCACCGACTCGGCTTCGCTGACCGGGGGGCTGCAGGTCATCGCGGCGCCGCTGCCGCTGCATGGGACGACGTGGGACGCGCTCAACATCATGTACGCGTTTCAGTGGTGGCTGTTCATCGTGATTCTCGGGGCTTGGTACGTCGTCCATCTGCGGCGGGAGCTTCGGCCGGTTCCGGTGGACGTGGACGAGGATGAGGACGACGAGGACGTCTAGGCGGTGAGCAGCCTGCCGAAGCGGCGGGCGGCGATCGTCAGGCCGCCCACGGCCATCACGGCCAGGTAGAGGCAGCGGAGCAGCAGGCTGGGGCCGACCACGCCGAGCATCAGGTCTCGGATGATCTCGATGCCCTGGTAGAGCGGCGTGATCTCGACGAACAGCTGCAGGCCGCGGGGGTAGACGCCGAGCGGGAAGAACGTCGTGGAGAACAGGAACATCGGCATCATCAGGAGGTTGACCACCTCGAAGTCCTGCCAGGACTTCATGAAGGTGGCGATCGCCATGCCGAGTCCGGCGAAGCCCAGGCCGATCAGGAGCGCGGCGGGGATCGCGAGGATCGCCCAGGGCGAGGTGAGCACACCGAAGAACGCGACGACGGCGGTGAAGGCGACCGCGTACATGCCGCCGCGCATCAGGCACCAGATCAGTTCGCCGAGCGCGATGTCGGGCGGGGTCAGCGGCGTGGCGAGCACGGCCGCGTAGACCTTGCCGTACTTGAGCCGGTGGAAGATGCCGAAGGTCGAGTCGTACATCGCGCCGTTCATCGCGGCGGTGGCCAGCAGCGCGGGCGCCACGAAGTGCACGTAGGTGACCGGGGCGCCGCCGGGGCCGGTGACGTCCGGGATCAGCTTGCCGAGGCCGACGCCGAGCGAGAGCAGGTAGAAGATCGGCTCGAAGCAGCCGGTGATCAGCAGGATCCACATCCGCCGATACGAGGCCATGTTCCGCTCCACCAGGCGCACGGAGCGGCGGGTGCCGAACAGGCCGGGCAGCCGGGGAGCCACGCGGGGTTGCAGCGCGTATGAGGTCATGATGATGGCTCCGGGTCAGCGCTCGAGGTAGAGGCGGCGGGTGAAGTTGCGGCGGGCGAACGCGATGCCGACCGCGAGGGCGACCAGCAGGTAGCCCAGATGGATCGCCGCGGACGCCGCGTCGACGGTTCCGAGGGTCAGTTCCCGGCACAGTTCGACGCCGTTCCACAGCGGGGTGGCGAACGCGATCGGGTGCATCCACACCGGCAGCTGCTGCCAGGGGAAGAAGGTGCCGGAGAACAGGAACAGCGGCGTCATCACGAAGCGGAAGACGACCATCAGCGGCTGGTCGCTGTCCAGGGTGATCGAGAACGCCATCATCGGGAACAGGAACACGGCTCCGGTCAGCAGCGCCACCGGGAGGGCGAGGACGGACCAGAGCGAGTGCGTGGTGCCGAAGCCGACCATCGCGCCGAAGAAGACCACGGACATCGTGGCGGTGCGCGCGAGGCCCTGCAGGGCGGTGCCGAACATGATGTCCTGCGGACGCTGCGGGGTGTTCACGGCGGCCCAGTAGTTGCCCGCCCACTTGATGCTGCCGAGGACGGTGAAGGAGCCCTCGAAGATCCCGTTCTGCATCGCGGTGGCGGCCAGCACGCCGGGGGCGATGAAGGAGAGGTAGTTCACTCCGGGCGGCAGGCCGCGGTGCACGAGGGTGCCGATGCCGACGCCCATCGCGGTCAGGTACATGACCGGGCCGATGATCGCGGACAGCACGGTGCCGCGCCAGGTGCGGTAGAAGAACGTGTACCAGTACAGGAACTGGCGCCAGCTCAGCGCGAAGCCGTTGGGTACCCGGCGGGAGCGCTCGGTGGCCGCGGCCGAGGCGGTGGCGGACAAGGTCTCTGCGGTCACGTCAGTCCACCAGCGTCCGGCCGGTCAGGTGCAGGAAGACGTCCTCCAGCGTGGAGCGGCGCACCAGGGCGGTGACCGGCTCCAGGCCGCGCCGGTACGCCTCGGTCAGCGCCGCCTCGCCGTCGTCCGCGTAGACCAGCACCCGGTCCGGCAGCGCTTCGAGCCGCTCGCCGAGGCCCGCGAGCTTCTCGGCCGCCTGCTCCTGCTCGCCGAGCGGGAAGCGCAGTTCCAGCACCTCGCGGGTGGCGTAGGTCTCGATCAGCTCGCGCGGGGCGCCCTCGGCGGCGATCCGGCCCTTGTCCATCACCACGAGGCGGTCGCACAACTGCTCGGCCTCGTCCATGTAGTGGGTGGTGAGGATCAGCGTGGTGCCCTGCTGCTTGAGCCGGTAGAGCCGGTCCCAGACCACGTGCCTGGCCTGCGGGTCGAGGCCGGTGGTCGGCTCGTCCAGGATCAGGATCTCCGGGTCGTTGATCAGCGCGCGGGCGATGGTCAGCCGCCGCTTCATGCCGCCGGACAGCGGCTCGACCTTGTCCTCGGCGCGGTCGGTCAGCTGCACGAAGTCGAGCAGCCGGGCGGCGCGCTCCCGGATCACGGCGCGCGGCAGGCCGAAGTACCGGCCGTAGACCTGCATGTTGTCGCGCACCCGCATCTCGACGTCGAGGGTGTCCTCCTGCGGCACGACGCCGAGCCGGGCCCGGATCCGCGGCCCCTCGGTGTTCGGGTCGAGGCCGAACAGGCTCAGGTGGCCGCCGCCGACCGGCGAGACGCAGCCGATCATCCGCATGGTGGTGGACTTGCCGGCGCCGTTCGGGCCGAGGAAGCCGAAGACCTCGCCGCGCCGGACCTCGAAATCGATGCCGGCGACCGCGGTGAAGGCCTCACCGTGCTTCTTGGGGAACGTCTTGATCAGGCCTTGGGCCCGGATGAGCACTTCGGATGCGGGATTCGGTTCGGACACCCTTCGGACGTTACCGAAGAGGTCCGACACTTATCGAGAGGTTATTCCTGAACTGCGGTTCGCCGGCGCCTGCGCCGCGGCCACCACCAGGCCTCGGCGAGCACGGCGCCGATCAGCACCACGATCGTGGCGCCGGTGGCGGCGAGGCCGAGCGTCTGGTGCGGGGCCGCGTAGGTCAGCGTGACGACATGCTTGCCCGCCGGGACCTCGACGGCCACGACGCCCTGGTTCGCGTCCCGCAGTTCGGTGCTCTTGCCGTCCACGGTGGCCTTCCAGCCGACCTGGTCGGCGTCGGCCACGACGAGGTAGCCGGAGCCCTGCGCATCCACCGTGGTGCTGACGGAGGTGTTGCCGTCCTCGGTCACGTTCACGGTCGCGGAGGCGCCGCTCGCGTCCGGCCCGGACTTCGACAGCACGACCTCGCCCGCGCCGACGCTGCCGGAGGCCAGCAGGCTGACGCGCGCGGTCTGGGATGTGACGACGACGGACTTCGAGGCCCAGCGGATGCGCGGCTGCACGTTGAGCCGCTGGTAGATCGCCGAGTCGTCGACGTGCACGAGTTCGAGGCCGTCGTCCTGCCCGGCGGTGGCGGTCAGCGCGGGCGTTCCGGCGACCGCCGCCACGTCGATGGGCGAACTGCCGTGCCACGTGAAGGTCGCGGTGTACGTCGTGCCCGCCGCCTGCGTGTCGGCGGCGACCGGCACCTCGAAGAGCGAGCCGGTGCTCATCTGCGCCTGGAGGGTGTCCGCGAGCCGGTTGGTCTTCGCGACGGTGGCGCCGGACGCGTTGCGCACGACGACGTCCAGTGAATCGCTCTTCGTCGTCGTGACCTTGCCGACCGGCGTGATGCCGATCCCGCGCAGGCGGCCGGTGACCGGGACGGCGACCGTGACCGACTGACCGGGCTTGAGCTGGTACGTGCTGCCGTCGCTCTTGACGCTGGTCTGCTTGCCCAGCACGGGATCCGCGAGCGAGCTGATCCAGTACTTGGCACTGAGCTGGTCCAGGATCGGGCTGGTCGCCGTGTCCTGGCCCTGCGGGAAGTCGACGTAGGTCGAGTAGTTGATCTGGCCGCCGGGGATGGCGTCGATCATCGTGCCGTAGTTCTGGTTGATGAAGTTGTGGCCGTTGACGGAGCGCAGCGGGTATGCGCTGTTGGTGCCGAAGACCATGCCGGTCGACGTGGACGCGTACCGGTTCTCGCCGAGGTTCGCGGTGAGGAAGCTGTGCGTGTCGGTGACCGGGTAGAACGTGCTCTGCGGCGAGCGCGGGAAGAACTCGGAGGCGAAGACAGAGCTCTGCCAGGCCAGCAGCAGCGGAAGCGCCGCGGCGGCGGTGAAGCGGACGCCGCGGGTGACCTTGCCCAGATCCAGCGTCGGGCTTTCGTCGCGGCCGGTGTACCAGAGCGCGAGGACGCACACGATCGCAGCGACCGTGAAGGCCCCGGCGTACGCCATCTGGTGCTTGAACAGGCTCAGCGCGGCTTTGCGGCCGAGCGCGTTGGCGCCCGCGTTCTTGGCGTCCGAGTATCCGGTGAGCAGCACGCCGACGAACACGCCGAACGTGGCCAGGCCGACGAATCCGGGCCAGAGCCAGCGTCGGCGGCTCGGGGTCGGGCTTGCCGTTTCGGCAGCGGATTCGCGGCGCCGGGTCAGCACCTCGTACCCGATCGCGACGAGCACAGCGAGCAGGAAGCCGAGGATGCTCCGGGAGCGGCCGATGTAGTTCTGGCCGAAGATCGAGCGCACGATCGGCGTGTGCTGCAGTACCGCGAGCGGCGCACCACCGACGTAGATCAGCAGCAGCCATACCGCGCTGGCGGAGGCGACGAACGTCCACACGGTGCGCGGCAGCAGCGGCCGGGCACGCCAGGGCAGGGCGACGGCGACGAGAGCGAGCACGAGCGCGGCGGCACCGATGTAGTCGACACTCTCGATGGCGTTCGGCGACATATAGAAGGAGTTCGACTCCGTGTTGCCGGTGCCGAGTGCCCACGGCGCGACGAGAGTGAGCAGTGTCGTCGGGTCGAGGTGCTGATCGGCGGTCTGGCTGCGGCCGATGATGACCCACGTCTTCATGAATCCGACGAACGGCAGCAGCTGGAACGCCACGAGGCCCGCGCCGCCGAGGATTCCGCCGACGTAGCCCCCCACCATCAGCAGCAGGCGGCGCAGGTCGTCGCGGTACGTCGCGATCAGCCGCGCGAGCAGGTACAGGCTCGCCGTGATGCCCGCGTAGCCGGTGACCGCCGGGAATCCGCCGAGCAGCATGGACGCGATCGGGATCGAGATCAGGACCGCGTCGCGCACCCGCCGTTTCTGCAGGAAGCGTTCGACCGTCCAGAACAGCGCGGGGACGAACGCGGCCGTGCGGCTCTGCGGGAAGTCGACCCACATGACCATGAACCCGCTGCCGACGAACGCGAGCCCGCCGATCATCCCGGCGACCCGGGACAGCCCGAGCCGCCGCAGGAACAGGAACGTGCCCCCGACGCCGCAGATGATGATCAGCAGTTCGGTGTACGCCGGGCCCATCCAGGTCGGCAGCACGTAGTAGGGCACGGTCAGCGGCGAGAGCAGCGCGTCGTTCGGCACCGAGCCGAGCGCGCCGCCCGCGTCGTTGTTCGGGTCCCAGCCCGCGAACTCGCCGGTCGCCAGCGCCTTCTTGAACACGATCGTGCCGGGGATGGCCGAGGTGTACGTGTCGTAGAGCAGCGCGTCGCTGCCGACGGTCTCGTTGTACCCGGCCTGCGCGTACGGGCTCGACTGGACCAGGTTGCCGGTCGCGGCCGTCGTGCCGTCGCCGATCAGCGGACCGCCGATGCCCCAGGCCGCGAACAGCGCCACGGCCAGCACGGCGAGCAGCGTGGACAGCCGCGGCAGCCGGAACCGCCGGGTGCGCGCGGATTCGGCGTTCACCGGCGACGGCTCCTCGGGACTGTGCGCCACCCCTATCCCCGCACCGTGCGATTCAGGGTCTCGGGTCTCACTGCTCAAGTCGTGTCCAAGGGAGAGATCGCGGGGGATTCAGGCCGGACATACTAGCGCCCCCGGGTGATGGCGCAGTTTCAGGAAGCGAGCCGCTGCACGAGGGGTTCGACGACGGCCGCGCAGCCGAAACGCTCCAGCACGGCGTCGTGCGCGCGCTTGCGGGCCGCGGCCAGTTCGGCGCGGTCCTCGGCCAGGTGGCTGAGGGCCTCGGCGAGCGCGGTGGCGTCGCCGGGCGGGACGTAGACGGCGCCGTCGCCGAGGGCGCGGCGCTGCGGGGCGGTGTCCGAGGTGACGATCGCGCACCCGGCCGCCGCACCCTGGAAGACCTTGTTGGGGACCACGCGCAGCGCCTTCGGGCCGGTGCCGAAGATGCCCAGGCACACGTCGTGCGCGGCGATGAGGGCGGGCAGTTCGGTGGAGTCGACCCACTCGATCCACTTCGTCGGGCAGCCGCCCTCGGCCGCCGCGCGGGTGGCGTCGAACTCCTGGCCGTGACCGACCATGGTGACCTCGATCGGCGCGCCCGCGAGCTTGCGCAGCGCCTCGCCGATCACTGGAGCGCCCTGCAACGGCGTGTAGAGGCCGAAGAACGCGACGCGCAGCGGGCCGTCCTCGGTGCGCGGCGCGTCGTCCGCGGGGGCGGCGGCGAACCAGTCGTCGGGCGCGCCGACCGGCACGACCACGCCGCGGCCGCGGTGCTCCTCGGGCAGGTTCGCCAGGTGCTCGTCGGTGTCCACGACGATGACGTCCGCGGACTTCAGGGCCCCGGCGTCGATCGCGGTCAGCAGCTTGGCCTTCGCGCCGCCGCCGGACAGGTTGCGGTCGCGCGCGGTGTCGCCGGCGCCGATCAGGTGGTCCAGCACGATCGTCTTGCGGCGGAACAGGATGCGCGCGAGCCGGACGTCGAAGTGGCCCATGTAGCCGACCACGATCGCGTCCGGGGACGGTCCGCGGCGTGATCCGACGGCGAGCCGGAACCAGCAGGAGGCCAGCCGCCAGCCGAGCACCGGCAGCCGCCAGGGCTGGGCCAGGATCGCCACCCGGGAGGCCGTGTCCAGGCCGAGCGGGGCGTTGCACTCGACCACGTCGTGACCGTGCGCCCGCAGCCCCTCGGCGAGCACGCCCACCCGCGGATGGGACTTCACGTCGTACGTGCCGAAGAACAGGATCCGCATGGCACCACACAGTAGGCCATTCACTGTGTATCCCACGAACAGCTCGCTGCGTGTGTATCTTGCGGGTCGCTCAGGATCTGCGCGTATGCTTCCGGGCATGCCAGAACCTCGCACCACGGAGACGGTGCGCGCCGAAACCGTCCCCGACACCGCCGCGCGCCCCGCGCCGACTTGGCGCCGCGCCCTCGGTACCGTGCTGCGAGCGGTGGAGAGCCGCACGTTCAAGCTGCTGTTCGTGCTGGCCATGGTGGGCCTCGGGATCTACGCCGTGGTCGGCCAGTGGACCGACTTCAGCAACGGCATCCGCGAACTCGGCGTGCTGGCGGCGTTCGAGGCGCTGGTCTTCGTGCTGCTCAGCCTGGTGCTGACGCTCGAGGTGTGGCGGTCGCTGCTGACCGCCGCTGGCTCGAAGCTGCCGGCCCGCGCCTCGGCCCGGATCTTCTTCATCGGGCAGCTCGGCAAGTACCTGCCCGGCTCGGTCTGGCCGGTGCTCGCGCAGATGGAGCTCGGCCGCGCGTACAAGGTGCCGCGGCAGCGGTCGGCGACCACGGCCATGCTCTCGATGATGATCGGGCTCACGTCCGGGCTGCTGGCCACGCTGATCGGCCTGCCGTTCATGGGCGGCGGCTCGGCGAAGACGTACTGGTGGGTGTTCCTGTTCATCCCGCCGATGCTGGCCTGCCTGCATCCGCGGGTGCTCAATCCGATCATCGGGTACGGCCTGCGGCTGATGCGCAAGCCCGCCCCGGAGCGGCCGCTGACGGCCCGGGTGATCTGCGTCGCGATGGCGGTCAACCTGGCGTCCTGGGTCTGCTACGGCCTGCAGATCTGGGTGATGGCCGCCCGGCTCGGCCACCACGGCGTGTCCGTGATGCTCGCCGCGATCGGCGCGTACGCGCTGGCCTGGTGCGTCGGCTTCCTGTTCGTGCTCGCCCCGGCCGGCGCGGGAGTCCGGGAAGTGATCCTCTACGCGGAGCTCAGCCAGCTGGTCGGCCACACCGCCGCGCTGGCGATCCCGCTCGTCTCGCGCGGCCTGACGATGCTCGCCGACCTGGGCGGGGCGGGGCTGGCCGCGCTGCTCGGACGCGGCACGCTGCGGCCCGCCCCGGCCCTGGACGAACCCGGCGAGGACTAGCGCGCGTCGGTGCCGCGGCCGCCGCTGCCCGCGACGAGCGCGTCGCGGATCTCGGTGAGCAGCTCGACCTCGGTCGGCCCGGCCGCCGCCTCGGCGGGCTTGGCGGGCAGGCCGCGGCGCACCCGGCCGCGCTCGTTGAGCTTGTTGATCGGCAGCACGATGAAGAAGTACACGCCGATCGCGACGAGCAGGAACGAGATGAGCGCGTTGATGAACAGGCCGTACTTGATCTGCGACTTGTTGAGCGTCCAGACCAGGTTCCCGTAGTCCGGCTTGCCGAAGATCGCCGTGATCAGCGGCGTGATGATGTCCCCCACCAGGGCGTTGACGATGGCACCGAACGCGGCGCCCATGACGACCGCGACCGCCAGTTCCACGACGTTCCCGCGGGCGATGAACTCCTTGAAGCCCTTGAGCATGTTTTTCCCCTTGTCAACCTTGGCGGATTTGGTACGCGGTGCCAACGACGGGGCCGCTGAAAGGTCACCGGGACACACGATGTACGGTCGGGACCGTGCTTCGTTCGTACCGGTTCGCTCTCTCGCCTCGGTGGATGGCATTCCACGCGCTGGTCTGGCTTCTGCTGATCCCGGCCTTCATCGCGTTGGGTTACTGGCAGCGGACGCTCTGGAAGGACCGTGCCGACTCCCAGGGCCTGGTCTACGCGAAGCTCGACGCCAAGCCCGTGGGCATCGACGCGGTAGACCCTATCGGACACACCGTCGCGCAGGACCAGCAATGGATTTCCGTTACGGCGACGGGGCATTACGACACGGCGCACCAGTTCGCGGTGCGCAACCGGTCGCAGAACGAGAACGCCGGCTGGTACGTCGTCACCCCGCTGGTGCTCTCGGACGGCACGGCTGTGCTGGTGAACCAGGGCTGGATCGCCACCTCGGACAGCACCGTGCCGTCCACCACGATGCCGACGCTGCCGCCGGTGCCGAGCGGGACCGTGACCGTGCACGGCTGGCTGCAACCGGACGAGACGACCGCGAACACCCGGATCACCGACGACACGGCCAAGCTGCCGACCGGTGAGATCGCGCTGATCACGAAGACGGACCTGCAGAGCCGCGTCGCGAATCCGCTGCACGACGGCTCGATCCAGCTCTCGTCGTCCACCCCGGCGAACACGGCGGCCGCGGCGGCGCAGCCGGTTCCGGGGCCCAGCTACGACAACACGATGTACATCGCGTACATGATCCAGTGGTGGGTCTTCGCGGTCATCATGCCGATCACCTGGCTGAAGCTGCTGCACCGCGAGGCGCAGGAGCTGGAGCGCAAGGCCCGGGTCGCCGCCGAGGACGACTGGGACGACGACGATGAGGACTGGGACGACGAGGACGAAGACGAGGAGCTCGACGAGGCGGAGCCCGTCCCGGCGGCGACCGCCGCGTCCTCAGAGCGCGGGCAGCCGGTCGAGTAAGTCCTCGAACTCGGGCGTCGGCAGGATCGCCATCGACTCCCCCACGCTGTCCACGGACAGCGCGCTGACCTGGTCGTCGCGCCACCAGTAGATCTGGTCGGTGAGCGCGCCGGGCGCGGTCTCGAACTGCCGGGAGGCCAGCCGCAGCAGCGCGCCCGCGGCGGTGACCGCCTCCCGGGTCTCGATGGCGTGGTACGCGACGAGGTGCCGGTGCGGCAGTACGACGAGCGCGCCGTTGCCGCCCGCCTCGACCCCGTCCCGGCGCAGGTACTCGCCGAGCCAGAACACGTGCGTCGGGCAGTACGGTCCGGGCCCGCTCAGCAGCGTCAGGTTCGCCCCCTCCACCGCGCGCCGCTCGGTGGGCAGCGCGCCCTGGCGGCGCACGTTGGCGCGGGCGGCGGCGAAGATCTCGGAGGTCGGCGCGGGCCAGTTCCCGGCCTGTTCGGCGGCCAGCAGCCGGCCGCCGCCGCGCGGTCCGGTTTCGCAGAGCACTACCTCGGTCAGCCCCGGCAGCGCCGGCCGGGCGAGCGCGCCGGCCGTGGCCGCCGCCAGTTGCGTGGGCAGCAGCCGGGAGCGCAGCGGCGCGGCCCACGCGGGTCCCGTCTCGGCGGCCGCGGGGGCGGTGCGGCCGCCGTTCTGCTCCGGTTCGGCGAGCCACTCGGCCACGGCCTGCTCGACGAGATCCGGCCAGTCCGCCTTCGCCGCGCGGGTCATCCGCTCGCGCAGCGCGGTCACCTCGATGCTCCGTTCGGGGCGCGCGGCCCCGGCCCGGAAGATCTCCAGCCGTTCCGGCGCGATCACCCGCCAGTGCAGGGCGTGGCCGCGCAACTCCACCTCCAGCAGGCCGAGCAGCGCGGTGGCGACCGGATCGCCGAAGGGCCACGGGGATCGGGGATCTCCGGCGGTGGTGAACGACATGTGGCGCAGTGTAACCGTTCGGAGCGTGACCGGAACGGTGCGTGGAGCGTTGTAGGGGCGTGGCAGAGGCGATCCATATCCCGTCGGCGGCGGTGCCCACCGTGCTGCCGCCGCGTCCCCGGGCCCCGCGCGGCCCCGCCGGCCTGGCCCCGGGCTCCCCCAGCGGGATCGGCGCGACCGCGCTCGGTTCCGGACTGCCGAAGGTGCCCCGGCCGCGGCGCAGCGGGCCGCTGCGCGACCCGGAGATCACGGACGAGCTGTGGGCGCGGATCGAGCCGCTGCTTCCGGTGCGGGTGCGCCGCCGCCGCTATCCCGGGCGGATGCCGCTGGACGACCGGGCGGTGCTGACCGGCATCCTCGTGGTCCTCGCGCGCGGCATCGGCTTCGAGCGGCTGCCGAAGGAGCTCGGCTACGGCTCCGGCATGACCTGCTGGCGCCGGCTGCGCGACTGGCAGCAGGCCGACGTGTGGCCCGCGATGGCGCACCTGCTGGAGGAGCAACTGCCGGACGGCAAGCGGATCGACTTCCGCCGGGTGGCCACGGCCGCCGGCCCGGACACCCCCGTCACCCGCCGCCCGACCCCGCCGCGCGCCAAGCAGCCCTCCGCCGTGGCCGCCGAGTTCGGCATGACTCTGCTGCGGTAGTTGGAACCCGGACTGATTGAATGTCCGGGTGACGGATGAGACAGGGGCAGTGCGCACGTTCGTGGCGGTCGGCGACTCGTTCACCGAGGGCTTGGCGGACGAGCTCGGCGACGGCGGATACCGGGGCTGGGCGGACCTCGTGGCGCAGCGGCTGGCGGTGCTCGAACCCGAACTCGCGTACGCGAACCTGGCCGTGCGCGGCAAGCTCATCGGTCAGATCGTCGAGGACCAGCTCGAGAAGGCGGCGGCGATGCGGCCCGATCTCGCCACGGTCGCGGGCGGCCTGAACGACGCGATGCGCCCCGGCTGCGACGTGGACGCCGTGTGCGCGCTGCTGGAGAAGTGCGCGCAGGTGATGACGGAGGCCGGCGGCAGGCTGGTGATGTTCCGCGCGATCGACTTCACCAAGCGGATGCCGTCCGCCAAGCGCTTCCAGGCGCGGGCGAACGCGATCAACGACTTCATCGATCAGACGGCTGAGAAGTACGGCGCCGTGGTCGTCGACCTGCACTCGGCGCGCGTCTTCGACGATCCGCGGCTGTGGGCGGTGGACCGGATCCACCTGAACGACGAGGGCCACCGCCGGGTCGCGGAGGCGGTGCTCGAAGCCCTCGGACACGAGCCGACGTTCGACTGGCGGGCCGCGCTGCCGCCCGCGCGCAGGCCGTGGCCCGGTGCGAAGACCTGGTCCGACCTGCGCTGGCTCGTCTCGTTCCTGCTGCCCTGGATCAAGCGGCGGCTGACCGGCACGTCCTCCGGCGACGGCATGCTGCCCAAGCGCCCGGAGCTGACCCGCGTCACGCCCTGACCCGCCGGATCAGGCCCCGGTGAACTTCGGCGGACGCTTCTCGAACAGCGCCGTGATCGCCTCGTTCAGGTCCTCGGACGGCATGAAGGCCGCGTTCCACGCCGCGACGTAGCGCAAGCTCTGCTCCACCGGCGCGCTGCGGGTGTGTTCGAGGACGGACTTGACGCCCTGCACGACCAGCGGCGGGTTGGCGGCGATCTCGGCGGCGGTGCCGCGCGCGGCGGCGAGCACGGCCTGCTGGTCGTCGAACACGTCGTTGACCAGGCCGATCCGGGCGGCGTACGCGGCGTCGATGTCCTTGCCGGTCAAGGCGAGTTCGCGCAGGTGCCCGTCGCCGATGACGGCGGGGAGCCGGGCGAGGGTGCCCACGTCCGCGACCATGCCGACGCGCACCTCGCGGACGCTGAACTTCGCGTCGGCGCTGGCGTACCGGATGTCCACGGCGCTGATCAGGTCCACGCCGCCGCCGATGCACCAGCCGGAGACCGCGGCCACGACCGGCTTGCGGCAGTCGGCGACCGCGGTGATCGCGGCCTGCATCCGGCGGATCGTGCTGTGGAAGTCGGTGCGCGGCCGGGCTTTTCCGCCCTCGGCGAGCACCGGACCGAGCTCGTCGGCCATGCCGATCAGGTCGAGCCCGTAGGAGAAGTGCTTCCCGGAGCCGGTGACCACGACCGCGCGCACGGCGTCGTCCGCGTCCAGCTGCGCGAAGAGTTCCGGCAGTTCACGCCAGAAGTCGGGCCCCATCGTGTTGCCCTTGCCCGGGCCGGTCAGGGTGACTTCGGCCACGTGGTCCGCGACGGCGACCTCGAAGGCCTGCCACGCTGTGTCGGTCATGCTCTGGTGTGCCCCGGTTTCGTCTCTATCGACCGGCCAGCGCGCGGATCCGGCGCACCTGCGCGGCCCGCTCGGCGGCTCGTTGGGCGTCGTAGTCGCGGCGGACGGCGCCCTGCACGAGCGCCTTGGTCTCGATCAGCGCGTCCCGGTCGGCGGCCAGCAGCTCCCGGACGAAGACCTCGGCGTCCATCGCCAGGTCACCGCTGGGGATCACCTTGTTGGCCAGGCCGATCCGCAGCGACTCCTCGGCGTCCACCCAGCGTCCGGTGGCGCAGATCTCCAGCGCGCGGGCCGGGCCGACGAGGTCCACCAGCGGCTTGGTGCCGCCGAGGTCGGGGACCAGGCCGAGGGTGATCTCGCGCATCGCGAAGCGGGCGTCGTCGGCGACCAGCCGCAGGTCGCAGGCGAGGGCGAGCTGGAAGCCGGCGCCCACCGCGTGCCCCTGCACCGCCGCGACGGTGATCAGGTCCGGGCGGCGCCACCAGGTGAACGCCTCCTGGAAGGCCTCGATGGTCATCTCGGCGTCGGCCTGGTCGGCGGAGGCGAGGTCGAGCAGCGTCTTGGCGCCGTTCTCGCCGCCGATCAGCACCGAGCGGTCCAGGCCCGCGCAGAACGAGGAGCCCTCGGCGCGCAGCAGCACGGCGCGCACGGTGCCGGGCAGCGCGCGGCCGATCTCGGCCAAGTGCCACCAGGTGCTCGGGGTCATCGCGTTGCGCCGCTCGACCTTGTCCAGCACCACGGTCGCCAGTTCGCCGTCCAGCCGCAGCCGGACCCCGGCGCGCGCCGCCGCCGCGGCCTTGACCTCCGGCCACGCCTCATCCTGTATCGCAGTGCTCGAACCGGTCACGGCCTCGGTCCCGTCCTTCGTGGTGCCCGGCCCGACAAGGGCCTTGCATGCTCTCGATGATCCCGCTCAGGACGATACCTCACGCGCGCGCCGGGTTCCGCGACGATCCGGAAACGAACGAGCCACCCGGCGCCGTCCTCGCGCCGGGTGGCTCTCTTCGTGGCTGTGCCGAGCCGGGACTCGGTTGTCGCCCTCGCGACCGCCGGTGATACCGTGACAGGGCAGGGGCTAGGCGGCACGCGCCTTGCCGCGGGTGGCACCGCCGCGCCCGCGCAGCGTGACACCGGACTCGCTGAGCATCCGGTGTACGAACCCGTACGAGCGTCCGGTCTCCTGGGCCAGGGCGCGGATCGACTCTCCGGCCTCGTACTTGCTCTTCAGATCGGTCGCGAGCTGCTCTCTCGCGGTGCCGGTGACCCGGCTGCCCTTCTTCAGGGTCTCGGCCACTTGCGCCTCCTAGAGGGGGTGTGGGGTACGTCCCACCTTGCACAGGGAATGTGCGCTCTGGCCTCCCATGATCACCCCTCTCGGCCGAGTTGACCACTGGTTCGCACGGAAAACTCCAATGGTATTCCCGGCGTACCTGCCGGTTTCCTGCGGGAATAGCGCGGAATATGGGGAAAAAACGCCCACACCGTTATGAGACTGTTACGGAGGGCAATCGACGTTCTGTCGGATACCGGGAACCGGTGTCCGCTCAGCGGCACACGGGCGGACACGCACGGCTCCCACCGGCCACGCTAGGCGAGCGCGACCAGGTCCCGGTACCCGTCGTTCCACAGGTCCTCGACGCCGTCGGGCAGCAGGATCAGCCGTTCCGGGCCCAGCGCGTCCACCGCGCCCTCGTCGTGGGTGACGAGCACCACCGCCCCCTCGTACGTGCTGAGCGCGCCGAGGATCTCGGCGCGGCTGGCCGGGTCGAGGTTGTTCGTCGGCTCGTCAAGCAACAGCACGTTCGCGCTGGAGACCACGAGCGTGGCCAGCGCGAGGCGGGTCTTCTCGCCGCCGGAGAGCACCGCGACCGGCTTGTCCACGTCGTCCCCGCTGAACAGGAACGAGCCGAGGGTCTTGCGCACCTCGACCAGGTCCAGGTCCGGCGCCGCGCTGCGCATGTTCTCCAGCACGGTGCGGGTCGGGTCCAGCGTCTCGTGCTCCTGGGCGTAGTAGCCCAGCTTGAGACCGTGACCAGGTTCGACGTTCCCGGTATCGGGGTCCTCGACCCCGCCGAGCAGCCGCAGCAGCGTGGTCTTGCCCGCGCCGTTCAGTCCCAGGATCACGACCTTGGAGCCGCGATCCACAGCCAGGTCGACGTCGGTGAAGATCTCCAGCGAGCCGTACGACTTGGACAGGCCGGTGGCCATCAGCGGCGTCTTGCCGCAGGGCGCCGGCCTGGGGAAGCGCAGCTTGGCCACCTTGTCCGAGGCCCGCTCCGCCTCCAGGCCGCTGAGCAGCCGCTCGGCCCGCCGCGCCATGTTCTGCGCGGCCACGGTCTTGGTCGCCTTCGCCCGCATCTTGTCCGCCTGCGCGAACAGCGCGTCGGCCTTCTTCTCCGCGTTGGCCCGCTCCCGCTTGCGCCGGCGCTCGTCCGCCTCGCGCTGCTCCAGGTAGGCCTTCCAGCCGACGTTGTAGATGTCGATGACACTGCGGTTGGCGTCCAGGTGGAACACCTTGTTCACGCAGGCCTCGACCAGCTTCACGTCGTGCGAGATGACGATGAAGCCGCCCTTGTAGGTCTTCAGGTAGTCGCGCAGCCAGACGATCGAGTCCGCGTCCAGGTGGTTGGTCGGCTCGTCGAGCAGCAGCACCTCGTTGTCGCCGAACAGGATCCTGGCCAGCTCGATCCGGCGGCGCTGGCCGCCGGAGAGCGTGCTCAGCGGCTGGTCGAGCACCCGGTCGGGCAGGCCGAGGCTGGAGGCGATGACGGCGGCCTCGGACTCGGCGGCGTACCCGCCGGCCGCCAGGAACGCGGTCTCGGCGTTCGCGTACCGGCGCATGGCCCGGTCGTGCTCCGCGGCGTTCGCGCTGCCCATGGCCTTCTCGGCGGCGCGCATCCGGTTCACGGCCTCGTCGAGGCCGCGCGCGGACAGGATCCGGTCGCGCGCGATGACCTCCAGGTCACCGGTGCGCGGGTCCTGCGGCAGGTAGCCGACCTGGCCTGACCTGGTGATGGAGCCCGCGGCGGGCTGACCCTCGCCGGCCATCATCCTGGTCAGCGTGGTCTTGCCCGCGCCGTTGCGTCCGACCAGGCCGATCCTGTCGCCGGGGCCGACGCGGAACGAGGCGTCCTCGAGCAGGACCCGGGCGCCGACGCGTACTTCGACGTGGGAGGCAGTGATCACCGCCCCATCCTACGTGACGGGCGCGCGCTTCCTTACGGGCATCCGCCCACCGGCGCGGGACGTGTGCATGTGCATCCGCGTTAACTAGAATATTGATTCACCCTGCACATGGAGGAGGGCACTCATGCCCGTCGTTGTGCCGAGGCTGGCCGTCCCCTTCGGGACGGATCTGCACCCGGCGACCGATACGGCGAGGGTGGAGACCGAGCGGTGGGCTCGCGACTGCGGACTGACGGTCCGTCCGGAGTTGCACGCACGCCTGCTCGCGACCGCACCCGCGCGCCTGGCCGGGCGGGTCGCGCCGCACGCGACCCTCGACGGCCTGCTCCTGAGCGCCGCCTGGGCGGCCTGGCTGTTCCTGTTCGACGACGAGTACTGCGACGAATCGGAGATAGGCTCCGACCCCGCGGCGATAACCGAGGTCACGGTGTGGCTGCTGAGCGCGCTGGAGACGGGGGAGTCCGGCCCGGGCGACGTGTTCGGCGCGGCGCTGGCCGATCTGAGCGGGCGGCTGCGCCGGCTGACCGGGCCCGTGCAGTGGGCCAGGTTCACCCAGGCCGTGACGACCTATTTCTACGCGCTGGTCTGGGAGGCGACCTGCCGGCAGCACGGCACGCTCGCCCCCCTCGACGAATACATCCGGATGCGCCGGCACAGCGGCGCGGTGGCCACCTGCCTGGCGTTGATCGAGACCATCAACGGCTTCGAACTGGACGACCGCGCGTGGTACGACCCCTCGGTGCGGGCCGCGTCCGACGCCGTGGCCGACATAATCTGCTGGTCGAACGACATCGTCTCCTACCGCAAGGAGGAGCATCAGGCGGCCGACGTACTGAGCCTGCCGACGGTGCTCGCCCGCCAGCACAGCATGTCCGAGCAGCAGGCGCTGGACCGCTGCGCGGCGATGCTGGAGCGGCGGATCGGCGATTACTACGCGGCGGAGCGGCCGCTGCTCGCCTCGGGCAATCCGGGGCTCATCCGGTTCGCCTCCGACCTGCGGCATTGGATCGCCGGAAACCTCGAATGGTCCTACGAGACCCGCCGCTACCGGGTATCGGACCCGTAGATCCCGTCCCGCTCAGCCGAGCGCGGTCAGCCGCAGCGGCACGGTGTCCGGGTGCAGCGTCGTGCGTGCGACGGCGCGCACCCGGGTGCCGGGCTCGGATTCGAGGCGGTAGCGGGAGAGCACCCCGCAGAGCACGCTGTAGATCTCGGTCCACGCGTACCCCTCGCCGAGGCAGCCGCGCGGGCCCATGCCGAAGGGCAGGTAAGAGGCCGCGAGCAGTTCCGGGTCGGCGTCGATCCAGCGGTCCGGGTCGAAGCGGTCCGGGTCGGGGAACGCGGCCGGATCCCGGTGCAGGCCGTAGAAATTCAGCAGTACCTGGCTGCGCGCGGGCACGAGCGTGTCGTACATCCGCACATCGTGCAGCGGCCGACGGCCGAGAATCCAGCCCGGCGGATAGAGCCGCAGGATCTCCTTGGCGAAACGCTCGGTGAGGCCGAGCCGTCGCATGTCGGCGACGCTCGCCGCGCGGCCCTCGGTGACTTCGAGCACTTCGTCGCGGATCCGCTGTTGCAGCGCGGGATCCTCCGCGAGCAGGTGCAACGCCCAGGCCAGGACGCCGGCGACGGTCTCGGTGCCGGCGAGCAGCAGGGTCATGATCTCGTCGTGCGCCTGTATGTCCGTGAGGCCGGCGCCGTCCTCGTCCACGGCCGCGAGCAGGATGGACAGCAGCGTCGGCTGGTGCTCCGCTCCCCCGGAGGCGGCGCGCTCGCGATGCCGGGCGACCATGCCGTCGGCCACTGCGTGCACCGCGGCGAGCGACTGCTCGAAGCGGCGGTTTCCCGGCGTGGGCAGCCTTTCCAGGGTCCTGATCGGAAGCAGGGCCCTGCGTCCTGCTCCGGAGAGCAGCTCGGGGAGCGAGGACATGACCTCGTCCGCGTCCACACCGGAACCGGACATCGAGTGCGTGACCAGGCGCATCGCCAGCATCCGCATCTCGGCCGCCGCGTCCAGGACCGATCCTGCGGACGCGGCCGGATTCCAGCGCGCCTCCAGGTAACCGGCGGTCTGCACGGCCATGTCGGCCGCGTACCGCTCCACGGCCGCGTGGTCGAACGCGGAGCGCAGCAGTTTCTTGTTCCTGCGATGCGCGGCCCCGGCGGAGGTTCCCACGCCGTCGCCGATCAGGGACCTGAGGGTGTCGAACTGGAAGCCCTTGTCGTAGTCCGCCGCGTCCCGCACCAGGATCTCGCGGATCAGGCCGGGATCGGTCACCAGGTACGCGCGCACCGGGCCGAGCCGGGCGATCGTCACCGGTCCGAGCCGGCCCGCCGAGGCGAGCAGCGAGAGGGGATCGCGCAGCAGCGCCGGCGCGTGGCCGAGCACCGGCCAGGCGCCGGGCAGCGGCGTCGCGGCGGCGTCGGCAGAGCCCGGCACGGCGAAGGGGGCGGCGTCGGGCGCCGGAATCTGACGGCTCATGAGAAATTCCACGCTAGCGCGTTCGACCCGGCGCCGGTAGCAGCGCTCAGAGCGTGTCCGGGGGCGCCGTACGGCGCCCGATTTTCCACTCCCGAGACCTGTTTCTTCCCGAAAAACGACGCCGGAGGGCGACGATGCGGCTACCGTATGGCTGTCAGCGGAAAACGAGGAGGCGGTCGATGACGCCATCCGCGAGCGAACCCCGCGCGGCCGAGGGCCCGGGCGGGGTGGCCACGCTGCCCCCGAACGGCGGCGCCCGACCGGTCGGCGGTCAGCGCGAAGCAGGGCACGGCAGACGGGAACGGCCCGGCAGTTCGCTTGCCCGGCCGGGCGGCAACGGAGGTTGGGACGAGCTGGGCTTCACCCCGAGCGGCTTCGACGCCGCCGCGGGCTTCTACAACTGGGTGCTGGACAGCGGCGAAGTGATCTGCGACGAGCAGACCTACCAGCTGCACGGCCTCGAACCCGATCCCGGGCTGCGCTTCGAGGCCTTCCTCGGCCAGGTGCCCCCGGAGGACGTCGAGGACCTGCTCGAACTGCTCGACCCGCTGCTCGCGCGGGTGGGCGACTACGTCTTCGAGTACCGCGTGCAGCTGCCGGACGAGCGCATACGCACCCTGGAGACGCGCGGCCGGATCATCGCCGACCCGGCGACCGGGGCGCCGAGCCGGATGATGGGCATCATCATCGACGTCACCGAACGGCGCGCCGCCGAGCTCGAGGCGCTGCGCCGGGCCGCGGTCGCGGCCCGCATGCAGGAGGTGACGGCCGGCCTGGCCAGCGCGGGCTCGCTCGCCGAGCTGCGCACCGCGGTCACCTCCGCGCTGCCCGCGCTCGGCGCGGCCGGGCTGCTGGTGACGGACGCGGGCCAGCCCGCCGAGGTGATCCTGGAGGCCGGCGACCTGGGGATGGCCGCCGGCCGGGTGCGGATCGGTCCCGACGGGCCGGTGCGCACGGCCGCGGCGACCGGCGACCCGCTGTTCTTCACGGAGGCGGCGGAGCTGCGGCGCCGCTTCCCGCAGTCGGTGGAGGCGATGCGCGCGACGGGCGCGGTCTCCTCGGCGGTGATTCCGATAGGGGGCGTGCCGCGGATGCGCGGTGTATGCATGATCGGCTTCGACGGCCCGCGCAGCTTCGACGCGTCGGAGCGGGCCTTCCTGGTGCTCGCGGCCAGCGCGATCGGCCAGGCCGTGCACCGGGCCAGGATCCACGACATCGAGCTCGCGCTGGCGATGGCGCTGCAGGGCGGCATGCTGCCGCGCGCGCTGCGGCCCGGGCCCGGCGTGGAGCTCGCGCACCGCTACGAGGCGGCGACCACCGGCATCCAGGTCGGCGGCGACTGGTTCGACTCCGTGCACTGCGTGGACGGCACCACGCTGCTGATCATCGGCGACGTCGAGGGACACAACGTGCAGGCCGCGGGCATGATGTACCGGCTGCGCACCACGCTGCTGGCCTACGCCGGGCAGAGCTCCGACGTCAGCGTGCTGATGCAGCGGGCCAATGCCTTCGTCTGCGAGGTGAACGAGGAGGCGGAGAACCCGCTGTTCGCCACCTGCCTGCTCGCGCTGATCGACCCGGAGCGGCGCACGATCGCGGTCAGCAGGGCCGGGCACATCCCGCCGGTGCTCGCGATAGTGCCGGACAAGTGCGCGGTGCACCACAATGAACCGGGCGTGCCGCTCGGCGTGCTTGAGGAGTACGACTTCCCGGTCTGGACGGTGCCCTACACGCCGGGCTCGGTGCTGATGCTGTGCACCGACGGTCTGCTGGAGAGCCTGGACAACAACCTGGACGAGGGCCTCGACCGGTGCCGCGCGGTGCTCGACGGGCAGCGCGAGGAGAAGCTGGACACGGTCGCGGACGAACTGCTCGCCGCGAACCGCCCGGACGGCCCCTGGAAGGACGACGTGGCCCTGCTCGTCGCCCGGCTCGGCTGAGCGGACCTGATCGAGGCCGCGTTATATCCCCGGCCAGGGCGCGAGCCGCTCGGTAGGATCCGAAGTGCCGAGTCGGATCCTACCGAGGGGATATGCGATGACTGACAAGCTTTCCGGCTGCGCGGCGCTGGTGACGGGGGCGTCCAGCGGAATCGGCCAGGCCACGGCGGCGGAACTGGCCTCACTGGGCGCGCACGTGGTGGCCGTCGCGCGGCGCAAGGACCGGCTCGACGAACTGGTGGCCGAGATCGAGGCGGCCGGCGGTTCGGCGAGCGCGATCGTCGCGGACATCACCGAGGAGTCCGCCGCGCAGGACGTCGTGGCGCAGACCGTGCAGCGGCACGGCCGGCTGGACATCCTGGTCAACAACGCGGGCGTGATGCTGCTCGGCCCGAGCGCCGAGGCCAGCGTCGAGGACTGGAAGCGGATGGTCGACCTCAACGTCCTCGGCCTGCTCTACTGCACGCACGCCGCGCTGCCGCACCTGATCGAGGCCGCCGAGAACGGGCCGCGCCGGGTCTCCGACCTGGTGAACGTGAGCTCGATCGGCGGCCGTACGGTGCGGGCGGGCAGCCAGGTCTACAACCTCACGAAGTGGGGCGTCGGCGCGCTCAGCGAATCGATGCGGCAGGAGCTCGCCTCCAAGCACGTGCGCGTCTCGGTGATCGAGCCCGGCGTGACGCGCACCGAACTGCAGGAGGCGAACCGCCCGGAGATCCTGGCCCAGATCCGCGGCCGCCAGGACGGCTTCGAACTGCTCGACGCGCGGGACCTCGCGGACGCCATCGGCTACATGGTCACCCGGCCGCGCCACGTGAACGTGAACGAGATCATGGTCCGACCCACCGAGATCGCCTGAAGGGGACACGAGCGATGGCCACGTACTACGAGGAGATCACTCCGACGCTGCTGAGGTTCATCGAGCGGCAGAACATGTTCTTCGTCGCGACCGCTCCGACCGGCGACGGCCGTGTCAACGTCTCGCCGAAGGGATACGTCGACACGTTCAAGGCGCTCGACGCGCATACGTTCGCGTATCTGGAGCTGTTCGGCAGCGGCATCGAGACGAAGGCGCACCTGCGGGACAACCCGCGGATCACGATCATGTTCTGCTCGTTCGACCGCGCGTCCAACATCGTCCGGCTGTACGGCACCGGACGCTACGTGCGCCCGGACGACCCGGAGTTCCGCGATTTCGCGCCGCACTTCAACCTGGCGCACCCGGGCCTGCGCGGCGTGGTCGTGGTGGACGTCGAGAGCACCCAGTCGTCGTGCGGCTATGCGGTCCCGTACATGGAGCTCAAGGGCGAGCGGCCGGTGCTGGACACGATGCACGGCCGCAGGGCTCCGGAGGAGTGGGCGCAGCGGGTGGCCGAGGTCAACAACAAGAGCATCGACGGCCTGCCCGGCCTCGAACCCGACCACCCGCTGCCCCCGGAGGTGCCGCGCACGTACGCGTAGCGCCGCCGGGGTTCAGCAGCCGCACTCCCCCTTGTCGAAGTCGTTGCCCTCGCGGACCCAGTACTCGAATCCGCCGATCATCTCTTGCACCGGGTAGCCGAGCCTGGCGAACTCGAGCGCGGCCTTCGTCGCGCCGTTGCAGCCGGGTCCCCAGCAGTAGGCGACCACGGCTGTGCCCGGCGGGATCAACTCGGCCGCGCGCCGTGCCACCTCGCGCGTGGGCAGGTGGATCGCGCCGGGGACGTGCCCCTGGTCCCAGGCGTCGCGCGAGCGCGAGTCGACGAGGACGAAGCCGGGCTCGCCGGTCTCCATGGCGACGTGCACGTCTGCGACGTCGGTCTCGTAGGCGAGCCTGGCTTCGAAGTGTTCGATGGCTGTCATCTGCATGCGTCCAGGATCGCGATTCAGCGCTGCCGCCAGAAGTGGCGGAAACGCCACGGTTCGCTAAGATCTCGCCATGTCCACGCTGCTCGATGCACCTCGCCTGGTCGCAACCCGGCCGACCGTCGCCGCGTACCTGTTCGAGGGGATGTCGGCGTTCGAGCTCGGGTGCGTGACCGAGGTCTTCGCGCTGCCGAGGCCCGAGCTGGACGTGCCGTGGTACGAGTTCCAGGCTTGCGCGGAGACCCGGCGGCCACTGCGCGCACTGGGCGGGTTCAGTCTGGCCGCCGAGCACGGGATGGACGAGTTCACGGCCGCCGACACGCTCGTCGTGACCGCCGTGCCCGACGTGCGCGGCGAGATTCCGTCGGTGCTGGTCATGGCCTTGCGCGCCGCGTACGAGCGCGGCGCGCGGATCGTGTCGATCTGCTCGGGAGCCTTCGCGCTGGCCGAGGCCGGGCTGCTGGACGGGCTCGGCGCGACGACCCACTGGCGGTACGCGGACGTGTTCCGCCGTCGCTTCCCGAAGGTGCGGCTGGATCCGGATGTCCTGTACGTGGACGAAGGACAGGTGCTGACCGGCGCGGGCAGCGCGGCCGGGCTCGACCTGTGCCTGCACCTGATCCGCCTGGACCACGGCGCGGCGGTAGCGAACGCGGTGGCCAGGCGGCTCGTGCTGCCGCCGCACCGGGACGGCGGCCAGGCGCAGTTCATCGAGCCGGTGGTGCGCACGCGCGCCGGGGGCGACGGCGTGGCCCGGTCGCTCGACTGGGCGCTGGACAATCTCGCCAGGCCGATCACGGTGGCCGAGCTCGCGCGGGTCGCGAATCTCTCCGACCGCAGCTACCTGCGGCACTTCGCCCGGGCGACGGGGACGTCCCCGCTGCGCTGGCTCGTGCACCAGCGGCTGGCGGCCGCGCGTGAACTGCTGGAGACGGGCGACGCGTCGATCGAGCAGGTCGGCGTGGCCGTCGGATTCGCCGACCCGGCGACGTTCCGGCACCACTTCACGCGCGCCGTCGGCACGTCGCCCTCGGCCTACCGCAAGACCTTCCGCGGCTGACGAGCCGTCGGTCGAATCAGCAGCAGCTCGGCTCCCCGGACTCGGCGCCCGTCTCCCGGCCGGCCCACGACTCGACCGTACGGAGCCGGGCACGGCAGGAAAGGTGCTGGTTGAGGGCCTCCTCGACCATCGCGGCGATCGACACGCTGTCGTCCTGCGCGGCCAGTTCGACGCGGTTCCACAGCTGACGGGGGATGCCGACCGAGAACTCGGGCTTCGTTTCCATGCCGTCCATCGTCCGCGGCGGCGCGCCGCGGCCAGGGAGACATTCCGCGCGAGCACTCGAAGGAGTGATTACACGGAAGGCTTCCGCCTATTCGAGCGCTGAGAGCAGGGCCCGGAGATGCTCGGCGAGCACCGGCAGCGCGCGACCAGGCCGCGGACGAACCTACTCGACGAGCAGGTCACGCCCCGGACGCAGCCGCACCTCGCGCCGCATTTACGCGATCCAGTCCACCGCGCGCGTCTGATCCCCCAGCACCCCGACGATTGAGCCCCCGGCGCAACAGCGCAGGGGGCTCATTCGTTAGCATCCAGCAAGGCGACCCGGAGAGCTCGATCACCCATCGAGACGGCGCGGACAGCCCTTTTCGTCAGCCTACGGCTCGGCGGCGCCGGGGGCTCATTTCGTCAGCTTCTCAGACGTTGAAGCCGAGGGCTCGCAACTGGTCGCGGCCGTCGTCGGTGATCTTGTCCGGGCCCCACGGCGGCATCCAGACCCAGTTCACCCGGAAGTCGCTGACCAGGCTCGAGGTCGCCGTGCGGATCTGGTCCTCGATCACGTCCTGCAGCGGGCACGCGGCCGAGGTCAGCGTCATGTCGATGATCGCGACGTTCGACTCGTCCACGGTCAGGCCGTAGATCAGGCCGAGGTCGACCACGTTGATGCCGAGCTCGGGGTCCACGACATCGCGCAGCGCCTCCTCGACATCGTCCAGCGCGGCCACGCCGCCGGTTGTCTGCTCGCTCACTGTTCCGTCTCCTTCGTCGTGGTCGCGAGCGCCTGGGCCGCGGCGTCCTTGAACGCCATCCAGGACAGCAGCGCGCACTTCACCCGCGCCGGGAACTTCGAGACGCCGGCGAACGCCACGGCGTCCTCCAGCACGTCCTCGTCGCCCTCGGCCTCGCCCTTGGACTGCATCAGCTCCAGGAAGGCGTCGCCCACCTTCAGCGCCTCGGCGACACTCTTGCCGATCACCAGGTCGGACATCACCGAGGCCGAGGCCTGGGAGATCGAGCAGCCGGCCGAGTCGTAGGACACATCCCGGACCAGGGCGTCCTCGCCGCGCTGCGGGTCGGTCAGATGCACCCGCAGGGTCACCTCGTCGCCGCAGGTCGGATTGATGTGGTGCACCTCGGCGCCGTAGGCGTCGCGCAGACCCTTGTGGTGCGGGTTGCGGTAGTGGTCCAGGATGATCTCCTGGTACATGGAGTCCAACTTCATGGTCGATCTCCCCTCTCGCTCGTCCCTCAGGCCCCGAAGAAGCGCTTGACGTACTCGAGGCCCTCGACGAGCGCGTCGATCTCCGCCTTCGTCGTGTACACCGAGAAAGACGCTCGCGTCGTCGCCGGAATTCCATAGCGCACGCAGACCGGTCGCGCGCAGTGCTGGCCGACGCGCACGGCGATGCCCTGCTCGTCGAGCACCTGGCCGACGTCGTGCGGGTGGATCTCGCCGAGACCGGCCACTTCCAGCGTGAAGGAGATCGCGGCGCCGTGCGCCTCGGCCGTCTGCGGGCCGATGATGTGCAGACCCTCGACCGCCTGCAGGCGCTCCAGCGCGTAGCTCACGATCTCGTGCTCGTGCTCGGCGACGTTCGCCATGCCGAGCGCGGTCAGGTAGTCCACGGCCGCGCCGAGGCCCACGGCCTCGGCGATCGGCATCGTGCCGGCCTCGTACTTGTGCGGGATCGGCGCGTAGGTCGAGCCCTCCATGTCGACCGTGCCGACCATCTCGCCGCCGCCGAGGAAGGGCGGCAGCTCGTTGAGCAGCTCCGCACGCCCCCAGAGCACGCCGATGCCGGTCGGGCCGAGCATCTTGTGGCCGGTGAAGGCGACGAAGTCGGCGCCGAGCTCCTGCACGTCCAGCGGGATGTGCGGGGCGGACTGCGAGGCGTCCACGACGACGATCGCGCCCACGTCGTGCGCCCGGCGGACGATGACGTCCAGCGGGTTGAGCGTGCCGAGGATGTTCGACACGTGCACGACCGAGACGACCTTGGTGTTCTCGTCGATCAGCTCGTCGAGGTCGGACAGGTCGAGCCTTCCGTCGTCGGTGAGCTTGAGCCAGGCCAGCTCGGCGCCGGAGCGCTGGGTGGTGAGCTGCCAGGGCACGATGTTGGAGTGGTGCTCCATCTGCGTGATCACGACGCGGTCGCCCGGGCCGAGGCCGTAGGGCTCGCCGGCCCAGCCGAGCACACTGGCGACCAGGTTGAGCGCCTCCGAGGAGTTCTTGGTGAAGATCACCTCGTTGCGGTCCGGCGCGTTGATGAAGGCGGCGACCTTGTCCCGCGCGCCCTCGTAGAGCGCGGTGGCCTCCTCGGCCAGCGCGTGCACGCCGCGGTGCACGTTCGAGTGGTGCAGCGCGTAGTAGTCGCTCATCGCGTCGATGACCTGGCGTGGCTTCTGCGAGGAGGCGGCCGAGTCCAGGTACACCAGCGCCTTGCCGTCGCCGACCTTGCGCTCGAGGATCGGGAAGTCCTTGCGGATCAGCTCCACATCCAACGACATGTCAGGCTACTTCCTTGATTCCGGTGTACTTCTCGTAGCCCTCGTCCTCCAGCACCTGCGCGAGCTCGGCGCCGCCCGACTCGACGATCCGCCCGGCGGCGAACACGTGCACGAAGTCCGGCTGGATGTACTTCAGGATCCGGGTGTAGTGGGTGATCAGCAGGGTGCCGACCTCGCCGGTCGCGCGCACCCGGTTGACGCCCTCGGAGACGACCCGCAGCGCGTCCACGTCGAGGCCGGAGTCGGTCTCGTCGAGCAGCGCGATCTTGGGCTTGAGCAGTTCGAGCTGCAGGATCTCGTGGCGCTTCTTCTCACCGCCGGAGAAGCCCTCGTTGACCGAGCGCTCGGCGAAGGAGGGGTCCATCTGCAGCTGGGTCATGGCGGCGTCGACCTCCTTGACCCAGGTGCGCAGCTTGGGGGCCTCGCCGCGGATCGCGGTGGCGCTGGTACGCAGGAAGTTGGCCACGGACACCCCGGGCACCTCCACCGGGTACTGCATCGCCAGGAACAGCCCGGCCCGGGCGCGCTCGTCGACGGTCATCGACAGCACGTCCTCGCCGTCCAGCAGCACCTGGCCGCTGGTCACGGTGTACTTCGGGTGGCCGGCGATCGAGTAGGCGAGGGTGGACTTGCCGGAGCCGTTCGGGCCCATGATGGCGTGCGTCTCACCCTGCCGGACCGTCAGGTCGACGCCCTTGAGGATCTCCTTCCGAGTGCCCTCGGCGTCCACGGAGACGTGCAGGTCGCGGATTTCCAGAGTTGCCATCACAGCTCCACATTCGTGGCGACGTAGATGACATCGCCTTCGATCTTGGTCGGGTATACGGGGACGGGGTCGACGGCCGGCAGGCAGGACGGCTTTCCGGTGGTCAGGTTGAAGGTCGAGCCGTGCAGCCAGCACTCGATCTCGCCGTCGACGATCTCGCCCTCGGAGAGCGGGACCTCGGCGTGCGAGCAGGTGTCGAACAGCGCGTGCACCTGCTCGTCCGAGGTGCGTACGACCATCACCGCGACGTCGCCCACCTCGCAGCGCTCCGGCCGGTCCGGCTCGAAGTCCGCGACGCTGCCGACGGCCTCCCACTCCGGCTCGACGTGACGGCTCATCGGCTGAGCTCCTGCTCGACCTTCGCCATCAGCTGCTCCTCGAGCTCCGGGATGCCGATCTGCCGCACCACGTCGGCGAAGAAGCCGCGCACGACCAGGCGGCGCGCCTCGGTCTCCGGGATGCCGCGGGCCTGCAGGTAGAACAGCTGCTCGTCGTCGAAGCGGCCGGTCGCCGAGGCGTGCCCGGCGCCGACGATCTCGCCGGTCTCGATCTCCAGGTTCGGCACCGAGTCGGCGCGGGCGCCGTCGGTCAGCAGCAGGTTGCGGTTCAGCTCGTACGTGTCGGTGCCCTCGGCGGCCGCGCGGATCAGCACGTCGCCGACCCACACGGTGTGCGCCTCGGCGCCCTGCAGCGCACCCTTGTACGTCACGTGCGAACGGCAGTTGCCCACCGAGTGGTCGACGAACAGCCGGTGCTCGAGGTGCTGGCCGTCGTCCGCGAAGTACAGGCCAAGCAGTTCGGCGTCGCCGCCGGGGGCCGTGTAGCGCACGTTCGGGGTGATCCGGACCAGGTCGCCGCCGAAGGTGACGTTGACCGCCTTCACGGTGGCGTCGCGGCCGACGAGGATGTTCTGCTGGGCGAGGTAGACGGCGTCGCGGTCCCAGTCCTGCACCGAGACGAGGGTCACCCTCGCGCCGTCGCCGACGATCAGGTCGACGTTGGACGAGCGGACGCCGGCGCCCTTGTGGTCGAGCACGATCACAGCCTCGGCGAAGGGCTTGACGTCGAAGACCACGTGCGCGTAAGCGGTGCCGCCCTCGCCGTGTACGTCCAGCCGCAGCGGCTCGGCGAGCACGGCCTCCTTCGCCACGGTGACGACGGTGACCTGTTCGGCCGCCGCGTAAGCGCGGGCCGCGGTCAGGTCGATCGGCGCCCCCGCCTTGGACGCGCGCGGATCGTCCTTGCCCACCTGCTCGACCGAGGCGCCCTCGGGCAGGTGCGCGTCGACCTTGTCGGTGCCGTCCGCCTCCACGCCCTCGTGCAGCTTCGCCAGCCGTTTCAGCGGGGTGAAGCGCCAGTCCTCCTCGCGCCCGGTGAGCGGCGCGAAGTCGGCCGGGTCGTAGGAGGTGGGCCGCTCGCCGCGGGAGGCGAGCACCTCGGAGTGGGTGCGCCCGGTGCCGGGACCGGCCAGCGGCGCCCCGCTGCCAGGCCGCGCGACCGACACGGCCGCGGCGGTGCTCGAGCCCTTGGTCTGCTCAGGCTGTGACGACATCAGTGTTCTTTCTGACGGGGAAGGCGGGGGACGGGGCGGGGAACGCGGGTCAGCCGACCGCGCCTTCCATCTGCAGCTCGATCAGCCGGTTGAGTTCGAGCGCGTACTCCATCGGCAGCTCCTTGGCGATCGGCTCGACGAAGCCGCGCACGATCATCGCCATCGCCTCGTCCTCGGTCAGGCCGCGGCTCATCAGGTAGAACAGCTGGTCCTCGGAGACCTTGGAGACCGTGGCCTCGTGCCCCATCGTCACGTCGTCCTCGCGCACGTCCACGTAGGGGTACGTGTCGGAGCGGGAGATCGTGTCCACCAGCAGCGCGTCGCACTTCACGTTGGACTTCGACTTGTGCGCACCCTCCTGGATCTGCACCAGGCCGCGGTACGAGGTGCGGCCGCCGCCGCGGGCCACCGACTTGGAGATGATGGTCGAGGAGGTGTTCGGCGCGGCGTGCACCATCTTGGAGCCGGCGTCCTGGTGCTGGCCGGGGCCGGCGAAGGCGATCGAGAGGGTCTCGCCCTTCGCGTGCTCGCCGAGCAGCCAGACCGCCGGGTACTTCATGGTGACCTTGGAGCCGAGGTTCCCGTCGATCCACTCCATGGTCGCGCCCTCCTGTGCCGCGGCGCGCTTGGTGACCAGGTTGTAGACGTTGTTCGACCAGTTCTGGATGGTCGTGTAGCGGGCCCGGGCGCCCTTCTTCACGATGATCTCGACGACGGCCGAGTGCAGCGAGTCCGAGCTGTAGATCGGGGCGGTGCAGCCCTCGAGGTAGTGCACGTACGAGCCCTCGTCAGCGATGATCAGCGTCCGCTCGAACTGGCCCATGTTCTCGGTGTTGATCCGGAAGTAGGCCTGCAGCGGGATCTCCACGTGCACGCCCTTCGGCACGTAGATGAACGAGCCGCCGGACCACACGGCCGAGTTGAGCGCGGCGAACTTGTTGTCGCCGGACGGGATCACGGTGGCGAAGTGCTCGCGGAACAGGTCCTCGTGCTCCTTCAGCGCGGTGTCGGTGTCCAGGAAGATCACGCCCTGGCGCTCGAGGTCCTCGTTGATGGAGTGGTAGACGGTCTCCGACTCGTACTGCGCGGCGACGCCGGAGAGCAGGCGCTGCTTCTCCGCCTCCGGGATGCCCAGCTTGTCGTAGGTGTTCTTGATGTCGACCGGCAGGTCGTCCCAGGAGGTGACCTGCTGGTCGGTGGCGCGCACGAAGTACTTGATGTTGTCGAAGTCGATGCCCGACAGGTCCGCGCCCCAGTTCGGCATCGGCTTGCGCTCGAACAGGCGCAGCGCCTTGAGCCGGAAGTCGAGCATCCACTGCGGCTCGTTCTTGAGGGCGGAGATCTCCCGGACCACGTCCTCGTTCAGACCGCGCTTCGCGGTGGCTCCGGCGACGTCCGGGTCGGCCCAGCCGAACTCGTAGTTGCCGAGGCCGGCGAGCTCGTCGTGAGTGGTGGTCATACTGAAGCATCTCCTTCTGACTGGATCGGCTCCGGGCTTTGCGCACGCTGGCGCGCGACGGCGGCCGTCGGAATGAACGTGGTGCAGACGCCGTCGCCGTGCGCGATCGTGGCCAGGCGTTGGACATGGGTGCCGAGCAGCTCGGCGAAGACCTGCGTCTCCACCTCGCACAGTTGCGGGAACTGCTCGGCGACGTGCTGGACGGGGCAGTGGTGCTGGCACAGCTGCTCGCCGGCGAGGCTCTCGGCCTCCCGGGTGGAGGCGGCGTAGCCGTCGGCGGTCAGCGCCTCGGCCAGCAGCCGGGAGCGCTGTTCGGGGTCGGCCTCGGCGAGCACGCCCTGGTAGCGGGCGGCCAGGTCGGCGAAGCGGCGCCGGGCGAAGGCCGCGACTGCCTGCTCGCCGCCCGTCTCGGCGATGAACCGCAGTGCGTCGACGGCCAGCACGTCGTAGTCGTGGTGGAAGACGGCGCGGCCCTGGTCGGTGAGCGCGAAGACCTTCGCGGGGCGGCCGCGGTGGCGCTGGCCGTACACCCGCTGCTCACGGGCCTCCACGAGTCCCTCGGCGAGGAGAGCATCGAGGTGCCTGCGGACACCCGCCGCGGTCAGGCCTAGACTCATGCCCAGCTCCGCCGCGGTGCGCGGTCCCTCGGACAGGATGGAACGGGCCACCCGGTTACGGGTCGCCTGCCTCTCCTCCTGCTCCTCGAGCGCCGCCACGTTTTTCACAACACCAGTGTGCGCTTATTCATTTCCAGGCTGCAACTAAGGGTGACCTAAGTCCCGCCCCGGGTGCCGGGCCGCACAGATTCCCCACGTAAACTCGGCGCCATGCAGCAGACCGAAGCCGCCGTGGAGATCTCCGGCCTGGTCAAGCGGTATGGAGACAAGACCGCGGTCCAGGGCTTGGACCTCGTGGTCGAACGCGGCGGGCTCACCGCGGTGCTCGGGCCCAACGGCGCGGGCAAGACCTCCACGATCGAGGTGTGTGAGGGATATCGCAACCCGGACGGCGGTCGCGTGCGCGTGCTGGGCCTGGACCCGATCGCCGACGCGCCGAGGCTGCGCCCCCGGATCGGGGTGATGCTCCAGTCGGGCGGCATCTACCAGGCCGTTCGGGCGATGGAGATGCTCCGGCACATCGCGAGCCTCTACGCGAACCCGTTGAACGTGGACGAGCTGGCCGAACGGCTCGGGCTCGACTCGTGCGGCCGGACCCCGTACCGGCGGCTGTCCGGCGGCCAGCAGCAGCGGCTCTCGCTCGCGCTCGCCGTGGTCGGACGCCCCGAGCTGGTGTTCCTGGACGAGCCGACCGCCGGCCTGGACGTGCAGGCCAGGCACGCGACCTGGGAGCTGATCGAGCAGCTGCGCGGCGACGGCGTGACCATCGTGCTCACCACGCACCTGCTCGACGAGGCGGAGCGGCTGGCCGACAAGGTCGCGATCATCGACAGCGGCCGGGTCATCGCGTGTGATTCGCCACAGCGACTGGCCGACACGACGCGCGAGCAGGACTCGATCCGCTTCGAGGCGCCGGCCGGCCTGGACCTGACGGCGCTGGCGATCGCGGTGGCGCCGGCGCAGGCGTCCGAGCCGTTCGCGGGCAACTACCGCGTGACCGGCGAGATCACCCCGGACACCCTGGCGGCGGCGACGGCGTGGTGCGCGAGCCTCGGCATCATGCCGCGCAACCTGCAGGTCGAGCAGCGCAGCCTCGAGGACGTCTTCCTGGACCTGACCGGACGGGAGCTGCGCTGAGATGAGTGCCGAGACCTTGCCCACGAAGCCCCCGCAGATCACGCCCGCCGCGAACGAGCGGCCGCTCGGCGCGCCCGGCTCCTTCCGGCCGGACCCGCGCCCCGCCCCCGTGCCGCGGATGGTGCTGGCGCAGGCGCGCTTCGAGACGAAGCTGCTGCTGCGCAACGGCGAGCAACTGCTGCTCGCGATCATCATCCCGGCTCTGATGCTGATCGCGTTCGCCGCCGAGCCGCTCGGCACGATCACCGGCGGCGGCAGCCGGATCGACTACTACGCGCCCGGCATCATCGGCATGGCGGTGCTGTCCACGGCGTTCACCAGCCAGGCGATCGCGACCGGCTTCGAGCGCCGGTACAGCGTCCTCAAGCGCCTCGGCGCCACGCCGCTGCCGCGCTGGGGCCTGCTGGCCGGCAAGGCGCTCAGCATCCTGATGGTCGAGTGCGTGCAGATGGTGCTGCTCACCGGGATCGCGCTGGCCATGGGCTGGTCGCCGCACGGCGACCCGCTGGCCGTGCTGGTGCTGCTCGCGCTGGGCACGACCGCGTTCAGCGGGCTCGCGCTCTGGCTCGCCGGCTCGGTGCGCGCCGAGGCGACGCTGGCCGTGGCCAACTTCATGTTCCTGGTCTTCATCGGACTCGGCGGCGTCGTCGTGCCGCTGAGCAAGTTCGGCCACGGCGCGCAGTCCGTGCTCCAGTTCCTGCCGATCGGCGCGCTGACCGACGGACTGCGCGAGGTTCTGCAGAGCGGTGCGGCGATGCCCTGGGGCCCGGTGGGCATCCTGGCCGTCTGGACGGTCGCGGCGGTCGCTGGCGCGGCCCGATTCTTCAAATGGGAGTAGGCGGGTCGTGACCCAGCAGGAGACGAGAATCCCGGCAGCGCGCGAGCCCGGGAAGCAGGACAGGCGCCGCTTCATCCGCTGGAGCCCGACACCGAAGCAGGTCGAGTGGGCGTGCTTCGCCGCGCTGCTGGCCAACACGCTGATCGTGATCACCGGCGGCGCGGTGCGGCTGACGAACTCGGGCCTGGGCTGCCCGACGTGGCCGGAGTGCACCGGCGGCTCGGTCGTGCCGGTCTCGACGCTCGGCTACCACGGCGTCATCGAGTTCTCGAACCGCATGCTGACCTACGCCGTCTCGGCGGCCGTCGGCGCGGCGATCCTGGCCGCCATGTTCCAGAAGCCGCGTCGCCCGGTCCTGGTGAAGCTGTCCTGGATGCTGTTCCTCGGCGTGGTGCTCCAGGCTGTCGTCGGCGGCATCACCGTGCTGACGAAACTGGCCCCGGAGTGGGTCGCCGCGCACATGTGCATCTCGATGGGCATGATCGCCGTCTCGTACGTGCTGTGGATCCGCTCCCGCGAGGGCGACGGCCCCCTCGAACTGCTCACCCGCCGCGAGATCCTCTGGCTCGGCCGCGTACTCGTCATCGCGACCGGCGCCGTCGTCGCCATCGGCACCCTCGTCACCGGCACCGACCCGCACGCGGGCGCCAGCGACGCCGGCAAGCGACTGCCGTTCAAGGCCCTCGACATCACCCAGGCGCACGCCGACCTGGTCTTCATCGTCGTCGGCCTGACGGTGGCGCTCTGGTTCGCCCTGAAGGCGACCGACGCGCGCCCGGAGAGCTTGCGCGCCGTCCGCGACATGTTCGCGGTCCTGATCATCCAGGGCGTCATCGGCTACACGCAGTACTTCGCCGGGCTGCCCGCCTGGATGGTCCTGCTGCACATGACCGGCGCCTGCCTGACCTGGATCGCGGCCTGGCGCGTGCTGATGTCGCTGCGCGTGCGGAAATGATCTCAGCGGCTGACGCATTGCTAGAGTCCGGCCATGAGCATGATCGAGGACATCTTCTCGCTTGAAGGCCGCACCGCGCTGGTGACGGGAGGCAGTTCGGGCATCGGCTATGCGATGGCCGAGGCGATCGCGTGCGCCGGGGCGCGGACGGTGCTGCTGGCGCGGCGTGAGGGGCCGCTGAAGGAGGCGGTCGAGCGGATCGCGGCCAAGGGCGGCGAGGCGCATGCCGTCACGGCGGACATCACCGACCGCGCGGCGCTGGCCCGCGCCGCGGAGGAGGCCGTCGAGTTCGTCGGCGAGATCGACATCCTGGTGAACTGCGCGGCGAACATGTACCGCCCTCCGCTCGGCGAGCTCACGACGGAGCTGTGGGACGTCCAGTTCGCCGCCTGCGTGGACGCGCCGTTCCTGCTGGGCCAGCGCTTCGGCCCGCGCATGGCCGAGCGCGGCTGGGGCCGGATCATCAACGTCGGCTCGCAGCAGTCGATCTCCGCCTTCGGCAACAGCGGCGGCTACGGCGCCGCCAAGGCCGCCCTCGCCGGGCTCACCCGCTCGCAGGCCGAGGCCTGGTCGCCGCACGGCGTCTCGGTGAACACGATCATCCCCGGTTTCGTGCTGACACCCCTCACCGCCGAAACAGCCAAGGACACCGAGCGCGTGATCGCCCTCGCCGCACGCCACATGGTCGGCCGCAACGGCCTGCCCGACGATTTCCGGGGCGCCGCGCTCTTCCTGGCCTCGGCGGCGGCCGGCTTCGTCACCGGCCAGATGCTGTTCGTGGACGGCGGATTCTCGGTGCACTGAGGGCACTATGCTCAGCCCCGCCCGCAATCGCAGGCAACTGATCTCAAGGGGGACTGAGCACAGATGGCCTGCACCCGATGCGGCTCGACCACGGCGACCGACACCGGCACGTGCACGGTATGCGACCCCTGGGCGCCGCCGAACCAGACGGCCACGGCCGCCGATGCCGCCGCCATGCCCAAGAACGTCAAGCGGGAAGACCTGCCGGCGTGGCTCAAGGGCCTCATCCGGATCAACCCGCCCGCCGCTGCGGATCTCGACGAGGCCTGGCGCAACACCGTCCGATTCACGTGGTTCAGCTTCGGCTATTACGCCCTCATCGCGGCCAGCAGCATCGGCATGGCGGCGGGCGTCAGGAACCTCTACCCCGTGTTCTGGCTGCTCCTGGTCAGCTTCGCTCTCATCGGCCAACGGATGCGGAAGACGACATGGCTGGCCCGGGCGGTGGCGGTCGTCGGTACCCGACCGGACATCGGGTACCGCCGCTTCTCCCGAATACCGGGTCTGATCCGCGTCACCGCGCTGAACAAGCTGGCAGCGGCGCTGGTCTTCATCCTGTTCATCGCGCGGCTCATCACGCTGCATCAAGCCGTGCCCACCACCGTCAACATCGGCCTCTGGGCCCTGATCTGGCTGCTCGCCGCGAGCATGACCGGCGTCTCCTACGCCCTGCACGACCGCGCGCGCAAGGACCTCGACCGGATGCTCCGGGCCCGCTGAGGCGCCATGCCCCGGGCCGCTGCGGCGACCGTCAGATCCCCGCCTCGGCCAGGAAGAAGCGGCCGGAACCGGTGAGCAGGACGTTGGAGTCGGCGGCGGCCAGGAAGCAGGACTGGCCGCGGACGAGGACGAAGTGGCCGTCGGGCTCGGTGCCGCAGCTGACGGAGGCCTCGCCCGCCGTGCAGAAGAGCACGCGGGGGCCGCCGTCGCCGGGGACGGTGAGGGTCGCGCCCTCGGCGAGGGTGAGGCGGCTGAGGCGGAACTCCGGGGCCGGCGTGTCGAAGACCTCGATGCCGGGGGCGGCCTGCCTGGCCGTGATCACCGGCACCTCGACCTCGGGGACGAGCACGCGGGTCAGCTCCGGGACGTCGATGTGCTTGGGCGTCAGGCCGGCGCGGATGACGTTGTCGGAATTGGCCATCAGCTCGACGCCGACGCCCGAGATGTAGGCGTGCACGCCGCCCGCGTCCATGTACAGGGCCTCGCCGGGCTCGACGATGCGGTGGTTCATCAGCAGCGAGCAGACCAGGCCGATGTCGCGCGGGTGGTCGGCGTTCACGCGCACGATCGCGTCGTACGCCGCGGCGAAGGGGCCGCCCTTGCCGGACTCGGCGGCTGCGGCGTCGACGACCTTGGCGGCCAGCGCCTCGCGGCTGCCTTCGGGCCAGGTGAGCAGGTGGGTCAGCGCCTCGGCCACGCCGCGGGGGGTGGGGTTGGCGCGCAGTGCGCCGACGAGTTCCTTGAGCTCGGGGACGCCGAGGCCCTCGAGCGCCTCGGCCGCCTGCTCGGCCGGCCGGAGGCCGGCCAGCACCTCGAAGGGGGTGAGCGCGCAGAGGATCTCCGGCTTGGGCCAGTCGTCGACGTAGACGCGCTCGCGCGCCTTGCGCGGGACGCCGCGCTGCTCTTCGCGGGCGAAGCCCGCCTCGGCCTGTTCGCGGGTCGGATGCAGCTGAATCGACAGCGCCTTCTCCGCGGCCAGTACTTTGAGAAGGAAAGGCAGCCGGCCGCCGAATCTCGCGGCGACGCGCACGCCCAGTTCCAGCGACGGATTCGCGGCGATGGCGGCGCTCAGCGTGCCGGTCACGCCGTCCCGGGTGAGCACCGACGGGGCGCTGGGGTGCGCGCCCATCCACAGCTCGGCCTGCGGTCCGGCGCTCGGCGAAGGCTCTCCGAGCAGCTCGGCGATCGCGGTGCGCGATCCCCAGGCGTAGGGCTGGACGGTGTTACCCAACAGATCCACGCGGGGACCCCCATCAGGACGTTTCCGGCTCGGTCGGCGTCGCGCGCGGCGTCTCGACGGCACCGCGCCCGTGAAGTGCTTCGCGCACTTTACCGATACGAGCTGAACGAACGCCCGACATACCGCGGGCGCGGCGTTCATCGTTTCAGAATCGTCGCACCAGCGGATCCACCGCGAGCAGGATGAACAGCAGCGCAAGGTAGCTGTTGGAGAAGTGGAACATCCGCATCGGCTTCAGGGCCACGCCGCTGACGCCCTTTCGGGCCTGCCAGTGCAGCTGGTGCGCCACGACCAGGAACCCGGCGCCGAGCACCGCCGCGCCGATTCCGTAGACCCAGCCGGTGTGCGCGATCGGCCAGACGGACAGCGAGCAGGCGACCGTGGCCCAGGTGTAGAGCACCATCTGCCAGGCCACGTGCCGCTCGGGGGCGACGCACGGGAGCATCGGGACGTTGGCCGCGGCGTAGTCCTCGCGGTAGCGCATCGCGAGCGACCAGAAGTGCGGCGGCGTCCACATGAACACGACCAGGAACAGCACGGCGGGCGGCCAGGCCAGGTGGTCGGTGACGGCGGTCCAGCCGATGACGGTCGGGAAGCAGCCGGCGGCGCCGCCCCAGACGATGTTCTGCGAGGTGCGCCGCTTGAGGATCATCGAGTAGACGACCACGTAGAACACGTTCGCGGCGAGCGCCAGCATCGAGGAGAGCCAGTTGACGGCGAAGCCGAGCCACAGCGTGGAGAGCACACCGAGCACGAGGCCGAAGACCACCGCGGCGGTCGGCGTGACGGTGTGCATAGCGAGCGGCCGGCGCCGGGTGCGGCGCATCTCGGTGTCGATGTCCCGGTCGACCCAGCAGTTGAGCGCGTTCGCGCTGCCCGCGGAGAGGTAGCCGCCCACGGTGACCGCGACGACCGTCCACAGGTTCGGCACGCCGCCCTTGGCCAGGAACATCACCGGGATCGTCGTGATGATCAGCAGTTCGATGATCCGCGGCTTGGTGAGCGCGACGTACGCGCGCACGGTGTCGGCCGCCGACGCGCGCCGCGCCGGGGCCTGCTCCGCAGCCGGAGCGGCCACGACCGGAGTCGCCGGAAGGGATTCGACCGCAGTCACCAGCGCACACCCCTGCATCTCGTTTGCCCGTCGCCCGGAGTTTTCCGAAGACAGCGAAACTCTAGACCGTGTCCCTCGCGAGCCTGCGGCCGGGTGGGGTGAAACGCCGAAGACGGGAGCATGCGCACCCGTTTCGGACGCCTCACTCCCGTTCGGCGGACTGCACATGAGTTGACGGCCCTGAGCGGGGTAGGGTGGTGCCGACATAACAGATTTCACAGCCTCCGCCGCGCGGGGAATGGGCTGTGCTCTGGCCACTCGGACGGGCCGTGCGGACCTGTTCGGACCCGAGCGCGCCCGGTGGGCAGCGTCGCCTCCACCCCGAGGATGACGGCTCCGCACCCAAGGAAGGACGCGCGCGTTGAGCGAGCTGCCCGCTGTTTCGAACTCCCCGTTCTCGTGGACCGATCTGGACCGTAGGACGGTCGACACCGTCCGCGTGCTCGCCGCGGACGCGGTGCAGAAGGTCGGCAACGGCCACCCCGGCACCGCCATGTCGCTGGCCCCGGTCGCGACGCTCCTGTTCCAGAAGCACCTGCGCCACGACCCGGCCGACGCGCAGTGGGTCGGCCGGGACCGCTTCGTGCTCTCCCCCGGGCACTCCAGCCTGACGCTCTACATCCAGCTCTACCTCTCCGGCTACGGCCTCGAGCTGTCCGACCTGCAGGCGTTCCGCACCTGGGGCTCGTTGACGCCGGGTCACCCGGAGCACGGCCACACCGTCGGTGTCGAGACCACCACGGGACCGCTCGGCCAGGGCCTGGCCAACGCGGTCGGCATGGCGATGGCGGCCCGCTACGAGCGCGGCCTGTTCGACCCCGAGGCGGCCGAGGGCACCTCGCCGTTCGACCACACGATCTACGCCATCGCCTCCGACGGCGACCTCGAGGAGGGCGTGACCTCCGAGGCCTCGTCCATCGCGGGCACCCAGAAGCTGGGCAACCTCGTCGTGATCTACGACGACAACCACATCTCGATCGAGGGCGACACGAAGGTCGCGTTCACCGAGGACGTGCTCAAGCGCTACGAGGCGTACGGCTGGCACATCCAGTCGGTCGAGTGGACCAGGTCCGAGACCGACGTCGAGGGCTACCACGAGGACGTCGAGGCGCTGCACCGGGCGATCCTCGCCGCCGAGGCCGAGACCGGCCGCCCGTCGATCATCCGGCTGCGCACCATCATCGGCTGGCCGGCGCCGAACCTGCAGAACACCGAGAAGGCGCACGGCTCGGCGCTGGGCGCCGAGGAGGTCAAGGCCACCAAGACCATCCTCGGCTTCGACCCGGAGAAGACCTTCGAGGTCGCCGACGAGGTCCTCTCCCACGCCCGCGAGGTCGTCGCGCGCGGCGCCGCGGCCCGCGCCGAGTGGGACAAGGGCTTCGAGGCCTGGCGCGCGGCCAACCCGCAGCGCGCCGCGGACTTCGACCGGATCGCCGCGCGCGAGCTGCCGGCCGGCTGGGACGAGAAGCTGCCGGTCTTCCCGGCGGGCAAGGACGTCGCCACCCGCAAGGCCTCCGAGGCCGCGATCCAGGCGATCGCCGAGCAGCTGCCCGAGTTCTGGGGCGGCAGCGCGGACCTGG
>Ga0310811_10000070_pt1 | contig 163889 bp, 149 predicted proteins | sample YCmetagenome_FD_207642 | JGI IMG/M metagenome (GOLD analysis project Ga0310811, IMG submission 207642) | Soil microbial communities from experimental microcosm in Duke University, North Carolina, United States - YC | ecosystem: Engineered > Artificial ecosystem > Soil microcosm > Unclassified... | reverse complement strand
AAAAAACAGTGTGCCCATGAGTCAGCCCGTGCAAATAAAGAATGCCTTAATTTCAGTCTATTACAAAGACAATCTTGAACCGATCATCCACGAATTACACCGCCTTGGAGTAAAGATATATTCGACCGGCGGAACGGAAACTTTTATCCGCAGTTTGGGTGCCGAAGTGATAGCTGTGGAGGACCTGACATCATACCCATCTATACTTGGCGGGCGCGTAAAAACATTGCATCCCAAGGTATTTGGCGGCATTCTCGGTCGCCGGAATTTTGAGGGCGATCAGCAGCAGATGGCGCAATACGATATACCGGAGATCGACCTCGTGATCGTAGACCTTTATCCTTTTGAAGAAACAGTAAAATCAGGTGCCGGACAAGACGATGTGATCGAAAAGATAGATATTGGCGGCATATCACTTATCCGGGCGGCAGCAAAGAATTTTAAAGACGTCGTTATTGTTGCGTCGAAAGATGATTATACCGAACTGGCCGAAATTTTAAAAACGCAGAACGGGGAGACCGCTATTGAACAACGCAAATCTTTTGCACAACGGGCTTTCAACATCACATCGCATTACGATACGGCCATATTTGAATACTTTAGTCAAGACGAACAAATGCCGGTTTTTAAACAAAGCATACAAACCAGCAGCGTTTTACGTTATGGCGAAAACCCGCACCAGAAGGGTGTTTTCTACGGGAACCTGGATGCGATGTTTACCAAACTGAACGGCAAGGAGCTTTCCTATAATAATTTGGTAGATGTGGATGCGGCAGTAGCCTTGATAGATGAATTTACCGAGCCTACCATCGCAATTTTAAAACATACGAATGCCTGCGGCATAGCCAGCCGTTCGTTTATCAAAGAGGCCTGGATCGACGCTTTGGCATGCGACCCGGTATCGGCTTTCGGCGGGGTAATTATCGCCAACGGAGAGATCGATGCGGAGACTGCAACTGAGATCAATAAGTTGTTTTTTGAGGTATTGATAGCGCCGGCTTACACTGACGAAGCCGTCCGGATATTCCAGGGAAAGAAGAACCGTATTATATTGGTCCGCCAGCCTGTTGAATTACCTGTAAAGCAATTCAAAACCCTTTTGAACGGCGTGATAGAGCAAGATAAGGATATGACTGTTGAAGGGCCGGATCAAATGAGGCCGGTGACCGATAAGCAGCCGACAGAACACGAATTAAAGGATCTTTACTTCGCCAATAAAGTGGTAAAACATACCAAATCCAACACCATAGTTTTTGCAAAAAACGGCCAGCTGATGGCAAGCGGCGTTGGCCAGACCTCCAGGGTCGACTCGTTGAAACAGGCTGTAATTAAGGCCGAAAGCTTCGGCTTCGACCTAAAAGGCGCTGTGATGGCATCCGATGCATTCTTCCCGTTCAATGATTGTGTCGAACTGGCGGCTGAGGCGGGCATCACCGCAGTATTGCAGCCGGGCGGTTCGGTTAAGGACCAGGACTCGATAGATATGGCCAATCAAAAAGGTATCGCTATGGTAATGACCGGGGTACGTCATTTCAAACATTAATTAAAAGTTAAGGGCAATAAGTTGAATTTTTATTCGCTTTTAATAACAACTGTTAATACTATTACGTATAATTTTTTTCAACTTAGCAGATAAATTTTCGAAGTAACAAAACATGGGTTTATTTAATTTTTTCACGCAGGAAATTGCCATTGACTTAGGCACCGCGAATACCCTCATCATACATAACGACAAGGTAGTGGTGGACGAGCCGTCCATTGTTGCTTTTGACCGGACGACGAATAAGGTGATAGCCATAGGGAGGCAGGCCATGCAGATGGAGGGCAAGACCCATGAGAATATACGCACTGTACGCCCGCTGAAAGACGGTGTAATTGCCGACTTTAATGCGGCCGAGCACATGATACGCGGCATGATAAAAATGATCAACAAAGGCAAGGGCTGGTTTTTCCCGTCGCTGCGTATGGTGATCTGCATCCCTTCGGGAATTACCGAGGTGGAAAAGCGTGCTGTGCGCGACTCGGCCGAGATAGCAGGCGCTAAAGAGGTTTACCTGATACACGAACCGATGGCAGCCGCCGTGGGTATCGGTATCGACGTAGAGGAGCCTATGGGTAACATGATCATCGATATCGGCGGTGGTACTACCGAGATCGCGGTTATCGCTTTATCGGGTATCGTTTGCGACCAGTCTATCCGCGTTGCGGGTGATAATTTCGATTCAGACATTGTGCAATATATCCGCCGCCAGCATAACATCATGATAGGCGACCGTACTGCCGAAAAGATAAAAATTGAAGTGGGTGCGGCATTGCCCGAAATTTCAGATCCTCCGGGCGACTTCGCCGTGCAGGGGCGCGACCTGATGACCGGTGTACCGAAGCAGATTATGGTATCGTACACCGAAATTGCGCATTGCCTGGATAAGTCGATCTCCAAAATTGAGGAAGCTATCCTGAAGGCGCTGGAAATTACGCCGCCCGAACTTTCGGCGGATATTTACCAAACCGGTATATACCTGACAGGAGGCGGTGCATTGCTTCGCGGCTTGGATAAACGTGTGGCTGCCAAAACCAAACTACCGGTTCACGTTGCAGAAGACCCACTTCGCGCCGTTGTGCGCGGTACAGGCACAGCGCTGAAAAATATCGGTAATTTTAAATTCTTAATGCAATAATTTGGGTGAGCAGTGAGTGGTGAATGGTGAGATGTTGTTGGTGAAAATAATAACTTTCAACTAGCCGAAGCAACCACTCACCATTCACCATTGACAATTCACCAACATGCGTAACCTCCTGATTTTTATCACCAAGTACAACGCATTCTTTTTATTTCTCATATTCGAGATCATCTCCCTGGTCATTTATATCAAATACAACTCGTTCCAAAAAGCTACTTTTATCAATTCTACATCGCAGGTAACTGGAGCTTTATATACCCAGGTTAACGGCGTGAAAGATTATCTGTCGCTGAAAGAAGTAAGCGATAGCCTTGCCCGCGAAAATGCCCGGCTGCGTGGGCAGCTTAAAACTGCATTTTATACCGATACGGTTGCAAAGCATAAGGTGGAAGACACCGTTTTTAAACAGCAGTACACCTACATCGAAGCGAAAGTGATCAACAACTCCATTAACCGCAGCAATAATTACCTTACTATCGACCGTGGCAGCCGGCAGGGCGTGACTAAGGGCATGGGGGTTATCTGTAGCTCGGGACTGGTAGGAAAGGTGGTTTTTGTGGGCGAGCACCTGTCGGTGGTGCAATCGATGCTGCATAAGGATTCCCGTTTCAGCGCCATGCTGGCGAAGGATAAAGAAATAGGGTATGTGGAGTGGAGCGACGATATGGACCCGCACAAAGGTATCCTGAAGGATGTATCCAACAACGCGCAGCCAAAAATAGGCGAAGCGGTGCTTACCTCCCAATATTCGCTTTTTCCTGCCGGTATCATGATCGGAAAGGTGACCAACCTGCACAGCCGGGCGGGAGGATACACCCTCAATATGGAGCTGGCGCTTTCGGTTGATTACAGCCGGCTGCATTACGTTAACGTGGTAGTAAATAAATACGCAGAAGAACAAGCGGGGCTGGAGGCGCAGGAAAAGAAAGATGAGTAGAACGATCTTAATTAACCTGGTTAGGTTTATCGTATTGGTTTTTTTGCAGGTTTTTTTGCTGAAGAATGTCACCCTGTACAATCTTTCGACACCGTACCTGTACATCATGTTTATTTTGCTGCTGCCGTTTGAGACACCGAATGTTTTACTGTTCGCGCTTGCCTTCCTCATAGGCATTACTATCGATGCCTTTTACGACACGCCGGGACTGCACGCCGCATCGTGCGTGCTGCTTGCCTTTGTGCGGATCTTATTTATCAGCATAACGGTTCAGAAAGACGGTTTTGATAATGAGCCCGAACCAACCCTAAGCAATATGGGTATCCGCTGGTTCTTCACCTATGCTTTGATTTTAACCTTATTCCACCACTTTTTCCTTTTCAACCTCGAAGTTTTTCGCCTCTCAGAAGTATCTTACACACTTAGCCGGTTTGTTTTGAGTTCGATATTTACCGTATTTTTGATGCTGTTAACGGGGTTTTTATTTTTCAGAAGGAAAGAGCGTAAATGAACAAGTTTTTCGGGCGGCGATACATCATTTCCGGGATTTTTATTGTACTGATACTCACACTGCTCGGCCGCCTGTTTTACCTCCAGATCATCGACGACAGGTACCTGCTGTATGCCCAGGGCAACGTTTTGCGACGCGTTTATGTGAATCCCGCGCGCGGCCCGATACTTGACCGTAACGGCAAAATACTTGTGCAAAACCAGGCTTTTTACGATATTATGGTAACGCCCAGCCAGGTAAAGCCATTTGACACCACAGAGTTTTGCAAACTGCTGGACATTGATACCGCTGAATTTAATAAACGGTTTGCCAAAGCCGTTAAGTACTCGCGCAACCAGCAGTCGGTATTTGATAAACAACTGACCCCGGAGGATTTCGCGGCAATCCAGGAGAGGCTGTCCGAGTTTCCGGGCTTTAACTTTTCGCCCCGCTATTTACGTACTTACCCCGATTCGACCGCGGCTCAGTTCCTTGGTTTTATTGGCGAGGTTCATGATAATGATATAAAAAAATCAGGCGGGTATTATCATCCGGGTGACTTTATTGGCGTTACGGGTGTCGAACGGTCGTACGAGAAGGTACTGCGTGGAAAACGCGGTGTCCAAAACCTGATGTACGACTCGCACAACAGGGCAAAAGGTGTTTACGCCGGCGGCGCTTATGATACAGCTGCAGTAGCTGGCGAGCGCCTGACATCGTCGCTGGACATACGCATACAAAAACTGGGCGAGGAGCTGATGAAAAACAAGGTAGGCAGTATTGTGGCTATTGAACCTTCGACGGGCGAGATATTGTGTTATGTAAGCAGCCCCACTTACGACCCTAACCTGATGGTTGGCCACGACCGGGGCAATAACGCCGCTGAATTATACAAAGATCCATATAAACCGTTTTTCAGCAGGCCCATACAGGCGGCTTATCCGCCGGGTTCGTCGTTTAAGCCTATAGACGCCCTGATTGCGGAACAGGAGGGGCTGATAACACCTCAAACCACGTATTTTTGTCCGGGATATTATGTATCGGGTAACCGGCATATCAAATGTTATCACAGCGAAGCACATGGAACGGTAGACCTGGCTAAAGCCGTGGCCGAATCCTGTAACGGTTATTTTTTCATGGTATTTGAAAAACTGGTAAACCGTTACGGCTGGAAAAACACCGATTCTACCTTTAACATCTGGAGGAATAATGTAAGCAAGTTTGGCCTTGGGGGGAGATTGGACCTGGATATGCCCAGCGAAGCGAGAGGGAATTTGCCAAAGGCATCGTATTACGACAAAATATACCATAAAGGCGGTTGGCGGTCGAGCACGGTTATTTCACTGGGGATAGGACAGGGTGAATTATTGGCAACACCGTTACAACTGGCCAATATTGAGTGCACGATAGCTAATCACGGATTTTACTATAGACCGCACCTGATAAAAGGTATTGGCGACAAAAACATTATAAAGGATGAATACACACAAAAAAATTATGTAGGGATAGATTCACAATATTTTGAGCCGGTTATCGATGGTATGCAGGCCGTAGTTGAGAATGGCACTGCAGCCGCATCGAAAATACCGGGTATTGTGATGTGTGGTAAAACAGGTACGGCGGATAACAGTCACGGCGAGGCCCACTCGGTTTTTGTCGCATTTGCGCCGCGTGACAATCCCAAAATAGCGGTTGCCGTTATCGTCGAAAATTCCGGTCAGGGCGCCAGTTGGGCAGCGCCGATCGCCAGCTTTATTGTTGAAAAATACCTGAGGGACAGTATTTCCACACGGCCTTCAGGTATTACCCCCCAGTATTTTATGGATGCAAACCGCCTGCCTGATTTGAGCACTTATCAGCAAAAGCTCAAATCGAAGCCGGTACCGAAAGATACCTTAAATAAGATGGGTATCGATACATCGGACCGGAAGAGACAGGGCAGGGACACGCTGCCCAAAAAGGATAAAAAGCAATCCAAGCCGCATTTGGCTGCAGTACTGCCAAAAAAGGAGGAAGATGAGCACTAACCAGCAGCGCAGCTTTTTCTTTAATGTAGACTGGCTTATGGTTTTCCTTTACCTGGCCCTGTGCGCCATTGGCCTGCTCAACATTCATTCGGCAGTATTTGATGACAAACACCCGGGCTTTCTCGACCTGAGCACCGATTATGGCAAGCAACTGATCTATATCATCATTGGTATTACCGTTGGCATCGTTATTTTGCTGCTCGAAAGCAGGTTCTTTAGCGCGTTGTCGCCTTTCTTTTATTGCATTACGGTGTTAATGCTAATGCTGGTTCTCGTCGTCGGGCGCAATGTGGGCGGCAACCAGGCGTGGATATCGCTTGGCGGGGGTTTTCGGCTGCAGCCCTCCGAATTTGCCAAACTGACCACCTGCCTGTTGCTGGCGAGGTATCTTAGCGGCACCAATATCAAAGTAACGGACACCAGGTCGTTCCTGGTTGCAGGCGCTATTATCGGTTTCCCAATGCTTCTGATCATGCTACAGCCGGACGCCGGCTCGACGCTTGTTTTCAGCTCGCTCATATTTGTACTATACCGCGAAGGCTTGTCGCCCTATTTTTTAATACTGGAAGGACTGTTCATCGCCTTGTTTGTATTAACGCTGAAATTGAACAATACCATGCTGCTTTCGGGTATACTGGTGGGTATAGCGGCATTGATCATCCTGGTTACCCGCCGCAACCGGAAGCTGATGAAAGTTATCGCTATTGGCGCCGGTATATGTATTGCCTTTGTCTTTAGCGTTAATTTTTTGTACACCAAAGTCCTTAAGCCGCACCAGAAAGTGCGTATCGATATTGTGCTTGGTATAACCAGCGACCCAAAGGGAAAAGGGTACAATGTCAATCAGTCCAAAATTGCCATCGGTTCAGGCAAAATGTGGGGCCGCGGTTATATGAAAGGTACACAAACCAAATACTCCTTTGTACCGGAACAAGGAACAGACTTTATCTTTTGTACGGTAGGCGAGGAATGGGGTTTTGCCGGTTCTGTTGTGGTATTGGGCCTGTATCTTTTTATGGTGCTGCGCATTATCCGTATGGCCGAACGGCAGCGGTCGCCTTTTTCAAGAATATATGCTTACGGCGTGGCTTCGGTTATCTTTTTCCACGTCATCATCAATATCGGTATGACCATCGGTATCGTGCCTTCTATCGGTATACCGTTACCTTTGATCAGTTACGGGGGCTCGTCGTTACTTAGCTTTACCGTGATGCTGTTCATCCTCATCAAACTGGATTCGAACAGGATGGGGATTATTTAGGAAGTTCGCAGTTGGCGGTTTGCAATTTTTAGAAGATAGTTTAGCAAAAATCTGCCAACTGCCCACTATAAACTGCCAACTGATTCTACGAATACCTTCTCCTCAGCAACGCATAAAACTTTTCAACGGTAGTTTCTTTGGTGTCCCAACCGTTCTTGGCAGCGTAATTCGTTTTCAGGAAGTCCTCCGCTTCCGCGAACGTCGAAAACCTGTTCAAAATGTCGATAGCTTCGCTATAGGCCAGGTTATACCCGTTGAAAAGATCCTTGATATAAAGCAGTTTATCATTCAGGTTGATGGCCTGTTTCAGGTCGGTAATGGCTGGGGCATGCAGTTGTTCGGCCACCTTTGCCGTTTTATTGAGCTGGGCCGATATCATCTGGTTGATGGTCAGTTTTTCATCGGCTGCTGTTTCGGCTTTTACTTCAACCGGCGCCTTCGCCATTTGCAATTCAACAGAGGGGGCCGGTTTTGGCGTTTCCACCACAGGCTCTTCTTTTATTGGTTCGGGTTGTTTTACCGGCTCTGGTTCTTGTACAGGTTCCGGTTTGTTTGCAGCGGTTGCTTGCGCGGGTTCTTCTTCAATTTCGGCGGCCTCTTCGATCTCGAAACCGGTGTCGTCTTCATCTTCCCAATTTTCCGACTCATCCAGCACCAGCTCGTGTTTGATCACTTCGGGTTCGGGCCGCAGGTAAGAAAAATCGTCATCAGCGCCGTTGGCCGACAGGTCGATATGCGGTACGGGATTATCATCAACCTGGCTTGTTGTTTCAACGGTGGCAGGCTCATCGGCAATTTCGGGCTCAGGCGCCGGTTTAGCTTGCTGAACTACCGGCTCGAAAAATTTCTCTTCCGTTTTGGGTGTTTCGTCCTTAACGGGCACGGGCGGGGTAACCGTATTCTGGATGTTGAGTTTGCGGAGTACCGAGGAGTGGTCGGCAAGGAAATGCGCGTTGGCGACAAATAGTTCAAGTTCGAGGTCGTTCAGCTGGTTATCCGCACTTCCCAGGTATTCATATTGGTCGTTTAGTTCCTTTAATATGGTGCCTATCTTTTTAAAAACTTCCTGTTGCTTCATGGCAGTGTATCGAAAATCCTTATCAAAAGTAGGATTAAATTATGATATTTGCCCGCTATAAATGAGTTGAGCATGCTGTACACCGAGGATGTTTTTAGGCGAAGAAGTGAACTGGGCGGCAGCATCGAGGTTATTTGCGGGTCGATGTTTTCGGGGAAAACCGAGGAGCTGATACGCCGGCTGAGGCGTGCACAAATTGCCCGTTTAAGCGTTGAGATATTTAAACCGCGCACCGATACCCGGTTCGACGAAACGGCCGTTGTATCACATAACGCCAACTATATCCAATCAACCCCGGTTGAAAACTCGTCATCCATATTGCTGTTAGGCAGCGATGTGCAGGTGGTAGGCGTTGACGAGGCCCAATTTTTCGACGACGAACTGCCGAACGTTTGCAACATACTAGCCAACCGCGGCGTGCGCGTGATAGTTGCCGGGCTGGATATGGATTTTAAAGGGAAACCTTTTGGCCCAATGCCGCAATTGATGGCCATTGCCGAATCGGTAACCAAGGTACATGCAGTATGTGTGCGCTGCGGTAACCCGGCGCTTTACTCCTACCGTCTTGTATCCAACGAGGCAACTGTATTATTAGGCGAAAAGGAAAGTTATGAGCCCCGGTGCCGGGCTTGCTACAATCTTGCTATCTAACGTTTTTATTCATTCAGCACTTTCGGGAATAATTTTATTTCAGGGGTTTTTATCATTTAATCAAAAATTCAGTTTAAATTTAGAAGCCAATTTTATAGACAAGTAAAAGATGAAATTTAGAAATTTATACCTGCTACTGATGGTTGTACTGCTAATCGGCGGTACTGCATGCAAGAAGTCGCCTAAAAACGGCGACAGTTCCGGGAACGTTACCGGAAACCAGAACGGCGTCGATCCGCCGGCCGGTTCAACCGATGGGGTTACCTTTATCAACGCGGGCAAATCGGTTATTTTTAACCTGTACGCGCCTAAGAAGAAAAGCGTTTCGGTGGTTGGGGAGTTTAACGGATGGGCAGCCACCGCCATGAAAAATTCAAAAGACGGGAACCGCTGGTGGGTGCAGGTGGACAATCTTGATCCATCCAGGGAATATGCTTACCAGTATGTGATAGACGGAACCATTAAAGTAGCCGACCCATATACCGAAAAAGTACTCGACCCGGATAATGATAAAAACATACCGACAACGGTATATCCAAACCTGAAGGCGTATCCTTCGGGGGCAACTGGCATTGTGAGCACTTTCTGGTACAGCCAGCCAACTTATAGCTGGACTAACACTTCGTTCACCCGCCCCGATCCGAAAAACCTGGTGATCTATGAACTGTTGGTTCGCGATTTTGTAGCGACGCACGATTATAAAACTATAAAAGACACCCTTAACTACTTCAAAAACCTGGGCGTCAATGCCATCGAACTGATGCCGGTAAATGAGTTTGAAGGCAATGATTCGTGGGGATATAACCCCAATTTCTATTTTGCGCCGGATAAATACTATGGCACAAAAAACGACCTGAAAGCCCTGATAGATGCCTGCCATAGCAAAGGTATCGCGGTGGTGCAGGACATCGTGCTTAACCATTCATTCGGCTCATCGCCAATGGTGCAGATGTATTGGAACGGCACCGCGCCATCGTCCGCTAACCCCTGGTATAATACCAACCCAACGCATCCTTACAATGTAGGCTTCCAGTTCAATCATGAAAGCGCGGCGACCAAAACCTTTGTCAAAAATGTGCTCAAGTGGTGGATACAGGAATACCATGTCGACGGGTTCCGGTTCGACCTGGCTAAAGGGTTCACCCAATTTAACAGCGGCAGCGATGTTAACCTGTGGGGGCAGTACGATGCCAGCCGGGTGGCTATCTGGAAAGATTACAACAGCTACATGCTGAGCCTCGACCCCAAGCTGTACGTTATTTTGGAGGACTTTGCAAGCCCGCAGGAAGAATCGGAATTGGCTAACCAGGGTATGATGACCTGGCAAAACCTTTCGGGCCCTGCCGAACAGGCCTTAATGAGCTATAACGATGCAGGCGGTTCGTGGGATTTTTCGGGGATATTTTATGACCAGATGGGCTTTACCAATCCTTATGCACTGGTAACTTATTTTGAGAGCCACGATGAGGAGCGCCTGCAATATAAAAACGGGATGTATGGCAACGCGAGCGGCAGTTACAGTATTAAGGACCTGGCCACCGGCCTAAAGCGCGATGAAATGGGCGCTGCCTTTATGTTTTCTTCGCCAGGGCCGAAAATGGTTTGGCAATTCGGCGAGCGGGGTTATGATTTCAGTATCAATAATTTTGGCGGCCGCCTGAGCGATAAACCGCCCCACTGGGAATATATGGCCGATGCCGACCGTCACCACCTGTATGCTACTTACGCCAAAATGATCAAATGGAAAATCAACAATGCGGTATTCACCACCACAAATTTTCATTATGGCCTTAGCAGTACGGTTAAATATATCCAGTTGATAGGAACCGATAATAACGTGGAAGTGGTGGGTAATTTTGGCGTTACCAGCCAAACAGCCAATGTGCCTTTCCCTGCGGTGGGGACGTATATCGATAATTTTACAGGCGCGACATTTAACGTAACTGCCCTGCCCATGTCTATGACCCTGGCACCGGGCGAGTACCATGTGTACAGCACCACGGCGCTCCATTAAGCAGGTCAAAGGTGAAAGGACAAAGGCGAAAGGTTGCCATTCGGCGCAGGAATCCTTTCGCCTTATCAATGTGGATAACTCCCTGAACGTTAGTAACTTTTAGTAAACTATTTGGGGCATTGGTAGTCTTAGTAGTAAATGTTGACAAAGACTAACCATCATGAGAGATCAGATCACTGATATATCGGAACAATATCCGTTGTTTCCGCTATCGCGCGAAACGGAAAAAAAGCCGGCGTCTTATCCAGACCCGGCTTTTTGGCTTTATATATATCCTGCAGCCGGCGAACATCATAACATCGTTATACCCGGTTCGCGCCTGCTGTGCCCCTGGGGCATGGCTGTCGAGTACGGAGACGATAATACACCGCCTGAGCGAAGAAAACACTTGCTGGAAGCTTTAAAAACCGGCCTGAAAACCCTCAGGGAATATCACTTGCCCGCCTGTCGCATCCTTTTTTCGGAGGATAATTCGACGAGACAGATCACTGTTTGGGTAGATTAAGGGCAGTTAAGCAAGGCGGGACAACAATAGCCGGCTTACATGGGCCTTCTCGGGCGTTTTTTCTTTACCGGGTCGCCGGGTTTGGTAACCTGCTGGTACACCCTTGGCGAAAACCGTTCGGTTGGGACGAATGGACGCTTGGGCGGAGCAGCAGGAGCCTCAGGTTCATCGGGGCGAATGTTGATGGTAAGCTTGCGGTCGCCCATAGGTTCGCCGTTAAGGGCTGCTATTACGTTCTCGGCGGCAGCCATATCAGCCATCTCGATAAAGCCGTAGCCTTTACAGACACGGGTCTTTTTATCCTTCACCAGCTTTATCGTCTTCACATCGCCGTGCAGACTGAACATTTTTACCAGTTCTATTTCGTCCATATCCAGCGGAAACCCGCTGACAAAAAGTTTTACCATGAGTGTAGATTACTCTGCTAAAGTAAAGCAAAAGTTTGTAACATGGTAATCTTAATTAATAGTTCATTTTTAAGGGGCTGTTTTAGGCAATATTTCATAAAAAAAGCCCTGTGGATATATCCGCAGGGCTTCTGATCGCGATAACGATCTTCAGGCTACTAAATTCGCCTCGGCGCCGAAAGCCTGGTCGATGACGATCTTCCAGATGCCGTCGGCTTGCTGCTTCATCACTTCGATACCATTGGCGCTGATCTTTACTTCATCGCCGTCGGTGATGCTCCATTCCGACCGGCCCAGGGCGATGTCGCCGGCCTGCATGCAATACACGGTTTTAATTTCCATTTTACCTTTGATGGACAGGATGGCTTTAATGGATTCCTCGAATTTAGCATGACCGGATACCGGCTTGCCGGGTTCTGGTACGATGATACCTGTGGTGTCGTACATGTTCATTACAGTGGCTACGTCGCCGGTGTTAAAGGCTGCTGCCAGGTTTGCATGAGCGTCTTCCGCTCTTTTTGGTAAGTTCATTTTGATTGATTTTTATAGTTAAATAATGGATTTGAAGTTCTTATCACTGATGACAGCGGTTGCCAGCCGGGCTGCGTTTTCATAAACTTTATTAGCCAGGAATGGCCCCATGCTGATGCGTTTTACACCTAATGCCGCCAACTCGTCAAAGCCGGGGAGCTGAGGCATGCACATCACATTGATGGGGAGCGACGTTGCATTTACTACCTGGCGGATATCGTCCACGGCGGTAATGCAGGGGGTGAAAATGCCGTTAACGCCGGTGTTTTCATAGGCTTTGATACGGGCGAGGGTCTCTTCCAGCGCATTAGGCAGGCCCAGCAGGAAACCGTCGGTGCGCACATTCAGGAAGATCCCGAGGTTGTTGCGGCTGATGTGGCCGGCGATGGCTTCGAGGGTCCTTTGGAAATCAACGACCGACTGCAAAGTGCGTGTTACACCTGGGATAGTATCCTCGATATTGACACCCACGACTCCCGCGTCGTGCAGTTTGCTGATATTTTCCCTGATGCCATCAATGCTGCGGCTGTAGCCAGCTTCCATATCGACGGTAAAAGGAATATTCACTGTTTCGACTACTCTTTTTGCTACCTGTAATACCAGGCCGAAGGAGAGGTTCTCGCCATCGTTATAGCCGAAGGTGGTTGACAGCGCCTGGCTTGATATGCCGATGGCCCTGTATCCTGCGGCTTCAAATACCTGCGCGCTTTTTACGTCCCAGGTGTTGCCCAGCACCAGTGGCTCCGGGCCCTGGTGCAGTTTCAAAAATGTTTTAAATAAGCTCATACAATTTGTTTTTTATTTTGCTGATTAATAATGGTGTGAGTTCGGTATTCGCTTCTGTATCAGCCTCACCTAAATCCTCTCCAAAGGAGAGGACTTTGACTTTCAACCTTAGCTTATCCGGAACGCCGTTTTATTAAAACAAAGGTATTGCGCCCGTTGGGGCCAAAATTGTACGTATCGGAACAGTTGGGGTGTTATTGAAACAAAAGCTGGTTAACCGGGGTCAGGTTATCCATATAGGCGGAGGGGGTAATGCCCGTAAACAACTTAAAGTCGCGGATAAAATGTGACTGGTCGAAGTAGCCGCTTTCGTAAGCGATGGAGGTGAAAGGCTGATCGTTTTTGGCGATCAGCTTCAGGCTGTACTGGAAGCGGAGTATCTTATTGAATGCCGTTGGCGACAGGCCCGTGTTTTGGTAAATGAGTTTATGCAGGTAACGCGGCGTGATGCCGTGCGTGGTAGCAATACGGTCGAGGCTGGTTTCGCCGGGCTTCTGTTTCAGGCTGCTGAGGATGTCGCCCACCTTATCTATTTTGAATGATCTTTTTTCGCTGCTGATCAGTTTTTTGATCAGGAAGGTTTCGATCAGGTCTATCCGTTTGGTAATGTCCTTTGCTTCCAGCAGTTGGGCGTACAGCATTTTTATCGGGCCGCCCAGGATGTCGGCGAGATCAGAAACCAGGTCGTTGAATACGCCGATCTCATCATTTAAAAAGTAGGCTGCCGAATGGGTAAAGAACTTTACGCCCAGCATGACATGTTTGCCCTTCGACCGTATGGCGAGGGGTTGGGTTACCTGGCCCCACAATTCAATTTTTGGCGTGCGTACGTATTTTTCGCCCAGTGATGCTTCCCACACGCCGTCGCCCAGGTTGAAGATCATTTCCATATCCCCGCTCGGGAACACGGTGTCCTCGAACTCTGTATCCTCGGCTGATACGAAAAGATAATAATGCTTAACGTAAGGCTTTAAAATATCTGATGGTTGAAAATACTCCAGGTCCATTATTACAAACTTACAGTTTCGGTTTTACAATTTTTACAGGTTCGACTGCCTATTATCACTGCTGAACGAGTCGCGGTACATTTTCCAGCCCTGCGGTGTTTTCTTCCACAGCACCAGGAACTTGCCATTATCAAACATTTTATTGTTAGCGTCAAACGACTGCCAGAAACCGATCTCGGTAACGTACTCCTTTGCGTCGCCATATACATCAACGGTGATGAATTTGCCGTTCCTCAAACCTATTTTATCATACGCTATTTTATAAAATTTCAGCGGCGCATCCGCACCACAACTGGCCGGTGCATTAGGCGGCATTATCCAGCAATCTTTGGCGTAGCGGTTAATGAATATGGACGAATCGCCTTTTTTGAACGCGTCAAAATAAATAGCATTACTGGCGGCAATGGCTTTTTTTGCCTCCTCCAGCGCCTGGTTGTTTTTGGCCCGCTGTGCGTAACCCAGGCCCGAACTTAATATGCCCGCAGTAAGCAGGACGGCTGTCAATAGTGTTGTCTTTTTCATGATCTGTTTAATTTATATCACAAAAATACCGGTACTATGAAAGCGGAAATTGTACGAATCGGAACTGGGGGGGATATTGAATTATTGAATTATTGAATTATTGAATTATTGAATTATTGAATGGCGGCGATGCTGCCGACTGCAAACTATCAACTGTCCCATCGGGACTCCTACGGAGCCAACTGAAAATCTGCCAACTGAAAATCTGCCTTAGCTTTTATTTTTCCTGTCGAACAGCCAATGGTCCACGCTCCACTTACCTGCCCCGGTGAAGAAGAAAACGGCGAAAAGTAGTAATAAAAGGAAAGGCAATTGTTCGTCGCCCCAGATATTGCCCTTGCCCATAAAAAATATGATCACACCCATATTGATGATCAATGGTATGGTTACCAATCGTGTAAAAAGCCCTATCGCCAGTAGGGCGCCGCCCACCAGTTCGGTTAATTTACCCAGGTAGGCCATAAAGTGAGGTGCCGGCATGTGGAGGTCGGTCAGCCAGTCAAAATTACCCTGCATGCTATTGGCTTTAAAAACCTCGAGCCCGTATTTGGCTATGATGATGCCGCTGATGGCCCTGATGATGACCAAAAGGTTTTTATAAAACCCTTCGGAACTAAGCAATTGTTTAAGCATGGATCGTTGTTTGGTAAATAATTCAGGCTAAACTACTCCGGCGGTTTGTAAAGAGGGGCAAACCAATTGTAAAAAATTGTAAACGGAAATGTAAATTCTTTTTATGCCCCCAACTCGTTTAAGAGTTCAGCGAAGCGCTCTTAAATGTTCGCAGTAAATGCAGCACTCCGTGCGGTGAGGGCAGGATAATTTAATGGGCGTTACCCTCGTGCCTCGGGTCGCGCCATATGCTCATACTACACGGGCGTTAGGCTCGTGGCCGGTATCCCTGCATGCGGGGCAGGCAGGTACTATTGTCTCTAACGCAATTGTCTGAACCAGAATTTTTCGCGGGTTGTTTATTTTTAAGGGTGCTCAAGAGGGCTACGCCGTTTACAGAATTAAAGAATTAACAGAATTCAACAAGATATTGTTATGGCGGAGTTCCCGGCAGGATGTCAATTTTGGCTAAAGCCACTTTACCATTATCCTTAATACCGTTGGCTGAAGCCAACGGCAATGAAGCCGATAAATTCATTGTCGTCCCATTTATGGGGGCGGGAGATTAGAAGCGGACTTATGGCTTTAGCCAAAGAATTAAAGCTTCCAGTTTTATTCAGTTGGAAACTGAAATTAAAATGAGATACAATCACATTATTCGCAATCTTTTTATAAATTAGTTTCGGATAAAGCCTCGCGCGAATGAAATTACGTTATCAGTTGTTGCTTTTTTTAGGTGTCATTTTAGCATCTTGCGGAAAAAGTAGTGTTCAGCCACAAGCGCAAATTTCTATAAAAGGTGTAGTTATTAACGGCACAGAATATCCAACAGATACAATCGGAACGCAAGTATGGATTGCTATTAATTATGCCGGACCTGGGGGTTATCATTTGGTTTACCCCAATTACAGTTACGACGGTTATTTTTATACACAAAGCCAGGCAAATGCATTAACATTGCCAGCCGGATGGCGGGTGCCTTCCATAGCAGATTTTAACAAAATGTTGAGCAACTTTGCTGGCCCGGCTGACATTGATGCTTATGGCGATTATTACATTCAGAATCCAGTTATGCTTATCGGTACCAAACATTGGGATGATGATAATGGCAACGTGCAACATCAGGGAACTAACACTTCAGGGTTTAATATTGTCCAAACGCCTTATGTTATTATACAAAACGGCAATCCGGTAGGACAAGACAGTCAATTTTCCTATTTTGTTACTTCAAACACAGTAGTTACAGATGGTATAGTGCAGTATAGTTTTCAGTTCGACCCTGATTTTGAGTTTATTGGTTTAAACAACGACCCTTTGACTCGGGCTTTTAATTTACGACTTGTAAAAGATCTTTAAGATTCTCCTTGTTTTACTTTTTAAATTTTGTCGCAGTAGCATGTTTTTAAGGTGCTCAAGATGGCTACGCCGTTACGCCCCTGCGGAAATACTTAAACCGGGTGGGTGATCTTTCATTCCAGAAAAAATATAGAAACATTTCCTCGTTATTGAGATATTGTGACACCTTTTGGCGAACTTGTGACATGAAATTCAAAACCAAGGACGAGAACGAGTTATTTGCTTACATTGATGGAATATGTTCAAAAAACGAAATAGAGGGGCCAAACGCTATAATTAAGAATTATGATTACTTAAGAGGATATATGATAATCGAACTGTCAGGCGTATTCCTAAATAGGTTAGAACAAGCTAATAAAGAAGATTATAACTCTCTGGTTTTGAAATACTCTGATGAATCTATCAGACTCCGGCGAGTTTAGCGCCGTATAACGGGTGGGTTACTGTCCCAAAAGCTTTCAGCCTCATTCTGCTAAAAACTGAAGCTAAAATAGCCATGAGCTCCGGGTGTAGTACCTAGGGATAGTTCTTACAAATGGCTTAGATAACAGAAAAAGACATGAAAAATAAGATATTATTGATAGCTTTTTTTATAATAACGAGTCACATATCAATGGCCCAAAACAAAGGAGTGGACGACTTTTTAAAATCGAATCTAACACCTGAGGGAACTTATTATTCAATTGAGAAAGCTAAAATTCACCCGGAAAAAGTCAGGCATTTAATATTAATAGGGATAAAAATCTTTCCGGTTGAAATATTGGAATTCAAAAACCTTATTGAGCTTGATTTAACAAATAATAGCATCGAACAAATTCCATCTTGGGTTCAAAAGCTAACAAATCTTCAAATATTAATCCTTCGCGGTAATAAGCTTAATGAGGTTTCGGAATTTGTTTTTTATCTACCTTCTTTGAAAGAATTAGACTTATGGGGAAATTCTATTAGTACTTTTTCTATAGATCATCCAATCACAGAAACTAGATTAGAATATCTTAATTTATCTATGAACAAATTTACCGATCTTCCTAAAGCTGTTATAAAATTAACGCATTTAAAAAAGATCTTGTTAGACAATAATCAGCTAACTAAAATACCTTCTGAAATTTTTGAAATGAAGGATTTAGAATATGCTTATTTATATCACAATAATATTTCTGACTTTGAAGCCCCTCAAAGCATTAAAAACCATTTAAAAACAATTGATTTGACGAACAATCCGATTAATGAATCTAAAATTAAAAAACTAAAGGAATTGTTGCCAGATTGTGAAATACACTAACAACAATGTCCACCACACTCGTTCAAAGTGTCGAGAATATAGCCGGCTCGCGGCAACAGCAACAACATAATCATAGTTGCCTTTAATCATAAATCATAGTTCAGATAAAACGCTGCGCGTAGCGACGAGATTGCTTCGCTACGCTCGCAATGACAAATAGGGTAAAAGTTGCGCCGGGGACAGCAATGTATACCGGCCCGCGCATAAGGCCATAAAGGCGTATGATCCCGATACCCATCGGGACAGGCTTTCTGGCCCGCCCTGGCGCCCTATTCTTAATTGGTAGTGGTACCCATATGCAAACCGTCACTGACTCCGGACTCCCGACTCAAGACTCCCGACTCACTCCACTTAGTGTACGGAATTTAGAAAAACACCCTCGAAAGGTTACGTCAATTGTTTTCTGATGCGGCAACGGTATTTGGACTAAAACGGGCTAAAGTTGGCTTTTCCTGGCTTTTGTTGACTTTTTTGGAATTTGGTGTAAAAAAGCGGTACCAAATAGCCGCTGGTACGATTATCTATATTACTAATTATCAGCAAGATAGTAAACAGGTGTTCACGAAAATGTTAAAAATGGGGCACTTTTTAGTGTTTTCGAAAATTGGAGACTCTGATTATCAGCTAATTATACGTTACTGTGCGTGGCAAGCGGCGGCGGCGTGAACACTTAGTGTAGTGAATGGTGAATGGTGAATAGTGAGTGGGATGACGAGATGCCAGCGAAATTAAACCCATCGTGAAGGCCCGGCCCCGCGATCCCCTCCTATAGGGAGGTGGCAGGGAGGGGTGTCGCTATTGCCCATTCCTGCTGCCATTGCCTTTTTACCATTCACCATTAACTAATCACCACTCACCATTGACCATTGCCCACTCACTATTCACCATTGACCATTCACCATATAAATTCGATATTGAAAATTCGATATTCAAAATCTTCCATTAAATTGCGGAATCAATTTATAAACCCATTTTCATGCAGGCATTATTCGGAGTTATTTTTCACTTCATCGGCGGCTTTGCGTCGGGTAGTTTTTATATACCCTATAAAAAGGTGCGTAACTGGGCCTGGGAAAGCTTCTGGATAGTAGGCGGGCTGTTCTCGTGGCTGCTGGTGCCGTTCCTGGCGGCATGGCTTACGGTGCCGGGCTTTATGGATATTATCAGTCATGCCAGCGGGAGTGTTCGGTTTTACACCTACCTGTTCGGGGTGTTATGGGGTATCGGCGGGCTCACTTACGGGCTGGGTGTGCGGTATTTGGGCGTGTCGCTGGGCAGTACCATCATTTTGGGGCTGTGCTCGATCTTCGGCGCACTGATACCGTCGTTTTACTATGATATTTACCCAAAGCAGGGCAAGGATAGCTTCAGCATGATGCTGCATAGCCATTGGGGGCAAATGGTGCTGCTGGGTGTGCTGGTGTGTGTGCTGGGTATTGTGATATGCGGCAAGGCGGGCACCATGAAGGAGCGCGAACTTTCCAAAGGCGACGTAAAGGCGCATAACACGGAGTATAAGTTTGGGTTGGGTTTGTTTGTGTCGATAGTGAGTGGTGTGCTGAGCGCCTGTTTTGCCTTTGGCATTGATGCCGGCAAGGACATGGCGAACATAGCCAACGAGGCCTGGAAGAGTACCCACGCCGGGCAAGGCGAGTTCTTGTTCCAAAACAATGTGACCTATATTGTGATATTGCTGGGGGGGCTCACCACAAATTTTATCTGGTGTATGGCGCTTAACGCCCGCAACCGTACCTTTGGCAACTATACCGATGGGAAAACGCCGCTTGCGCGCAACTACCTGTTTTCGGCACTGGCGGGCACAACCTGGTTTATGCAGTTCTTTTTTTATGGCATGGGCGAAAGCCGGCTGGGCAACGGCGCCAGCAGCTGGATATTGCACATGGCATTCATCATCTTGACGGCCAATATGTGGGGCCTGCTGCTAAAAGAGTGGAAAGGCGTAAGCTACAAAGCCATGATGACGGTAGTGGCAGGTATAGCAACTATCATGCTTTCGGTGCTGATAGTGGGGTACGGGAACTCCATTAAGTGAGGTGAAAGGATAAAGGTGAAAGGATAAAGGCGAAAGGTTGACCGCGTGACGCGGCAAACAATAATTCAATAAATCAGTAATTCAATAATTAATACCACCTATGAAATTCAAACATGTAAGTTACCTCTGGGATGACGTAACGGCGGCTGAGTTGGCCGGCGACGAGGTTGCTTTGTTAATATACCGGTCGAACCTGTTAGGCGCCGATCTGCGGCTGACCAATTACGGCGGCGGGAATACCTCGTGCAAAGTAATGAGTCCCGACCCGCTGACAGGTAAGGATGTGGAAGTAATGTGGATCAAAGGCTCGGGCGGCGACCTGGGCACGCTTAAAAAAAGCGGTCTTGCAGCTTTGTATGAGGATAAACTGCTTAGCCTGAAAAACATTTACCGCGGTATTGAGCATGAAGACGAGATGGTAGGTCTGTTCAATCATTGCATTTACGATCTGGACTCCAAGGCGCCGTCGATAGACACGCCATTGCATGGCTTTTTACCCTTTAAGCATATCGACCACCTGCACCCAGATGCAGCCATTGCCATAGCAGCAGCAAAGGATGGCAAACGCATAACCCAGGAACTTTTCGGCGGCAAAATAGGTTGGGTAGCATGGCAGCGGCCCGGTTTTGACCTGGGGTTGAAATTGAAGCAGTGCCTGGATGATAATCCCGGTATCAGGGGCATTATGCTGGGTTCGCACGGCTTATTTACTTGGGGCGATAATGCCTACGAAAGCTATGTGAATACGCTGGAGGTGATTGAAAAATGTGCGGAATATTTAGAAGAGAACTACGGTAAAACCCGCCCCGTTTTTGGCGGACAGAAAATACAAAGCCTGGATGAAGCAGGCCGGAAAAAGCAGGCTGCCGCTATAGCACCGGTGCTGAGAGGGTTTTGTTCGAGCGAGCGGCACATGATCGGCCATTTTACGGATGATGCCCGTGTGCTGGAGTTTATCAACTCGAACGACCTGGGCCGGCTGGCTCCCATGGGTACCAGTTGCCCGGACCATTTTTTGAGGACAAAGATAAGTCCGCTGGTGCTGGAGCTTAAAGCAGATGATGACCTTTCAGATACAAAAGCGCTAAAGGAAAAACTGGCGCCTGCATTTGAGGCTTACCGTAAAATGTATACGGAGTATTACGAAAAATGCAAACATTCTAATAGTCCGGCTATACGAGATACCAACCCGGTTATTATTTTGTATCCGGGTGTTGGTTTATTCTCGTTTTCAAAAGATAAGCAAACGGCACGTGTGGCTGCCGAGTTCTATACCAATGCTATAAACGTGATGAAAGGCGCCGAGGCTATTTCGGAATATACTTCGCTGCCGCGACAAGAGGCTTTTGATATTGAGTACTGGTTGCTGGAGGAAGCAAAATTGCAGCGTATGCCTAAACCGAAGTCATTATCGGGCAGGATAGCCCTGGTAACCGGCAGTGCGGGTGGCATAGGCAAGGCTATATCGAAAAAGTTCGCTGAGGAAGGGGCCGTGGTCATCCTGAATGATATGAATGCCGAACGGCTACAGGGAGCGGGTGAGGAGTTCAACAGTAAATTCGGCAAGGACGCCTATGCGACTGCAACATTGGATGTAACCAATGCGGAACAGATAAGGCAGGCTTTTGACACTGCTGCGCTGGCGTTTGGTGGAGTGGATATTGTGGTGAACAATGCGGGGCTATCTATATCGAAATCCATTGCCGACCATACCGAAAAGGATTGGGACCTGCTGTATGATGTATTGGTAAAGGGTCAGTTTATGGTAACACAAGCTGCGGTGGCAATGATGAAGAAACAGGATATTGGGGGCGATGTGATCAATATCGTCAGCAAAAACGCGCTGGTATCAGGACCGAACAACGCCGGTTACGGCAGCGCCAAAGCGGCGCAGCTGCATTTAGGCAGACTGAACGCCGCCGAGTTAGGCGGCGATGGGATACGCGTGAACTCGGTGAACCCTGATGCAGTGATCAGCGACAGTAATATATGGGCAGGCGGCTGGGCCGAGGGCAGGGCCAAAGCTTATGGCATTACGGTGGAAGAACTGCCGGCATACTACGCCAAACGGACTTTGCTGAACGAGGTTATTTTGCCGGATGATATTGCCAACGCCTGCTTTGCGTTGGTTGGTGGTTTGCTGAATAAGTCGACAGGCAATGTGCTGAATGTAGATGGCGGATTGGCGGCGGCGTTTGTGAGATAGTCTTTATTTATCCTGACCAATATAAACCAATAATATGCAGTTAGACAGATCGGTTATCGATGGGCATAACCAGCAGCGCATAAAAGACCATCTGCGTAAATTTGAATTTGTGTCAGCTGGTGTATCTAACCTTCATGAGGTTATGCAAAAGCTTGCAGCGTTCAACATAGCCATACCAAGCTGGGCGTTAGGAACGGGTGGTACACGCTTTGGCCGTTTCAGTGGCGGGGGTGAACCGCGCAATTTGGAAGAGAAGATAGAAGATGTAGGTCTGCTGCATGCTTTGAATCATTCCAGCGGAGCTATATCATTGCATATTCCCTGGGATATCCCAAAAGATCATAAGGCAACGCAGGAACTGGCTGCACAATATGGCATCCAGTTCGATGCGGTAAATTCCAATACCTTCCAGGATCAGCCGGGGCAGGAGTTAAGCTATAAATTTGGCTCCCTGCATCACGTCGACCCGAAAGTACGAAAGCAGGCCGTTGAACATAATATTGAAGTGATCGGACACGGAGTCGAATTAGGCTCAAAGGCATTGACCGTTTGGCTGGCAGATGGTTCCAGTTTCCCCGGTCAGCTTAATTTTCGGAAAGCTTTTCAGCGAACGCTCGAAAGCCTGCAGGAAATATATAAAGCTTTGCCTGCTGACTGGAAGATGCTGATCGAATACAAGGCTTTCGAGCCCAGTTTTTATTCCACTACCATCGGCGATTGGGGCCAATCGTTTACATTGGCTAATAAACTTGGGCCGAAGGCTTACACTTTGGTCGATTTGGGCCACCATTTGGCCAATGCCAATATCGAGCAGATAGTAAGCCTGCTATTGATGGAAGGCAAGCTGGGTGGCTTTCATTTCAACGATTCCAAATATGCCGACGACGACCTGACTGCGGGTAGTATTAAACCTTACCAACTGTTCCTGATATTTAATGAACTGGTGGAGGGTATGGACGCACGGGGGATGGATCATGCCACAGGTTTGGGCTGGATGATAGACGCGTCACATAATTTAAAAGACCCACTGGAAGATCTGATGCAATCGGTTGAAGCTATTAAGATAGCTTATGCGCAGGCATTGATCGTCGACCGGGCTGCCTTGAATGCGGCACAAGAGCGGAATGATGTAACCCAATGCCAGGAAATATTGCAGCATGCGTTCCGGACTGATGTGCGGCCGCTGGTCGCGCAGGCAAGAATGATCGCGGGCGGTGCGTTAGACCCGATCCAACTATTTAGAGAAGCCGGGATCAGAAAAACGCTTATAAGCAATAGGGGAGAAAAAACGGTGGCCACCGGCTTGTAAATCATCAATGTGAAACCTGTCATCGCCATATTCGACATCGGCAAAACCAACAAAAAGCTTTTTCTTTTTGACGAGGATTATGGTATTGTTTACGAGCGCTCAACACGTTTGCCCGAAATAACCGATGAAGACGGATTCCCTTGTGAAGATGTAGATGCACTAAGTAAATGGGTAGCTGGGCGGCTTAAAGAAGCGTCCGGACAAAAGGAATTCGCTATTAAAGCCGTCAATTTTTCGGGCTATGGCGCAAGCCTGGTTTATGTTGATGGAAAAGGCAAACCGCTTAGCCCGCTTTACAATTACTTAAAGCCCTATCCGGAGGATTTAAGCAATGAACTGTACGCCAAATATGGCGGGCAGGAACAATTTTGTATCGATACAGCTTCACCGGCGCTGGGAAGCCTGAATTCCGGTTTGCAATTGTACCGCGTCAAAAAAGAGCAGCCCGCCATATTCGAAAAATTAAAGTATGCGCTGCACTTGCCCCAGTATATCAGCTACCTGGTTTCAGATGAATTTGTGAATGATATTACCGGTATCGGATGCCACACGGCCATGTGGAATTTTCAAACAAAAAATTATCATAAATGGATAGGGCAGGAAAGATTGGAATCAAAATTTCCCCCGGTGGTTTCAGCCGAAAAAGTCTTTGAAAATAAAAGGTATAAAGTTGGCGCCGGTCTGCATGACAGCTCGGCCGCGCTTATACCGTATCTCATCAATATAAAAGAGCCATTTGTACTGCTTTCTACCGGCACCTGGTCCATCAGCCTTAACCCTTTTGACCATTCGGAGCTCACTGCGGACGAATTAGGGAAAGATTGCCTTTGTTACCTGCAATACACCAGTAAACCTGTAAAGGCCTCGCGCCTGTTTGCGGGGTACGAGCATGAGCAACAGGTGAAACGGATCGCCACGCATTTTAAACGGGATGTCAGTGAATTCGATCATTTACGTTTTGACGATCAATTAGCAAAGGAGCTTGAACAAAAGTTTCAGCAAGACTTAAACCCATTAGGTTTTACAAAAAGCTCCGGGTTTGAACAGCGCGATCTCCCGGGATTTGTTAATTATATTGAGGCTTATCATCAATTGGTATGCGACCTGGTGAAGCAGCAATCGCACTCTACCCGGCTGGTGTTGAAAGAGAGCGGTGTAAAAAAGCTATTTGTGGACGGTGGTTTTAGTCATAACGAAATTTATATGAACCTGCTGGCCAGGGAATTCTGTAAAATGGAAGTCTTTGCTGCCTCTGTGGCACAGGCGTCAGCCATGGGCGCTGCGCTGGTTATTCATTCTTCATGGAACCCAAAACCTGTCGCTGGTACCCTCATCGGCCTCAAAAGATATTCAAACGGCTGATCTTGAATATACTACCGGTTAAATTATTCATATATTTTCGATATGCCTTCAAAATATCAAATCGCTGACTATTAGACAATTGTATTTATTTTGGTGGTAATTTTTATTATATAATTCTCACATTGCCGCCTTCCCGCACTTTTCCATTTAATAAAGCACCTATTTTTATCACTGAAAGACTTATTGCCGTTAACCAATTATAACCCGATGCTCAAGAGAATATTCCTAACACTTTATATTGCCGTAGCGTTTGGTTGTGCATGGGCGCAAGTAAAAACCCCGCGCCAATTATTCCCCGGTTTGTTCGAGACGGTACAGATGTCGGACATCTTTCCTGACAACAAGACGTTTGTCGACGCGACAGCAAAGCGAGATCCGGCGCTTATCATGAAGGATTATGATGCGCAAAAAGATAAGGCCGGTTTCGATCTTAAAACCTTTGTAACCGCTAATTTTATTATTCCCGGCACGCATAACGACGCCTTCAAAAGCGATATCCAGGCAGGCATTCGCAAGCATATAGATACTTTATGGCAGGTGTTGTACCGTAAACACGATACTGTTTCAAAATACTCGTCGTTACTTCCGGTGCCAAATGATTTTGTGGTACCCGGCGGGCGGTTTCGCGAAACCTATTACTGGGATTCCTATTTTACCATGCTGGGCTTGCAGGAGAGCCATAAAACGAAGATCATTCACGACATGATCGGCAACTTTGCTTACCTGCTGGACAAATATGGGTTTATCCCGAATGGCATCCGTACTTATTATTTAACCCGTTCGCAGCCGCCATTTTTTTCGATGATGCTGGACATCCTGGCAAAGGATGAGGGCGCCAGGGTATATACGCAATATCAACCCGAATTATTAGAGGAATACAATTTCTGGATGAAGGGTGCGGATAAATTGCAGCCAGGGCAAGCTTTTCGCAATACCGTACGCATGCAGGGCGGCGAATTGCTGAACCGTTATTGGGACGAATCGGACCTGCCGCGTGAAGAATCATATAAAAAAGATGTGACCGCGGTAAAGGATACCAAACAAAAGCCCGGTGATTTTTACCGTAATATTCGCGCCGCTGCGGAATCGGGATGGGATTTCAGCACGCGTTGGATGGACACCACCGGTAAACTCGAAACCATACAAACTACGTCTATCATCCCGGTCGACCTGAATTGTTTGCTCTATCACCTTGAACTTGACATTGCCAAATCGTACGGTATCCAGGGAAATTTAACGATGTCCAAACTTTATCAAACAAAAGCGCTTAAGCGCCGCAACGCCATCCAGAAATACTGCTGGAGTGCAAAAGACGGCTGGTATATGGACTACAACTGGCAGTTGAAACATACCACCACCCATATTTCACTTGCAGGAGTTTTTCCGCTTGAATTCCGGATAGCTGATGCTAAACAGGCCGCCAGTGTAGCGAAGGTTCTTAAATCAAAGTTTTTCAAATCAGGGGGACTGGTTACCACCCTGGATCGTTCGGGCCAGCAATGGGATAGCCCGAATGCCTGGGCGCCATTGCAATATATGGCTATCGATGGCCTGAATAATTACCAGGAATATAAACTGGCGCGTTCTATTGCCGAAAACTGGGTGCGTATAAATATCAGTGTTTTCAATTCTACGGGTAAACTAATGGAGAAATACAACGTGATAGATACCGATGTAAAAGCCGGTGGTGGCGAATACCCGCTGCAGGATGGCTTCGGCTGGACCAACGGCGTTTTGCTCAATTTGCTCAACCATTACCATATCGACCAGCTATAATTACTTTTTTAGCTTATTAATTAGCGATTTAGAGGTTATTCCGCTTAAAATTATCCCTAAATCGCTTTTTAATATTATTTTTATCCAATAGCTTAGCAGCTACTGAATAAACCAATTTTATGAAGAGATCTTTTCTACCTGCCTTGTTATTGGTATTGCTTTTCCATTGTGCTTTTTCTTCAGTTCCTGCATCAAGGGTCGACAGCATTATGGCGGTACTAAAAAACGAGCTGGCTCACCGAAAGGATTACGATGACAAAAAAGAAACGAGGATAAAAAACTTAAAAGAAAGGCTGGCAGCCGTATCAGCAACTAACTACCAGCGTCAATACGATCTTTGCGAGCATTTGTATGAAGAATATAAAGTTTACCAATTTGATTCGGCTTACGTTTATACCCAAAGGCTGCTTAATATCGCTATTCTCACAAAGGATATAGCGAAGGTTAACAACACCAAAATAAAACTTGGGTTCATTTTACTTTCGTCCGGTATGTTCAAAGAGTCCTTTGAATGCCTTAACCAGATAAACGACCGCCTGCTCGACGATAAATCTAAATTGGAATATTATTCTACAAAGTCGCGGGCATACTCTGACTTAGCCGAATACAATAGCGACAAAAACTACGCGCTGTACGATCAGAGCCAGGCCATTAGGCTGATAGATTCGGCCATAGCGTTGGCTCCGCCCAATTCGTTCGAAAAATTGTATTACACAGGTAACAGGCAAGTGATCTCGGGCCAGTCCCAAACACCGTCGCCCACCTATATCAGGTTGTTGACCCAATATAAACTTTCTGATCACCAAAGGGCAATGGTGGCCACCGGACTTTCATTTTTTTATTCAGGTCCTTACCAGGATTCGGACCGCATTTTTCTGATGGCCGAGGGCGCTATCAACGATATACGCTCATCTACTAAAGAAACTACGGCTATTTTCAAATTAGGATGGCAATTATATCTTGATGGTAACCTCAGCGACGCTTATACATTTATTCAGCAGGCAATGGATGATGCCCAGTTTTATGGTGCAAGGCTGCGAAAAGTAAAGATAGGAGCGGTTTTGCCCGTTGTGGCCGCCCAAAAGATCATCATTACCGAAAAGGAAAAAGATAGGTTCCTGGTTTACCTGTTATCAATTGCTGTTATCGCTATTGTCATATTGTCCATTTCGTTCATCGTTTTTTATCAGTTAAAGCGCCTTAAAACAAAAGAAAAGATCATTGAAGAAAAAAACATACTGCTTGAAAAGATAAACGAGAAACTTTCTGAAGATACCCATATTAAGGAAGAGTACATCGGGTATTTTTTTAACGTGATATCCGGCTACATTTTAAAACTGGAGAAGTTGAAGCGAAGTATAGAGCGGAAGATAACAACAAAGAAATATGATGACATACTGTTATCCGTTAACGAGATCAATATAAAAAAGGAGCGGGAAACATTGTTCTACACCTTTGATCATATCTTCCTGAAGATATTCCCCAATTTTATCGATTCTTTTAACGCGATGTTTAAGGAGGATGACCAGATATGGCCCAAAGATCACGAAGTACTAAATACAGACCTGCGCATTTTTGCCCTGATGCGGTTGGGTATTAACGATAATGAGACCATAGCTAATATCCTTGAATATTCTGTTAATACCATTTATGTATATAAGATGCGTATAAAGGCAAAGGCCCTTGTGCCAAGCGATCAGTTCGATCATCGTATCATGGATATCAAAGCCGTTGACCTGCTCAACAAATCCTGAAACATGCCCGTATTTTGCGCGGGGGCTTTAATACTTATTTTACAAAACCCAATATAATATTGTCAGTCCGTTCGCTTTTTTAAAAAGTGTTTTCTGTTAATTTTTTACTTTAAAAGGTTAAATTATGGTTATATTTTTCTGACTATGATAATTTATAACTATCTCATTATTAAATAATTAATTTTTAAAAATGTAACTTTTAGTTATATTTTTAATATAGGAATAGGTAATTTTCCAATGTCTTTCTTACTTTGTAAAGTATAGGTACAATAAAAAGTTTGCTACCTGTGCCAATTGAGATAAACCAAATAATATTTTTTATTGTAATAACCGGGCAGAATTTTAATGCCTGATCACAGTGTTTGATCGCGGAAGCGATTTTGAAATGTTGTAAATATCCGCGACCGAAAACGTTCCCGGTAACTGTTTGAAAGCGCAGGCGAAACGCTTTTAATGAATAAGTTAGTGAATACTAATTTTTAGGATAAAGTGCAGGGTGGTATTCATTTAACGAAATTTTAGAAAAATTCATTGCATTTTTTTAATTAATAGTTATATTTAATCAGCCAATTAAAACTCAACCCAAATTCTATGCACTTTAAAAATTTACTCAAAGTAAGTTGTTTTATCCTGCTAAGCTTGTTTTCGCTGCAATCCATAGCGCAAACTGTAGTTACAGGTAAAGTAACCGACTCCAAAGACGGTTCGGGGATCCCCGGAGCCTCGGTAGTCGCAAAGGGTACCACAGTTGGTACAGTTACCGATGTTAATGGTAGCTTCAGATTATCAGTAGCTTCATCAGTTACTACATTAACCGTTTCTTATGTTGGTTATACAACAAAAGACGTAACCTTAACAGGGGCCCCTTTAAACGTTGCACTTGAACCTACAAGCACATCACTGAATGAAGTGTTGGTGATTGGTTACGGTACCGTACGTAAAAAGGACGCTACCGGTGCGGTTGTTAAAGTTAACGCAGGCGATTTTGTGCAGGGTGTTACTACTAACCCGTTGCAGCAATTGCAGGGCCAGGCCCCCGGTGTTGTAATTACAACAAGCAGTGGCGACCCTAACGATGCACCTACGGTGCGTATCCGCGGTACCACGTCATTGTCAGGTGGTAACGATCCATTGTACGTTATCGACGGGGTGGCCGGTGCGGATATCCGCTCGGTATCGCCAAACGATATAGAGTCGTTCACCATTGAAAAAGACGCTTCGGCTGCTGCCATCTACGGTTCACGCGCCGCGGGCGGTGTAATTTTGGTAACCACAAAAACCGGTAAGGCCGGCAAATCGCAGGTTACTTTTAATAGCTATGTTGCTTCTGAATCACCAGAGCACCTGATCAAATTTATGGATCGTAACCAATACCTGAGTGCATACCAGGATTTTTACGGACATGCTATGCCTACAGGTACTTCGACTACGAGTGACCAGGGCGCCAATACCGATTGGTTTAGGGAAATTACCCGCACAGGTTTTACACACAATGAAAACCTTGCGCTGAGTGGAGGTACTGAACAAGGCCACTACAGGGCTTCAGTTGCCTATACCGACCAGGATGGTATCGCAATTAATTCAGGTAGAAAAGACCTTTACGGCCGTTTCAACTTCGACCAGAAAACGCTGGATAACAAATTGCTGATCACGATGAATGTATCTGGTTCGCAAACCAATTCGCTGTTTACCGATAAAAATGCATTCCTGAATGCTGCTGCTGTTCCTTCAGTTATCGGCACTATGGACCCGGTTAACGCTGGCTACTACCAGTATATAAACAATACACAGGAAAATAACCCGATCCCTCAGCTAATTTACCTGACAAACATTGGCAGGCAAGACAGGCTAACCGGTAACTTAAGGATGGATTTTAACCCTATCAAACAAATTACCATCAGCCCTTATGTGAATGCCGCACACGGTGTAAATGTTACGAACATTTACTATCCTCCTGCAATAGCATTGAGCCCTGTAGGCGGTTTACTTAATGCTGTAGGCGATCAGTTTGGCTATACTCCCCAGCTCTCAAACCACGGCGATGTGGATAAAGGCTCATCGGATTATACCAACAAAACCTATGGTGCTACTATAGCTTATAAGGACGAATTTGGTAAATTACGTGTTAGCGCCTTGGGTGGTTATGAGTTCAACTCATTCGACTATAGCGGTTTCCGTGTAGGCGCACATGATTTCAACGACATCTATCTGCCGGATGAAAACCTTGGGTCTGCCAATTCGATTTCAACAGCAGATATCGGTTCTGACAGAGGGGGTTATCAATTAAAGTCATGGTTCGGCAGGGCAGAATTAAACTGGAGCGATAAGTACTACTTAACCGGCAACGTACGTTATGACTGGTCAAACAAATTAGGTTTGAATAACCAATCAGGGGTGTTCCCGTCAGTAGATGCGGCATGGGTTATCAGCAACGAAGATTTCATGAAAGGCGTATCGTGGATCAGTTCGTTAAAACTGCGCGGCGGTTACGGACAGATCGGTAACCAGGACGCTATCGGTCCATACCTTTCCCAATTCCTGTTCTCTTCGGGTAACCTATATTATAATGGTGCTTTGGGGCAGTTCGTATCGAGCAGTAGCCCGGTTCAAAATCAGAATGCCGACTTAAGGTGGCAGGTAAATACCACTACCAACGTTGCAGTTGATTTCAGTTTGTTCAACAGCCGCTTAACAGGTAGCCTGGATATTTACAGCGAAAAAACCAAGCACTTGTTGTTTACGTACACTGTACCAACAGGTAGTACATTCTTTGTAAATACTATCGTTGCTAACATTGGTAGTATGAGCAATAAAGGGTTTGAATTAAGCCTGAATTATAAGATAATAAGCAAATCAGACTTCACCTGGACAGCGGGTGGTAACTTTAACGTTAACCGCAATAAGATTGTATCACTTTCCGGCCAGTTCGCAGGTCTCGACTTTAACGTAACCCAGGCAAACGTGGGTAGTACCGGAGGTTTAGGTATCAGCGGTCAGATATCGCAGATCGGTTACCTGAAAGTTGGTTACCCGATTGGTACACTTTTATTGCCTGAGTATGCCGGCAAAGATGCCAGTGGCAACCAGCAATTCTGGAAGTACAATGCAGATGGCAGCCGCACAGCAGTTACTGATGTGAGTTTATTGAACTATGCGGACGACGGCAGCACCCAGGACAGGAAGTTTTATACTACCGATCCTAAATTCACTTACGGCTTGTCAAGCAACCTGACATACAAACAATTTGATCTTAGCATTTTTGCTCGTGGTCAGTATGGCAGCAAGGGCTTTAACGAAACCTATATGGACTACACCAGTTTAGCTAAATTGGGTACCTATAGCGTGTTAGCTGATGCGTCTAAATTGGGTATCAAGAGTTCGTCTGAACCGTCAAATTATTGGTTGCAGGGAACATCTTTCCTGAAAATTCAAAGTGTTAATGTAGGGTATAGCTTAAAGATAAACCAAAACAGGTATATTGATAAATTACACTTCTATGTAGGCGGAAATAACCTTTACACCTTTACATCATACAAGGGTGTTGACCCCGAGTTGACTACAGCAGGCGGCCAGACAGGTATTGACAGCAGGCAGCTATATCCACGTTCGCGCCAGTTATCATTCGGCGTAAACTTAACATTGAAATAATTAAAAAATTCATTATAAATGAAAAAGAGACACTTATTAATCGCAGCAGCACTTTTGGTTGTCGTAGGTACGTTTTCCTGCAAAAAGCAACTAAATTCGCCAAAGGATGCTGTTACAAAGGCAGCGGCATCAAATAGTGCGCGCTACCTCCAGTCAATCGTATTAGGGACCTACACCCAGTTGCAGGGGTTGACCGCCAACAATGCTATGTTACTTACGGCTGAAGAAACTACCGATGCCCTGATAGTACCTGGCCGCATTGGTGGTGACTGGGCCGACGGTGGCGTATGGCAGCAGTTGTGGCTGCACACCTACACCGCTTCGCACGGTAATATTTCAGGTGCTTGGGACAATGCCTATAACACCATTGGTTCTATCAACATCACTATCTCGCTGTTGCAGGGCCTGCCGCAAACGGATGGCACAGCATATTCTATTGCTGAGCTTAAAGTTTTACGGGCCTATTTCTATTACCTGTTGGTGACTAACTTCGGCAATGTTCCACTGTTGACATCCACCGATCAGGATGCCAGTAAGGTTGCAACAAGTTCAGCAGCGGATGTGTTTAACTTCCTGGTAACAGAGTTAAAAACTAATGGACCGGTATTAAGCACAAAAACCCCTACACAGGATGGTGCACAGTATGGTCGCCTTAACCGATGGGGAGCTTACTTCCTGCTGGCTAAACTTTACCTGAATCAGAACGTTATTACAGGTTCATCTGATAATAGCGGCTACCAGGCATGTTCATCTTATTGCGACTCAATAATGACTGCTGGTTATACCCTACAAGCAAACTTCCTTGATAACTTTTCAAGTTCAAACAATTCGGGTAATAACGAGAATATATTTGTGATCCCCTATGACCACATTTATGCCCAGGGCTTGCAGATACAGATGATGAGCTTCCACTACAACCAGGCTGCTAAATACAACTGGGGTAGCACAGGCGGCCCATGGAATGGTTTCTGTGCCAATGCCGACTTCTACGGTAAATTCAGCAATGCTGATGCCCGTAAAGCAGGCTGGCAGGAAGGTATCCAGTATGCTTCAGACGGTGTTACACCTTTAACAACCCGTGGCAGCGATAGCTCGCTGGTGCTGAACTTCAGGCCGCAGGTATCAAACTTATATACCGCTACCGAATATGATGGCGTTCGTCAACAAAAATGGCAGCTTACCCCGGGCTACCAGAGCCAGGATGCTGACTTTGCATTGTTCCGCTACTCAGACGTGCTATTAATGAAAGCTGAATGTCTGTTGCGCCAGGGCGATGCTGCGGGTGCATTAGATTATACCGCTCCTGTAAGGCAGAGAGCCGGTGTAGCTAACTTTACTATCGCCGCGTTCAACGCTGATAGTCTTTTGTCCGAAAGGGGCCGCGAGTTTGCATGGGAGGGTTGGAGAAGAGAGGATCTGATCCGTTATGGCCACTTCGGCGATAAGAAACAGTTTAAAGCAGCTGACGGCGACAATCATACCAAACTGTTCCCGATCCCGACTGAAGCGAGACAGAAGAATCCAAACCTGACCCAAAACCCAGGATACAATTGATTAATATAGAACACTGATTTGAGATTGATGGAGTAGTATTAAATTACTACTCCATTTTTAATTTTATATATTAGCCTTTCCAATGAAACCTGCTTTTTTTTTCTTCCTGGCTGTTGTACTATCCTTTGTTTGCTTTTCGTGCCGAAATAAAAGTGAGGCGCCACCTACCGATCCGCTTTTTCAATTACAACCATCATCATCTACGGGTATTACCTTCGACAATAAGGTTATAGATGATGGTGAATACAACGTATTTAACTACCGCAATTTTTACAATGGTGGTGGTGTTGCTATCGGCGATGTAAATAACGATGGCAAACCGGACATTTTCTTTACCGCTAATCAGGGCGAGAATAAATTATACATCAACAAAGGTGATTGGAAATTTGAAGACGTTACTGCTAAAGCCGGCCTTAAGGGCTATCGCCGGTGGCATACCGGTGTTACGATGGTGGATATAAACGGCGACGGATGGCTGGATATTTATGTATCAAACAGCGGCGGATTGGGAGGCGCCGACCGGGCGAACGAACTTTACATTAATCAGAAAGACGGCACATTTAAGGAAGAAGCCGAGAAATATGGTTTGGCCGACAAGGGATTATCAACCCAGGCCATATTTTTTGATTTCGACCATGATGGTGACCTGGACTGCTTTGTACTGAACAACAGTTATCGTTCAATCGAAAGCTTCGGCTACAGTCCTGACCTGCGGAATGTTCGCGATACGAAGAACGGCGACCGGTTGTACCGGAACGACAATGGGAAGTTTGTTGATATAAGCGCGCAGGCCGGGATTTACGGTAGCGAGATAGGCTTTGGATTGGGGGTAACTATAGGCGACATGTTCAATACCGGCTGGGATGATATGTATGTTTCGAACGATTTTTTCGAACACGACTACCTTTACCGCAATCAACACGATGGCAAATATAAAGAGATAAGCGGCAGCGCTATAGGGCACATGAGCCTGGCGTCGATGGGGTCGGATATGGCGGATATAAATAATGACGGCAAACTGGATGTATTTACCACCGACATGCTGCCCGAAGGGGATTACCGCCTGAAAACTACGACGAAATTTGATGAATACGATATTTATAATGCCAAGCTGAAGAACAGTTATCATCACCAGTTTACATCTAATTGTTTGCAGCTGAACAATGGCGACGGCACTTTTAGCGAGATAGCCTGCTTTGCCGGGGTAAATGCCACCGACTGGAGTTGGGGCGCTCTTTCTTTCGACTTTAATAACGATGGCTGGAAGGATATTTTTGTGAGCAATGGCATTAGCCGCGACCTGACCAACCAGGATTTCCTTTCCTATTTCAGCAGCGACCAGGTAAGGAATCAGATCATTCATGGTGGTTTTAAGGCAAAGGAACTGCTTGACAAAATGCCCAAAACCCCGGTAACCAGTTATGGCTTTGTTAATCAGAAGGATCTGAAGTTCAAAAATGAATCAGCTTCGCTTGGATTTACCACACCGAGCTTTAGTAATGGTTCGGCTTATGGTGATTTGGATGGCGACGGCGACCTTGACCTGGTGGTCAATAATGAAAATGGCGAAGCTTTTATATACCGAAATATGACCTCGGAACGTACCCATGCCCATTACCTTAAAGTGGCGCTGAAAGGCAACGGCATGAATACACTTGGAGTTGGGGCGAAGGTAACGATATACGCAGGCGGCATTCAGCAATTATTGGAGCAAACGCCGACACGCGGTTTTGAAAGCAGCGTAGACCCGGTGCTGAATTTTGGTTTGGGGACTGTAAAAAAAGTTGATAGTGTCCGGGTAGTCTGGTCTGATATGAAAATGCAGGTATTGAAAAATATTGATGTCAACACCAATCTTAACTTAAAAGAATCGGATGCTAAATTGACCTATGTGCCGGTGGGTATAGGCACAAATAGCTATTATAAAAATATAACCGAAGGAAACATTAAAGGCGATATCAGGCACAAAGAAAACGATTATAAAGACTTCGACGATCAACGGCTTATACCCAAAATGTTATCTACTGAAGGGCCAAAACTTGCAGTTGCCGATGTGAATGGAGATGGCTTGCAGGATTTTTTTATGGGCGGAGCCACCGGCGATACCGCTAAATTATTTATCCAGCAGGCCAACGGTACTTTCATCCAATCACGCCAGCCGGCTTTTGAGCAGGATAAGTTCAGCGAAGATATCGGGGCTTTGTTTTTTGATGCCGATCACGACGGCGATATGGATCTTGTAGTGGTTTCGGGCGGCAACCTGGAAAAGGAAGGCTCGCTCAATCTGTTGACCCGCATGTATATCAATGATGGCAAAGGAAGCTTCAAGCGCAAATTTAATGGCTGGCCGCTGGTATCAATTAATGCATCGTGTGTAAGGCTGAATGGCAATAATGGCGACTTGTTTATCGGTGGGCGAAGTGTACCTGGCTCATATGGCGTTGCACCGACAAGTAAATTATTGAGGAATGACGGGCACGGTAATTTCACGGATATAACAGCGTTGTCGCCCGACTTGCTGAAACTGGGCATGGTAACCGATGCGCAATGGGTGGATATTGATGGCTCGGGCAAAAATTCATTGGTGGTTGTTGGTGATTGGATGCCGGTAACTATCCTGAAATATGTTGATGGTAAATTGAAGAAGACTGGTGAAATAGCCAACTCGTCGGGTTGGTGGAACTGCCTGAATGTTGCCGACCTTGATGGCGACGGAAAGCCCGACCTGGTGGCGGGTAATGACGGCCTTAATTCAAAAATAGAGGCAGATCCCGAACATCCGGCAAAAATTTATATCTCTGATTTTGATAACAACGGCCAGGTGGAGTGCGTCCCCGTTTATTATAAGAGTGACGGCAAAGCTTATCCATTTAACCTCCACGACGATATTATAAGGCAATTACCCGCGATGAAAAAGAAGTTTTTGCGGTATGATACTTATGCGGGCAAATCTATCGATGAGATATTTACGCCCGAGCAATTAGAGAAAGCCCTGGTTTTAACCGTAAACCAGACGCAAACCTGCGCATTTTATAACAAAGGTAAGGGAGAATTTACCATGACTCCCCTTCCGGCAAGGGCACAGTTCTCGCCTGTTTACAGCATACTGGTTATGGATATCAACAATGATGGTAAAAAGGATTTATTTTTGGGTGGCAACTTTTATGGGGTAAAACCCGAAGTGGGCAGATATGATGCCAGTTACGGCGTTACTTTATTGGGTGCGGGAAATCGCCGATTCAATTATATTCCGCCATATCAAAGCGGCCTGTTCGTAACCGGCGAAGTGAGGGACGCGGCCGACATTGATACTAAAACAGGTAAATACGTCATCGTCGCCCGCAACAATGATGCGCTGGAAATATTCAGAAAGCAGAAATAGTCATTAAAAGAAAGCCGAGAAATTTACCTGGATATTCACCTTGCTGGTTTCCGAAACGGGGAGTTTGTTATCCCTGTAAAATTCAAACGGCAAAATAGCTTGCTGATAAAGGTGATCGGTAAAATATTGCTGCAGGCCTGTATATACTTTCATGCGATCCTTAAACCGCCCGCTGAATTTTGCAACGTAAAGTGGCCCGCCCTTAGGCATTCGTGTAAAAACAATATTCTTTTCGGAAACCGTCTCTTTGTCGATAAATAACCCAACTTTCAACTGGGTTGAGTCGGTTTTCGGTTTGTCGAAATATTGAGCGATAACCGGTTGAGTTTGCTTAAGGCCATGCTTTTTTACAAATGTCTGTAGTTCGGAGAACATATTTTCTGCTTCTGCAAACTTGTCTTTTTTCCGCACGGTCTGGTTGATAACAACAAGGTTTGCCTCGGGTACCCGGGTTTTGGTAATGGTACAGCCATATTTCAGGCTGTCGGTTTCCATAAAGGTTTTCAGGTCGTTAACATGTGTATCGGTAAAGCTCGATTCATCAAAATGCTGAAATAGGTAACTCACCGCGGGTATCTTTTTATCAACCGTTACAATAGTTGTCTTAGGGTCTTTCGCGGGTACGGCGTAGTAACTGTATGTTACATTTTTATTATTTGAATAGTCATCAACACTGAATAAACCGTCCGACGATTTTACTTTCAACAATAGGTTTGTGAACTTTATTTCGAATGAGCCGGTGTCTTTAAAAATGGAGATCTTCGCAGTATCGGCATTTGGTATTTTTCTGAGGTCGGAACGCCATTCTTTCCACCTTGCGGGAGTGGCCAGCACATGATAAACATTGAAAAATGAAGCGTTGACCGCAATGGTCTTTTCTTCGGTGATAGGGATAAAGCAGGCAATTAAAACAATAGCAAGTAATACCAGTAAAACAACTTTTTTCTTCATCAGGGTTTATTAATGATAGCAGGCATCGAAAATAAACAAAAAAGTCCGGTCGGAGTTATAAAATCGCTGTTTTTAAGTTCAGAAAATTGGTTTCCTCGGCATTAATCAATATTTTTAGGCACCAAATAAGTCCTAAAATTTTACCCTGATGATACCTGTTGCCACATATAAAAATAATCTTTTACGCTCACCGCGTTTCCTTGATTTTATTCTGGTGATCGCGCCTTGAAAAGGATATTAATGATAACTGGGTTTAATAACATCCGGAGGGGAAAGCACGATTTCCTGATTTGCCTGTTGCTATCTGTAATGTCCGCCGGCCTGTTTTCATGCGGCCAAAAAAAAGATAGCATCCCGGCATTATTCGAGCTGCTCGATTCTACAAAAACAGGTGTCACCTTTAATAATAAACTGACCGACGAGGACTATCCCGGTATACTCAACTACCTTTACTTTTATAATGGCGGCGGTGTCGCCGTGGGCGATGTTAACAACGACGGCTTGCCCGACCTGTTTTTTACATCGAACAAAAAAGGCGGCAACAAATTATACCTTAACAAAGGGAATTACCAATTTGAGGATGCCACCGCTAAAGCGGGTGTTGCAGGAGATGCCGATTGGTGCACCGGCGTTACGATGGCCGACGTGAATAACGATGGTTACCTTGATATTTATGTTTGTGCTGTAGCCGGTAAATTGCAATTTAAAGGGCATAACATGCTCTATATCAACAATCATGATGGCACCTTTACCGAGCGGTCTGCGGAGTATGGGCTCGACTTTTCGGGCTACTCGACACAGGCTGTTTTTTTTGATTATAACCACGACGGAAAGCTGGACTGTTACCTGCTGAACCAATCGAACCACTCGGTAGATACCTACGGGGACACCTCACTGCGCCGTAAGGTAAACAACCTGGCGGGCAGTAAATTGTACCTGAACGATAAGGGGCATTTTAAAGATGTAACGGAAAGATCGGGTATTTACAGCAGCGCGCTGGGTTATGGGCTTGGCGTAGCAGTAGGAGATGTGAATAATGATGGGTGGGAAGATATTTATGTAGGCAACGATTTTCACGAAAACGATTATTACTACATCAATAATCATGACGGTACCTTCACCGAATCAGGAGCTAAACATTTTAATCATTACAGCCGCTTTAGCATGGGGGATGATATGGCCGACTTTAACAACGATGGCCAGTTGGACATTGTAACGGCCGACATGCTGCCCGGTGATGAGAAAGTGCTGAAAAGCTATATGGGCGATGAGTCGTACGATCAATATAAATACAAGATCACCAGCGGCGGCTTCCAGTACCAGTACTCGCGCAATTGCCTGCAGAAAAACCTGGGTAACGGCGAGGCCTTTTGTGAGGTTGGGTTGGTGGACGGCGTGTACGCTACCGATTGGAGTTGGAGCCCTTTATTGGCCGATTTTGATAACGACGGTATCAAGGATCTTTTTGTGGCGAACGGTATAAAACGCCGCCCCACAGATATGGACTATATTAGTTTCATATCCAGCGTATCGGTACAGGGTATGCTGATGAGCGGGCATGGATTAGATAACACAGCAGTATCAAAAATGCCTGAGGGCGAATCACATAGTTATATTTTTAGGGGGACAAAAAGCGAAAAGTTCATTGATGAAAGTGCAGCTTGGGGCATTAAGGATGCGATGCTTTCCAACGGGGCAGTTTACGCCGATCTGAACAACGACGGTCATCAGGACCTGGTAACCAATAACCTGAACCATGCAGCCTGTATCTATAAAAATGTCGCGACAAATAGTCGCTACCTCGAGTTAAAATTCGCCGGTAACCCGGATAACGTTTTCGGCATTGGAGTAAAGGCCTACGTTTTTTGTGGAAAGCAGATGCAATATGAGCAGTTGATGCTGACCCGTGGTTTCCAGTCGTCGGTTGAACCAAAACTGCACTTCGGGCTGGGCAGTAATAAAAATATCGACAGCCTGCTCATCGTCTGGCCAAACCAGTCGTACCAGGTTGTCAAAAATGTAAAGGCCGGCCAGTTGCTTAAGATCGAAGAAAAAAATGCCGGTGGGCAATTCAACTATAGTAAGTTTTTCCCGCCGCCCGCCCCGGCATTTAAAGATGTCACTACCGAGATGCATGTCAATTGGTCGCACCGCGAGGATGATTTTGTCGATTTCAACCAGCAGCCGCTAATACCTCACATGCTATCGAGAGAGGGACCGCGCGTTGCCGTTACTGACGTTAACCATGATGGCCTTGATGATTTTTATGTTTGCGGCGGGAAGGATCAGCCGGGGGTATTATTAATTCAAAAACCGGGCGGCGGCTTTGCCCAATCAGCGCAGCCCGACCTTGTAAAGGATGCAGCCAGTGAAGATGTTGACGCTGTTTTTGTTGATGTAAATAAAGATGGCAGCCCCGACCTGTATGTGGCAAGCGGTGGTAGTGAACTGCGCGATGGCGCACCTGTGCTTGCCGACCGCCTGTACCTGAACGACGGTAAGGGCCATTTCAAACGATCGGATAATATCCCGATTATGCCTTTTAACAAGGCTGCGGTTGCTGTTGCCGATGTCGATCACGACGGGTACCCTGATATATTTGTGGCAGGTGCCACCGCCGGTTTCGGTTTCGGAAAGATGCCTGGCTCGTACCTGTTGATGAACGATAAAACTGGCCATTTCAAGGCAGTCAAAATACCGGATGAATTGCAGCAGGCGGGTATGATACGTTCGGCGGCTTTTGCCGACCTGGACAACGACGGCTGGCCCGACCTGGTGGTAGCGGGTGAATGGATGCCGGTAAAGGTTTTTATGAATAAAAACGGGCATTTTGTTCTGCAACATAATTCAGGAATGGATAATTTATCAGGCTGGTGGCAACGTGTTCAGCTTGCAGATGTGGACGGCGACGGTAAGATTGACATTATTGCAGGTAATTATGGGCTGAACTCTAAACTGAAACCGACTAGCGCCGACCCGGTTAAACTGTACCTGGCGGATATTGATAAGAACGGTACTATCGACCCCTTGATGACTTACAGTATCGGGCAACAGGATTATACTTTCCTGGGCAAGGGAGATATTGAAAAACAGGTGCCAATGATCAAGAAGAAATTCCTGTACTATCATGACTTTGCCGGAAAAACTGTCGGGCAGGTCTTTGGCGACTCGCTGAAAGAGGTCAAACCGTTGATAGTCAATTCATTTGAGTCAGGAGTGTTTTACAACAAAGGGAATGGTAATTTTGCATTCAAAGCATTCCCTGCTTCGGCGCAGTGTTCGCCGCTTTTCGGCTTCGCAACGTTAACCGGCAATAAAAAAGGGCTGCTTGCCGGCGGTAACTTTAGTGGCGTAGTGCCTTACGAAGGCAGGTATGATGCCGACTATGGCGATGCGATGCTTTTGGATAATAATAAAAATTTGACGGCGTTGTCGCCTGTTTCGTCCGGCTTTCTGCTGCGCGGCGAGGTGCGCGATATTAAACCTTTAAAAACGGCAAACGGAATGGTGTATGTCGTCGCATTTAATAATAAACCGCTTAAATTTTTCCGACAGATAAATAATTAAAGATGAATAAATTGTATTTAGGGTTATGTGGCGTCTGCCTTTTCTTCAGCACAATGGCAAATGCCCAGGATGAATGGATAATAAAAGCAGATAAAATTGACCCGGCAAATTATTATGGTATCACCGTGGCTAATGGCATGATAGGTATTGTATCGTCACCAGAGCCGTTTAAGGTAAAAAACGTGGTATTGGCCGGCGCTTATGATCTGTACGGGCGCGGGCGGGTAAGCAATTTCCTGAATAGTTTTAACCTGCTCAACAGCTATCTCGAGATCGATGGCAAGCGCATCGACGCAAAAAACATCAGCAATTTCAGGCAGGAACTGGACATGCAGCACGCTGCATTTACAACCAGTTTTGATTTTGGCGATGAGGCCACCGTTAAATACACTTACTATTCGCTGCGCAATTTGCCGTTCACGGTTTTGATGGATATCTCGGTGATCGCCAAAAAACCTATAAAAATAACAGCGGCCAGCGTGATGGAGGCACCAGATGCTCTAAAGGACGTTCAGAATTATTATAACGAGATAGACCGGCCGCATGTGACCATAAGTTTGCTTACCTCGACGGCGAAAAGCCCGACAGGCAAATTCCAATACTTTTTTGTTTAACGAGCAGCATGGACAGGAACCAAGGGTGATCCACGAAATGTGGGATAACAACATGCACCTGATGAAATTCAGCAAGGCGATTGCTGCCGGGCAAACTTACCAGTATGCGGTTGCGGGCTCGTCTATTACTTCGGCGCACGATGCAGACCCGCTGAACCAGGCAGAGCGACTGACCATGTTTGCCAAGCTGGAGGGCCGCGACAGGTTGATACAATACCATAAACAGGCCTGGGACGAGCTTTGGAAAAGCGACATCAAAATTGACGGCGACCGGCAGGCGCAGCAGGATGTGCATAGCATGCTGTATCATTTGTATTCATTCTCGCGCGCAGGGACTGCTTATTCGCCTTCGCCGATGGGATTATCGGGATTGGGTTACAATGGCCATGTTTTTTGGGACGCCGACCTTTGGATGTTCCCGGCCGTATTGGTATTACATCCTGATATTGCTAAGTCGATGGTGGAATACCGTTTTCAGCGGCTGGCGATGGCAAAGCAAAACGCCTTTGCACATGGCTACAAGGGCGCCATGTTCCCTTGGGAAAGCGCTGACAGCGGGGTAGAGGAAACCCCGGTTTGGGCGTTGAGCGGGCCTTTCGAACATCATATTACTGCCGATGTAGCTTTAGCGGCGTGGAAATATTATTGTGTAACCCAGGATAAGCAATGGCTGCAGGAAAAAGGCTGGCCGATACTATCTGCCACAGCCGACTTTTGGGCGAGCCGCGTTGAACGCAACGGACCGGGCCATTATGATATTAAAGACGTAGTAGCCGCTGACGAATGGGCCGAAAATGTTGACAACAATGCCTTCACCAACGCTGCCGCTAAAGCGAATCTGCAATTTGCCACCGAAGCTGCCAAAGTACTTGGCCTGAAAGCCGATCCTGGTTGGCAGGTGGTTGCGGATAATATCCCCATACTTAAATTTCCTGATGGGGTAACTAAAGAATTTGCCGCCTACAATGGCGAGGGTATCAAACAGGCCGATGTAAACCTGCTGGCTTATCCTTTAAAAACCATAACCGAACCTGCACAAATAAAGAAGGACCTTGAATATTATGAAACCCGCGTACCTAACGAAGGTACGCCGGCAATGACCCAGGCAGTTTTTGCCCTGCTTTATGCGCGGCTGGGTGATGGCGACAAAGCCTACCACTTTTTCAAAGACGCTTATGAACCCAACCTGAACCCACCCTTTAGGGTGATAGCCGAAACCAAGGGCGGAACAAACCCATACTTCGCAACAGGCGCTGGCGGTATTATCCAAAGCATGCTGATGGGATTCGGCGGGCTGGATATAACGGACAAGGGTATTGTCCAAATCAAAAGCAAGCTCCCGGCTAAATGGAAATCGCTTACCATAACCGGGGTTGGCCCTGATAAAAAGACCTATATTGTTAAATGATCCAAAGAATAAATAAAATGAAACGCTATTTGTTAATTTTTGCCGCAGCCGGTTTGCTTTTTACATCGTGTAAGAAAGCTGATTATCAAAAAATACTGCACGACCCAACGCTATACAGCCGCACTGTTTTTGCATTGAACGATGTAGTTATGGGTAACAATTTTTCACCACCCGTTGCTTCGCGCAACTATGCCTATGCCTGCGTAGCGGGTTATGAGGTTATTGCAGCAGGAGATCCCGAACACTACAAATCACTGGTAGGGCAGTTGAATGGTTTTAAAGAAGTGGCAAAACCTGGTAAAGATGAGGCAATAGATTATGAATACGCATCACTGCTGGCATTTTGCAGGGTGGGCGAGGCCGTAACTTTCCCTGAAGGGAGCCTGAAGTTTTATACCGACAGCCTGCATAAGATCGCGGTCGACCATGGAATGCCTTCGGATATGATGACCAACTCCGAGAATTTTGCCAAAGATGTTGCCACATCAATTTTGACCTGGAGCAAAGGCGATAATTATTCACAAACCCGGACGATGTCCAAATTCGCTATTAACGACTCGGCCTGGCGCTGGGTACCTACCCCGCCGGGATATTTTGAAGCAGTTGAGCCGCACTGGGGCGAAATAAGAACAATGGTAATGAGCAACGCCAAACAATATAAAGTGCCACCGCCCCCAGTATTCAACATCACCGATAAAAACAGTTTTTATTATAAAGAGGTAATGTATATCAAAAATACCGGCGACAGCCTGACCAAAGACCAGATACATAACGCTGATTTTTGGGATGATAATCCTCAAAAGATGAACGTATCTGGCCATGTGATGTTTATTACCAAAAAGTTTTCGCCTCCGGGGCATTGGCTAAGCATCGTGGGAATTGGCGCGCAAAAGGTACATGCCGATTTCAACACAACTGTATGTGCCTATGCAAAAACTTCCATTGCTTTGTTTGATGGGTTTATCGAATCGTGGGCAGCGAAATATGTGTATAAGACCGTTAGACCCGAAACTATCATCGATAAATATTTTGATGCAAACTGGCGCCCTCACCTGCAAACGCCGCCGTTCCCGGAATATACCTGCGGCCATTGCACCATATCTGCCTCGGCAGCCGAGGCGCTGACCAGCGTTTTAGGAGATAATGTGGCTTACACCGATACTTCGGAGCTCCAATTCGGTATCAAGAACCGCTCGTTTAAGTCGTTCAGGGACGCTGCAAACGAAACAGCATGGTCAAGATTTTACGGCGGAATACACTTTCATAACTCCTGTGTTATATCAAATAAGTTTGGAAGAATAGTGGGTGATTCGGTAGCAACCAAACTGGTGATGAAGAAATAGGCCGAAATTTGACCAATAATTAAAATGTCTCTATATTTTTAGATTTTTAAGTATTTATAATCATTTAATTTACAGATAGTTAACTTGTATTTTTGTTAATTTTATTTATATTTTTATTATAAAAATTTTGTACCGGTCACTAATGGCGTACACCGAATAATATTAGTCGTAATTTTATATTACACTCAGTTACTCAACAGATTGTGTGTATGTAAAATTGGTTTAGTTATAAGGTAGCCAGCGATTGGCTACCTTTGCTTTTTAAGGATCACCCAATGCTCAAACCGTTATTATTCCTTTGCCTGGTTGTATTGTCGATCAATACCTATACAGCAAAACCATCACATCGCAGGGCTGTTGCTAACCCTGTTACCCAAAAAGATACCGCCGGTTCGTGGGCGTTGATTCCTTTTGTAAAACTGGATAAAGCAAATCCTATTCTCGGTCCTGGTACAGGTACTTTTATCGACCCGATACGGAAAGCCAAAGTAGCGTGGGAAGAAAAGGATGTTTTTAACCCCGCGATTGTTACCCGCAACGGGAAAGTTTATATGCTTTACCGCGCACAGGATAAAGCCGGTACATCGCGTATCGGTTTGGCTGTTAGCACGGATGCGGTTCATTTTAAGCGGTCGCCTGAACCTGTTTTTTACCCGGATAACGATGCCCAAAAGCCACAGGAGTGGGAAGGCGGCTGCGAAGACCCCAGGATAGTAAGGGACGATAAGGGTGTTTATTATATGACCTATACTGCGTACGATGGAAAGCTGGCCCGGCTTTTTATAGCCACATCGAAAGATCTTTTGCATTGGAAAAAATATGGGAACGTATTTAGCAAAGCATATCATGGTAAATACCTTAACAAGTGGGCCAAATCGGGTTCGATTGTTTCAAAATATGTTAATGGACAGGCCATAGCCACCAGGATAAACGGGAAATACTGGATGTATTGGGGCGATACGCAAATATTCGGCGCAACTTCAACCGACCTTATCAATTGGACGCCCATTGAAATGAAAAAGGGCGAACACCCGCTGGTGCCTTTACGCGATGCTGCGCTTACGGTACCCGATCTGAAAGTTATATTGCCAACCCGCAGCGGAAAATTTGACAGCGACCTGGTTGAGTCGGGGCCGCCCGCCATGATAACTGAAAAAGGTATTTTACTGATCTATAACAGCAAGAACTTAACCACGGGTGGCGACAGATCATTGCCTGCCGGAACGTATTCAGCGGGCCAGGTTTTGTTCGACAAAAATGACCCTTCCAAAATACTGCACCGCATGAGCCATTATTTTATAAAGCCGGAGAAACCTTATGAGATAACCGGCCAGGTTGGGCAGGTTTGTTTTTTAGAGGGGCTGACTCAATTTAACGGTGCCTGGTATATCTATTATGGCACAGCTGACTCCAAGATCGCGGTAGCGAAAGCAACAAATGCGGTACATTAATTGGTTCCTTTGAATTAACGGGCCGATTATTATACCTTAGCCGGGTAAACCCGCTATACTATGTTTCGCTTTTTGTCCCTTCTGCTGCTCGGCGTTTTATCCGGCTTGCCGTCTTTCGCACAACATCCTGTTAAGGAAAAACTGCAACCTTCCAAGGCGACCATTGCGCCTGTGGGAATTGTCAAAAATATTCCCGATTCTGTTTTACTGGATATCGTTCAGCGGCAAACATTCCGGTATTTCTGGGATTTCGGTCACCCGGTCAGCGGCCTGGCACGGGAGCGCGACAATACTGTGCGCGCGCAATATTACTGGGACTATATCAATGAGGCTGACGATGTGCCAAATTTCAGTAAGGGAACATTCGGCCCCGAAGCCTGCGCCATAGGCGGCAGCGGTTTTGGCATAATGGCCACCGTAGTTGCAGTGAACCGTGGCTGGATAGGCCGCGATACCGCTTTGAAACGTTTGGTGAAGATCGTCGATTTTTTAGCGAAGGCAGATTGCTATCACGGTATTTATCCGCACTTTATGAACGGGGTAACAGGCAAGACCATACCTTTCGGTCGGTTGGACGACGGCGCCGATATTGTGGAAACATCCTACCTGTTTATGGGGCTGCTTACTGCAAGGGAATATTTCAATAAAGATGTTCCGCTTGAAAAATACTTTCGCAACCGCGTAGCAGAAATGTGGCGCGATGCCGACTGGAACTGGCACAGCAAAGGCGACAACAAGGCACTTTACTGGCATTGGAGCCCACGGAACGATTTTGATATGAACTTCCCGGTATTTGGGTACGACGAGGCATTGATCACTTATATCGTCGCTGCCTCTTCCGAAACGCACCCGATATCAAAAGAATTATATGAAAACTCCTGGGTTAAAAGCGGCGGCTGGAAGAATGGAAAATCGTATTACGGGATAAAACTTCCGCTTGGTAATTATGAGAAGGGAGGGCCGCTGTTTTTTGAGCAATATACCTATATGGGTATCGACCCGAACGGTTTGAAGGACGACCATGGCATAAATTATGCCGAACAAGTTAAAAACCATACCCTTATCAACCGGGCTTACTGTATCGAAAACCCTAAGAAATTTAAGGGTTATGGCGCCAACTGCTGGGGCCTTACAGCGGGCGACAGTTGGAAAGGCTACGTGGCACACTGCCCCGAGGATGATCGCGGGGTAATTCAGCCGACGGCGGCGTTATCATCGTTCCCCTACACGCCCGAATACTCCATGCAGGCGCTTAAGCATTTTTACTATGACCTGGGCGGCAAAATATGGGGTCCGTACGGCTTTGCCGACGGTTTCAGCGAAACGCATAACTGGTACGCCAAAACCCACCTGGCCATAGACCAGGGGCCGATCGTAGTGATGATAGAAAACTACCGCACGGGACTGATATGGAAACTGTTTATGAACTGCCCGGAAATAAAGAAGGGGTTAAAGGACCTGGGGTTTGAGAGTAGGTATAATTAAGACTGGATTTATAATTAAAATATCTGACTTTTTTCATTAACGAACTTATCTTAGCATAACTATCGCCCAAGCTATGCTTTTTCATTTCAGAGATCAATTTTCCCGACTAAACCCATTTCTGGATAAATATCTGGAATTTCAGCAGAAGCTTGAGGTAAAAACAAAAACATTGTTGCTTGAAGAGGGCAAAGTGTCACAAAACTATATTTTTATTGAAAAAGGCTGCGTAAGACTGTTTTTTAACAATAATGGGGATGATAAGACAGTGCAATTCTTTTTTGAAAATGAAGGCCTCACTTCTTTCGAGAGCTTTGTTAACGATTCGCCAAGCCAGTTCACGATAGAAACGATAGAGCCTTCTGTTGTTTGGTTATTGCCTAAGCAATACGTTACCCGGTTATTGGATGAATTGAGCGATGAACAGGATTTTGTGCAGATGATACTGCAAATATCCGCCAAACGGCAGACCCACTATATCAATGAATTTGTCTCTTTTATTCGTGATACGCCTGAAGAACGCTATCAAAAATTGCTGAGCGAAAGGCCCCATATCGTCCGGCGTGTGCCTCAGCACTATATTGCATCGTACCTGGGAGTAAGTACAGTACACTTAAGCCGTATTAAAAGCAAACTGGCTAAAGGCAAATCACATTTCTGAACTTGATAACATATGTTATCGTCTACGCATCATACTATGGTCTACTTTTGCTTTCATCAAAGGAAAAGAAATGAAAGCAGCTGTAATATTTGGAAAAGGGGGATTACCCCAATATGTTGAGTATCCCGAGCCGTCGACCCGAAATAATGACGAGATTTTAGTGACCGTAAAGGCAGTAGCCATTAAGCACTTTGACAAGGGACGCGCTAACGGAGAACATTATTCAAGCAATGTGTCTGCTGCGAACGGGCAAGTACCGGGCGGTGATGGCGTTTGCCTGCTTGAAGATGGAACGCGAGTATATGGTATGGCCGTTAGCGGAATGATGGCTGAAAAAGCGATCATTAATAAAAGCAGGATAGTAAAATTGCCCGATGAACTTGAAGATTCCATTGCAGCGGCATTGCCTAATGCGGTTATCGGCGCGGCAATGGGATTACGGTTCAAAGCAGGCATTCAGCCCGGCGATGTGGTGCTGGTCAATGGCGCTACGGGTTTTACCGGTCGTGTTGCGGTGCAGATCGCCAAACATTACGGCGCTAAGAAAGTTATTGTTACTGGTCGGAATCAGCAATCGCTTATAAGCCTGACTACGCTCGGGGCTGACGAAATTATTTCGGTTGCGCAGCATGATGATCAATTAAAAGCGCAGCTTAAGGCCATTCATGATCAAACTCCAATTGATATTGTTATCGATTACCTTTGGGGGCATACTGCGGAAATAATTTTTGAGTGTTTGAAGGGTGACGGCTCATATACAAACAGGATAAGGTATGTATCGGTTGGCAGCATAGCCGGGGACTTGGTCCAATTGTCGGCAGCAACTATGAGAAGTGTGAATATCACATTAACGGGATCAGGTCTCGGTGCCTGGTCAAAGCAACAAGTTGGACTGCTATTCACAGAAATACTTCCCGAAATGTTTCAGTTAGCGGCCGAAAGAAAACTTAAAGTTGAAACGATTGAAGTTGAACTGGTAGATATTGCCAAACTCTGGAGCCTTGATGTACCGAGCGGGCAACGTCTTGTAGTAATGATTTGAAGATAAATTCAGCAATTGTGCTGTATCTCGACATTGGAGCAAACCGAGCTGCCTTTGATCATTAACAACTTGTCGGAATTGCGGGTTTTGTAAATATTGTTGCGGTAATCGTCAACCGAAGCCAGCACCTGGCTAAGATCGGTTTCTACCCGCCAGTCGCAGGGAACAGTAATACTAATGGCGCCGAAAGCCAATGAAAGGTCGAGCACCGCATGGCCGGTAATGTCGGCATTGGTAAAGTCCAGTTCGGTATTGCCAAATACATTGGTAATGTGCCCGCCCTTGAAATCTTTTGACAGGATAGTTTTTTCGATGTTGCTGAAAACTGAATTCAGGAACACCATATCTTCCTCATTGGGTATCACTGTAGACTCGTAATTCATGGCTTTGCGTTTTAACATGATCCAAAACTACAGTCCCAGTGTTACGCCAGGAAGCCCTACTTTGTAAAGAAATAAAAATTCCCGGTGAACGGCGGGATTGGGTCGGTGAAAGTTTTTACTATCTTGTGATATGAATAAATACCTAACCCTGGTTATCCTTTTTTTTGCCGGACTCGTCATTTCAGCAATACAGCCACACGACTATTTTACCTGGGTACTTGAAGTTTTCCCGGCGATACTGGGTTTCCTGGTGCTGGTGGTTACGTTTAAATATTTCAGGTTCACTTACCTTACTTACGTGTTTATCCTGCTGCATTGCTATGTACTTTATCGGCGGGCATTATACTTATGCCATGGTACCGGCATTTGATTGGATACGTGACGTGCTCCATCAAACGCGGAATAACTACGACAAAGTGGGCCACTTTTTCCAGGGCTTTGTGCCGGCCATGATCATAAGGGAGATATTTGTCCGCCGGCAGATCATCCAAAGAAAAGGATGGATCGCTTTCCTTGCTATTTGCGTTTGCGCCACTATCAGCGTATTGTACGAATTGCTGGAATGGCTGGTATCAGTTACCTCAGGTTCGGCGGGCGATTCGTTCCTGGGGACGCAGGGCGATATATGGGATACACAGTCGGATATGATGTTTGCCATTATTGGCGCTACGTGCATGGTGTTATTATTATCAAAGGTCCAGGACCGGCAAATAATAAAAATCCAGGGCTGACCAAAGTTGTTTTCCACAGGGTATTTTATCAGCATGAATCTGTATTTGGGTAAAAAGCAGGCGGTTATCGCCGCTCAAAAGACGAACTGTGGATAACTCATTGCTGAATATTATCGGAATGTTACCGAATTTGCTGTTCAGTAATATAGACTACCCCCGGAATGTTTGAAAACAGGATGAAGACACTGGCCGAATTGCAAAAGGAAGCAAGTGAAATTCAATTGAAGATTCGAAAACTGTTACTGAATAACTATAACTATGATGATGGTATAGCCAACCAGCTTACCAAAATTGCTACCATTGCCGATCTGCGCAAAAAATTTGTTACTCTCGAACGCGAGATCAGGGAACGGTCGGGCGAATAGGGGGCTGCCTCATCCCAACCCTTCTCCAAAGAAGAAGGGCTTAAAAAAAGAAAATATCGTATCTGCAGATCAAAGTTCTCTACTTTGGAGAAGATCCAGGCGAGGCTGTTACTTGTTTTTCTCTGCGTAATCCATTGCTTCCTTAAAAGTGGTTACCCAAATGTCCTTTTTATTTTCTTTGAGATAGTTCAGTAATTCACGATGTGCCTCTGCAGATGTTGTGATATAGTCTCCGCCTATGCCATGGAACATAAAAATGCCCATGCCCCCGCTCTGCTCTACTTTTTTTACAAATTCGATCAGTTTTTCGCCGGGCGTTCCCTGCTCCAAACCATAAGAAGGGACTTTCAGCGGGTCGAGGCTTTTGAAATCGGTTATAATGGCATTGGTGTCGCCTCCGATGCGGGCATACCGGACGGTGCCATATTTCCGGATAGAATCAACATAATCTTTGCCGCCTACGCTTGTTTCGGTACAGGGATAAGCATACGTATAACTGCTTTTACCGTCGACCGCGTAAAGCAAATGGTTCATTATTTCCATTTCATGAATGATCTGGTGCGCCGTATAATGATTTGATGCCACAGGGTTGTCCTCACCGCTGAGGCAAGGGTGGAACAGGGTGTGGTTAGCCAGTTCATGCCCTTCTTTACTTGCTTTGTGCCAGCGTGGGATAGTAATACTGTTGATCTCGCCGGTAAGAAAGAAAGTACCCTTTAGTCCCGCCGAATCCAACTGCGGGATAGCGATGTCCAATTGGGATGCTATGGCATCATCGTAGGTAAGCACAATGCAGGCTTTCGCATGTTTTGGCCATGTGATTTTTTGCTGGGCCCGGGCTGCCAGATTCAGCAGCAAAAATAGCAGGATAAGTTTTTTCATGAAGATGGTAATTGGTGGTTAAATATAAGAATCATAACGCAAAAAGCCCCCCGGAATTTCTCCGGGAGGGCCTTCCATGATCTGTTCTTTACCTCAAAACAAAATCAATTTTCGTTGGTCAGTATCACCTTCAGCGCCTTTTCTTTGGCGGCGTTGCCGAAGGTTTCGTAAGCATCCATCACCTGGTCGAGCCGGAAATGATGCGTGATGAGCTTGCTGGGTTGTAATTTGTTCGATTTTACGGTTTTTAACAGCATCGGCGTGGTCACGGTATCCACCAGCCGTGTGGTGATGGTGATATTTTTTGCCCAAAGCGATTCGAGATGCAGCGTCGCGCTTTTGCCATGAACCCCGATATTGGCAACATGACCGCCCGGCGCGATAATTTCGGTACATAGCTCAAACGTTACCGGTATGCCCACCGCCTCAATTGCCGTATCAACACCTTTGCCTCCGGTAAGCTGTTTGATACGCTCCAATACATTTTCGGTGCTGTTGTTTATCAGCTGCGTGGCGCCAAAGGTTTTGGCTACGTTCAGCCTGTTATCATCCGGGTCTATCATAATAATTTCGCCCGGAGAATAAAATTGTGCGGTAAGCAAGGCAGCTAAACCTATCGGCCCTGAGCCCACAATGGCTACTGTATCGCCTGGTTTAACCTCGCCATTCAATACGCCGCATTCGAAACCTGTCGGTAAAATATCGCTCAGCATTACCAGCGCTTCCTCATCGGCGCCTGCGGGGATGGGGTATAAACTATTATCGGCATGTGGTATCCTTACATATTCGGCCTGTGTACCATCTATCAGGTGGCCCAGTATCCAGCCGCCATCTTCACAATGCGAATACATGCCTTTTTTGCAATACTCACACTTGCCGCACGAAGTAATACATGAAATAAGCACATGGTCGCCCTTTTTAAAATTACCTACTGCGCTGCCGGTTTCTTCTACAATGCCCACACCTTCATGGCCGATGATCCTGCCGTCGGTAACTTCGGGCACATCGCCTTTCATAATATGCAGGTCGGTACCGCAAATAGTTGTTTTAAGGATCTTTACTATTGCATCCGTAGGTTTTTTTATCACAGGCAATGGTTTTTCTTCCCACGCTTTCTTTCCCGGCCCGTGGTAAACCAATGCGTGCATCGTTCCGTCGAAGGTTACTTCAGGCGATTTTTCTTTTGGCTGATATACTAACGTCTCCATAATGGTATGTTTAATGTTAATAACTGATGATAGTACAAAGATGAGGCTGTCGCGGGTGGGATTAAGTGATCCGGGTCATTATTGGCCGTGATCCTCGCTATGTTTCAGGCAAGATGGCAGGCCGGCTTAGACTTTGTAACGACTTTGAGACCGGCGTGATTAAAACAAAAGACAATAAATCGTACTTTGTAATAAGCTTTATGCCACGCGTATTAAAAATAGTTTTGAAGGTAATTGCAGCGTTAGTTGTGGTTATTGCCCTGCTTTTTTTTGGCAGCCTGTGGTACATTACACATAATAAGAGTAAGGTTTTAAAACTGGTAAACGACGAACTGAATACCAAATTCGACGGCACGATCATCATAGGTGATATGAAGCCTAATTTTTTTCAGCATTTCCCTAATATCTCGCTCGGCCTTAAAAATGTTCTGATCCGCGATAAGCGTTTTGCCGAACATCACCGCACCCTGCTCGACGCCAAAGACTTTTCGATATCCGTAAAAGCATGGCCATTGCTAACAGGCAGTCTTGATATTAATCATATTGACATCAGCAATGCCGCTGTCGATTTGTTTACGGATAGCACCGGTTACAGTAATCGTTCTGTTTTCAGGAGCGGGCAGCCCAAAAAGAAGGAAGCATCATCAACTAATAATTACGATTCACAGTTGGGGAGGTTTTCGTTAACCAATGTGAATTTTATAGTAGAGGACCTGCAGAAGAAAAAGCGGTTTGACTTTATCGCCAACCGGCTGAACGGTACGATGAGCAACCCCGATACGGGATGGAATGCCGCTTTTCACATGGATGTGACGGCAAAAAGCATGGCATTTAATACGAAGAACGGTAGCTTTATAAAAAATAAAGTATTAGAAGGCGACCTGGCAGCCGGTTACAACAGCGAGACGGGCAGACTGTGGGTAAGATCGCCCTCGCTGGATATTGCCGACGATTCGTTTGTAGTAAGCGCCGTCTTTCAAACACTGAACAAGCCTTCGAGCTTTACCATCCACCTGGAGAACGACAAGGCTATGTGGAGGCGTATATCGGCACTCCTTTCGGCCAACATTCAAAAAAAACTCGATCAGTTTAATATCACAAAGCCAATTGCTGTTAGGGGAATTATTTCGGGCAGCTTTGCCGGTGGCGGCGACCCGTCGTTGTACGTTACGGCCACGGTGAAAGACAATACGGTAATAACACCCGGCGGAACTATAGAAAATTGCAGCTTTGGCGGGGTGTTCAGCAATGAATACGAAAAGGGGAAGGGATTTAGCGATGATAACTCCGTCATCAGGCTGGTGGAATTCAAGGGCACTTACCGACACATGCCGTTTTGGATGGCTGAAGGCGACATCATCAACCTGACCACGCCCGTGGCGGCCGGTGATTTTAATGCCGATTTCCCGCTGGCTTATGCAAACGAGATCATGGGGCGAAGCGTAGCAAGATTTACGCGCGGCAGGGCCATTATGCACTTGCACTACAAAGGTGATATAGTGAATTACCGGCTCAACAAACCAACTGTGGCCGGCAGCATCATCTTAAGGAACGCCGATTTTAAATATTTGCCCGAAAACATCAGCTTTGAGAATAGTTCCATTTCGCTGCTTATCAAAAACAACGATCTTTTGCTGCGCAACATTCGCTTGCAAAGCGGTAAAAGCGTGGTGAGCATGGAGGGAAGGGTTAATAATTTTATGAACCTGTATTACAGCGCTCCGCAAAAAATAGTAATAAACTGCGATATAAACAGCCCCCAGCTTTACCTGGGCGAATTTATGGGCGTTATTAGTGGTAACGTGCAGGATGGTGGCGGGCAGGGACAGGCAACAGATGATGGCAATAGCGGCAATGTGGTTGATCAGTTAAATACCGTATTGCAAAAGTCGCGTGTGGATATGCATTTAAAAGTTGATAAGATTTATTACAAAAAATTTGTAGCGACGGATGTGCATGCTGAAGTGCTGACGTCGGAAGATAAGGTTGTTATTCAGAACGCCGGGCTGAAACATGCGGATGGGTTTTTGAAACTGAACGGAGCGGTGGCCAAAGGACGGAAATCAAACCAGCTCGACCTGAACACGGTAATAAGCCATGTAAATATCCGGGAGTTTTTTGGCGCTTTCGATAACTTTGGTCTTAAGGATTTTACCGCTGACAACCTGAAAGGCTATTTATCAGCTAAAACACAGATAACGGCTTCCATGTCCGACCAGGGTAAATTGATGCCTAAATCTATCAACGGCACGCTCGATCTGAACCTGCAGGACGGTGCCCTGGTGGATTTTAACCCTATAGGCAGCCTGGCTAAATTTGCTTTTCCGCGCCGCGACCTTAAAAATATCCAGGTACGCGAACTGAACGGGCGGTTTGATGTGCACGGCGATAAAATAACGGTTTATCCTTTAAAATTCAGTTCGAGCGTACTGAATATGGATGTGGCTGGAGTGTACGGCCTTAACGGCGGCACCGACCTGGCGCTGGACGTGCCATTGCGCAACCCCAAGAACGACACCACCATTACCAACCAGGCCAAGCTGGAAAAGAAAAGGTACAAGGGCATTGTGCTGCACATCCGCGCAACGTCCGACTCGACCGGGAAGATCAAGATAGGGTGGAATAAGGACCGGAAAAAAGAAGAGGGAAAATGAGCTACAGCCAGCTAAATGTGGTCGAGTGATTTGCGCAGGTGGATGCCTTGTGTTTTGAATTGCGACGGTGTTAGCCCGGTAACTTTTTTGAATTGCGCAGATAAATGAGCAACACTGCTGTAGCCTAATTTATAGGAGATCTCGTTCAGGTTCATTTGCTTGTAGGCAAGCAGCTCCTTAGCTTTTTCTATTTTCTGCTGAATCACATAATGTTCGATGGTGACGCCTTCAGTTTCCGAAAATAGTTTGCTCAATTGTGAGTACTCCTTATTAAGCTCGCGTGGCAGCACTTTAGAGAAGGAGAATTTTTCATCGTCCAGGTAATGGATATGATCAACAATAATAGATTTTATCTTCACGATCAGTTGGCTGCGGCTGTCGTCCAGTAATTCAAAACCAGCTTGCGACAGTTGATACCGGAATTGTTCGGTTGCGCCGGGAGAAAGCGGTTGGGTTAGCAACACTTCGCCAAGGCGAATGTCCGCTATGCTGGCATCCAGTTTTTTCAGGATTCCTTCTACCGCTTTAATGCAGCGCAGGCAAACCATATTTTTAATATAATACTTCAATAGCTGATAATGTGAATGAAGATAACCGGAAAATACGGCTTTTTTATTGCCGGTTCAATTTAATTTGAAGGAACAGGTCTCGTGGGGCAACTTAATAAAATAGCCGCCCCGGGAGCGGAGCGGCTGTTTGCTCAATTTAAAAGTATTATTACTTGCAATTTTTACAGGTACAGTTATCGCCGCAGGTGCAATTTTGGCAAGTGCAATTTGGGTTTGAACATTTTTGTCCGTTTTTCTGAGATATTTCGCTCACTTTGATTTCTGATTTCATGATCTTTTTTTTAATTATTTGATAGAACAAATGTCGGTTCAGCCAGGCACTTCCCTGTTATATCGTGTTGGGAAAGATTTATAGAATTCGGAATGAAAAAATGACAAATAAAAAAACTATTTAAAAAGTTGCATTTTTTATTTTTATTGGTAAGTTTGTACTTACGGTAAGTTTATGCTTACCATTTGGGAAATTTATGAGCGCAAGCGAGAGAGCATTCAACGCCCTGGGCGACCCGACGCGCCGGGCGATATTTGAGAAATTACGCCATCGGCCTTTGGCAGTGGTAGATATTGCCGATGGTTTGCCTGTGAGCCGGCCGGCAGTGTCGCAACACCTTAAAGTGCTGAGGGAGGCCAAACTCATCAACATTAAAACCAGCGGCGCAAAAAACTTTTACGAAGTGGACCGCGAAGGGATATTGGTGATGCGGGAATACCTGGACAAATTTTGGGACGAAGCGCTCGCCAATTTCAAAAGAATTGCTGAAAACACCGAAAAAGAAAATAATAAACACGAATGAATATGGAAACGATCAGCTTAACTTCTGTCAAAAAGGAGTTCGTGGTAGAGGCCACCCAGGAAACGGCATTTAAGGTTTTTACGGAACAAATGGATAAGTGGTGGCCGCGGACACACCATATCGGCAGCGCGGAAATGACCGGAATTGTGGTAGAACCACGCGTCCATGGGCGATGGTATTCTAAACATGCCGATGGCAGCGAAGCCAATATTGGCTATGTGTCAACTTATCAGCCTTATGACCTGTTTGTGCTGATATGGCAGATAAACGGCGATTTTAAGTGCGACCCGACCCTGGCTACGGAAGTGGTAACGCAATTTATTCCCGAAGGCCATAAAGCAACCCGTGTAAAATTTGAACATAAGGACCTGCACAAGCTGGGCAATGGTAAATCTGTGGAAAGCATGAACGAAGGCTGGGGTTTGATCATGGAGCTTTACAAAAAGGAAGCTGAGCAATGAGGCCGAAAATTTTACTTCGCATAGCGAGCGTTATTATGCTGCTGCATATGCTTGGGCATACGATGGGTGCACTGACCTGGAAAGATGCACCAAATGCAGCCGTGAAACAAGTGATCGACGGGATGCTTGGTAACCGGTTTGATTTTATGGGGCGGTCGGTGAGTATAGGAGACTTTTTCGCGGGGTATGGCTACGGTATGATAGGTGTATTATTACTGGTCAGCATTTTATTATGGCTTTTATCGGCGGAACATAACCGGCGCTTCATTTTGGCACTGGGCCTTTTTTTACTGTTCCTGTCCATTATCGAATTTATTTATTTCTTTCCGTTTGCCGCTGCATTTTCATTATTGGCGGGCGTAACAACTTTATTGGCTATGAGGGAAAGATCATCAAGTGTTTAACAGCAATTATTATAAAATGATGGAAAAGATAATTTTTAACAAATATCCTGAACTTATACAAACCAGCAAAAACTGGACAATAAAAGGAGGCGGCCATGAATAACGAGAATTTTACCGTTAGCTTCCTGGTTGATCAAAGCCCAAATGAGGCTTTTGAGGCGATTAAAAATGTCCGCGGCTGGTGGACGGAAGGAGTGGACGGAGACACCGGAAAGTTAAACGATGAATTTTCGGTGCAATTTTGGGACGTGCATTATTCAAAGCAAAAGCTTATTGAAGTTGTTCCGAACAAAAAGATAACCTGGCTGATCACCGATAGTAAACTCACTTTCATAGAAGACGAAAGCGAATGGACCGGCACCACCATTATTTTTGACATTGCCAGAAAGGGTGATCAAACCGAAGTGCGTTTTATGCAGATTGGCCTGGTACCCGGGATAGAATGTTATAAGGATTGCTCACATGCCTGGACGGGCTATATTAATGGCAGTTTGAAAAGCCTGATTACCACCGGTAAAGGAAAGCCAACAACCAGGGAAGAACTAAACCGATGATCGCAATAATCGCCATTCGAACGAAAGGGAAGCCCCGGTTAACCGGTCAACACAAACTAAAATCGAAGAAGCCCCTGAAATTGACCATTGGCTTCTTCACGAATATGAGGCAGAACTGAATACCCTGCAACAAGTAAAGCTATTGCCTGGTATTCAGCAGTCAATGGGGTTTATAGTTTAAACCTCGTTATGTACAGCAAACAAACGGCACCGGTGTCAGCGGCGAGGTGCGCAATATGCGGAATTTACCTAAGCCGTTGCCCAGCGGGCTGACATTACTTGCTACCGCATTTGCTGTCGCGACAGTCTCCCGTGATTCCAGCGGTTTCGCAACTACGCCAATCGGGCTCGACTCATAAGCAGCATACGGTTCCTTTGTATTAGACACCATATCCAAATAGGTGTTAGGGTTGGGCATCATTTCGACACAAATTACGCTGAGAGACGAAGATACGGGAAGCCCCATCAGGGCTAATACCTGCGACACTTCGTTATTTGTCCATGTTGTTTGTGAATAAACAACCGCATCGCGGTTAATTTTGAATGTAACCGGAACAAGCCCTACTGGCGGCTGGGGAGTAACAAGTAGCTTTTCGCCTAAAAGAATGTTGCGGTTAGATTGCCCGTCGGCCTGCGTAACCTGTGCATAGAGCAACGCCCAGATGTCGGTACGCGGGGGTTTAGCCGTTACATTTACCCCATTAAGTACGGCTACGGCATGAGGAGCGCTTACGCTTATAGCCAATTCGTCGCGGTTTACGCTGCAAAACAGGGTTGGCGCAGGATGCTGCACACCGGTTATCCGTAACGGGCGGCCATACCTGCCCTGTGCGGTACTCCAAATCTTCTTATGCCCGGCCCTGATCTCGTAAGTGAACAGGCCGAACAATTCAGGCGATGCGTTATGTAAGCCTGGGGGCAATGGGATAAGGAAATGCTTATCCGATCCTTCAGCCGGTATCATTTCCTGCATGGCATCAAGCCCCGCTTCGTCGTCCGTGTTATTGCCCGAACTGATCACACGTATCAGTTCCGGGTCGATAGGCAGCGCGGGTTCCTGTGTATTCTCAACCAGGCCCGGCGTAAGCTGTGCCAGTAATGGATCTGGCGCATAATTGAGCAGGCGAATGAAAAAGCTGTCATTCGGATCGGCAGGTGCATCCTTGAACTCGAACCACAGGTGTTTTTCGCGCGCTTCGGTTGCCGAATAATCGTCGTTAGTGATATATTTAGATAAAGCCATACCTGCCGAAGCCAATACGGGTATCTGCGAAGGATTAGTAGTTACCGGTAACTCCAGATTAAGGGCCAGGGGTTTATCGGCCGCAGGCGCAGCGATAAATTGTGGTGTAATAATGTATTCAAGCTCAATAATATCCGGGAACTTTCCGGGCAGCGGCTTCGGCTCTACGGCATCCAGGTACACCAGGTCCATTTCAGACCGGTCAGGGTTTAGTAGCGAATTTATGTTAGCCGTGTTACCAAGTCTTATATAACCCACATTTTCTTTCGGGTCGGCGGCTACTATAGCGCCGTTCGCTTTATATTTCATGATACGCTGTACCAGGAAGCTATCAGTTTTTACCGCATCCCAGGTCCAATCGCGGTTAAGGACAAGTTTTACTGCTACGATCCAATGATTAAGCAGATCGCTTTTGGTTGAGATGGTAATGTTTGAACTGTCAGGCGACAGCGAATGCCGAATCGCGCGCGAACAGCCGAACTGCACCTGTTTGCCGGGCTTGCCTACCAGGGTAAATCCTTTATTATTTACGCCGAGCTGAGCGGCCAACCGTTGTACAAGGTCAGGCGGATTGTTGGCATTGCGGTCGCCCAGCAAAATTTTAAAGCGGGTATCCCTGTTTAACGGCAGCGGATCAGGATCGGGCTGAAGGTATATACCCTGTAATTGATTTTCGGCGCCCGTGCCCGAGAAAAGACCTTTCTCAACGGCAGATTCCTTTCGTACCATAAACGATACCGGGAGCCCGCGGTTAGTCAGGCCCGATCCAAAATAATTTGGGTCAGGCGGGCAAACCGGCCGCATAGTAACGCGGATATCCCTTGACGTTGGTAGTACGATCTGCGGAATGGTATCGATCTGCCCGGCTGTAAGGCCCAGGGCTTCCAGGTTGGTGGGGTCGCCAAGCGCCAGAACCGGTGCATCTACGTATTTGATCGGCATATTCAAAGCCGCATTAAAGTCGGCCGGAAACGACCGGTGCGTAGTATATAAAGGTATGTAGGCCTCTCGCCCGCTGGCAGACAATTGGTTGTCCATTAGTAATGATTTTACTTCTACCAGGATTTCCACCTGCGTTACATCAGGGTCGGCCAGTCCGAAATCCCTGCCCAGCTTTCCGTTGGTGGGGTTCCCGGCCGCGGCGTCTGCATCGGCTTTAAGCAGCGCAATAGCGTTCGGGTATTTTTTGGTAAATACTACCGCTGGATACCCCAGTCTTGGCCGGGTGACGTTAACAGAAGTGCCGGTGAAAAGATCTCCGTTGATGGGTTTATCTGGCCAGTTCAACTGTTGCGGCACTACATACCGTTTGAAATGGATGGTTGAAACAGGCGCCGGGCCCTGGTTATCCGGATCGGGCTTATGGGTAGTAACCGGGCCGCCGCCGGTAAAGTCGGTCATTCGCACCCTGAAATCATAGACATTTCCATAAAACAAGCCTGGGCTCCCCTCGCCAACAGGGTCATACAACGTTTGCTGTACCGCGCCGGCCTGGTCAGTTTTATGCATTACTGCCGCATCGGCATCCGACAGTACCAGCGACTTGCCTACCCATTGCGTAAAGTATGAAGGCAGCCAAAAATTAGCGCTTGTATTGCCATCTATTTGCGAAGGATAAACTTCGGTACCCAGTTCAAACTGTTTGCCGTTTGGGGTGATCTGCACCGGCCCGAGTGTAATGTTTGTTTTCGATTTTACCATCGCAAGCGATGTCCATGGATTTTCAGCCTGGCCCGACGGAACGGCCAGTCTTACATCTACCCGGTATTTGGCTACGCCCAACGGAGAATCGACCCGAAGGCCCGTGCCCGGTTTATCGGGGTCCTCCGCCATCTGGCGGTTCTGCCATATCAATAACTGCTCATCGTCCCACCCGATGCGGATACCAAGGTCTTTGGTCGGCAGCGATTCAGGATCCTCTTCTTCTTTTACAAAGTTGTTGTTTACCGGCTGATAGGTGTGGACGATCTTTGAAAAGCCGGTGTCGTATTCACTTGCTTCGATAAATATCGGGTCGAAGTTTCCCGCCGGTACAGGGTCGGGGTCCATTGCATTCTGCTTGAAAAGTACAGGGAACTGTACGGCCGCAAAGACATTGCGGTTCTTATTAGGCACTAAGGCAGGGATGCGTGCCGCATATTTTTTCACCATGCCTTTATCGGCCTGGCTCTCGGCAAAGTAATCGCTTCCGTTGTCAAGGTCGATCCATAACCAGCCACCGTTCGGAAACGTATTGACATCGATGGTTATGGTAGAAGACTGCAAAAAGCCCGCCGAACGCGCCAGGTCGGGCTGCCGCAACAAGTAAGCGAAAACTTGTCCCCAGCTTACAGCCGTAGGGTCGGAATTAACAAAGGCGGGATTTACAACCGTACTCCTTACAGCACAAGCGTAGCTGTCGTCAATAACTGCTTCTTTCACTCTTGGATTGGTAAAATTAAAAGAGCTGCGATAACTAAGCGGTAAATATTTTTGTATGAAGTGATTGGCATTAGCCGGTGGGGCCGCATCGCCCACAACTGAAACGTTGAATTTTGCCGCAAGTGTCGAAAAGACCGACGGTGCCCCTGCCGGTATCGCAACCCCTGCCAGAGGGAAGGAGGTTGAAGGCTGAAGATCACTTGGGAAAATGGAAAGATCGGCTATCACCTTTGCCTGTAATTTCAGGTTGGCCGACTGGAAAGGTGGTGTGCCCGGTGCCAGCGGCTGTGTAGGATCGATATTCCTTGGAATGATCAGAGCATTGATACTAAGCTTATTTCCCAGTAATTTTTGAGGGAAAGTCAATATGGTGAGTTTTGCTGCCATAACTTTTAAGTTTGTTTTTTGAAAGTCAGGCTATCTGCCTTGACTCTGACCATGATTTAGAGAAATTGATGTCTATTACAAGGAATATGCTGATGTCGATAGCGAAAGTAACCTGTGCTGTCATATCGGTTTTGTTCGCTGTACGATCGATGGTGCCCGAAGCTTCTATCGTGATGGTAATATCTACCAAACCGCCCAGCAGGTTCGCTTCGCCTTTGAACAGGAGGAAGGCCGTGATCTTGATCTCGGTCGATGTCAGGTTCATTTCGATACCAACCATATAGGTCACCGATACGTCGCCGACAACCGGCAAACCCACCATCAATTCGACCCCAAAGCCGAACTTCATGTATAGCGCCGGCCCGGTTTTCACATCGGCGCTTAGCCGTACAACCACCTGGCCTACGGCGTAAACCGTGGCTGCTGCCAGGGATACGCACATTACCTGCATTCCACCGTCGAATTCGAAATAAGCTCCGGCGGATGGTATAAGATTGCTTGGATCAGAGGTGATGGAAAGCACCTCGTTAAAATAGGCGCCAACCTTTAGCCCGGCTGTAAGCCGCAACGGCGTGGTGGGCCCATCTAATTCGGCGGGAGGAAAGTGAAGTGTGGCAATCTCCTTATCGGCGTGGAATTTATATTCAAAATTATCGCCGCTATTGCTCATGGCCACTTCCAGCGCCTTTTTGGCTACCGCCGCATAGTCGCCGGTCGACAGGCTTTCGAGTACCTGCAGGATATCTACTATCGGCTTCAGGTCGGGCCCGAACTGCAATTGGGGTAGGTTAAAGGCTGAATCCGACCCGTTTTCGGAGTCGAAGTTACCATCGATGTAAACCATCTTGGTAAAGGGCCCCAGGTCGACATTCAGCGTTATGCTTTTTGCGCTTGAAACCCAGCTTTCGGCAAGTGAATTAAGATCATAATTAAGGTTCTTGTCTGAGCCGGTATTATAGGTTATGTAAAGCTTTACATCCTTAGTATTAACAAAGTACCACGGCGACGGCAACACTTGTTTCAGGATGTTGCCCGGACTTAATTTATTCAAAAGCTGGTAGCCTTTGTCCAGAATATTGATGCCGAATTTCGACATATCCATATCCGGAATATCCAAAGGGTTAGGGAATATCCCTGTCGAATTGATGAGGTGAAATGCATCGGCAAATTTAGCCAGCGGAAAATCGTTGCCAAACGACTGGAGCTGCTTTACGCCCGCTTTGTATGACGGAAGCTGGAACAACACTTTTTGCGTTCCGGTATTTTGCAACAAACCATAATTGATGGTTGCAGGTGCAGGCGGCCGTAACAAGTCGGCCGGATTGGCGAGGCGCAATTGTTCGGCCGGGTAATCCGATGTGCCGTTAGCCAATAATTTACCCCTCCGTATTAACGGTACCGGCGCATTATTTTCCACCGGTGAAACGGCCCCGCTTCCAAGGTCATGTTGTACAATGCTCCAGGAGCCGTCTTTCGGCAGGATGACCGTGCCGCGCGCCGTGCCTGTGAATACAGGATCGGGCGAGGCAGGGTCGGGTGCGCCGGCGACATCGACGCGGTTCAAGCGCATTTGCTGACCTGATTTTCCGATATCGATGATACAATCAACGGGACCGCCAAGCGAGCCGGCCTGAGTTTGCAGAAGTTGATTGAAGAACGCAGGGGAGATCGGTTCGCCGCGGGGGCCAAGCTGAACATAACCCAGCATTTGCTTTGACGGCACCCTGCCGTTGGAGGCGCCTTGTACCACGTTGTCTATCTGTACATCGGCGTCAAAGTTAATTGGCTGCAGCAATATGTCTTTGGATACACCTGCCGCCGGGATGGGTACGCTGATGCCATCATCATTGATGTAGTTTCCTGGGGGTGTCCTTACCCATGTCCTGCTAAATTGAGGCAGGTCGTTCTCAACTATATTTTTTACACTGAATACCCCTTTTACTATACCTGGATGGAAAGTATACGGGCTGGCTATATGCGTGCCTGATTCGTCGTTGTAGGAAAAATCATAAACCCCGTCAGTATCGGCTCTCCAGCCGCTGTCCACCCGGTATATGATAGCACTGCCGCTACGATAAATAGTAACGGTGCGCACTACCCGTATGCCCCAGGGATAAACGAGGCTTTTTACCTGTATGATCTCGAGCGACGTTCTGCCGACAATCACATCAAATTTGGCCTGGCTGGTAGCGGCAATGCTTGCATTCGGATCAAGCCAATTGCTAAACATGCTGGCGCCATAGCCGGAAAAATCGATCCGCTCGACAGGGACACCGACTTTGTGAATAAGCGGGGGCTGAAACTGCTGATTAAAGATATAATCTACGTCGGGGCCAAGTACGCTTGCATTTGCGGGCGTTCCGCTTGCGTTAAGCACATTCCGGAACTGCGTTGTAAAGCCCGAAAACGAAGGGCTGACATTTGGCTGTGTGGTGTCCTGCTGGCCGCGTGCAGCTATTTGCAGGCCACCGCTTACTATCTTTTGAGGGGCATTGGGGACATTTTTTGGCGTAATATCGAAATCCTGAGGCTCGATGCTTAATGTAGGCGGCTTAATGTTGGCAGGTATAGGTGTGCCGCTGTTCATTATGGCCATTGAACGCATGCCAAATGGCAGGGTAAACAGCGAGGCTGTAATAAGCGGGTTGCCTGCCGGGGTATGGGTGTAACTGTCGACAATAAACTTACTAACCGGAACCGGGGCTATCGGAACAACTTTGGAACTGTTATTGAATATTTGTGTTGGCCCGCCGTCATCACCAAACAGCAGCCAGCCAAGCGGCGGGTCCTGAGCGCCTGATTTTACTGCCGGCGGGGTAAGGTTGACCACCGGCTCCCAGGTTATTTCGGGAACCATAAACGCCCTGACAAATTTTCCCGGAGTGGCCAGGTCCATTCCCAATATCTGGAGCATGTCTGCCTCGGCCGAATTATCTATGGGCTGAATAGTGGATGACTGGCCATCGCTTTTCGCCTGGATGTTCGTTGTCGAAAAGGACACACCCATCAGGTCGGCGTTCGTTGAAACATCCAGCATGCAGAAATTGGGTGTGCCAAACTGCGCCGTAGCCTGGTCCCATCGTTGGCCAGGGTCGGGTTGAGCGACGGCCCGGGCCTGCAACTTCTGCGGTTTGGCCACATTGGCGGCAGCCACCGTTGTATTGGCTAAAGGCGTAATAGCAAAGGAAACTTTCGCGGCCTGCGGCGCCTTAGCCGGGGCACCGGGTTGTGGCCAGCTTACCAGGCCGGTTAACAAGCTTTGCACTTGTGATAGCGGTAGCGTTTTTTGTACCTGCCCGTTGCCTGCGGCGCCCGTGGCGGTAGTACCCGCAGCACCCCGTTGGCTGCCCCAATACAGGCGGCTTGCGGCGTAAGGGTCGGGCAGCGCCGGTGTCAGGTTAAACAAGCCAAAGGAAAGCAGCAGGCGGGCTTGTGCAAACGTCGTTGGGTTTAACAGCTCGCCAAAAAGGATCACGCCTGAAACCGGGGTTGTGGTGAGTAAGCCATTGGTAAGCGCCATGGCCTGTTGCGGCACACTGTTGAGCGTTGTATTTGGCGGCGGGGGATAATTTTGCAGCAAAAGCTGGCTATCGTACAGCAAAACTATTTTCTTCCCAGGCACTATGGCCTGGTACAAAAGGGCATTTGTGCCTTTTACACTAACGGGGCTATCGTCCACCTTAACGGGCCGGTCGATATTGGCTATGAATGATACGTTGGTACTCAATAATTCCTCGCCAGCCTGAATACTTAAAAAATAAAGTCCGAATTGTTTGGAATAGCTTACATCGGCGGTGGATAGCAGGCCCGTGGTGTCGTTGCTCCAAAGGTCGTAATGCTGTTTGCCATAGCGGTTCCCGGCAAAAAGGTCGGTGACCCCTATAATACCAACAGTAGCCGACAGTAACGGCGCGGCGAGTTTAACCGGGCCCCCTTCCAGGCCGGTCCAGCTAACCTGTAAGCCCGACAGGCATAACGCGGCCAACGCGCCGGTACCTAACGCGGTATTGGCTTGCGTTATATCTATCGTGGCAACGGGCAGATCCCAATAACCTTTAAGGATAGGGGCGGAGCCCTGTATTGTAAAGAATGACGAGTCGCACTTACTTACCGCAAAAGTTGGCGCGGTAACATTACAGCCTATATAAATTCCGTTTAAAGCAGGGTTGTAAACCGGGATGGCTGCAGGATCGTATTGAAAGGTATTTGCGCTTCCGTAAAGCTTCCACGATGCGTCTGCAAAGCTGTTTATTTTTATACCCGCTTCAGTTAATGTGAAGCTGAAAGTCGCCGGCAGAACCACCTGGGCATTCATAGCATCGATACCGATGTTACCGGGCGATGCAGTGTTGTTAACCGGCTGTTTCAGATTTAACGTTACGGTGCAAACAGCGCCAGCCGGCATAATTACCGCCTTATTACTGTTGATATCCAGGTGCTGGTTAAAAGTTATGCTGCCGGCGCTTATGGTCAGGCCGGTATAAGCACCCGCAGGAGCAGTGCTGGCTATCAGTTTCGACAGTATCCAGATGCTGCCCGCCGTTACCGTATATTTGGTGGGTGCGGCCGGCAGATCGATCTTTACGATGCTGATGGTTATCGGAACGATAATTGCCGGGTGAGTTGTATCGGTATCCAGGAAAATGGATATCGTTTCGTTGATGTTGCGTACCGGTATGATAACCGGCGGTGCTGTTGTTTTAACCGGCGGGATCGTCGTTTTAACAGGGGCCACTTTAACCGGGACTACCGGCAATTGATTCAATATACCGGAACCGCTTTTGTCGCCTACTGTGATGGTTGTGGTTGTTGTACCAACCTTTTTGCCAATGGTCTTAAAAACGCCCGGGCTGTCGGTCAGCAACTGGCTCGAGGTCGGGAACAGGCCGCCGAGACTTAATTTGTTGCGCGCGGGCATCACTGGTGACGCGAGTGTGGCCGATTTTACCGGCTTTATCGCATTTGCCTGCAAGTCATTTAAGAGGATAGGTGCAAGCTGAGATTGAAGCGCCGTTGTGCCGCTGCCTGCATCTGGCTGACCAAGAGAACTGCTGAGTTCCTGAATTAGGTTGATAATGTCCTGTTGTTGCATAGGTAATACAATTAAGTTGGTTAGTCATCCAGATAAGGTCGTCAAAGGCATTGTAAATTAAGGAACTAATAAATTGCGGATGAAGCGTAGAACTACGCAAACGGCGTGTGGAAAATACCCAATGCGTAATTTTATTAAATAAAAGTTAAGCAGGTGGCGGTTTATAAACCATAATATTAACTTCTCCAAACCGGCGAAGGCAGCCCATATGGATTTTAAAATATCACGGGTTTTGGAGCGGGTACAGGATGCCCGGGTTATAAATGAAAAATTTTCGAGTTCTTGCAAAGCAAAATATTTCTGTTAACTTGCCATTGCAATTGTTGCTACCTGCTTCTCACATGGTGAGTGATGTAATTTAATATTACTCCAGCCTCTTGCGATAATAAATACGGTACCCCAACGAAATAGACCTGGCTACGCCGCCAGGATAAATGGATATGTGCTGTTGCGCCGTGTTTTTAGTAATTAAAAGATATAAGCGTTAGTTGTATAAACTTTACGGCTTAAGATATTTAAGGCAATTGACCAGTTTCTGTCTGGTCGAAGGTTGTTGATTTTTACTGTTTTACTTCTTAATTAACCTTAAAAAAGCACTGGAACTGCTATGACTGAGGCTAAACGTTATTTTCGTTCACATTTGTGGAAGTTTATTGCCGCGGGCGCTTTGCTTGCATTTACTGGCTTTTCGTGGCGGAACGCCGGACAAAAGATATTGCCTGTTTACCCGGACAATGACGGCCTTTATTTGCCGGATGGTTTCCGGGCACTGGTTGTTGTTGACAGTTTAAAGGGCCAGGCCAGGCATATAGCCGTCAATAAGAACGGCGACATTTATGTAAAGGCCAGAAATCACAATTTAAACGGGGGTTATGGCAACATCGCCCTGAGAGATACTAATGGCGACGGCAAGGCTGATATCATAATTCCTTTTGGTAAATATGATGGACATACTTATGGTACAGCTATGCGGATACACAATGGCTACCTGTATTTCAGCTCGGAACTGATGGTTTACCGGATGAAGCTGAAGCGTGGACAGTTGGTTCCGGACAGCAAAATGGACACTATTGTTGTCGACAATCCGCCTTATCATGAGCATCAAACCAAGCCTATCGCTTTTGACAACAAAGGGCACATTTATGTTGGCTGGGGTGCCGGCTCTAACGCCGGGCAGGTAAACAACCGGCAGCCGGGCTCGCCCGGTGTTGGCGACCCGGGTTCGCCGGATAAAGGCAACCCGTGGTTAAAGGACCATGGGGGTATATGGATGTTCGATGCCGATAAAACCGGTCAGCACCAGGCCGATGGAGTAAAGTTTGCCACAGGCTTGCGAAGTACCGTAGCGTTGGATTGGGACGCCAAAAGTAAATCGCTCTATACCGTAGCGCATGGCCGCGATGATTTTCGAATGATCTGGCCCGATATATACACCCCCTGGGAAAGCGCGATGCAGCCCGCAGAGGAATTTTTTAAAGTGACCAAAGATTTTGACGGTGGCTGGCCCTACTATTATTATGATGCGATCAAAGGGAAAAAGCTGCTTAACCCCGAGTTCGGCGGGGATCGGGTTAAAGAAGGAGATGGTGCGAAACTAACACAGCCGCTTATTGGTTTCCCGGCACATTTTGCACCGAATGACTTGTTATTTTACCACGGGAAACAGTTCCCTTCGCATTACAAAAACGGGGCTTTTGTAGCCTTCCATGGTTCCACCGACAGGGCTCCCTATCCGCAGGCTGGCTACATTATCGCATTTGTTCCTTTCAAAGATGGTAAGCCTTCGGGGCCGTGGGAAGTATTTGCAGATGGTTTTGCAAAGGTAGACCCGATAGTTAACGTGAGCAACGCAGTATACCGGCCTATGGGCCTGGCCGAGGGGCCCGATGGCTCGTTGTATGTGAGCGATACAGAAAAAGGGAAGATATGGCGTATCATGTATACGGGCGACAAAAAGAAATTCGGGGCGCCCGAACTGGCAGCAATGGAAAAGCGCAAGCAAACGGCATCCAACATCAAAACACCCGACGAGGTTAAAGATAACCTGTTCAAAGGCATGGCCACCACCTCGGCAGTTTACAGTACTTATTGTGTAGCCTGCCACCAGGCAGATGGTAAGGGCGACGGAAACAGGTTCCCGCCACTGGCACAATCAGAGTGGGTGAATTACAACACGCCCCGGCTGATAAAAGTAATTCTTAACGGACTAAAAGGCCCCGTGAAGGTGAAAGGGCTTTCCTATAACGAAGTGATGCCGGGGCACGGCAGTTTCTTGTCGGACGCCCAAATTGCCGAGGTGCTCACTTATATAAAATCAAATTTTAACAACCTGCCTGAAATTGTTACGCCGGAAGAAGTAGGCGCGGTCAGAAAAACATTACCAAAAGAAACTCATGATTAGATCAGACCATATCCTTGCTTTCACAGCTAAGCAGCTGTTATTAGTTGTATCGCTTACAATAATTACAGTAAGTACGAATGCCCAGTTGGCGGATACAGGCTTGCTTTATAAGTCGGCTTTATTTACCCCTGTAAACAGTTTTACTATTGGTGTTGAGGGGCCGGCAGTTGATAAGGACGGGAATGTTTACGCGGTGAATTTTGATCATGACGGAAGCATTGGCAAGATGACACCGGACGGATCGGCCACGGTTTTTATAGAATTGCCGAAGGGAAGCACCGGTAACGGGATAAGGTTTGACAGCCACGGAAATATGCTGATCGCCGATTACACGGGGCATAATATTATTAAAGTAAACATGGCTACCAAACAACAAACCATTTTAGCCCACCGGGCAACAATGAGCCAGCCCAATGATATTGCCGTTGATAAGAAGGGCAGGATATATGCCAGTGACCCCAACTGGAAAGCAGGAACAGGTAAAATATGGCGTATCGACCCGGACGGAAGAATAAAGCTTTTGGATAGCATGGCGACAGTTAACGGAATAGATGTGAGCCCGGATGGCCATACGTTGTATGTAAATGAAAAGCGCAAAATATGGGCCTATGATCTTTCATCAAAAGGCGAAATAAGCAATAAACACCTGGTAACCGAATTTACGGATTTTGGAATGGATGGATTGAGATGCGATGTAAAGGGCAATATTTACCAGGCGCGGTTCGGCAAAGGCACAATAGCTAAAATATCGCCCGATGGAAAAATTATACAGGAAATAACACTTATCGGCAAGCGGCCAACGAATATCGCTTTTGGCGGTCCGGACGGTAAAACTATGTATGTGACGCTGCAGGACCGGGGCAACCTGGAAACTTTCAGGGTAGATGAGCCCGGCCGCGAATGGGAAATGTCCAAAAAGCAGAAATAAGTATGAAATTCAAAAGATCAATAGCAAGTATTATGGGTATGGCGTTTATAACTCTCGCCTGGCATGCACCTGCACAGGTAAAGAAAAAAGGCACTGTAAAAAAGAAAGCACCTGCTGCAGCGGCCAAAGTAATACCTCCGCCTCCGCCGCCTTTTGCTACTGCGCCTGAGCTTGAAGAGGGCAAAATACTGATATCCAGGTCGGACTGCCTGACATGTCACAAGATAGACGACAAACTGGTGGGGCCGCCTTATTCGGCTATTGCCGGAAAATATCCGCAAAACCAAACCTCGGTTGACGAACTTTCGCAAAAGGTTATCAAAGGCGGCAGCGGTGTATGGGGGCCGGTACCAATGGCTCCGCATCCGGCAATAGCGCTTGCTGATGCCAATAAAATGGTGAAATATATACTTACCTTAAATTCAAAGAATTTACCCGCCAGTTCGAAATAAATACCCGTGAGAATAGTAAAAACAAAGAAAAAACAAACGATCACTAAAACTTTAAACAACATGGAACAAAGAAGATCTATTTTGAAAAAAATGCTGGCCTCGGTGGTAGGTCTGTCAGTATTCGGTATAAGCAGGGATGCCATCGCCAAACCTGTGGACGAAAAGGTAGCCAATAATGTAACCACGTTACAGGATGTGCCCCTGTTTTCGGGTTCAACCAAGCTGGGCAATATGGTTTTTATTGCTGGCAAGGGGGCGCATGTGGAGCCATTTGAAATTAAGGCACATACCGAAATTGTATTGAAGGAACTGGAGAAGGAGCTTATCAAAGCCGGTTCTTCGATGGAAAAAGTACTGAAGGTTTCCGTTTTTCTGAATGATATTGCCGATTACCAGGGGATGAACGAGGTTTACAAGGGGCGTTTTGGTAAAAATCCGCCTGTGCGTACTACGGTTGCCGTTGCCAAGGGCGGTGTACCGGGAAATTCGCTGGTCGAAATGGATTGCATAGCTTATATATAAATAACTATCGAAATGAAACGCAGAGACATATTGAAAGGCCTCACCATATTGCCGCTAACAAGTGGCTTTGTGAGCCGGGCCGCATCTCTTGGAAAACCCATCCAGCCGTCACCGGTAAAACCTGAGCGCGACCTTTTTAAGGAGTTGGGCGTTACCCCGGTGATCAATGCATCGGTAACCATGACCTTTTTGTCGGGCTCGCTGATGTTACCCGAGGTGCTGGAGGCTATCAATTCAACCTCGCACGACTTTGCCAACATGTACGAGCTACAGGACAAAGTAGGCGCCAGGATAGCTGAAATGCTGCACGTAGAAGCCGCCATGGTGACTTCCGGTGCGGCTTGTGCCATATTATTGGGCACGGCGGCTGCCATAACCGGCACCGATGCCGAAAAAATAAAGCTGTTGCCAAACCTGCCCGGTCCGCGACCCGAGGTGATCATGCAAAAAACGCACCGCTACCTTTTCGACCAGGCCGTGACCACAACCGGCGCCAAAATTATCGAAGTTGAAGGCCCCGATGAAATGGAGAAGGCGATAAACGATAGAACGGTAATGGCGTTATTCTTTAACGCAGCTGAAAAAAGCAGTATCTCGCACGCCGATTTTGTAGCTGTTGCCAAAAAGCATAACATCCCTACGTTTTTGGATGCCGCTGCCGATGTGCCGCCTGTCGAGAACCTTTTCAAGTTCCAGAAGATAGGCTTTGACCTGGTTACTTTTTCGGGCGGAAAAATGATACGCGGTCCGCAAAGCGCAGGCCTGCTTTTTGGACGAAAGGACCTGATAACAGCAGCGCGCGCCAATCATAGCCCTAACGAAGCGCCTATCGGCAGGCCGATGAAGGTAAATAAGGAGGAGATGTTTGGGATGTACGCAGCCCTGAAAGCTTACCTGGAGAGGGATCACAAAAAAGAATGGGAGGACTGGCTTCAGCGTACCAAACATATAGGTTCGCAGCTTGAGGCGGTGCAAAGCGTTAAAACCGAAACGACAATTGACCCCGGTCCGGCTAACGCATTTCCGAGCCTGAAGGTAACCTGGGACCAGGATAAAATCAAAATTAAGCCCCAGCAAGTGGTAGCGGCCCTAAAAAGCGGCACGCCAAGTATTGTTGCGAATGGCGGGGCCGATCATCTTACTATCGGTGTAGTGCTTTTACGGCCCGACCAGGTGGATATTGTGGCCGGCAGGGTAAAATCAATATTACAACAGGCCACCTGAAATAAGCTGTAAATTAATTATAGACCTAAAATGCTGAAGAATATTTTTCTGTTGCTGGCCCTTTCGGCGGTGATTGGCCCGGCGTGTATGGCGCAATCCTATGATATCGTGATCAAAGGAGGTCATGTTATCGACCCCAAAAATGATATTGATGCTGTGATGGATGTGGCGGTAGATGGCGGCAAAATAGCGCTTGTGCAAAAAAACATCGACCCAAAGCAAGGGATACAGGTAGTTGATGCAAAGGGCATGTATGTTACCCCGGGATTGATAGATATCCATACCCATGATTTTTATGGGACACAGCCCGACCATCAGTACGAGGACGGGAACCTGGGGATATCGCCTGATGGTTTTACTTTGAGAAACGGCGTAACTACGGTTGTGGACGCGGGCAGTTCGGGTTGGCGAACGTTCCCAACCTTTAAAGCGCAAACTATTGATGTCTCGAAGACCAGGATATTGGCGCTGTTAAATATTGTGGGCGAAGGTATGCGCGGCGGATACGAGCAGAACCTGAACGACATGGACCCTAAGATGACCGCCCTGGTTGCGCGGAGGTATAAGGATATAGTGGTCGGTATCAAGCTGGCCCATTACGAGGGCCACGACTGGGCGCCTACCGACCGCGCTGTGGAAGCAGGCACCCTTGCAGGCGGTATACCGGTTATGATCGACTTTGGAGGAAGTAACCCCCCGCTTTCAATTGAGGAGTTGTTCATGAAACACCTGCGCCCCGGCGATATTTTTACACACTGTTTCGGTCAGCTTGGCAGCAGAGAATACATTGTGGACCTGCAAACAAACAAGGTGAAGCCCTTTGTTTATGAAGCCAGGAAACGTGGGATCATTTTTGATGTCGGCTATGGGGGCATCAGTTTCGCGTATTCGCAGGCATTGCCGGCAACTAAGGAAGGTTTTTTTCCTAATTCCATCAGCACCGATATCCACGTTGGCAGCATGAACGATGCAATGAAGGATATGCTAACCTGTATGACCAAATTTTTGCAATTGGGAATGTCGCTGCACGACGTGATACAGGCCAGCACATCAAATCCGGCGAAAGAAATAAAACATGAGGAACTGGGTAATTTGTCGGTTGGTGCCGATGCGGATATAGCCGTGCTAAGTATCCGCGATGGCAAATTCGGCCTTTTTGACTACACAGGTTACAAGGTAGAGGCCAGCAAAAAGCTGGAATGCGAACTTACCGTAAGGGCCGGAAAAATAGTATACGACCTTAATGGCATCGCATCGCCTGTTTATCCGCCTAAAAAGGTCGCCTTGAGTAAACAGGCAACTTTAAAAGGAGAAACCCATTAACTTAGCTACTTCGCACCATTTTATAAACCATGAGAAGACACTGCAAAATTTTACTATTATCGTTACTAGCCGGCGTATGCTGCTGCCGGGCTGTTAAAGCGCAAACCATTTCGAGGGATGAACTGATCTTTTATACGTCCGAATGGAAAGGGGAACGATTTCCGGACGGGAGGCCAAAAATACCCGACGCTTTGATAGAACGGGCAAAAAAGATAGGGATAGAAGAAGCGTGGACCGTATTACGGAACGAGGGCTATAATAACCAGTTTGAAGGCGACTGGAAGATGGTTAACGATACCATACCTGTGGTTGGCCGGGTGGTTACGGCGATGTACATGCCAAGCAGGCCCGATATAGAAAAAAACATTAAAGAAAGAGGCGCCAAACAAGGGCGTAAAGGGAATACCAATTCGTGGCCCATAGATGTTTTGACAAAAGGCGACGTTTATGTAGCCGATGGTTTTGGAAAGATAAGGGGTGGAACGCTGATAGGCGATAACCTGGGGAATTCAATATTCAGCAAATCGGGTAACGGGGTTATTTTTGACGGCTCGGCGCGCGACCTGTCGGGTTTAAAGGATATTCGCGGTTTTAACGCTTTTGTGCGCGATTTTGACCCTTCCTATCTTGAAGGAATGGTATTAATGGGGCTTAATACACCCATTCGCATAGGCCATGCTATTGTTTTACCGGGCGATCTTGTGATATCCGAAAAAGAGGGCGTGCTTTTTATCCCTGCTCACCTGGCCGAAAAGGTCATCGCCACAGCTGAGTTTATTGCGGTGCGCGATGATTTTAGTCATGCCATGCTTAAATCGGGCAGGTTTTCGCCGGGCGAAATTGATAGCCAATGGACCAGCCAGTTAAAGGATGCCTTTATGAAATGGCTTGATGAAAACCCTAAGGAACCAAGAATAACGAGGGCGCAATTGGATGCATTTACAGAAAAACGCACCTGGTAATAAAACCAACCTAAATTAAAGCCATTGAAAAATATTGATATCTACAAAGTTATTGCAGGTTTAGCGATACTTTGCCTGCTTATAGCCTGCGTCCGCACCGGGCAGGACGGGATTGCGAACGCGGGCCCTTTTATTATCGCTTTTTTTGTTCTGTCGTCTATCGCCTTTCGCGGCTCCGTGCGGTTAAAAGGCTTTTCCTATACGGTCGTTATTTTTGCGGCGGTAACTACTGCTTTATATTATCCGCAATATTTTATTACTGTAAACGGCTTTAAGCTTTCAACCCTTATTACGCCGCTTTTGCAGCTCATCATGTTCGGCATGGGCACTTCGATGGGACTTAAGGACTTTGCAGGCGTAATTAAAATGCCGAGGGGCGTGTTTGTGGGTGTTGGCAGTCATTTTATTATTATGCCGCTGCTTGGCTTTGCGCTGGCAAAACTAAGCGGTTTCCCGCCCGAGATAGCGGCCGGCATAATCCTGGTCGGTTGTTCGCCGAATGGCATGGCTTCCAATGTTATGTCGTATCTTGCCAAGGCAAACCTGGCGTTATCTATAACCATAACGGCTGTTTCTACCATGCTGGCGCCAATTTTTACCCCGCTGCTGATGAAACTCCTCGGCGGCGCTTTTATCAAGATCGATGTGTTGAGTATGATGTGGGATATTGTAAAAATAGTCATTATACCTATCGGCGCGGGCATTCTGTTCAACAAGTATCTGCTTAAACGGGCGCTATGGCTGGAAAAATTGATGCCGCTGGTGTCTATGTTCGGTATTGCGCTGATCATCGTAATCATTACCGCCGCAGGCCGGAGCAGCTTGCTGAACATCGGCTTTATGCTGATACTGCTGATGCTGATCCACAATTTATCGGGGTATACGCTGGGTTACTGGGCCGGAAGGCTGTTCAGGATGCCCGAACGCGATTGCCGGACGATGGCCATAGAAGTAGGGATGCAAAACGCCGGACTTGCGTCGGGGTTGGCAAAAGGATTGGGTAAAATTGCCACCGTGGGGCTGGCGCCTGCGGTATTCGGGCCGCTTATGAATATCACCGGATCGTTACTGGCTAATTACTGGCACCGAAAGCCCCTTAAGGAACGGTAATAGTTGGGATGAAGACAAGGTCCGCCGGTAAAGATTCAACATAGGTCAGCGAGCTTTCCGTTATTCCCCCAAATTTGATATTTTCGGCCTTTTGAATAACCTATTATGCTTACAGTAGAAAAGATCGGCGGAACGTCGATGAGTGCGCTTGCCGAAGTGATCGATAATATCATTTGCTATAACCGTACTGCCGACCAATTAGGTAACCGGGTATTTGTGGTTTCTGCTTTTTCGGGTGTGACCAACCGGCTGCTAGAGAACAAAAAGACCAAGGCTCCCGGCGTTTACCATAAACTGGCCAATGGCGAAGATTACCATGAAGCTGTGGCCGGGATGACGGCACACCTGGTAGAACTTAATCATCAGTACGCACACCTGGGTCTCGATACAAAAAAAGCGGACGAATTTATTGGCGCGCATATCGCCAAGGCGCTAACCTACCTGGAAAGCGCCACCACCATGCTTGCTTCGGGCTACCTGAACGAGGGTATCCTGCTGGCGGCGAGGGAGATACTGGCTTCGATAGGGGAAACGCATTCGGGCTACCTGCTTGCAAGTATACTGCAGCAGCGCGGTATGCCGGCTAAGTTTATTGACCTGGCCGGCTTTGATGACCGCCGCCCGCTAACGATAAGCGAGCGGATATCGGACGCTTTTAAAGACGTGGACCTGGAAAATTGTATCTGTATTGCCACCGGGTATGCCAAAGGCACAGAGGGTATTATGCGCGAGTTCGATCGGGGTTATTCGGAAGTAACCTTTAGCAAGATAGCGGAGATATTGAAACCACAGGAGGCCATCATCCATAAGGAATACCACCTATCGACCGCCGACCCGGCACTGGTTGGTATAGAGAACGTGCAGCCGGTTGGTAACACCAATTATGATATTGCCGACCAACTGGCGGACGTGGGTATGGAGGCCATTCACCCTAAAGCAGCTAAGCCGCTGGAGATGGGCGGCATACACCTGCGGATAAAAAATACTTTCGAGCCCGGCCATCCCGGTACGCTGATAACCCGCGACTACATATCCAAAGTAAAGCGGGTGGAAGTTATTACCGGTACGGCGCAGCTATTGCTTATCGATATCTACGATCCGCGTATGACAGGCAACGTGGGCAGCGACCTGCAGATAATGCAGCTTTTTTATGCGCACAATATCAGCTATACCTTTAAGGTAACCAGCGCCAACAGCATTACTATTGTAATATGGGAAAGTGACTTTAAACCTGAATTAATTGACGACCTGGAACTGAAGTTTGAGAAAGTAACAACCGAGCCTGTCGCCATGGTATGCCTATTGGGTACCAATATGGATCAGCCTGGATTGTTGGCGAAAGCTGCGACAGCGCTGGCGAAGGCGGAGATCAACATCATAAGCGGCGGTTTTGCAAGGGGAAAAGTGAATATCCAGTTCCTGGTAGCCCGCGAACAATTCAAAAACGCCATTATAGCGCTGAATAAGGCGGTAGGGTAGGCGGAAGTTTGCAGTTTTCTTTTTGCGCTTCTGGCATCGCCAGCAAATGCTCATTTTACCGCTAAATATCGTTCGTTAGTGCCACGGGCGCTTTTGCAGCAAATAACCCGCTGCTCGTCGATCTTTCTTTTTTAATACCCGGCTTTTAGCGCTCTTTGAAAAAAAGAGCATTATGAATACGTTAATTCAAACATTTCCTGCCTGGGCAAAAGTGCTTGTCTACTTTTTGATCATGTGGCTGGCTACCATTACAGCGGGTGTCGTACCGTCACTAAACGGCCTTTTCTTCTTCTTCGCGGTATCGCTGGCCATCAGCTGGATTTTACTTCGCTACGATCATTTAAAACTCTCATCGCTTGGATACTACCCTAAAAATACGGGCCAATGGAAACAGCTTTTTTCGGGCCTCGTTGCGGGTGTTATAATGCTTGTTATAACGGCTGCCATTACGCTTGCGGTTACTAAGGCAAACTGGCATTTCAACAATACCATCGATGCTGTATACGTATTGATGACGTTTGTTATGTGCCTGTGCTCTGCGTATATACAGGAGTTTGTATTTCGGGGGTATCCGTTCCAGGTGTTGCTAAAGGAGTACGGACCATGGACGGCACAGTTAGCGATCGCGCTGCCATTTGGTTTGATGCATATAAATAGTTCCATGCAGTTGCAGGATATTGCCACGGTTATGCTGACAACGGGATTAGGTTCGTTATTGTTCGGCCTCGCATTTATCAAAACAAGGAACCTGATGTTACCTGCCGGAATACATTTGGGTTGGAACTTTGCCCAGGCCCTTATACCGCGCACTTCATCTGCCGATGGAAAAGCACTGATCCTGGTTACAGGCAACCAGGTAAGCTACGGTTCGTCCGTTATTTTATTGCCTTATCTTATGATTGTAATCGCTGCCATCATTTGCCTGGCATTCACAAGTTTCAATAATACCGGCGCAGCCCGGGGGGCGATCGCATCGCGAGGAAGCGATATAAATAATTAAGCGTTATGGTCAATAAAAAGCATTTCCGGCCAGGCCAGATCACCACCGTGGGAAGGGTATTATTATTCTATATCCTGTGCAGTTTGTCATTTATCGCAGCTACTGCTTTTACAAACCATATAACAACCGGTATTAAGGACCATTTGTCCTTTGTTTTGGCTGTCCCGGCAACTTTACTGCTGATCGTTCTGTTTGCCCGCATGGGAAAGATCACGCTGAGATCAACAGGCGTAATACCGGGCAAGGCAACTGCCGCCCGGTTTTTTTGCGGTTACCTGGTTGGATTAAGCATGGCTGCCGGGCAGGCCCTTATCCTTATAAGTTTCGGTCAGGTTCATTTGGCGCTGATTCCCCACCAGGCAATTATCAGGGTAATGTTGTTCATCATACTATTTTTGCTGGCTGCATTGCGGGAGGAATTAGTATTCCGGTCGTACGCATTAACCGATCTGAGGGTGTCGGTGGGTCCTGTTTGCGCACTGGCCATTATTACGATACTATTCATTTTGGAACACATTGCGGCAGGCGAACCTTTGATAACTGCTATAGTGGGTTCGGGAATGGGCGGTTTGTTGTTTGGCTATGCAGCGTTGAAGACCAGGGGACTGGCCCTGCCGCTGGGCATTCACAGTGCGTGGAACTTTGGGCAGTGGATGCTCGGTTTTAAAGGCATGCCGGGTATTTGGCGGGTACTGTCGGGCGACGCGCATAATAATGGTACACCGTATATCGGGCTGGCCGCCTTTGCCCTGGTAATGGCTTTAGGCCTGTTTGGTTTTCACTTATTTTATGGTAAGAATATACCTGATTCACCAGCGGCTAAAGATGAAGCTGCTTAAAAAGTTCCTCGCGGTAATTGGCTCCTACAGGAATTTCGGCGTTGTTCAGTTCCAGTGTGTTTCCTTTGACGGCTTGTATCTTTTCCATATTGACAATATAAGAGCGGTGCACCCTGAGGAATTTGTCCTTCGGCAACATGTCTTCCAGTATTTTCAGGTGCAGGCTGGCCAATAACCGCTTATTGTCCGGGAGGTATACCGAGCAAAAGTCGCGTTCGGCCTGGATGTAGCTGATCCCGCTGTGATTTACCCGTACCAGTTTGCTGCCCTGCCTGATAAAAATATAGTCAGGAGGTGTCTTATTCAATGCAGTTGCCTGTGTGTTGCCGGCTATGCGCTCAAGTACTTTCTGTACTGCAAGCTGAAAGCGCCCGAAAACAACCGGTTTCACCAGGTAATCGACGGCATTGAGTTCAAACCCTTCGACTGCATACTGTGAATAAGCGGTAGTAAACACAACCAGCGGCGGTTTTTGCAGCGAACGCAGAAAATCGATGCCGCTGATAACCGGCATTTGAATATCCAGGAAAACCAGGTCTATCGGATATTCGTGCAATACGTCATAAGCTTCGGCCGCATTCATGCAGCTTTTTACAAGGCTGATCTCCGGGATACGCCCGATATAAGTTTCCAGGATGTCCCTGGCTATGGGCTCGTCATCAACCACCAGGCATTTTATTTTCATGTCAATTGTATTGTTAAATTTACGGAATACGCGCCCTCGTATTCCGAGGTCTCGTACCAAAATTTCTGCGGATAATGAAGCGCCAGTCTTTTTTGAAGATTATTTAAACCAATGCCGCCCGGATCGGATCTTGTACGTGCGGCGTCAATATTGTTATCGATGGTGAAACGCAGCCGGCCATTGATCACATCCAAAAATATACTGATAAACGACCCCGGCTCGTCGGCACTGAATTTGAATGCATTCTCAACAAGCGGTATCAGCAGCAACGGCGCTATTTCATAATCAGCATCGTCAGTATGGCAATTGAAGACAACGCCGGTAAAGTTCAGCCTTACTTTTTCCAGCTCGATATAATCGTTCAGCAGTTTTATTTCTTTAGCAAGCGGGGCGCTGTCGCCGGCCGAATCGTACAAAATATAACGAAGCAACCCCGACAGGCGCGAAACGAGGTCGGCGGAGCGGTCGCGATCACCTTTTATGATCAGCCCGTAAATGTTATTCATCGTATTGAATAAAAAGTGCGGATTTAGCTGTGCCTTTAAAAAATTGAATTCCAACTGTATGTTTTCCTTAGCCAGCTTTAGGCTGTCGACACTGCTGCGATAAGCATTCAGCGTGGTTTTCAGGCATAAGGGTATAAACAGGGTCAGTATCAGCGAAAAGGGTGTGCCAAGGCTCAACAGGCGCTTGAGTACGATATTGATGATGTCCGACCGGACCAGGGAGTAATAACCGGCCTGGCGCTGCTTTAACAGGATCATGCAATCGGGGCAGGTGTTCAAAACCAGTCTTTCTGTAAGCGCATCGGCCAGGGTATATAATATCAGCATGGCCGCGAGCATGACACCGCCTTTGAAATACCGACGCTTGCTGTACACCTGTTGCCAGATGACGTATACCAACACATAATAACACACCGCCACCAGGCCGGTATTTAATAAATTAAGCAAGGCCACAATACCGGTTGGGAAACCACCGTAAACATTAAACGTGATAAGGGTAAGGTACCACTTGATGCCGAAAAGCAAGGCCCAAAAAATTGCATGGAGCGCAATACGAAGGGGTTTGCGGGGATATAGCAAATTGGCTACCGTGATTACTGGCATAGGTAAATTTGCCATTTTATATCAATCAGGGCAATAAAAAACGACGAATACATTAAAAATACCTGCAAACGGGTTCGTGAGAGCTGCGGGGACGGGTTAACTTAAGCTCTTCTGACGGTTACCCGTGGAAAACAAGTTTTTGATGCGGGCTGAGCCGGGCATGTATTTGGTCTCTGTTTAAGGACCTTTGGGTGAGGTTGGTTCGGTGTCAGTGGTTGGTAGGGCGAAATAGCATGCGGGCCACAAGGGCGAACCCTTGCGGCGGCAGCGTAAAAATTTCTGACAGCATGACCATTTTATTTCATTTTAACTACTACTTTTCCTTTAGCACGGCCGCTTTCAACATAGGTTATCGCTTCCCTGATCGATTCGAACGGGAAAACTTTGTCCATAACTGGTTTTATGATGCCGGAATTTATAAGAGCGGTAATTTCCTTTAACTGGTCTCCGTTTGCTCTCATAAAAAGAAAGGAGAAGCCCACATTAAGCCGTTTTGCTTTTTTTCTTACTCCGGAACTCAAAAGGCGCATGATCAATTTTACAAACCATGGTGCGCCAATTTCTTTCGCAAAGTCTGGATCGGGCGGACCGGAGATCGATATAAGCTTCCCACCGGGCTTTAATACACGCAGCGATTTTTCCAGGGTCTTTCCGTCCTGGCTATTCAAAACCATGTCGTATCCGTGCAGCACTTTTTCAAAGTCATCATTCTTGTAGTCTATAACAACATCTGCGCCGAGGCCTTTCACCAACTCCATATTTCCTGCGCTTGTAGTTGTAGCCACGGTAGCACCGAGATGTTTAGCCAGTTGAATAGCAAATGTGCCTACACCGCCCGAGCCGGCCTGTATGAAAACTTTTTGCCCTTTCTTCAGGTTCCCATTTTCTACCAGAGCCTGCCAGGCTGTTAGACCTACCAGCGGGATGGATGCCGCTTCTTCCATGCTCAGCTCTTTCGGTTTAAGCGCTACATCGGCTTGTTTGACAGCAATGAATTCCGCGAACGTTCCAATGTGATGATCTGCCGGCCGTGCATAAACCTCGTCTCCAACTTTAAATTGTTGCACCCGGGCTCCAACCCTGGTTACAACACCCGCCACGTCATGACCCAAAACGAATGGTGTTTTGTACGGCAATATGAGTTTAAACTCCCCGTTTCTGATTTTGGAATCCAGGAGGTTTATACCGGCAGCGTGTACTTCAACCAGTACTTCGTCTGCCTGTGGTTTCGGAACAGGCATTTGCCCGATGCGTTCGCCATCTTTGCTTTTATAGTTGTCTATAATAAATGCTTTCATTTTTTTTAATTCTATTTTGAAGCGTTAACAGATTTCAGAATGGATTTCTCGAACACCTTATAGGCGAAATGTTGAAGAAGGAGTATGATTGATGACCCTTTCCCGACCGGGTAACCGAATGTTGGATTTTTCTCCTTTACTGCTCGTAATACAGCAGCGACAACCGGTGCAGGTTCGGGGGCCTTATCAAATGCACTTTGGGTATATGCGATGACCTTTTGCCTGAACTGATTATAATCTGCGATCGTTCCTTTCGCTACAGTTGCACTTTCGCCGATATTGGTTTTGAAACTCATCGGCTCAACCATAACCACCTTGATGTTAAACTGGTTCAATTCAAACCGAAGGGATTTGAAATAACCTTCGAGGGCATGCTTGCAAGCCGAATAGTAGGAAGTATTTGGAAGACTCACTAAACCCAGCAGGGAACCAAGCGTTATTATTTTTCCGTGTTTTTGTTTCCTGAAGTAAGGCAGCAACTCATTAGTTATTTTGATCGTTCCCCAAAAGTTGGTCTCAAATTGCTGCTTGCCTAACGCAATAGGGGTTTCTTCGGCAAGCCCGTTTACTAAGTAACCTGCGTTGTTGATCAGCACATCTAAAGTTTTGATCTCAGTGAATAGTTGCTTACCAAACGATGCAATAGAATGGTCATCATTCAGATCCAATGACAGTAACTTAAATGGCAGTTTCGCCTGGTATTTTTCCGGATTACGGCTTGTGCCTATTACGTGGTAGCCATTTTCGTGGAGCTTGCCGGCGACAAGCAGCCCGATGCCCGATGAGGCGCCTGTGACTAATACTGTTTTTCCTTTTAATTCCATGATTTTTTTAGACTTTTTGGTATATTCTACTGCGATTTTTTGCTTTCATTTAATATGATTTACTTGTGATTTGCTTTTATTTACGTGTATTAAAAAGACTTTTTAGTATATTTTATATGAAAAAAATCATATCGCATAGCTTTCTAACTCTGCTTTAAGGCTCCTGAGTAAACCCGCCATTGGTTTTGCTGTATTCATCGCCCTGCACATCACAACAGCGCCTTCAACAGCGGATACCGCTTTAAACGCATAAATGGCAGGATCGAGCCTGTCAGAAAACTCACCGTTCTCAATGCCCTGATTTAAAATACTAACAAACAATTCCTGGCCATGGCGAATGACACCCGCTATCTTCTCCTTAATTGCCGGAAAGTTATCATCAGACTCCACCGCGATATTAAATACAGGACATCCGCCTTTAAGGTAAGTATTCAAGGGATCTTTATAAAAATCGAGAAAGGCAAATACCTTGGCCTTCGCTGTTTTACCCTTGCTTATGGTTAGTAACATTTTTTCGCCGTTATTATTCAGCATGTGGTTAACAACCTGCAGGGCCAGGTCTTCCTTACTTTCAAAATGGCCGTAAAGGCATCCTTTAGTCAGTTTTGCGGCATCAAGCACATCATCTATATTAGCGCCTGATATCCCTTTTTGATTAAAAATAGGGGCCGCTGTTTCCAGGATAAATTGTTTTGTTCTTTCTGCCTTCGTTAGCATTTTATGTGAATTAACGATGCAAAAATATACTAAAAAGTCTATTTTTAAATTAAAATTAACATTTTTCGCTGTTTATGACCTGAAGATGATATTCATTATAAGGTTTATCGGAGAGTTTGATGATCAAAGGAACAGCAACACCAACCGCTCCCATTCTTCTTCAAGCGACAGGTTGGGGCGGGTTTGCCGGGCTTTGCTATACCAGTAATCAGCATTGCCAATATCGCCTTCTTTCCGATGCAGGTAAGCATGCACCCATGCCGACTCACGGTCGTCCAGATGGTCGACCTGCGCGTGGGCCCGGTGCCAGTCGCCTTTACCATCATACCATAAGCTCTTCAGCCGGGCCGAAAGTTCGCCCGGTGGCTGTTCCTGGTTCAATGATGCTTTGAATTCGGTTAGCGTTTTCAATTTATTTGAATTTTTTAAACAGACATTGCAAATTTATCATTCCAATTGGTCGAAGTTTGTAAATCGAACGGAAAAGTATTTTCTTTTTTTGCCGCACGTACGGCCCCTTGGGGAAGCAGGAGTAAGATACGGGGAATTTTATTGCTCGTAACTGGACCCCTTTGTATTTTAAAATTGGCCCACTAAAATAACCAGGCTGGAAATTAGTTTTGCCCCGGGATCACAAGAATTTAATATTTAAAACATGCTGAAAACAAGATTGTACACTATAATATATGGCAATATCACTTCAGGAAGCAAATGTTTGCTGGTGGGAAAAAAAGGAGGTAGTTTATGAAAGCGGTAGTTGTAACAGACCAGGCTGCGGGAACAGCCGGAATGAAGCTTGTGGAGCGGCCGGAACCGCAAGCGGCGATAAATGATGTTATCGTTCAGGTTTATGCATCGGCAATAACAGGGGATGAGCTGTCGTGGCCTTCGACCTGGGTCGATCGCACGGGCCGCGACCGGACACCGTCGATCCCCGGGCACGAACTGGCCGGCGTGGTCACAGCGCTTGGTTATGGAACCACGGGGCTGTCGGTGGGGCAGCAGGTGCTCGGCCTCACGGACTGGTACCGCGACGGCACGCTGGCAGAGTATGTGGCCGTCGAGGCGCGCAACCTTGCACCGCTGCCGGCCGATGTTGACTTTACGGTGGGCGCGGCCATTGTGATGCCGGGACTGACCGCGTGGCAGGGACTGTTTGACCATGGTCATCTTCGCGCGGGACAGCGAGTATTGGTGCACGGTGCGGCCGGCATTGTGGGTTCGATGGCGGTCCAGCTTGCATACGGGGCTGGCGCCTACGTCATCGGTACCGGGCGCGCCGCCCATCGCCAGGCAGCGCTCGACTTTGGTGCGCAGGAATTTATCGACCTTGAGAATGACAACCTCGAAGACGTCGGCGGAGTCGACCTGGTATTCGATGTCTTTGGTGGCGACATCGGCAAGCGGTCTGCGGGTTTGATTCGCGCCGGGGGGGCGCTGGTGTCCATCGCCGGACCGGTCGATGCACCACAGCCTGCTAACGGGCGAATGGTCGACTTCGTTGTCGAGGCTGATCGCCTCCAACTGGGCGAGCTTGTGCAGCGGTTGCTGGACGGGCGGTTGCGGACGAACATCGGCAACGTCGCTACCCTCGACGACGCTGTTGCCACATTCAATCCTACCAAACGGATCAGCGGAAAAACGATCATTCACGTTCGTCCGTGAGTGCCGGGTTATTGAGGGCGCGAATAATTTAAGATAAAGAAAGGCCCGGCCGGTGTGCGGGGTCTTTTTGCTGGATGGTTATTAGTGGCGGATAGCGGGAGCGTGAAATGTATCGATACACTCGCGCAAGTGTAACTATATACAGGATTAGTAAAAGAAGTGTAAACTGCTTCCAGAACGACACACACTAAGCCAACAAACCAATCACAAAAAATTCCAAAATACCGATACACGAAGGGCTAAAACACGGTACATTTTGGGCCGGCTTGGGTTTAAAATTGGCTTATCCGGGCTGCTGTGGCACTTCTGCAATGTTGGTGGATATTTCCTATCAAAAGTGGTCCATACTTAACTAACTGGCAATGAGGGATTAATTTTACCGGTGTTCACGGAATGTGAAAAAACGGGCCATTTTTAGTACTTAGTGTAACCAAATTCAGCCTGTTTACCAGCTTATTAAAGCTTAAGTCCAGGTGACAAGCGGCGTTTGCGTGAACACAGTTAAGATGTTTTCTTACACTTAGTTTTTGCGCCGGGCTGCCAGGCAAAAAAGCCTTCAGTTTTACGCTAAAGGCTTTCTAAACAGCAAAAAACAACGGTATTTACGCTTTCTTTACAAACTCCGATTTGAGCGCCATAGCGCCGAAACCATCTATCTTACAGTCAATGTTATGGTCGCTGTCCACCAGCCGTATATTTTTGACCTTAGTGCCGGCCTTTATGCTTTGGGATGAACCTTTTACCGGGAGATTTTTTATGATCACGACCGCATCGCCATTTTGTAAAATATTGCCATTGCAGTCTTTTACAACAAACTCATCCTTGCCGCCATTATCTTCTTCCGGACTCCATTCGTGACCACACTCGGGGCACACAAGCAGGCCATTCATTTCATACGTGAAAGCTGATTTACACAATGGGCAGGGAGTAAGCTCTATCATAAACTTTTTTTTGACAATATCGTTTGTGACGGCTCTCTTAGCTTCCATCACAAAAAAACCTTCAGACTTACGACTGAAGGTTTTTTGACTTCTAAAGAGTGGTATCAGCTGTACTCGAACCTAGCTGTATCTTTCAATTAAGCCCCCTAAAACTAAAGGTCATTTACGTATAATAGAGGGCATTTTAATTAAGCCTAATTAAGCAAGATAAAACCAAAGTAAAAAAAAGTGTACCCAAATTTGTACCCATGATAAAAAACAGTTAGCTTTGATTAATAATCAATAAGATCATGGCAGAGGTTAATTTTTATCTAAGGGAAACTACTCCAAACAAAGTAACGGCAGTAATGATGTTCTTCTCTTTTCGGAATAACAGATTTAAGATTGGTACGGTCGATAAGATTAATACAAAATTTTGGGATAGTGAAAATCAAAAGGCAAAGCAAACAAAGGCTTTCCCCACCTACCCGGAATTTAATACAGCCTTGCAAAATAAAACGAACATTGCATTAGATGTTTATCGTTCTTACTTGAATGATAATGAACAGCAGCAGCCTACGCCAGATCATTTAAAAGAGTTAATTAAGGACAAGTTGCTTGCAGATAAAAACAAAGGCCAGGAACGGCCGGAAATAGTGACTTACAACTTATTAAGCTTTGTCGAACTATTCATTAAAGAATGTGAAACCGGAAAACGGTTAAGTGATAAGGGTACACCGATACAGCCTAATACTATCAAGATTTACAATACTCTTAAAAATAACCTCGAAGCGTTTAAAAAAGAAAAGCGGTATAATCTAAGTTTTGAAAATATTGATTTAGCGTTTTTCGAAGATTATAAGGACTATATGACTTTTGAAAAGAAATATGCTACAAACACACTTTCTAAACATATCCGTGTACTCAAATCAATAATGAATGATGCAGTTGAAAGAGAATTGACAAAAATCGCTTTTACAGGTAAAAGGTATAAGGCAAAAACTGAACAAACAGAAACAGTCTATTTAGATAAAGCGGAACTGAAAAGACTATTTGAACTTGATTTGTCAAAAGAAACCCGTTTAGAGCGTGTGAGGGATTTATTTATTGTTGGTTGTTGGACTGGATTAAGATTTTCTGATTTCAATGATATAAGCCCTAAAAACATTAAAGGCGATTTTATAGAGGTTAAAACTCAAAAAACAAAAAAAACTGTTATTGTCCCTATTCATAAATATGTTCGGGAAATAATGAAAAAGTACAAAGGTTTAACTGAAAATAGTTTGCCTCCAACAATCAGCAATCAAAAAATGAATGAGTACTTAAAGGACGTAGCTAAAAAGGCAGAATTTAACGAATTGATCGCATTGCAGTTTACAAAGGCCGGGAAAGAGGTTCTATCAACCGTCTCAAAACATTCGCTTATATCGAGCCATACTGCCCGTAGAAGTTTTGCTACTAATATGTATTTAGATAATTTCCCAACTATCAGTATAATGGCTATAACAGGCCATACCACCGAAAGCTCATTTATGAAGTATATACGGGTAACACCAAAAGAACATGCTGAAAAGCTAAAAAAACACTGGAATGAACCTTTATTGAAAGCTGTGTAATGGTTCGCAAAACTGAGAAACTGGAATTATTCTGCAAAAAAAGAAATGACATTCCCACTTTTGGCTTCGCTCAAATAAAAAATCAAATCACTTATAAATTATGGCACGATCAATTTTTGGAATATCCGAACGTTCTCGATGTTCATATAAAAAAAATGATGAAGTTTTCATTATCAGGAATAAATCATCCCGTGGGTTTTTCAAATCTGAAAAAGGAGGTAATAATAGAAATCGAAGATAATCTACTTGAGTCTTCGAATAAATTTGAACTAAGAAAATACTTTGTTCACATTAAAAATAAGTTAGATGATAGTTTCTTCACGGCAGACTATCATGTTAATGATTTAAAAAGGGTGACTTTTGATTTAGGGCGTGATGATTTTGAAAATTTAAGTATAGAGGAACGTGCTAAATACTTGATATTTCATACCTGTTTGACACAAACTAAAGATTGCTTCGATAGCTATTTGGAATTACAATCATTTATTCTCGAACAGGAGAATTTGCATTTAAACGAGCCAGAAAGTATGAACCTTACTGAACTAGGTAAATTTTCCGATACTCTTTCCCATAAAACATTAGTACTATATGAGTTAGGGATAATTGATTATTTGAAAAGAGAGTATTTTCATCCTCAGCAAAACTTAAGAAACAGTACAGATTTAGCGACTTTGGTTGCCCATATCATCGGACAACCCGAGAAGAACGATACTATCAGAAAACATATATCCGGTATAGATTCAACCGGCAAGGATAAAATTACTACTGCCCCTGGAATAAAAGAGGTTAAGAAATTCCTTGCCCAATTTGATATTGATCTTAAAAGGTTAAAGGATAAAACCAACTAAGTTTTGTCACTTTGTCAGTCCCCCGTTTTTCCCCCGTGACGGGTTTAGTTTTCTTTGTCTTGTTAAAATTAAAACAAGACAATGGCAACTCAAACATTCACCACGACCTATGAGCCTACAGAGTTTAAAACGCTCTTAGTTGATTGTATTTCGGAATCTGTGCGATCTGAAATGTATAAAGTAATCTCAAATTCAAAACCTGAAAAAACGATTTACACCCGGCAGGAAACAGCGCAATTGTTGGATATTTCTTTGCCAACATTAAATGAATATACCAAACATGGGTTCATTGTAGCGTACCGCTTGGGCTATAAGGTGAGATACAGACTGAAAGATATTGAAGCTGCTTTAGTCAGAATTAAAAGCAAATAGAAATCCGACATGACTTCACATTCTAAAAAGAAAGGGTCAAAAAATGGATAACCAAATTTTCAGCCCTGATGATTTTTTGACCCCAGAAATCAAAGATAATCAATATACTTCGCAACTAAAAAAGCGATTATCTCGGCCGATTGCAAATCGCGTTTATACTTTGGTTTACAGCACAAGAACAAGCGAAGGGGGGCAAAAACCATGAGTTTAAGCCCCAACGATTTTAAAGATGAAACCGGTTTGTCTGAAAATCTGAAACTAATACTTGCAACGCAAGAGAGATTGAAACTGCTAAAAGCTACTGATATAAGGTTTTCTGACCCTATATTGGAGCAAAATGGCAATGCAGTAATATTCCCTAATACGATTAACGTAATTCAAGGCCAGGCCGGGGTACACAAGAGCCGTTTAGCTGAATGTTTTTGTTCAGCCCTATTAAAGACCCATAATTGTGAAAATGAACTGTTAGGACTTAAAAGATTAAGTTTTGAAGCATTGCATTCCGTAGTCTATGTAGATACAGAAAGGAATCTATCTGAACAGTTTCCATATGCTTTACAATCCATTCAAATTAAAGCTGGTTACGTCAAAGCGGATCATCCTTCAAACTTTGAATACATATCCCTTCTTCAAATTAATCGTAAGGAGCGATTTACGGCTCTAAATGAATATTTAACACATATCAAAAAGAAGACAAATAATCCGTTATTCATTGTACTTGATGTTTCCACCGATTGTATTGAGGATTTTAATAAAACTGATAAAAGTATGGAACTTATAGACCTTATGAACATGGCCATAAATGAGCACAATGTAGTATTTCTATGCCTTATACACGAAAACCCCAAAAGTGATAAAGCCCGAGGTCATTTTGGGACGGAATTAATGAATAAGGCCAGCACAGTAATGCAAGTTGGATTTGAAAAGGATAGTAGCAACAATGATACCGACTTAATTAAGGTAAAGTATTTGAAATGCCGAAGCACTGCCCGGCATATACCTTTTTATGTTAAATATAGCAGTACTGATAATGGCCTTATTTTGGCTGACGAGAGCGAAGTTTCAGGTCTCTTTAATAGTCGCAAGCATAAAGCTTCCAATGAAGATATGATAGGATTTATTGAAATGTATTTGGGAGATGGCACAATTCTGACAAGGGTTGATTTTTTAGATAAATTATGTAAAGATTTTAAAGCCGGCCAAAGAACCATTGAAAAAAGAATTTCAGAAATTATAAAAGACGAGGCCGAGATTTATAACAACGGGGCGGAACTGTGTATCCTTAATAAAGAAATTAAGGACAAAGTTGTCTATTATTCATTAAAGAAATGCTAAGTAACTACAAAACAAGCATTTGCATGTTTGCAAACGACTTTGCAAATCAATATTGCAACGTTTGCATGTTTGCAAAGCCTTATATAAGGGTTTGCAAATTGCAAGCATTTTTAAAATTAGTAATTGCATAAGTCAATGAATAACGCTCAAAAGACATTTCTTAAATATGTACGCACTAAAATGATGTTTAGCCTACGCTTTAGGAGTGTCGAAAATGAAATGAAGCCAGTTCATATTTCTGCAAATGAAATAGGGCAACGCTTTTTCCCATACCCCGAATTTAACCGCAATAAAGAACTTCAGGATTTGCATGAAGCGGGAGAAATTAAGATAACCCAGGAGGGGAAAGCATATTTTTATGAAGCATTAAAACCGGGCGGGTATGATTTAAACTTATTACTATTACGCCCGATACCAAAAGATAGGGTTACACAAGCAATGCTTAAAGATATTCAAAAAGTATCCTTGCTTGCAAATGCGCCAAGTACACCTTATTTTGATTTGTTTCTAAAGTACCGGGACACAAAGCCGGAACTGTTTTTTAAAGTAGATGATTTTTGCGGCAGGGTACATACCCCGATTAGTAATTTTCATAGGACACACCGCCATAATATTTTGTTAGATAATGAAATAACAACAAGTATTGATGTAACGACTATGCAACCGCTATTATTAGGCAAAATTATTACTAATGCTATTGGAAATAATGAGTACAGCCGATGGATAAATGAGGGCAAAGATATTTATATAGAACTGCAAAATAAGGCAGGTTTAAACAACCGAGACGCAGCGAAAAAGAAATTCTTTGAGATATTATTCTCTAAACCGAATAATGCTTTAAAAGAGTTATTTGGGGGCGTTGAATGGATTAATTGGATTAATAACTATAAGCAAGCGGATGAGCCTGCAAACCCCCATAATAAAGAAAAACCGCATAGTAATTTAGCATGGTTGCTGCAAAATACAGAGGTAAGAATAATGGGGCAAGTATGGACAAAACTCGTAAGCGATAATATACCTTTTTTGAGCGTGCATGATGAGATTATTGTAAAGGAGACGGATTTTGAACAGGCCAAAAGTATATTTGAAGGCATTTTGAGAAATGAATTTGAATACTTCAAACTGAACTTTAAATGCTTACCAAGTAATGATGAAACTCTATAAGCCAAAAATTAAATTATTGCATCTATGAAAATAAAAATTACTTACGATAATTATAGCCGGGACGAACTCATAGAACTGGTAACCCGCAAGAATAGAAAGATTGATAGCCAGCGTTCAATGCTAAACCAGTTGAGAATTAGGCGGGAGAAATTACAGTCTAAATCAAAAGAAATTGGCGTAGTCATTAAGGAAAACGCAAAGCTAAAAGCAGATGCGGAAAAATGTAAGCAAAGGATCAAGCGCCTAATGGAATCGGGCAGGGGAAAAACATGGTCGATGAAAGAACAGTCACCCGTTATTATAAACTCGATATTGGGTTACCATAAGCTGAGGCAAGAAAGATACGTAACGAATAACGAAATGGCTTTTTTGATATTGGCGTATCAAAAAGAACTTTTTCGCTTGTCAGATATTCAAGCTTTCAATCAGAAATGGGGGCGCAACCCGGATTGGAACTGGAGAAGTGATTTTAGAGAATGCTGTGAGGCTGGGTTCTTTTATTCGCATAAGATAAACCGAAGAACATATTATTTTCTTTCGCTACATGGGCGTGAAAGATTTGAAAACTTGTTGAAGAGTATGTTTATAGAGAATTAAATGAATTATAAGTAGATTGATTTGAACTAATTTTTCTACGTGAATCGCTAATATTTCTTTTTGATTTTGTCACAAGGCTTATTTGGTGGCCGTGCCTGATGCGTTCGGTTCTAAGATCGATTATGCTATGCTTATTAAGCTATATGATGAACCACAAGGCACTAATTCAACAGAACGCAAATATAGCCCCGGCGATTGCACAGGCTTTGAAAAGAAGAGGATATTAGGCAAGCCCGAAGCAGAGCATGTAAGCACCTCTTATGTTGAGCGTCAAAACCTGACTATGCGTATGTACATGTAGGTTCACAAGGCTTACAAATGCCTTTAGCAAGAAGATGGAAAACCATTGCTATGCTATTGCCCTGGACTTCGTTTATTATAACTTCTCTAAAATACACAGGACACTAAGAGTAACCCCGGCAATGGAAGCCGGGCTGATGAAAGATGTATGAGCATTGAAGATATTGTGAGACTTGCGGATTAATTATAACTTGAGGCTACTTAAACGGTAGCCTTTTTTGTTATGAAAAAACTTTTTATCATACCCCTATCGCTTCTTTTTTCTTGCCACCATACCCCAAAAGAAGCCGCTTCTAAAAATATAGCCTCATACATAAAAAGCAAGTTGGACAATCCTGAATATTTAGAACTAATCTCCATTGATAGCTTGACAAAAAGCAGGCGTATAACGTCATTGGATAGCGGAATAATGGCTTCAAATGTAGCAAGCGACACGCCAAAAAATCTATTCGACTATGCATTTTTTGAACGATTAGCCGAAAAAGAAAACAAAAGGAATCCTAATTATACCTCGAATAATAACGATGATTTGAATGAGATAAAAAGCGGAAAGTATACATTTTATACAACGAATGCCATTTTCAGAATCAAAGATGGTGGGAGTATAAAGTTAAAAAAGTATAAATTCAAACTAGATACACTTTACAATGTCCAATCCTCGCAAGATAAAACAGAGGAAATGCGGATTATAAAATAAATTCAAACTGAGACATTACCTGATTTTGCGCAGTGCGATTAGTTCAAAAAACTCTGTAACTTAGTTTTCAAAAACCTAATCTCAATGAAATTTTTTTTACCCATCATCTTATTATTCGCACTATCGTTCCGATGTCTTTCCCAAAACGTTGCATTGCCTCTAAAGGATAGTTTGATTTATTACGAGGAAGTAGTGACAGCACCTGATACTGCTAATAAGGATATATTATTTTCACTTGCCCAAACATGGTTTGCTAATGCCTTCAAGAATTCTAAATCAGTATTACAGGTAAACGACCGACAGAGTATGAAATTGATAGGTAAGGGCGTTTCTTTGCTTCGGAATGGATACGGGAATCGCTCGGATGAATATATATATTACACAATAGCAGTCGATATAAAACCTGGGCGTTACAGATACAGGATTTATGATTTTGGTTTTGAATCCGGGTCTCAAACGGAAGAGGCATCAATCGGGTACAGTCATTATTTACATGGTGAAATTCATAAAATGGTTCTTGAAAGTAAAAAGCAGGCTTTGAAAAGATATGAATACGACTATCGGATGATTGGGCTCACCGCAACCAGTCTAATCGGCAGTTTAAAAAATGCAATGAATAATTTGAACGCAGATAATTTTTAAGATGATATATCTCGTCAATCAGCAATACTCTTACATAAACCTTAATGAAAACCTTGATTCTATTCTTTCTGCTAACCGCTGGTAGCCTGTCGGTATCCGCGCAAACAAGACCCGACAGCGTTTATATCTGCCTGGGCAAGTATTCACATGCTTACCATAGAAATACTTACTGTAAAGGCCTTAGAAACTGTAAGGCGAAGATCATGTATGTTTCTCTTGGCGATGCGATAAAGAAATATGGTAGAAAAGCTTGCGGCTATTGTTATAAATAAAACATTGCTCCCTTAAATTTCCCAGTTATGAAAAAGACTTTCATTTTGATTCCTATGGTATTATTGGGCTTGATTAGTCAAACCTGGGCTCAAAAGAAAGATAGCGTAACCGTAGCAATAGATTATTTTGACGCGAAAACTGGGGATAAATATGGTTTCGAAAAGAAATTCGATCATATCCCAACTCATAACGATTCCGTTAGATTTAGAAAGGAATCTTCGATAACAATGCGAAAAATGATCGATAGTATTGCAAGAAAAGAAGCTTTACCGGCTAAATATAAACGTAAAAAGAAAGATAAAATAAATCCTAAATCATTATGAAAAAGATATTAACCTTAGCATTGGTTTTTTCATCAATTCACTGTTTTGGACAGGTGTCCCAAAGTGATATAAATGGTTCTTATACTAAATTATTTGCCCAAGCATTTAGCAAAGACATCTCAGATTACCTTACAAAGGTTTATATCGCAAGAGACGTACTAAAGCTGAAAGAGAATGAGACCACAGGTTTCGAAATTGATGCAGTTACAGCGGCAAAAAGTGGTGAATTAACTACTATCCTCTATAACTGCCCGAAACTTAATCAAAAGGGCATGGTGTTAGTTTTTTGGAATAAGGGGCTTTACAATTTGGGACTTTATAGTTTTTATCATTTTGAGTATGATGATGCAAACATTTTGCTTCAAAGGATAAATGACGCGATAGAAAGCAACAAGGAAATTTTAGATGACGTTAACACCAGTGTGCTAAAGTTGAACGATATTCATTTCATTTTTGCGGGAAGTTCAATTAGAGTCGTTTGGGGCGAATATGACTCTCTGTGGGATAAATTTAATTTCCGTACAACCTACAAAAGATTTGGCAGATTTTTTAAAAAGCAATTCAAAAGCAATTAATCACTAAGTGTATAAATGATTGCCCCCCCGATAAGCCACGCTTAAATAAACTTGGGCAAGTAGAGGGGTATTAAGTACCTAAAACACAATGAAAAAATTATTCGTGCTTGCTTTGTCTATGTTCAGCGTTACAATTTGTCTTGCGCAACGAGTAACCTATGAAGATTTGAAATATGTGTTAACACATAATGTCGCTCAGACAGAAGATTACCTCTCTAATAAGGGCTTTGATTTTTCAAAAATCGACACAATAGTTGGTAAGGAAAATATAGCTTTATCTTACAATTTTGATAAAAACTCACATTACTCTATTCATTTTGTTGGTATAAGTAAAGAGGGTATAAATAATATATTTTACAACGCCAGTGCGATTACAAATGCAAAAAGTGATTATATGTTTTTAAAATCATCCATAAAGAAATATGGGTTTGTATTTATTTCAACAGAAACCCGAACAGGTAATTTAATAATCAACTATATGAAAGGGACACTACTTTTTTCATTTTGGATTAAGAAAAATCAGGAAACAGAAGTTACTACCTATTATATCAGTTTAACAGACGAGACGCAAGAAAAATTGGCTATGGGATTTTAAGTAACTTTTAAATTAGGATACTAAAAATATATAATTGCCTTAATTTTTATAAAGAGACAAGGGATAATCACCGTCTCAAAATCCCGACAAACCGTTAATCCTATTGCTAATAATAGTCACAACACGTTTAATTATTCCGAAAACCTATTTAAAAAAGCGCGTTTAGGGCAAATCAGATAATAAAAACGCTAATATTATCTAAACAGGGTTTTGTTGTATTTCTACATGTGTGCCGCTTAAATTTTAAATGAGGCATTAGATTTATTTCTTCTTAAAAACGCATCATATAAATTGTTTCTTTCCTGTTTTTCCATAATTTCGGGTAAACCTTAATGCATGAAATTTCTTTATCCTACTTTTATTAAACTTGTCATGGTAGCAAGTTTAATGGTCGCCGCACAGGATGATATACCACATTGGTATTACATAGTATTCCGGTTAGGAATGTGCACCTGTTGTGGTTTGATAATATATATCCTTTATGGGTATAGCGGGGATAGATCATTAGGAATAGGGGGAACATTAATGATATTGATTTTATTCAACCCTATTTTAAAACCAAGGTATACGCGTGAAGATTGGGCGATGGTGGATTGGATTATGGCTGCAATTATTTCCTTGTGGATGATATATGACATATTCTTATTCATTAAACGCAGAATCGCTTTGAGCAAAGCCAAGAAGGAATTAAAAGATCTGTTAATGACGAGACGGGAAGCTTGAATTTATTTTAAAGGAATTGAGAAAGTTTAGTTTGCCTCACCTTCAATATTGTCCCCTTGGTTATTTGTCATTTCAGCATTCCCTGTACGTAAACCAAGGTTAATCCCTTTTAAATACTGGCTTCAAGTTTCTTTGGGCAAATAGTAGGGTATCCCCTAAAAAGAATGCACGTTTTCAGGTAGGCGGGATAATGCAAAAGGGTTTCGATAACCTTTAATCGGGGTAGCTTGAAAACGGTTTATAAAAGAAATTGAGAGTTTTAATTTGTTAATAGCGAAAAATATACTTGAAAGGGCGAACTTTAATCATGGTAACTATATATCACTTGGGAGTAACCAAATAAACGATTAACCAAAGTAAAATTAATCCCAGTTCGAATTTGTGTTTTAAGATAAGTTTCATTATACTATAATTAAGGACAGTGGCACGGCCCCCCATGACGATTTTACATTGCGCGCGCGGTGTATTATTCAGGGGGCTTTGCTGGTTTTTAGGAGTTCATCCAAACAATTATTTACAAAGTTAAAGTCATCAAACAGTTTTTGTATTTCAGCCATAGAATATCTTTGAATATTGATTTTACCAGCCTTGTATTTTTTGAATGAAATTTCAATCCCCGTTTTATGTACCGTTTCTTCTGATAGATCGATTTCAAGGTGAGCAAAAATATTTCGATGTGGTATTATATTTTCGAGAGTTTCAACAAGCTTTGGATTGCGTGATTTGTAGTCTTTAAAATGCCTGTCAAGTATAAGGAAGAAAATGTCTTTTTTATTACCGATTGTTATCCTTTCAGTAAACCAAAGCATTTCGTTTAATTCAGCCCATTTAAGCTTATCATCGCAAAAATAATCAGATAGGAATATATCAATCTTTCGTTCAACTTGAACGGTCGAATCTAAAACTAATCCGCGCAAGGTGATTGACCTATTATAGACCAGCGCGGTTTTTTCTTTATCCATTGATTTGATTAAAGCTGTATAAAAGTGCAAATATATGCATATATAGTTACCTTAATCATAATGCAATTATACATCAAACCAAAGTTGATTGAATACTTGAATAAAGCCCTTTCCTTTATCCGTGATACAATAAATCGAAGGCTTGTTTTTTATTCCCCTATGTAATATTTCTAATCCTTTTAAATCAGTAAGTTTTTTTGTTGTTCGTCGTATTTGTTGAATATTCATACATGAAAACTGTTTTTGTATTTCATATAACTTGAAAATGGCCTTCTCATCTGCAAAGAAAAGCAGTTCAACATCAAATCGATTTAATCCGCTTTGCATTCTGAAATCTTTATATATATTCCTTTGATTGTTGATGATAACTCTTAAAAGAAGTTTAAATTCGTTTTTGTCCATACGGGCTGCTTTACTTAATGAGTTAGTAGTCATACGCAAAAGGGGCTAACCCCCTGGCATTAGAATGTAGCTACAATATGTGTATAAAAGTAAGGCACATCGTTAATCTATTTATCGATATGCGCTTGGGGTAACTCCCCAAAAGCCCCCCGGTCGTTTTTGTTTTTGAAGTCTTTCTCACAGTGACCGGGTAGGGGGCGTTTGAAAAGAATGCTTGGCATAAATAGGAAATTTATAATCCTACATTTATCTGCACATACGACGAGGTTAATGCCCTATTAATTGCGATCAACGAACCTATCGGGGAAATAGTCCGGGGGGGCAATGGGCGTACCCCTCAAAAAAGTGTACATATTCACAGAGCCGGGATAATGACCCCTGTTAGCAAGGCCGGGTACATGAAAAGGATTCGAAATTTTTCAATAGGGGGTGGGATGAAATTCGATTTTTAAAAACATATTATAAATCTTTGTTTTGGGGACTACAACGGTGGGCACCGGGGGCTGTATTATTAATGAAAAGTACTTTTACAGTCACTGGGTGGGTATGATCTGTTTAGATTGAGTTATCGCTTACCTTTGATTATGGAAAATGATTTGAAGAAGTATAATGATGTGGTTGCCCCTGTTTGCATCAATGACGAACATATTAACCGTGTTCTAATAGCAGCATGTAAACTCAACGGCATACGCGCTACCGTACTAAATCCATATATACCCCAATGTTATGGCCAAAGAAACACGTTTGTTTTTAAGTGTCTGCTTAATGTTTATGTTTCACCCGGCTTGACTAAGACCGCGTATGCAAAATCATACAGTAACTGTCAGCAGGCTACCTGTCACGCAATAGATTATTTGAAAGAATTGGGCTTAGTCCGTGAATTCAGGATGAAGAGATTAATTAAACCGTTTTTATGTTATAAAACCGATTCTGCATATAAGCTTACTATGAAAGGTCGAAAAGTAATTATGGATGTCTTAAATATGGTAGCTGTAATTTAAAGTGTACCCGTTTTTGTACCCCAACAAACAAAAAACCCCTTAGATGTCATCTAAGAGGCTTTTTTCGTGGTATCAGCTGGAATCGAACCAGCGACACAAGGATTTTCAGTCCTTTGCTCTACCAACTGAGCTATGATACCGTCCCGTTGGGGCTGCAAATGTAAGCGGATTTTTTGTTTATGAAAACTTTTTTTGAAAAAAGGTTTTTGAGCGGAAAGCTGAAAGGCCAAAGCAGAAAGCCGGCAGGGCCTTTTGAAATGAAAGGATAATAGATTAAAAGAGCAATTTAACTTGCAACTTTACAACATTTCAACATTACAACAATTCGGTTAACTTTGACAAAAATTACTATGCACGCATAATGATCGGGCAAATCATATTCATCATCATACTGGCTACGGCTGTTTGGCTTTTCAGCAAAAATGTGGGGAAAATACGGCGCAATATCCTGTTAGGCAGGGATACCGACCGTTCGGACAACCCAGGCGAAAGATGGAAAACGATGGCATTGGTGGCGCTGGGCCAAAGTAAAATGGTGAAGCGTCCGTTCGCTGCACTGATGCATTTTTTTATTTACGTGGGGTTTGTGATCATCAACATCGAGGTGCTGGAGATACTGATAGATGGGGTGTTTGGGTCGCACCGCATATTTTCGCATCCGCTTGGTGGCTTGTATAACCTGCTTATCGGCGGATTTGAGATATTGGCTTTACTGGTGCTTGTGGCCTGCGTCGCTTTTCTTATCCGCCGGAACATCGGTAAGTTGAAACGTTTCAGCGGAGTGGAGATGACCGCGTGGCCGAAATCGGACGCGAATTATATCCTCATTATAGAGATATTGCTGATGACTGCTTTTTTGACGATGAACGCAGCCGATTCCAAATTGCAATTGCTGAACTACGGACATTATATTAAAGCGGGGAGTTTCCCGGTGAGCGGTATTTTAGGTCCACTGTTGCCGGATAATGCAACCGCGCTTGAAATGATAGAACGCGGCTGCTGGTGGTTCCACATCATCGGCATACTGGCGTTTTTGAATTACCTGCCTTATTCCAAGCATTTCCATATCCTGCTGGCATTCCCGAATACGTATTATTCCAACCTGAATCCGAAGGGAAAGTTTACTAATATGGCGTCGGTAACCAACGAGGTGAAGGCTATGCTGGATCCTTCTTTCGTGCCCGAACCTGTTGTAGTTTCGCGCTTTGGCGCCAAAGATGTAACCGACCTGACCTGGAAGAACCTGATGGAAGCCTATACCTGCACCGAGTGCGGGCGGTGTACCTCGGTATGCCCGGCAAACCAAACGGGGAAATTATTATCGCCGCGAAAGATCATGATGGATACCCGCGACCGTATTACCGAAATAGGGAAGGGGATAGATAAAAATGGGAAAGATTTTAAGGACGACAAAACCCTGCTGGATAATTACATTACCCGCGAGGAACTGTGGGCGTGTACCACCTGCAACGCTTGCGTGGATGCTTGCCCGGTGAATATTAACCCGCTGGAGATCATCAACGAGATGCGGCGGTATATTGTGATGGAGGAATCGCAGGCCCCGGCGAGCCTGAACAATATGTTTGGTAATGTAGAGAATAACGGCGCGCCGTGGAAATATAGCCAGGCGGATAGGTTTAACTGGAAGGAAGAATAGTCAATAGGCAATGGTCAGTAGGCATTGTTTTCATCTGATAATGCCCAATGACAAATGCCCAATAATTCAATGACGCATATATGAGTGGAGTACAAATACCAACCATGGCCGAAATGGCTGCCGCAGGGAAGGAACCCGAGATATTGTTTTGGGTGGGCTGCGCAGGCAGTTTCGATGAACGGGCGCAGCGTATTACACGTGATATCTGTAAAATACTGAACCATGTGGGTATCAGCTTCGCGGTATTGGGCACCGAGGAAAGTTGCACCGGCGACCCGGCCAAACGTGCCGGTAACGAGTTCCTGTTCCAGATGCAGGCCATGATGAACATACAGGTGCTAGATGGTTATAATATCAAAAAGATAGTGACCGGCTGCCCTCATTGCTTCAATACCATCAAAAACGAATATCCCGGCCTGGGCGGCAATTATGAGGTGATACATCACACGCAGCTGATACAGCAATTGATTGACGAAGGCAAACTGAAGGCCGAAGGTGGTGAAAGTTTTAAAGGCAGGCGCATAACGTACCACGACCCATGTTATTTAGGCAGGGGTAATGATGTCTACGAGGCACCGCGCAAGGCTTTGGAGATTTTAGATGCCGACCTGGTGGAGATGAAACGCTGCAAAAGCAATGGCCTGTGCTGCGGTGCCGGTGGTGCGCAGATGTTTAAAGAGCCGGAAAAGGGGAATAAGGACATCAACATAGAACGTATGGAAGATGTATTGGAAAGCAAGGCGACCGTTGTAGCAGCGGCTTGTCCTTTCTGCATGACCATGCTGCGCGATGGCGTTAAAGGCAAAGAAAAAGAGCAGGAGATACAGGTGCTGGATATTGCGGAAATAACCGTAAGGGTGAACGGGTTGTAGTGATACTCCTTCCCGCTCCTTAGTAAGAAATAGCACTGTCCACGGCTTTTTTTATAATTCGCCTGTTTTAAAAAACAGCAACGCACTTCGCAAACTATCCAGCCGTTCTGGTTCCATATTTTTTACCGGCAGGTCCAATGCTGTAGCCATAGAATCGACATTGTCTTTGGGGTCGTCATAGGTTTGCACGATAATGTCGTCCTTGTCGGCCTTTAGCTCGAGGGTGCCGTGGCTGATGTTGCCGAAGTAATCCAGATCATTAAACAAATGCAAATGCAGCGAAAAATATTCCTGTTTGCCATGTTGAAAAGTTTTTCGAAGGCGCAGGAAATGTTCGGGCGAGATGGTAAGTTCCCAACTCTTCAATTTGGTTTCACTGGACGGATCATAAACCTCATTCAGGCATTTATTGCTCCATTGCAGCCATTCCTGTTCGTTCATTTTAGCTCGCAGAGGATACTTGAAGGCAAAAGTCGGAATGATCGCGAGTAATATCGCGAATTTTGCGGGTCGTATAAGAAGTGATTTAAACATGACAACGATCACTATCCTAAATTAATAATTTGAGTATTTTTGTAAATGCATTTTTCTGAACACTCCCGGGTTTGGGTTTACCAATCCGATAAAGAATTAACGGACGAACAGGCCTCGGGGTTACTCGGCCGGCTAAATAAATTTGCCGCAGAGTGGACCGCCCATAATCATCAATTGAAAGCTAAAGCCGAGGTTCGTTATAACCGGTTCCTTGTCCTCATCGTCGATGAAAGCCAGGCCGGGGCAAGCGGATGCTCCATTGATAAGTCGGTTAATTTTATGAAGGGCATTGAGCGCGAATTTGGTATCAACCTGTTCGACCGGTTTAATTTTGCATACCGCGATGGCGAAAAAGTACTTTCCGCTCCGCGGCTTGAATTTGAGGAACTGTTGAAATCCGGCGGGGTAGGATCGGATACTATCGTATTTAATAACCTGGTACCTACGCTTGCCGATTTGGAAACTAAATGGGAAGTGCCTTTTAAAGAAAGCTGGCACCCGCAATTGTTTGGAAACTTAGTTCATAGTTGATGGTTTATAGTTCATAGACAAATCAACTAATCACTAATACCCGGTTAACTAATAACTGAAACTATGTTTGTAATCGATATCCATTACACCGCTCCGCTTGAGGAAGTGGATAAGCACATCGAAGGTCACACAGCCTATCTGCAAAAGTATATAGATAATAACACTTTCATCGTCACTGGGCGAAAAGTGCCGCGCACCGGCGGTATATTGATAGCGAATACCGGCTCGAAGGAAGAAGTCGAAAAGATCATCACCGAGGACCCTTTCTACCAGCATCAAGTGGCCGAAATGACTATTACTGAATTTTTGCATGCCCGGCATAATCCAGCTTTGGACGGGTTGCTGGGCAAATCGGTGTAATAAGGTTCATAGATGATAGTCTACAGACCGTAGGCGAAGTTGCACACCTATGGACCATCGACCATGTACTATTGAATACTAAAAAATTTGTACTTTAGGGCATGGGACAATACAATGAACGGGTTGATGCCTACATTGCCAAATCAGCCGATTTTGCAAAGCCAATACTGATACATATCAGGGAACTTGTTCATCGGGCCGCGCCCGAATTAACGGAAATTATAAAATGGGGATTTCCTTTTTTCGACTATAAGGGCCCGGTTTGCCAAATGGCGGCTTTTAAGCGTCATTGCGCTTTTGGTTTCTGGAAGGAAAAGATGCTTAACGACCCCAAAGGCTATTTAAAGGTGGATGGGGAAGAGTCGTCGGCAGGCAGTTTCGGGCAAATTGTAAGTTTAAGCGATTTGCCGCCCGACGATGTTATCATCGATTTTATACGCCAGGCTATTGCCATTAACGAGAAGGGTATCAAAACTGAGAAAAAACAGGCCACCCCTAAAGCTGAATTGCCCATGCCGGACGATTTTGCAAAATTGCTTACCGGCAGCCTTGCCGCTGCGGATAACTTCGAAAAATTCAGCCCTTCAAAAAAACGCGAGTACCTGGAATGGTTTGCTGAGGCAAAATCGGAAGCCACCCGCCAAAAACGGATTGACCAGGCACTGGAATGGATAGCCGAGGGGAAATCGAGAAATTGGAAGTATCAGCAGTAGAAGTCCGGAAGCCGGAAAGAAATGATAAAGAGTAATAATCAACAGGCAATCTTTCGGACTTATGCAGACTTCCGGACTTTCCGACTACTCTAAAAATCCAGCGGCCCCAATCGCCGCATATTCTTCCTGATCAAATATTGCCTATGCTGCACATAACCGCTGGGGTGTGTGGGCGACCATTTGAGCGGGTCGGGCCAGATGGAGGCTATTGCGGCGGCTTCGTGCTGATTCAGGTCGGCAGCGGATTTATGGAAATAGGCTTGCGAGGCTGCTTCCACCCCATAAATACCGTCGCCCATTTCAATCTCGTTCAGGTACACTTCCATAATGCGCTTTTTGCTCCAGAATATTTCTATTAAAAGGGTAAAATAAGCCTCGAAGCCCTTGCGGATGTAAGACCGCCCCTGCCACAGGAAAACATTCTTTGCTGTTTGCTGCGATATGGTACTGCCGCCTATCAATTTATGGCTGTGTGCATTTTTATCGATGGCGCGTTCCATAGCTTTAAAGTCGAAGCCAAAGTGGTCCAGGAATTTCTGGTCTTCGGCGGCTACTGCGGCTCGCTTCATGGGGTCGGCAATGCTGTCAAAATCTATCCATTTTTTGTCGATCTTCCAATCCTTGCCGTCGGCTTTACGCTCGAACCCTCTCGATATCATCAGCCAGGTAACAGGGGGATTTACAAAACGGTATAGAATAACCCAGAAAATAGAAATGCCGAAGAAAAGGATGATGGTGAGTTTGAGTATTCTCAGGATGAGCTTCAGCAGGCCGGGTTTGACTTTCATTAAGCGAAAATATCTGAATTATTCCGGAATTGGGAATTTCGATTTCGGATTTGTGAACGTAATTGTACAGACGCAAGATTTTGCGCCTGTACAGCATATAGATCAACAAAAAAAGGTGTTCAGCTTTCACTAAACACCTTTCAAAGATTTCGAAATTAAATATCCGAAATTCGAAATCAAAAATTACTCTGCCACCACTTCAAAAGGGACCTTTACTTTAACCTCTTTGTGCAGGTTAAGGTTTGCGGTGTATTCACCAACAAATTTAGGTTCGCTGTCAAAAGTGATGCGGCGGCGGTCAACTTCAAAGCCTTCTTTTTTCAAAGCGTCGGCAATCTGAATAGTGTTGATGGCACCGAATATTTTACCGGTTTCGCCTGCTTTTGCGCCGATGGTCAGTTTTACACCTTCCAGCTTAGTTGCAATAGCGTCGGCATCCTTACGGATTTTTTCTTGTTTAAAAGCCGCTTGTTTCAGGTTTTCAGCCAAAACTTTGCGGGCAGATTCAGTGGCCTGTTGTGCAAAGCCCTTAGGGATAAGGTAGTTGCGGCCATAGCCTGGTTTTACATTGACGATATCGTCTTTTTCGCCCAGGTTCTTAACGTCTTGTTTCAAAATAACTTCCATTGTGTTTGCCTCCTGGTTATTTTAACGAATCTGTTACATAAGGAAGTAAACCGATGTGGCGTGCACGCTTAACAGCCTGTGCCACTTTGCGCTGAAATTTCAGTGAAGTGCCAGTTAAACGGCGTGGTAATACTTTACCCTGGTCGTTAATGAACTTTAAAAGAAATTTCTCGTCTTTGTAATCGATGTACTTGATGCCGTTCTTTTTGAAGCGGCAATATTTTTTGCGGTTATCCTCCACTTTGGGAGCGGTAACGTATTGGATCTGGTCGTTTGCCATTATTTTGCTGCCTCCTCTGCTTTAACGGTTTTTTTCTGGTTGAAAGCACCGCTGCGTTTTTTCTCGTTGTAAGCAATGGCGTGTTTGTCCAATGCAATAGTGAGGAAACGCAGAACGCGCTCGTCACGACGGAATTCAACCTCCAATTTGTTAATTAAATCACCCGGAGCCTTGTATTCTGTTAAGTGATAGTACCCTGTCGTCTTTTTTTGGATCGGGTACGCTAGTTTCCTCAAACCCCAATTATCCTCCTGGACAATTTCGGCTCCGCCATCGGTTAAGATCTTGCTGAATTTGGCAATAGCCTCTTTAGCAGTTTCTTCCGAAAGCAACGGGGTAAGAATGATCACGGTTTCGTACTGTTGCATTATCTTGCTTTGTTTTAATGTTTTACCCGCTATTACGGGGCTGCAAATGTAGGAAGAAAAATGTGAATTTTTATGAATTTTTATGAAAAAAGTTGCCAGGGAGTGCCTGAACTATGAATTATATATTTAAATAACGGCTATGCTCACGATCAGGTTTTAAAGGAGCGCTGCCGACAGCCAACTGAATTAGGGTACCCCCTGCGCGTTGCCTGTACCTGCACATAACTGTTCTGCCAAAAAATTCTTAAAAAAAGTATAGTAGCGTATTGCAAAAAGTTTTTAATAAATTTAAACTTGTAAACCGGTCGACCCGTATTATTACTAAATTACTCTATTATGCTTACTGACCTTGAAAACGAATATCTGAACGACGATGCCCCGGCATTCACCAGTTCATGGGGCCCGGAAGATGACACCTGGGACGACGACGACGATGAAGATTTTGACGATGAAATGGAGGACCTTGATGATCTGCACGAGGTACAGGTAGAAGAGGAGGATTTTGACGCCCCGGACCCGGATGACGACGATCACTTGCCCGACGAGGAAGAGGACGACGAATAGTCGCGTCAATTTTTACTAACATTCTTATCACTGGTGCTTTTACATAAGGCACATTTTGGCTACTTTAGCGGCAGTGGATAATTTTATAGTTTCGGCACGTAAATACCGCCCTGCAACGTTCGATACCGTTGTAGGTCAGCAACATATAACTAATACGTTAAAAAACGCTATTAAAAATAACCAGCTGGCCCAGGCGTTTTTATTCTGCGGTCCACGTGGCGTGGGTAAAACAACCTGTGCACGTATCCTGGCCAAAACCATCAATTGCGAGAACCTGCAGCCAAACGGTGAGGCTTGCGGCGTGTGCCATTCGTGTGTGTCGTTCCAAAACGGTAACTCATTTAATATCCACGAACTGGACGCTGCCTCAAATAATTCGGTGGATGACATCCGCAGCCTGATAGAGCAGGTGCGTATACCGCCACAGGCAGGCAGGTATAAGATATATATTATCGATGAGGTGCACATGCTGTCGCAGGCGGCTTTCAATGCTTTCCTGAAAACGCTGGAGGAACCCCCGCACTATGCTATCTTCATCTTAGCCACTACCGAAAAACATAAGATACTGCCAACTATCCTGTCGCGTTGCCAGATATTTGATTTTAACAGGATTAGGGTAGAGGATATGGCCAGCCACCTGGCATCTATCGCGTCGAAGGAAAATATAAGTTACGAGCCTGATGCCCTGCATATTATTGCACAAAAGGCTGACGGCGGTTTAAGGGATGCTTTATCGATGTTCGACCAGATCGTTAGTTTTTCGGATGGGAAAGTTACTTACCGCACGGTTATTGACAACCTTAACATCCTGGATTACGATTATTATTTCAACATCATAGACAGCTTGCTGAAAGAAGATACTGCCGGGACTTTGTTGCTTTTTGACGAGATATTGTCAAAAGGTTTTGACGGATCGCATTTTATATCGGGTTTATCAGAACATTTCCGCAACTTGCTTGTGAGTAAGGACGCAGCTACGGTAAAACTGCTGGAGGTGAGCGAGGGTATTAAGGCCAAATATCTGCAACAGTCGAACGCCGCATCCGTATCGTTCATGCTATCCGCCATGAACATTGCTAACCAATGCGACCTGAGTTATAAGCTGAGCAAAAATCAGCGTTTGCAGGTGGAACTGGCGCTGCTTAAAATGTGTCACCTGCCTTCGGCATTCAACATGCTAACCACACCGGCTGCCCCACAGGAGCAGGTAAAAAAAAAACCTGATACCCCAGGACTAAAGCCGCAGCCGGAGAATGCCGCAAAGGATGAGGTGCCTGTGCTGCGCGATCAGCCAACGGTTTATGTCAAAACAGAAGCGCCCAAAACGGAACCTCAAAAACCGGTAGCGGAGCCCGCACCGGCAGAAAAGCCAAAAGTATTTATTCCAAATTCGGGCGCAGCGTCTACCTCCGTAAAAATACCCTCGTTAAAGGATCTTACCAGCCAGGCGGTCGCAGCTGTTGAGGAGGATGATCCATACCTGAAAGGGGATGACCGGGAAGGTTTTACAATGGATGAGTTCCTGAAGCATTGGATGGATTACGCCGCGAAAATAAAAGCCGAAGGCAACATGAGTTTGTTTACGGTATTTATTTCCAACGCCCCGGTGATGCTGGAGCCTTATAAATTTGAAGTGATAGTAGGAAATAAATCGCAGGAGATACTTTTTAGGGACGACAAGCACAATATCCTGAACTACCTGCGCACCAGCCTGAAAAATTTCGATATCGAAGTGCAAACCCGCATCGACGAAATAAAGGCAGCTAAAAGGCCCTACACCAACACGGAAAAATTCCAGCACATGGCAAGCAAAAACCCACAGCTTGCCGAATTAAAAAGGCGGTTTAATTTGGAAACGGATTATTAAAACAGCAGAGACGCAAGATTTTGCGTCTCCTACTTTGAAAATATTTCCACGAGATGCAAAATTTTGCGGCTCTACGGGGTGTCATTAATGCTTCGGCCTGTCGTTTTTCGGATAACCTTCTTCATCCAGGTCGGTGCGGCTGTCTTCGGCCGTTCGTGAGATGATCTCATCCATAGGGTCGAGCCTGACGATCTTTCCTTTGTCAATATGCATAGCAAGATCGTCCACATCGGTCTCAAGCGATTCGTTTGGAATGTATTCGTCCACAGCATCATAGGGATTGGCCTCGTCGTAGGTCGAATCCATATCAGCGCCGTTCTTTACCGAGGTGTTATACGGGTCTGGGTGCTGATAATCCGGGTCGTCACTTTCCACATCGTACTCAAAGCTGTCGTCGTCAGCATTGTAGGAAAGATCTTCAGTATCGGATTCCTCACCTAAACTGTCTTTCAAATATTTGTCCCTGTCATCATCATCGTTATCGAAGCGGGAATGCGGTCTTTTGGCGCTCATGATCTATGGTTTTAAATAGTAAACATCAGCAGTATAATTTAGTTTGTGCTACAGAAGTATCACAAGCATAAAATTACGCAAATAATATATTTACCAGCCTTTTTAAAGCCAATAAAACCCGATAGTGACGAATGTCAATATTTCGCCGGCTGCCCTGCCTTGGGTATTGCGCCTAAAATAAATTTCCGCAAATTCTCGGTCGCGGTTGCCAGGTCCTCTTTACGCAGGTACATCATGTGCCCGCTTTTGTAACCTTCCCATTTCAGGCGGTCTTTCAGGCGCCCGCTTGGGTCGAGCTGCCACATGCTGTATTTGGCATTGAAATAATCGCAGGCGCCGTCAAAATATCCCGATTGTACCAATAAGTGCAAATAGGGGTTTTGCGCGATGGCCTGGCGCAGGTTTTCGCCGGTATGGTCGTTTTTATTATCCCACGGCCACACGTTCCCGAACATGTTGTATTTCAGGTCGGTTTTGTAATTCAGGTCGTTACGCAGGTAAATGTTTATCGCCGGGGTAAACTCGTGCAGCCATGCAGTTAGCTCGGCATTATAATCCGGCCCGTCACCGGCTGCCTTACTATCGATACCCCTGTAACGCGAATCGAGCCGGCCCACGGTAAAGCCCTGGTCGCGCAGTAATTCCTTCCAGAATAAGTTGTACGATATGACCAGGTTATTATCTAAGATCACTTTTTCAGACAAGCCACTATAGCGAGCTATTTTAGCGGCAATGGCCTTTTTCTGATCGTCATCCAGCGACCCGCCTTTGGATAAAGCGGGCAAAAGTTCGTTAATTGTAAAGCTTTCAACTTCGGGCAGCATCGCTGTAAGGTCTTTTTGCTGCAGGTCGGCAGGAAGTTTTTTATGATACCATGCTGTTGCTGAAAAATAAGGCAAACTGAGCGCTTCCTGTACCGGCCCGCTGCGTTCGATGCCCAGGTCAGTAGGCGATACCAGGATAACGCCATTCAGGTACATCCATTCAGCATCCTGTAATTGCAGTGCCAGTCCCGAAACGCGGGTAGTGCCGTAGCTTTCGCCGATCAGGAATTTAGGCGATGCCCACCTGTTCTCGCGGGTTACAAAAGTGTTTATCCACTCTGCCAGGTATTTAATGTCCTCGTTTACACCGAAGAAGGTTGATTTGGGAATATCGGCACTAACCGGGCGCGAATAACCTGTATTCACCGGGTCGACATAAACTATGTCAGCTACGTCAAGTATCGAATTTGGGTTCTCTTTAAAGCCGTAGGGCTGCACAGGATAACCTTCGTCGTCGGTATTGAGCAGTCGTGGACCGGTGTAGCCCAGTTCCATCCAAACCGAAGGGGTGCCGGGGCCGCCATTAAAGGATATAACCAAAGGGCGCGAGGCCCTGTCCTGTACATCGTCGCGTTCATAGTAAGTATAGAAAACGCCCGCTGTCGGTCTGCCATCTTCTTCCCAAACCGGCATCATACCGGCTGTGGCGGTATAGGGAATGGTTTTACCTTTGATGGTGACCGTATGTTTGGTAACTACTGCTGTATCGACGTGCACAATACGTCCCGGTGATATTTTCTGTGTATTTTTTGGAGGGGTTGGTGCCGGTGTTTGCGCTTTAATAGTTAAGGCAAGCAGGCCGATGGCGATCAATGTGAGTAAAGTTTTTCTCATTATGGTGGGTTATGATAAATCAGCGTAAATATAACCGCGCTGCAAATGAAATTACAACAACCGGCTGCTAAATTTAAACAGAAGGGTGTTTATAGCCTATTTTTTACAAAGGCTTAATATGGTATTTGTTTCCGGTACGACGTAACCCCGCCTATTGAAAATTTAACCCCGATGGTGAACTGCCCATAAGCATCGTTGTGTGCGCCCGCCTTAAAGCCATCAAGATTATCGCCAAAAACAAGATTGTATTGATAGCCGATATCGACCTTGAAGTCGGGCCGCTGGTACTTATTGTATACCTTTAATTCGTACCCGATGCGGGCAGGGAAAAATAACTGGCTGGCTTTGTTTTCGCCCGGCGTGTAAAAACCAGGTAATTGAAGCGAGTATCGGTTTATCTCCTTCACATTGCTATAGATAATACCTATACCGCCGCCTACATATAAATTCTTTAACGCATTGGCCAGGTGGCTGTCCGAATAATCTATCAGTTCACCTGCCTGTATTTGTATTCTGAAAGCATAGGAAGTAAAATCAGTCGAGAACTGCCGGCCTAACAGATCCTTGACTGAATCGCCGCCCATTACCTTGCCGGCCTGGAATTCAAGGATGTAATTGATAAAGGCACTTTGGTTATAATCGAAGTTCAGGATAAAGGATTTGCTTGACTTTGACGTTACAACATCGCCGTAGTAGGAGTTAAAGCCGAGCGCCGCGCCAACATCGTATTGCGAATAGTCATATCCTACCTGCGCCTTTGATGCCAATGCTGTAAAGCAGGTGAGCAAGGTCAAAAGCGTAATTCTCAGTATAAATTTTGTCATAATTTACGATCAGGTATTACAAGTAGGGTCAGACACTGCTATTCTTGTGCCACAATTTTATAAAAATAACTTCATTCTTTAATAAAACAATATTAAAACGCACGAATTGTTTAGTTAAGTATCTATAATTTCGATATTGTATTTAATACAATAGCTAATGTCAATTTTATATATTTGAGGCCTTTTACGAAAAAAAACGAATACCTGTTATGTCAAAAATCAAAGTAGCAAATCCCGTAGTTGAACTGGATGGGGATGAAATGACCCGCATTATATGGAAATTTATAAAAGATAAGCTGATTACCCCTTATCTTGATCTTGATATTAAGTATTACGACCTGGGTGTTGAATACCGCGATGAAACCAACGACCAGGTTACGATCGACGCTGCCAATGCCATCAAGCAATACGGTGTGGGTATCAAATGCGCTACCATTACACCCGATGAGGCCCGCGTTGAAGAATTCGGCTTAAAGCAAATGTGGAAATCGCCCAATGGCACCATCCGTAATATACTGGACGGTACGGTTTTTCGTGAACCTATTGTAATGTCGAACGTACCGCGCCTGGTACCAAACTGGACGGCGCCGATATGCATTGGCCGTCACGCTTTTGGCGACCAGTACCGCGCTACTGACTTTTTGACCAAAGGCAAAGGTAAGTTAACAATCACCTTCACTCCTGAAGATGGTGGCGAAGTACAATCATACGAAGTGTTTAATTTTAAAGGCGACGGCGTTGCCCTGGCGATGTATAACACTGATGAATCTATTAAAGGCTTTGCACGCGCCTGCTTTAACCAGGCCTTGCTTAAAAAGTGGCCGTTGTACCTTTCAACAAAAAATACTATCCTGAAAAAATATGACGGACGCTTTAAGGATATCTTCCAGGAAATTTATGAGAACGAATTCAAACTGGAATTTGAAGCTAACCAGCTAACTTACGAACACCGCCTGATTGACGACATGGTTGCTTCTGCATTAAAATGGCATGGAAACTTTGTTTGGGCATGTAAGAACTACGACGGCGACGTACAATCGGACACCGTGGCCCAGGGCTTTGGATCGTTAGGTTTGATGACATCGACCCTGGTGACCCCCGACGGCAAAACCATGGAGGCTGAAGCAGCGCATGGTACGGTTACCCGCCACTACCGCGACCACCAGGCAGGCAAACCAACCTCAACCAACCCGATAGCTTCCATCTTTGCTTGGACAAGGGGATTGGAGTTCCGCGGTATGCTGGACGATAACAAGGAATTGATCAAATTCTGCAAAACACTTGAAGAGGTTTGTATTGAAACCGTTGAAAGCGGCAAAATGACCAAGGACCTGGCCATCACTATTAAACCCAAAGTGGAGCATGGTACCGATTACCTCTATACCGAAGAGTTTTTGGAGGCGATTGACGAGAATTTGAAGAAGAAGTTGGGTAAATAAGTATTTGGAATGAACATATCGAACCCATTTGCTTTGGCAAATGGGTTTTTTGTTGGATTAATTCGTTATTTTTGGAATATGAATGCTTTGTTGAATCAGGTAAAATTGGCGTTGACACAAATGAAGCCTGAATTAATATCCAGGTATCCCATAGCGTCGATTGGATTGTTCGGTTCAATCGTGCGTGATGATTTTACCGACAACAGTGACATTGATATTATTGTTGAATTTAACGGCAGGATAGGTATCGAATTTGTAACATTAGCGGAAGAGCTTGAGCAAAAACTTAACCGTAAAGTAGACCTGGTTTCGAAGGGCGGCGTTAAAGAGAAATATTTTGATGTAATAGCACCTCAAATAGTATATGTCTGACCGCCATCCAAAGCTTCTTTTGGAAGATATTCTGAACAGTGCTGAGAAGATCATCACTTATACTCACAATTTAACTTTTGAAGAATTTATCGCCGATAGCAAAACAATCGATGCTGTAGTGAGAAATTTTGAGATCATCGGCGAAGCTGCTAATCGCTTACCTGAAGAAATAAAAGATAATAGCCCGAATATAAATTGGTTCAAAATCAGGGGGCTTCGAAATAGGATTGTGCACAATTATTTTGGAATAGATTATAAAATAATCTGGGCGACAAAAGAGGACTACCTGGACGAACTGGTCGGTCAAATAACTGTATTACGAAAAAACTATTAATAATAAATCATGTCATCACTTTATCCTTTAAAATTCAAGACCATTTATAAAGACAAAATATGGGGCGGCCAGAAGATAAAAACTTACCTGCATAAGGACTTTGGCAGCCTGCCCAATTGCGGCGAAACCTGGGAAATTTCGGGTGTTAAATCGGATGTGTCTGTAGTTGCGAATGGGATGCTGGAAGGCGAGTCGCTGGCCGGTCTGCTGGAGAAATATAAGGATGAACTGGTAGGCAAAAAGGTGTACGCTCATTTCGGGAATATCTTCCCGCTGCTGGTAAAGTTTATCGATGCTAATGATGATCTTTCTATCCAGGTTCACCCAGATGACAAACTGGCCAAAAAGCGCCACAACTCGTTCGGAAAAACCGAGATGTGGTATGTGATCGAAGCTGATCCCGGATCAACGCTCATCTCTGGCTTTAACCAGCAGGTGAATGAACAGATATATGTGGACAAACTAAACAGCGGCCATATTATGGACATACTGAACCGCGAGGATGTGAGCGCAGGCGATGTTTTCTTTTTACCTGCGGGCCGGGTACATACCATTGGCAAGGGTTTATTGATAGCTGAGATACAGCAAACATCGGATATTACCTACCGCATTTATGATTTTGACAGGGTAGACGATAAAGGCAACAAGCGCGAACTGCATACCGAAGAGGCGCTTGCGGCCATAGATTATAATTTCTATCCCGACTATAAGACCAAATACCAGCCAAAAGAAAACGACACTGTTCCCCTGGTAAAATGTCCTTATTTTACCACCAATATTCTTGATTTTACCGAAAGCACCACTAAAGATTATTCCAACCTGGATTCATTCGTTATCCATGTGTGTGTTGAGGGTAATTACGTGATAGAATGCCAGGGCAGGCAGCACACCGTTAAAATGGGTGAGTGTATCCTGCTGCCAAAAACTATCGACCGGGTAAACCTGATCACCGTTAACGGATTTAAGATATTGGAGAGTTATATTGAATAGTGATTTGTGGTCAGTTAACTTGTGATTTGTGATTGGTTAACTTGTGATTAGTTGCCTGCGAATTTACTCATCAATCAAATTGCAGGGCACTAATTAACCAGTCACTAATTAACTAATCACCAACTCAAACCAACTTCACCGTAAACTTCGTGCCTTTGTTAACGGTACTATCAATATCGATGGTTCCGCCCAGTGCTTCTATCTGGTTGCGGGTCATGAACAGGCCAATGCCTTTTGCATCCGGGTTGTGGTGGAAGGTTTTATACATGCCAAATACCGAGTCGCCGTACTTCTCAAGATCGATACCCAGGCCGTTATCTTCAAAATATAAATAGATATGGTGGCGGATCTTAGCCGAACGAATTTTAATGACCGGCGTACGGTCGGGATGGCGGTATTTAATAGAATTGGTGATCATGTTCTGGAAAATACTTTCCAGGTAAGCAGGGATATAAAATACCTCGTTAATCTCGCTGAAATCGTAATCTACACGGGCGCCTGATGCTTTGATATTGCTTTGCAGTACCGAGAGTACCGATTTAAGCGAGTCTTCAAAAGTTAACGTTTTTCTTTCTTTACCTATTTCGGCCTGTATTTTTACGATCTCGCTCAGATGTTCAATAGTGGTATTTAAGCTGCCGCTGATGGATTTAATGTGCGAGAATATCTCCTTTCGGTCGTCTTCCGTTTCGGTTTGATCGAATAGGTCGACCATAAACTGCAAATTGCCTGTATGCGAGCGCAGGTTATGCGATACGATGTAGGCAAAGTTTTGCAGGCGCTTGTTCTGATCGCTCAGCAGGTTTACTGCATCCTGTACTTCCAGCTCTTTCTTTTTAATGTAATCGATATTCTGGAAAATGCTGCGTACGGTAATGCACTTACCATAATCGTCAATTACCGCAATACCTTTTGCGCGCAGCCAGATGAGGTTATTGCGTGCTGTACGGAATTGCAGTTCCAGGTCGAAGGGGCGGGAATATTTGATGATATTATCTATCGCCCGGGCCATTATCTGACGGTGATCCGGCTCGAAGAAGCTGATAGCCTCTTCGACACTTAATTTTACACTTTCCTGCAGTTCATAAATTTCATACGTCTCGCGGGATAGCGTCAGCGTCATGCTCCTTACATCTATTTCCCAGCCCCCAATTTTGGCTATCTTGACAGTTTCCTTGAATAGGAAGTCATTGCGCCCCGATTGTAATTCGAGAAGCTTGTTCTCATGAATATCGGCTATCGAACCAGTGATTTTGGGAACTGAATCATCATTCCATCTTTTAGCCGTGCTTTTAAACCACCGATAACCCGATTGTTTGGTCAATAACCTAACCCTGATGGTTTCAGGGGCGTCATTAAAATGGCGATTGATGGATTTTAGGAAGGCAGGCTTATCGTCGTAATAGAGCAGACTCTCGAAAAAGAAATCGTACGAAGGCGGAATCTCGCCCGGTTCGTAGCCCAAAAGGACATAAAAACCCGGCGACCATTTGACTTCCCTGGTGCTGATGTTATATTCCCAAATACCCGTATTCAGATCATTGATGATATGGGTAATGTGGAAGTCACCATCGTGAGAAAAATTATCACCTTCCGTAATGCTCATCTTATTCTTCTGACCCCAGAAATTTCATTAATGGTGGCTATCAATAGTCAATTAATTAGTTTTATACGTAGTGCAAGCCTTTTGGGGTGCAATACGCGTATGTGCGATTGCAAATTCGAGACCAATAATTTTTTCGTCGAAATTTGCCGGTTTAAGTGTTCTTTACATTTACTTCATTCACAATCTATTGTTATACGTAAAATTGGCAATGCAGGTTATTGAAGGCAGCGGCTTGAAAAGGACAAAATATAGATTTATTGAGGATATGGGTAATATTTTTCCCATGATTATCAATACATTAACTTCGAATATGTTATTTATGTTTTGATTAAAAATCAACCTGAATGTTTAGGAAATATTAATCCGCAACGCTTTTTTTCTCTACTTTTTTATGCAGGTGAAACGCCTCGACGAGTGCGGCAGACCCATACCACGGATGTAACTCCATCACCAATGAACCTGCTTTGATAGCAGGATCGGTTTCTGTCAATTTCTTTGCTTCTTCAACTGTACTTACATTAAAAATGAATATCCCGCGTATGGGCTGGTTATCCAGGAACGGCCCGGCTACTATCAGCTTGCCTTCATTGGCCAGGCGCATAATATTTTTAAGATGGGCCATTTGCAGCTCATTCCTGGCGACCGAATCCTTGATGCGGTTAGGGCCGGCTTTTAAAAAGGCCATCACATAAGTTTTCATACCATACTCGTCGGCGCCAAGCTTTTGGGCCAGTTGGGCATCGTATTGCGGGTTGTTAGATTGCGCAAGGCAAGTGCCGGTTGCCATTAACAACAGGGCAATAAACAGATTCCTGATCATGGGGATAATCAATTAATTAAGACTTTAAAGATACAATTTAGAGCGGCAAAATCAGAAGCGTTTTTCAAGTTCGCGCAGCGCGTCAGCGGCTATCCACTTGGCTGCTTTACTGTCCTGGATGGCTATCCTTTCAGCCGTAGCAATGGCTATTTGATGAAGTGTTTTGTTCCGTTTGCCGATCTGCCGTAAGGCCCAGTTGATAGCCTTTTTAACAAAGTTCCGGTTATCCCAGGCTTCCCTTTCCATTACCGGGAAGAGTGGCATAAATTCGGCATTATCTGCCTTTTTGTTGTGCACGGCAAATTCGGCCATCAGTACAAAACCGGCACGCTTGATAAATTCTTCCTGATGGGCGCTGTATTCCATAGCTTTCTCAATGGCAAATGGCGTCCGGTCAAACAAATTCCCGCATACCTGATCGCACACATCCCACGAAGCAAAATCAGCTACCCATTTATCCATTTGCTCCGGCGTAACCAGCTTCGGATCGCCGATCATCGATGCCAGTATGCGGCACTCGTGTATGCCGGTTTCCCACAAGGCAACTGATAATGATTGGTCCTTTTTGATCTCCTTCGCCAGCGCACGAACTTTGGGCATGGAAACGCCAAGCGCTTTGGTATTGTCGATACCGAAACGTTTCATGCCCTCCAGGTGCAAGGCATTTGACTGTTGCTTTAAGTGATCGATAACATCGCCGGTATTCATGCAGCTAATTTAAAACAAAAAGCCCCGATAACTCGGGGCTCAGAAATTCAATTCCTACTTCAGACTTCTGAAATCCAACCCTCTACAAATTTCCTCTCAATTCCTGCTCATGTTCTATCGCTTCAAACAAAGCTTTAAAATTTCCCGCGCCAAAGGATCGCGCGCCTTTACGTTGAATGATCTCAAAGAATACGGTTGGCCTATCTTCCAGGGGCTTGGTGAATATCTGCAACAGGTACCCTTCGTCATCGCGGTCGACCAGTATACCCAGTTCTTTTAACGGCTCCAGGTCCTCGTCGATTTGGCCGACACGAGTTAACAGATCGTCATAATATGTGGTTGGAACATGAAGAAACTCTACGCCGCGATTTTTTAATTCGGTCACAGTTTCAACTATGTGGTCGGTTGCCAACGCCAAATGCTGCACGCCTTCGCCCTCGTAAAATTCCAGGTATTCTTCGATCTGCGACTTCTTTTTACCCTCTGCAGGTTCATTTATCGGGAATTTTACATACCCGTTGCCATTGCTCATCACCTTGCTCATCAGCGCCGAATACTCAGTCGAGATCATCTTATCGTCAAAGGTCAGGATGTTTTTAAAGCCCATCACCTCTTCATAAAAATTCACCCATTCGTTCATTTTATGCCAGCCCACGTTACCTACGCAATGATCGACATATTTCAAGCCGGCTTCCGATGGATTATAGTCCGTTTTCCATTCCTCGTAGCCTGGTAAAAATATACCGTTATAGTTTTTACGTTCGATGAAAAGATGCGCCGTTTCGCCGTAAAGTTTAATGCCGCTGGTTTTTACCTCGCCGTTTTCGTCGGTCAAAGTTTGCGGTTGTTGATAAGGTTCTGCACCGCGCATGGTAGTTTGTTCAAACGCATCATAAGCATCATCAACCCAAAGGGCGAGCACTTTTACCCCATCGCCATGCTTTTTGATATGCTCAGCGATTGGATGATCAGAATGTAATGGCGTGGTAAGCACCAGGCGGATCTTATCCTGCTTCAGCACGTACGATGCCCTGTCGCGCACACCTGTTTCTGGTCCGGCATAAGCCAGGCTCTGAAAGCCGAAGGCGGTTTTATAAAAGTGAGCCGCCTGCTTGGCATTGCCCACATAAAATTCAACATAGTCCGTGCCCTTCAAGGGCAGGAAATCGGTGGCCCCCTCTAAATCTCCCCCGGTTGGGGAGACTTTTTTATATGTAGTCTCCATTATTGTCATAGTTAATTATTGTTAATATTTAAAGCCCTCCCTCCCGGGGAGGGTTGGGTGTTATTCACTTGCCCAGCTTTTATAATAATTCGGATCCTCGATTTTTATAGCGTCTTCAGTCAACATCAAAGGTTTGAACGGATCGATCATCACGGCCAGTTCTTCTGTCGATTCTTTGCCGATCGATTTTTCCACCGTACCCGGATGCGGACCGTGAGGTATGCCACCCGGGTGCAGGGTTATTTGCCCTTTAACCACACTTTTCCGGCTCATAAAGTCGCCGTCGACATAATACAATAGCTCATCACTGTCCACATTGCTGTGGTTGTAGGGAGCAGGGATAGATAACGGATGGTAATCGTATTTACGCGGAACAAAGGAGCAGATAACAAAATTGTGCCCCTCGAAGGTTTGATGCACCGGCGGTGGCTGGTGCAGGCGGCCGGTTATCGGTTCGAAATTGTGTATCGAAAAGCCGTATGGGTAATGGAAGCCATCCCATCCAACAAAATCAAAAGGATGTGTGCCGTAAATGTACGGATAGATCAAACCCTGTTTTTTGATCAGGATCTTGAAATCACCTTTTTCGTCGTGCGTTTCGAGGTTTTCCGGTAATTTCAGGTCGCGCTCGCAGTAAGGCGCATGTTCCATTAACTGGCCGTATTGATTCAGATAGCGTTTCGGCGAGCGTATCGGGCTAAAGCTTTCCACAATGAACAGTCGGTTATCTTCACTGTCAAATTCCATCTGGTAAATGGTACCACGCGGAACGATGAGGTAGTCGCCGTATTCAAACTTGATGTTCCCGAAGCCGCTTTTCAATGTACCTGACCCCACATGAACAAATATTACCTCATCGGCCTGGCTGTTCTTGTAAAAATAATCTGTCATGGATTTACGCGGCGCGGCCAGCGAAATATGCAGGTCGCTGTTTACCAGCACAGGCTTGCGGCTTTTTAAGTAATCATCTTCCGGCTGAATATTAAACCCGATGAGGCTAGTGTGTTTTAGATGCTTTTCGCGCGCTATTTTCGGTTCGACCGAATACGGTTCGCCTAAAGTTTTGACGATAGTAGGCGGATAAGCATGGTACACCAGCGAATACAGGCTCGAAAAGCCCTCGGTGGATACCAGTTCTTCTGCATATAAAGTGCCGTCGGGCTTACGGAATTGCGTATGCCGCTTGGGCGGGATATTTCCTAACTTATGGTAAACAGGCATGGTCTTTTTGTTTGAAGGTTGTAACGTTGGAAAGTTGTAAGGTTAAATTGGTTTAACTGACACTATTCAAGCGTTTCATTAAAAACGATGACAGAGCAGTAATAGTTTTAAAGTTAGATGTTTAACAACATTTCAACTTTAAAACTTTACAACATTTCAACAAAAAATTAGTATTGCGCGAGGACGATCTTAGCCAGCACAGCATCCCGGAAAGATGAAGCGTCGCTCATTGAAGTGAGGCCGAGGGAAAACAGAAAATGTCGCTGTATGCTGAGCATGGTTATGCAAAATTAAGCAATAATTTAGCTATTATGCAAGCATAGTATTGGAAGTCCGGAAGTCCGCATAAGTCCGGAAGTCTGAAAGACCGATTCCGGCCTAAATTAATTAGCTTTGAAAACCAATTTGATCATTTATGAAATTAGTTTCTTATAAGACCGAAGACCGCGAGCACCTGGGTATTTATGTGAACGGCCATATTTACAACCTCAATTCGTGCCATAAGCTGCTGCCCGATAACATGAATGATTTTTTGTGGGGTGGCGATGAGCTGATGGACCGCGCCAGGAAAGTGAACGACGATATCGCCTCGGGTAAACTGGAAGCTAAGGAGGAGCTATTTTTCGAACTGCTGGCGCCCGTACCGCACCCTACATCGTGCCGCGACGGGTATGCATTCCGCCAGCATGTGGCGGCTGCAAGGCGTAACCGTAAAGCCGAGATGATACCGCAGTTCGACCAATACCCGATATTCTACTTTACCAATCATAATGCCATACAGGGTGTCGGGGAGATAGAATGCATGCCCGATCATTTTGAGAAACTGGATTTTGAGCTGGAAGTTGCTGTCGCACTCAACAAAAAAGGCCGCAATATTAAAGCTGCCGATGCCGATAGTTACATAGCGGGGTATATGATCATGAATGATATGAGCGCCCGCACCCTGCAGATGGAGGAGATGTTATTGAACCTAGGCCCGGCGAAAGGGAAAGATTTTTCGACCGTTATCGGCCCCTGGCTGGTAACGCTGGATGAACTGGAAAAATATAAGGTCGCTCCGAAAGCCGGCCATACCGGAAATGCTTATAATTTGACGATGAAGTGCCATGTGAACGGCAAAGAAGTTTCCCACGGCAATATGGCCGATATGGACTGGACCTTTGCCGAGATCATCGAACGTTGTGCTTATGGTTGCGATGTGTTACCGGGCGATGTGATAGGTTCGGGTACAGTTGGTACCGGCTGTTTCCTGGAGTTAAACGGCACCGGTTTGCTGAATGATCCCAATTATCAAACCCAATGGCTGCAGCCAAATGACCTGGTGGAAATGGAAGTGACAGGACTAGGGATATTGAGTAACGTGATCAAAAAGGCGGATTCGGATTTTTCGATTTTGGCACTTAAAAAATAAACAACCCATCATGGCGAGGAACGAAGCCATCTCTGAACTGTGCAAGTCAACTTAACGAAAATTATCGATTTGCATGTGTAGAGATGGCCACGCTATCGCTCGCCATGACGCTTTATATAAAGAAATGCTCACACTGAACACGGCTGATCTCTCACCAGTTGACTTGCAAAACTACCTGCAATACGCCATTGCACCACGACCGATATGCTTTGCTTCGACCGTGGATAAGGAAGGTAATGTAAATCTGAGCCCGTTCAGCTTTTTTAATATGTTCAGCACCAAACCGCCTGTTTGTGTGTTTTCGCCATCCAGGCGGGTGAGGGATGCCACAACAAAACATACGCTTGAAAACATATTGGAGGTGCCTGAATGCGTTATCAATATCGTTACCTATGATATGGTGCAGCAAACCTCACTGGCCAGTGTGGAATACCCCAAAGGCATGAACGAGTTTGTAAAGTGCGGCCTCACACCCATCGCTTCCGAACTGGCCAAACCACCACGGGTGGCCGAATCACCGGTGCAATTTGAATGCGTCGTAAACCAGGTAATCTCGTTAGGTGAAGGCGCGGGCGCGGGGAATTTAGTACTAGCGGAGATCAAACTGATGCATATCAGCGAAGCCATATTGGATGCCGATAACCGCATCGATCAGCAAAAACTTGACCTGGTGGCGCGCCTTGGCGGCGACTGGTACGCCCGCATAAACCAGGACAATCTTTTCAAAGTAGCCAAACCTGTGCGAACCATCGGAATCGGGGTCGATTCTATACCTTATGCTATCCGGAATTCAAAAGTGCTGACGGGTAATAACCTTGGGCAATTGGGTAACGTGGAGTCGTTACCAACGGATCAGCAGATAGAGGATTACGCCCAAAGCGACGAAATAAAAGAAATTTTAGACACCACCATCGGCGACAGCCAAACACGCGAAACGCAGTTACACCTGAAAGCCAAACAATTGCTGGATGAGGGTAGGGTAGAAGAGGCGTGGAAAACATTATTAATATCGTAGAGACGCAAAATTTTGCGTCTCCGGGAAATGTGTGTTAAAAAAGACGCAAGATCTTGCGTCTCTACCTGAAGGAATAATTCTTGTTCACAACACCCACCACCGGCGGCACATGCGTTTTCTCAAAAATGTCGTACCCGGGTTTCAGGTGCTGCCAAAACGAAACATACGGGTAATTCGAGTATTTATCTATATTGGCATTGGTTAATTTGAACGGAAAAATATTCACGTCCACCGATTTTTGCCCGTGCGCAAATGCCTGGTAAACCATGGTGTAAATTTCTTCTATCATGGGGTCGGTCATGGCGTAGCAGCCGATAGAGGCGCAATAACCATGTATCATAATAGCATTGCCCGTGTAGCCGCGCGACTGGTCGAACGCATTGGGATAGCCGACATTCATGGCTGAATGGTAGGTACTGACAGGATTAAGCTGGGTTGGTGTCACCGTATAATACCCTTCGGGGCATTTGCCGTCATGATCTTTGGTTTTGGTGCCCAGTCCACCGGAATAGGCGCAGATAAGGTAGTTCTTAAACAGTTTGTATTGCCTGCCCGATTTTACCCATATTTCCAGTATTCCAGGTTCCTTAAATATCCGGATAAACACAGGCTGATCGTCCTTTAACCCGGCGGCTTTAAGATCGCCCTGTAGTTTTGGCCATATTTTGGTGCGAATATCCGCGGCGCGTTTACTATCAGGGATATGGGTTTTTTGATTTGCCGTTAACAGCAGCGGAATAAGCAGTGTGATGAGGAATTTAGGCATGCGCTTGAGTTTATTGTGATGTACAATAAACGGTATTTGTATGCTGTAAATTGTTTCGGGTGAAAACTACCAAGGTCGCCGTGCCGAAGCATGTGCGCGATGGCCTTACACGCCATCCTTCGAGAGCCTCAGGATGACACCCCTTTTCAAATCTGAACCCGATTCATCAGGCCTCGTATTAGTTCAAAATTATATCAAATCCCCAGCACCTGTTTTAACTTAGCATATCCCGTTTTACTTACCGGGATCTTAGCGCCTGATTTCAGGATGGCGATGTGCGCATCTTTCTCGTAAGGATCGATACGGGTGATGTTTTGAATTTTGATAATATATGAGCGGTGCACGCGTACGAAGGTGGATGGGTCGAGCGTTTGCTCGAAAAAGCTCATGGTCTTATTTTTCAGGAACGAACCTTCTGACGTATGTACGCTTACATAGTCGTCATCGGCCTCCAGGTATTCCACGTCATTTACCGGGATGATCTTCACTTTGGTGCCGGTTTTTACCACAATGCGCTCGTGCTGTGCTGGCGACTGTGAGGCAGCTTCCAGCAGGCTTTCTGTCTGTTTGACCGGATGCACCACGGGCGCCTGTGACAGGAATTTTTCAACCGCTTTGTTAAACCTGTCGCGTGTAAAGGGTTTCAAAAGGTAATCAACTGCATGGGTCTCAAATGCCTTGATGGCGTATTCATCAAACGCTGTGGTAAAGATCACCGATGGCGGCTGTTCCACCAATTCCAGCATTTCAAAGCCGTTGATCTTGGGCATCTGCACATCAAGGAATATCAGGTCGGGCTGGTATTGCTGAATGGCTTTTAACCCTTCAAAACCATCGCCGCATTCCTGCAAAACTTCAATCTGGTCGCTAAAACCCTGCAAATATTCCAGTACAACCATGCGGGCCAAAGGTTCGTCGTCGATCACAAGCACTCGTTTCATTATTGTGGTATTTTGATTATGGTTGTAAAGATATTATCATCTGCGAAAGTTTCCACCAAATCGGTACGCGCATATAATAAATAAAGTCGCCGTTGTACGCCGCTCAAGCCAAAACCTGTCCCTTTGCGTGGCCTCGCGGTCTTGGGGTCATAAGGGTTTTGGACGGTCATGGTCAGGTAGTTGTCCTCAATTTCGGCCCTGATGCTAACGGTCACGCTCTCGGTGGTATCGTACAAGCCGAATTTTATCGCATTTTCCACGATGGGTTGTAATATCATCGGTGGCAATATGGCCGTGTCGCATTTATCATCGCAACTAATCTCTGTTTTCAACCGGTGACCAAATCGCACTTTCTCAATATCAAGATACAATTGCAGGTGCGAAAGTTCATCGGGCAGTGTTACCTGCTGCTGGTCGTCCTTTTTCAAAGTTCCGCGCAAAAAGTCGGAAAGCTGGTGAATCATTTTGCGCGCCTCGTCGGGTTTAAAGCCGATAAGCGCGTTGATCGAGTTCAAACTATTGAACAGGAAATGCGGCTGCAATTGCTGGCGCAGGTTGTACAACTCGGCATCCCGGGCCAGTTGTTCGGCCTCGCCTTTACGCTTTTCGTTTTCCTTCTGGTCAAGCTGCGAGTACCATATCATACTGATCAGGGCCATCCAGCCTATAGCCAGAAAGTTGGTGAAAAAGCGTATGGTTACCGACTGGATATGAAAGTTGGAATATATGTTGTTGCCGATAATGTAAGGCAGCACCCAACGCGCGCCAAAGGTTGCCGCGGCAGTAAGCGCCAGGCACCAGAAAAACAGGTTGATGTAGCTGCCCTTACCCGGTTGATAATATTTAAGGTTGTTATTGATAAGCCAGCATGCAGCGCCCAATAGCAGTGTGCATATTGCGCCATCCATAATGGAGATATACCACGTAAAACCAAAGGTATGCACCACGTACGTAAGCAGGATGGCCCACACCAGGCCACCTGATACAAACGCGATGCGTATTTTGGAAAATGTTAGTTGCGTAGCTGCCAAAACTTTGGGTTAATTTACTTGCTTAGAAAGTCCTTATCTCGACCCCGGCGAAGATGGATATACCTTCCAGTATCAGTATTTTGTTATTGTCGCCGGCACCTACTTTACGCAGGCGCTTGTCATCCACCCCGGCAAATACCGCCGAAAGGTTGGAAACTACTTGCCAGTGCGGCGGAACGATGATTTTGGTGCCGCCAAATAACTGGGTAATGTCCAGTACCACTTTGCCGTCGATATCTGCCTGTGTCAGGTCGATCTCAGCGCCCCCGAAGATGTTAGTGATATCGCCGCCCCTGAAGTTTTTCGAAAGGATGGTTTTTTTAACGCCGCCGAATATGGATGTAGCGTCCAGAAAATCATCGCCTGTTATAGGGCGAGGGTTAGGATTAATAGGCGGAACAGTCCCTGCTGTTTCGTCGCCGGCGGGCGTTTGGGATTGCGGATCGATGGGGGTATGATAATGTTTATCCCATTTTTGCTGCCATTTTTGTTCCCATTTCTGCTCCCACTGTTTATCCCATTTGTTGCGGTTGGGGCCTGAATGATTGCGCCTTAGTATTATCCATAAGCCGATCATAATGATCATTCCCGGCCATATCAGGTTTCCGATGTGCATGCCGGGAATGGCATTGTTAAGTGTTCCGGCTAAGCCTATAAATACTAATATGAACCATATCGATCTGCGGTAATTATGTTTGGCGCCTATATAAAGCCCGGCTACGATGAGCCAGGTTGGCCATTCCCATATCCAGCCCGGTATCAAAAAAAAGCTGAACTGGCGAAGCAGTAATAAACCCCCTATAATCAGCAATACCATGCCGATAACCGCCTTTCCATTATTGTTAGGTTTATTCTGGTAATCTATATCATTTACATGCTCGCTCATTGTCTATTCTGTCAAAATTAAATCTTATTCAAAACTAAGGTAATACTTAAGGCGAACCTATCAAATATTGGCGATATTATTGAACTAATCGGTAAGGGCGGAAAAATTGTCGGTGAAAAAATTCTCGTATTGTTCGTTTTAACTTTGGCATTTGTATTTGGTGGTCGCCAAAACAAAAAAGGAGAGGGTTACATGCCTCTCCGTTTTGTTAAAAAAGTATATCAATAGTCAGTATTTCAAATGATGGCGGCCGCGCCTCATGATAAGGTAAACGCCTAAAGCAATAATGCCGATGGGCCATACAAAATCTTCGATGTTCCAGTCGGGCAGGGCATCGGCCAGTAAAAAGGCGCCGCCTATAAAGATCAGGATTGCCCAGGTCATGTTCTGAAAGTTGTGTTTAGCACCGCTATACAGCCCTATAGCTATCAATAACATAGGCCAGCTTAACAGCCAGTCGGGGATATAGAACATATCGAATTGGTCGGCAAGTAATGCGCATCCAACCAGAACTATAATTGCTCCTGCAACCATTCTGCCATTGCGCCTGTTGGTGTTATCTATAATAGTGTTCATCGTTTTAAGTTTTAAATCTTACTCAAAACTACGGCACTATTAAAGCAGCGGCAATGATATGTAGGCGATGTGTGTTAAGAAATCGGTAAGAAATAGTAAACAGTCGGTGAAAAAACTGAAAGCAAAAAGACCAAAGCTGAAAGCTTTAGTACAGATAGCTTTAGACTTTCAACTTTTAGCTTACACTTCCGGTTCCTGTTGACTTAAACAATGGAAACTACCCAAGCCCCAGATAATATCCGTCGAGTCGATGCCGATAACCTTTCTATCGGAAAAGCATTTGGACAGTATATCTAATGCCCGGTCGTCGTTTTTAGAGCGATAGGTAGGCACAATAACCGCCGCATTGGCGATGTAGAAGTTAGCATACGAAGCCGGCAGGCGCTGACCGTCGTAAAAAACAGGATCAGGCATCGGCAGTTCGACGATATTGAGCTGTTTGCCATTAAGCAGGCGCATGGTTTTCAGCGTTTCCAGGTTTTCCTGAAGGATTTGATAATTTTCGTCAGCCTTGTTTTCCTCAATAACGGTAACGACGGTATCCTCATTCACAAAGCGGGTGATATCATCAATATGGCCGTCAGTATCGTCGCCTATGATGCCATCGCCAAGCCACAGCACTTGTTCAACGCCATAGTAGTTTTGCAGGTAAGCCTCGATTTGTTGCTGATTTAAATGCGGGTTGCGGTTTTTGTTGAGCAGGCAGGCCGTAGTGGTTAAAACGGTGCCTTTTCCGTTAAAATCAACCGATCCACCTTCCATTACGATACCAGGGTGGTAAACAGGCAGACCGAAATGTTGTGCAATCCTTGTCGGTATAACGTCATCCAGATCGTATGGGGGGTATTTGTCGCCCCAGGCGTTATAACCCCAGTCGATAATGGCCTTTTGTTTTGTTTCCGGATTGATCAAAAACGCAGGCCCATGGTCGCGGCACCAGGCGTCGTTGGTGGGAAAGTTGAAAAATTCGATTTTAGTGAGATCGGCGCCTGCGGCAGATAATTGCTCTTTTGCAAAGGCCATCATCGTGTCACCGGCAACGTTTATGCGTACCAATTCGCCTTTGGCAACCTCTTTTACAAATTCAGCATAGCGACTATAGATCATGCCGATCTTTCCCGGCCACGACTCCTCCTTGTGCGGCCAGCTAAGCCAGGTGGCGGTATGCGGCGCCCATTCGGCGGGGAAAAAGAAGCCTTTTGCCTTCGGCAAGTCCGAAAGTCCGGAAGTCGGCAAGTCCGAAAGATTATTCTTCATCTATCAAACGTTTTGTAATGGGCTGATATGAATCTATCCTCCTATCTCTCAAGAACGGCCAGTGTGTGCGGTAATGGTCGGTTTTGCCCAGGTCGATCTCCTGCACAATAACTTCTTCATCTGTATGCGAAGCCTGGTAAAGCACACTGCCGAATGGATTTGATATAAATGATCCACCCCAAAATTTTAGCTCTTCTTCCTGCCCAACACGGTTCACGCTTACCACGTGTACGCCGTTGGCTACCGCGTGCGAACGCTGTATGGTTTGCCAGGCGTTGTATTGTTCCATATTGGTAGCGTCATCCTGGCTGGTGGCCCAACCGATAGCGGTTGGGTAAAACAGTATTTCGGCACCCATCAGCGCGGTTATCCTGGCAGCTTCGGGGTACCACTGGTCCCAGCAAATGAGCACACCAATGGTGGCGAATTTGGTTTTGAAAATCTTATAACCCAGGTCACCGGGAGTAAAGTAGAACTTCTCGTAAAAACCAGGGTCATCTGGTATGTGCATTTTGCGGTATTTGCCAAGGTATGCGCCATCGGCATCTATCACCGCGGTAGTATTGTGATAAAGGCCCTGTGCGCGCTTTTCAAATAGGGATGCTATGATAACGACATTTAATTCTTTAGCTACTTTGGATAGCTCGCCGGTTGACGGGCCGGGAATGGCTTCGGCAAGCTTAAAGTTGTCGTAATTCTCCACATCGCAGAAATACAGCGAGGTAAAAAGCTCCTGCAAACAAACTATCTGAGCGCCTTTTTCCGCCGCTTCGCGAACCTTAACAATTGCCTTATCCAGGTTTTGCTGCTTGTCCGCCGTGCACGACATCTGCACCAAACCAACCTTAACTTTTGCCATACCCTTAAAATTTGCGCAAAGTTAGTTATTTTGATTACACCGATTAAGCCCGATCACATTGATTTATAATGTTCATCAAAATTTAACATACAGCAGACAAGTTCAGATCGGAGGTAAAATAATCGGTGTAATCATTATATAATGATGTGTGAAATCAAAATCTTACTTTTGCAGCCGAAATGACTGAAATAGAAGAGATAGTCGAAGATAATCCGAATCCGCGCACGTGGAAGCACAAGGTTTGGAACGTTACCAAGTTGATTTTAAAACTCGCAGTCACTTCAGCCTTGCTATACTATGTATTCAGTAAGCAGCCAATCAGTGAAATAAAAGACAGGTTGTTTCATGCCAACTACTGGTGGATGCTTGCTGCGTTGGTTATGTACTTTTTCTCGATGGTAGCCTCTGCATGGCGATTAATGAGCTTTTTTAAATCCATTAACCTCAGGCTGGATACACGTTTCAATTTTCGCTTGTACTTACTCGGTATTTTTTACAACTTGTTACTGCCTGGTGGTATAGGAGGAGATGGTTACAAAATATATCTTTTGCATAAAACCTATAAATTGCCTGCAAAACGTGTGTTTTGGGCCATAGCATTCGACCGGTTAAGTGGTTTGTGGGCCATTGGTTTGATCGTTGTTACGCTTACCATATTCATCCCACAGATACAGGAACAGATACACCTGGCTATCCCAATGGCAGCTTTTCTGCTTGGGTCGGTTATTTATTATGTTGTTGTAAAAATATTTTTCAAAGATTTTACCAGGCATTTTTTTAAAGGACACGCCAAAGCTGTAATTGTTCAGTCGTTACAGGTACTTACCATCCTTTGTGTGCTTATGGGGCAGGATTTTCACGGAAAATTCGCGCCTTACCTGTTATCCTTTTTGATCTCGGCATTGGCAGCGGTGGTACCCATTACCTTTGGAGGTGCGGGCGCACGCGAAGCTATTTTTGCACGTCTTTCGCCTATATTCCACATGAATGTAGGCCTGGCTGTTTTCCTGAGCGTGTCCTTTTACCTTACCTCGCTTATCGTAGCCATGCTTGGTCTTTATTATGTATTACGACCGAAACGATTGGAAGAAGGCCTGCCTTCCATCGGTGTTAATGAAGGCGGCAATGTTGAAAACAGCTAGCGGCATAATCACATACCTTTACAACCAAATCCCTACCTTTACGTTCTCTCAATAAACCAACTGAACGTAATGAGCCGTTTTAATGATTTTAATAACCCGCAGGTGGCGGCGCTGCCCTCTCATTTAAAACAATTTATAGTCGACCAGCACTACGAACACTATACGCCTATCGATCATGCCGTGTGGCGCTACGTGATGCGGCAGAACTACAGTTATCTTAAAGACGTCGCCTATTACCCTTATATACCGGGTTTGCTAAAGGCCGGACTGACCATCGAAAAGATACCAAGTTTACAGGAGATGAATGACGCTCTTGGCAAAATAGGCTGGGGTGCTGTTACGGTGGATGGCTTTATCCCTCCGGCTGCGTTTATGGAATACCAGGCTTACCGGGTTTTGGTGATTGCGGCCGACATACGCCAGTTAAAACATATTGAATATACCCCGGCGCCCGACATCATCCACGAATCTGCCGGGCATGCACCTATCATTGCCGATAAAGATTACCACGAATACCTGAGCTATTTTGGATCGATAGGGGCGAAGGCCATGTTTTCGGCGCAGGATTTTGACCTGTACGAGGCTATCAGGTCGTTATCTATTTTGAAAGAAATGCCGGATGCCGACCCGGAAGAAATAAAAAAAGCTGAGGAACTATTGGCTTACCGCCAGGAAAATATGGGCGAGCCATCCGAAATGGCCCTGTTAAGCCGCTTGCATTGGTGGACGGTTGAATACGGACTGATCGGAAACCTGGAAAACCCGAAAATATATGGTGCCGGGCTGCTTTCGTCGATAGGCGAGAGCTCGACCTGCATGAAAAGTGATGTTAAAAAATTGTGGTATAACAAATATGCGGTTAACTATCCTTATGATATCACCAAGCCGCAACCGCAGCTATTTGTTACCGATACCTTTCAAAATCTCATTGATGTTTTGGAGGAATTTGCCAATACAATGGCCTTTAGGGTGGGTGGATCTTATGGTTTACAAAAAGCTGTCGAGAGTAAAAACACCTGCACGGCGGTTTATAGTTCAGGTTTGCAGATTTCGGGTGTGTTTTCAGAATTTAATAAACACAATGGTGAACCTTCTTTTATCAGAACCGCAGGGCCAACCATATTGTGTTATCAGAATAAACAACTGAAAGGGCACGGAAAAGATCATCATCGGGATGGCTTTAGTTCACCTGTCGGGAAATTGAAAGGGCAGTTGATGCCGCTGGAAGATATGAAGCCGGTGGATCTGGCCGCAACCGGTGTTGAAACCGGAAAAAACGCTGAGCTTGAGTTTGAAAATGGTATCAGCGTTAACGGCGTAGTGAAAAATATATTGGAAAGAGACGGTAAAATATTGGTGATCACTTTTGCCGATTGCACGGTAACTAACAAGGAAGGAAAAGTGTTATTCGAGCCTTCATGGGGAGTTTATGATATGGCCGTCGGCGAAAAAATAACTTCGGTTTTTTGTGGCGCGGCAGATAAAGAGGCGTTCGAGGAGATCGCACCCAAATCGAATACCGCCACGCATCATGTGCAGTACGACCCACGCACGATAGAACTACACAAGCTATACCAACAGGTACGCAACCGCCGGCATAGTGGCGGCGATTACGGTTTTTTAGGGAACGTGTGGATGATGCTGCAAAAAAATCATCATGATGACTGGCTTTGTGCACTCGAAATACTGGAAATACTGGATCATGAGAATACAGAACCGTTAGTGGCTGTAGAAATTAAGGCCTTTCTGAAAGAAAAAATTGTCAAACAACCCGAGCTGACCAAACTGATAAACGATGGGCTTTACCTGATAAAGCACCCGGTTGAACAGAAACTGGTGGTCTGAGAAATTTAATATCTTAGCGTACTATGAACATCATTATAACAGGTGCGAGCAGTGGAGTGGGTTTCGAGGCAGTTTTGGAGTTGATATTATCCAATCGGCATAAAGTAATAGCGCTTGCCCGGTCAGAGGACAAACTGGGAAGGCTGGCTGAGATAGCGCAAGGTTTAAACCCGGACTGCGCCCTTTTCCCGATAGCATTTGATATTGTACATGACGATTATGCCGGGCTTTTGCAGTTTATTGCGAGCCGTTTTGACAATAGGGTGGATGTCCTGATCAACAATGCAGGGCAGCTGATCAATAAGCCATTTACCGACCTGGAAGAAAGCGACTTTGTAGAAATGCTGCAAAGCAATTATATCGGCCATGTGCGCATCATCCAGAGTTTGCTACCCCTGATGCAGGCCAATTCGCACATTGTGAACATAGGCAGCATGGGTGGTTACCAGGGTAGCTCAAAATTCCCCGGCTTGGCCGCTTATTCGGCAAGTAAAGCCGCATTGCATACGTTAACCGAATGCCTTGCGCAGGAGTTAACCGACAGGCAAATAAAAGTGAATTGCCTTGCGCTTGGCTCGGCGCAAACTGAGATGCTCGAAAAAGCATTTCCGGGCTACCAATCACCTGTTTTGGCTTTCGAAATGGGTAAATATATAGCTGATTTTGCGTTGACGGGCCATAAGTTTTACAACGGTAAAATTTTACCCGTAGCCTCCGCCACACCCTGAATTTATATATTATTTTCATTGCATAATAGGTAATTTATTATTGTACATTTACTAATAATAAATAGCTTGCGATGGACAACCGCCTTGCTTTCTTATTAAACCATTCAGATGATATATTTTTCGTAGCTGATACCAAGGGGAATATTATTTATACTAATGCTTCCTGGTCGCACTTTACGGAATATAGCGGGGAGGAGTGTGTTGGGAAGAATCTTTCTGATCTCTCTCACCCCGAGGACAGGATCAAACTTGCCGAGCTGTTTCAAAGTATTATCACCCTTCAAAATATTGAAGGATTTATTTCCCGGCTTGAAACGAAAAATGGAAATTTTTTAACGGTCAACTGGTCTGCCTGCTACGATAAAACAGAGCAGCTTATTTATGCATCGGGTATTTACCGCGACGAAGACCTGAATATCCGCAACCCCTACAATATTTCGGATAAAATGCAGCATGTGCTTGCAAACCTTACCGAAGGATTTTTTATGCTTGATAAGCATTGGCGTATCAACGCTTTTAATCCTGCGTTCCAAAAACTGGTGAAGCTGTCCGGTAATGAGCTTTACGGAGCCGATTTCCGTATGATAGATCAGCTGACTACGACAGAGGAGGTAATTCCGCAGTTTGAAATCGCCTTTCAAACTAATACGCCCCAACAGCTTCAATATTACGATAAGCATTGCAAGGGCTGGCTGCGGCTAAACATTTACCCCTATAAAGGCGAACTGATAGTTTTTATAAGGGACATTAGCCACATTAAAATAGAACAACTTATCCTCGAACTGGAGAAAAAGGTACTCCAGCTTAATTTTATGGCTGAATATCCGCTTTCGAAAATAGCTGAGAAGCTGCTGGTGGGTATCGAAAGCATCTTTCCTGAAATGTATTGTTCAATATTGGAAGTGGACCGTGAACAGGAGAAAGTTTATCACCTTGCCGCGCCGCGCCTACCGCTGGAATATTGTAACGCTGTTAATGGTACGCGGATTGGCCCTAAGGCGGGCTCGTGCGGAACCGCTGCCTACCACCGGGAACAGGTTGTGGTTAGCGACATTGCCAATAGCCCCTTGTGGGAAGATTATAAACAATACATTTTGCCCCACGGACTTAAGGCATGCTGGTCGACACCCGTTATCAGCCCAAAGGGGACGCAGGTGCTGGCTACGTTCGCCATTTATTACGATACAGAGCGTGAGCCTGGTAAGGATGAGTTGCGCATGATAGACCGGACCATCAATATCTTGCGCGCACTTATCGAAAGTAAGAGGAACGAGGAACATACCGCCGAACAGACAAGGCGCTTGCAGGATATAGCCGCCATTAGTTCGCATAATATACGCCGGCCCGTAGCAACCATTATGGGCCTGGTTAACCTGTTTGACCGGAAGAAACTGGATAACCCGCTAAACAGGGATATCATCAATCATTTAGAAACCACTGCGGTTGAGCTGGACGATGTGATCCATATTATTGTCGAAAAGACGATAAATGTTTAGAGGAACCCCCAATTATTTTTTAAGGAAAAGGAGTACAATAGCCAGCGTAGCACCTACTTGCCCGATCCAGAAAATAAACATCCATTTGATCGTATCTGCTTTTGACTCACTGATCTCTTTACGGACAATCCCCATCTCTCGTTGAAGGTCATCCTTTACAAGATAAAGATCATCTTTTGTAGCTAATGCTTTGATGGTTGCTTCCACAGATCGTTCTGTTTTACTATCGATGTATTTAAACATCGCCTCGGTAGTATCGCTGCCTAATTTATCGGTCAGCAGTTTATACAGCCTGGCGGTTTCCCGTGCTTCTAAGTGCATAACAAATATAGTGAATAAGGTTTATGTTTTCAATTGATCAAAGTGGCCCCGGCCAATGCCGGGAACCGCTTCTTTTTGATGATGGTTTAGGTTTGGAATTTTTTTAGTTCTTGTTATTCATTTTCAGAAAATCGTTTACAACCACTTCGGTCATATACTTTTTATTGCCGTCCTTGTCCACGTAACTCCTGCTGGAAAGCTTGCCTTCAATGGATATCATGTCACCTTTTTTAAGGTATTGCTCGGCCAGGTTTGCCTGCCCGTTCCACATTACCAGGTTGTGCCATTGCGTGTCGGTTATTTTTTCGCCTTTGTCGTTCTTGTAAGTCTCGGTTGTAGCGATGGATATTTTCGCCAGTTTGCGGTTGTTGTCAAAGCTTTTTACTTCGGGGTCCATGCCCAGGTTACCTACCAGGCGTACGCTGTTTCTTAATGAGTTCATGATCTTTTAAACTTTATTTTTTCTTTCCGTTTGGTTGAACAAAGGTGCATCGTCCCGAAAAAATTACCCGGTTATTAACCGCTTATAGTCGACAATTTCCGTTTGCAACCGTTTGCAAATGGATAAGATATCAATTAACTTTACAAAATATGAGCGAAGAAAGATATTGCCTCGATTGCGGCGAAGTTTTACATGGCCGCGCCGATAAGAAATTCTGCAATGACCAATGCCGGAATAATTATAACAACCAGCTGAACAGCAGCAGTTACAACCTGGTACGGAATATCAATAATATCCTGAAACGTAACCGCCGGGTTATGGAGGAGCTGAACCCGGGCGGCAAGACAAAAACAACCCGCCAAAAGATGGCCGCAAAAGGGTTCGATTTTGAATATCATACCCGTACCTATCATACGCATAATGGCAAAACCTATCATTTTTGTTATGAATATGGTTACCTGCCTTTAGATGGTGATGAGGTTTTGTTGGTGAAACGCGAAGAGAAGATGGATTAGATGAAGTTATACCCCCTCATTTTCGGCTTCCCGGGCCTTTTTGCCGGATAATAGCAACCCGAGGCTCATGATGATGCTTGTACCCAGTATCACCACAAAAAGCAACCCTGTTTCAATACCTTTTATCCGGAGCGTTTTTGGTAGATTATAGTACAAAAGTACGCTGATAAGGCCACGCGGTATCAATACCAATTCGGGCATCAGGTCGATCCGGGAAACAAATTTGATGTAGAAGAACCTGATGATATAGATAGCCAGCAAAATGGCGCCACCGGTTGCCAGTATGGTCCAGTTTTCCAACTGGTAAATGTCCATCGAAAAACCAAACATCACAAAAAAGAAGGTCCGCATCAGGAAAGCGCTTTCGGCAGAAAGCTGTAATAATTGTTTAAGATCAAAAGCATAACCCGGATACAGAAAATTCTTTCGGAACCAGGGGAATCTTATTTGGCCGGCATTATTGAGGAAAAGTCCGAACGATAATACGATGATAAGCGCCGAAAGATGATAGGTTTGACCTATTGAATAAACCAGTATAATGAGGGAAATGATGAGGAAGAATTTAATATGGTGCGTAATACGGCCTATGAGGTATAAAAGCAAGACACACGACGAAGCAGCAAACAAAATAATGATAATAAGTTCGATGCCTAACCCGCTGAAAGCCTTAATATCGAAACTCGTATTACTGACGGCGAAGTTGAACAGCACGATAGCCAGGATATCGGAAAAAGACGATTCGTAAATAATAAACTCCCGCTTTTGCTTGCTGATACCCGAAGAGGAAGGTATGGCTATGGCTGAACTAACCACGCAAAACGGTATAGCGTTAAGAAAACAAAGGTAGATATCGCGCCCGCTAAGGTAATAGATGATGCTGGTAACAGATGCGCAGGTGACCAGTAAAATAATCAGCGCAGAAAGAAAAGTCTTTTTGATGATACGGTTCTTTTCCGGCGTGTACTTTAGTTCGAGTGAACCTTCAAAGACGATGAGGATCAACCCGAGGGTACCAAGCGCGGGTAATATCGGCGTAAAATCATAGGTCCTGAAACCAAAATAGTTAACTGCCTGCCTGATGGTTATACCCAAAAACAGCAGCAGCAATACCGAGGGTAACTTAATTTTACCCGCAATTAGATCGAACAGGTACGAAAAAATTACCAGTCCGCTTAAAATGATCAATGTGGTGTACGTGGTCAAATCGAATCGGTAATTTAAGGACCATAGCCCAATGTCTAAATTAAGCTTTTTATGTTAACCCTATATAAAGAACGCCGCATACCTGCTTAAGTCCGCGCCTCCCGAACTAACACCCGGACCCTATTAATGTTTAACCAGCTTACAATTTAGCAACGCATACAGTATTTGACAAAATTATGAAGACCGCTTCCCTGCTAACTCCCATATTTGCCGAAAATAAATTGTAATGGCTCATCTATTTTCACCACTCACTATAAAAAGTATCGAATTTAAGAACCGTGTTGTTGTTTCGCCTATGTGCGAATACTCCAGTACCGATGGTTTCGCAAACGACTGGCACCTGGTACATTTAGGCGCATTTGCTGTAGGCGGAGCATCTTTAGTGATCACCGAAGCAACGGCGGTATCGCCCGAAGGGCGAATCAGTCCCGGCGACCTGGGCATCTGGAAAGATGAACATATTGAAAAGCTACGGCAGATAACGTCCTTTATTCATGAACATGGCAGCGTGGCCGGTGTACAATTGGCACACGCCGGTCGCAAGGCAAGTCATGATATTCCATGGCAGGGCGGCAAGCAAATACCATCCGGTAAGCCCAATGGCTGGAAATCAGTAGGTCCGAGCGCCATTCCATTTACAGAAAATGAAGAAGCGCCGCTGGAATTAGACAAAGCCGGTATTGAACGGGTAAAAGCAGATTTTAAGGCTGCTGCAGGTCGTGCATTAAAAGCAGGCTTTAAAGTGATAGAGATACATGGCGCGCATGGCTATTTGATCCACGAGTTTTATTCGCCAATAAGTAATAACCGAACCGATGAATATGGCGGATCATTCGAAAACCGCATAAGATTATTGATCGAAGTGATCGGTTCAGTACAGGAAGTATGGCCGGCCGATTTGCCGCTGTTTGTACGCATATCTTCTACCGACTGGACTGAAGGCGGATGGACTGCGGATGACTCCGTTGCGCTGGCTAAAATATTAAAAGAAAAGGGCGTCGACCTGGTGGACTGTTCGTCAGGAGGAAACATGGCTGCAGCTAAAATACCGCTGAAACCCGGCTACCAGGTTGAGTTTGCCGAAAAAGTGAAGAAGGAAACGGATATCCTAACAGGTGCGGTGGGCCTGGTAACCACTGCGCCGCAAGCCGATGCGATCATCCAAACAGGGCAGGCAGATATGGTGTTATTAGCGAGGGAAATGCTCCGCGATCCGCATTTTGCCTTACGGGCGGCGCATGAACTTGGCCGTGAAATAAAATGGCCGGTGCAATACGAACGGGCCAAATGGTAGGCATCACCATAAACCCCTCTCGGGTAAGGAGGGGGCTTAAATAAGGTTTAAAATTTAAACAAGCCTTAATATAAATTAATTAATTTCGGTCAATCTTTAAAACAACAAACTATGAAACGTACAGCAAAAGCACATTGGAACGGCACTTTACAAGAAGGAAAAGGTGAAATAACCACGCAAAGCACCATTTTGAATAATACACAGTACTCGTTTAAAACCCGTTTTGCCGACGGTGTTGGTACTAACCCTGAAGAACTGGTAGCGGCTGCGCATGCCGGATGCTTTACTATGGCCGTTGGCGCAGCTTTAACCCAGGCCGGTTTTACCCCCGGAGATTTGAATACAGAAGCAGTGCTGGACCTGGATTTGCAGGCATTGGTTATTAATGGCATACACCTGTCGCTCGTAGGTTCAGTGATCGACGGCGTTTCTGAAGAAAAATTCAAAGAAATTGCAGAAGGCGCAAAAGCCAATTGTATCGTGTCGAAAGCATTGAGTGTGCCTATTACGCTGGATATTCAATACAGTTAATAGCAAAATAATTATGATAGAAGCGCACTGTTCATCGCAGTGCGCTTTTTTATTGGACCTCGTTAAAGGTATACCTACCTGGTAATTTATACCCGCGGTAGTGCCAGCGATCACATCGACAGTAACACCGGTTATCATCTGCGCCTGGTCCGACACGAGGAAAACCGAAGTATTGGCAATATCGGGCATCAGCGGATTATTGAGGTGAAAGGTAAACAGTGTACACCGCCGGATTGAAATCAGGCGTTACAAAATTGACCGAGGCTACGCCTCTTGTCCATGTTTAAAGCCATCGGCTCGTAATATCCTGAAGCGCCGGGTTTAGTTTGGTTAAAGCCTTTGCTATCATCCCTGTTCCGTCGGCTGAAGCCAACGGCAATGAAGAGATAAAATTCATTGCCGTCCCATTTATGGGACGGATAGATCAAAAACAAATTAATGGCTTTAGCCAAACAATTAAATAGGCAGGTATACTATCTGTTCGCTATTTGCGACGGGTAGGGTAAATTTTTCGCCCTCATTTCCAATGATATAGGAATAATTTCGTACGAAATCTGGTGTACCTATTGTTTCGTACGAAAAGTTTCCTACCTTTGAATTATGAAACCGGAACAAGAAGATCAAAACCGTAAACAGGAGCCTACCAAAGCCGAACTGGAAATTCTGAATGTGTTGTGGGAGTACGGCCCGTCGACCGTTCGTTTTGTAAATGATAAACTGAACGAACAGCGCGATGTTAATTATACATCAACCTTAAAACTGATGCAAATAATGGCCGATAAAGGCAGCCTGAAGCGCGACGAGAGCCAGATGAAGCATATTTATCATGTGGCCGAGGAGGAGCAAAAAACCAAGAGCCTGTTGCTTGACAAGTTTGTTGATTCGGTTTACCAGGGCTCGGCCGGTAACCTGGTAATGCAGCTGCTGGGAAATAAAAAGGCATCTAAAGAAGATATGGCCAGTATCAGGGAGATACTGGATAAACTGGAAAAGAAATAGTATTTCATTAAAAGATCGAAGCTTATGACACTTACTTTGATTGATACCAGCATACCCGATCAGTTGATCGGCGCGCTTTGTAATACTTTGATACACTCGCTTTGGCAGGGTGTTCTGCTGGCCGCAATGGCCGGGTTGATCGTTATATGGACCCGGAAGGCCAGCTCGGCATTGCGCTATAACTTGCTGATAGCGACCTTGTCGCTTTTTGCTGTTGCAATAGCCGTCACTTTTACCTGGCAATATAAAAAGGCTGAAAATGCAGGGGCAGCAACAGTAATAGGATCCGGAGTTGCACCGCAAATTCAATTAGCCGCCCCGGTTGTGTATGCCGGACTGCCGGCAGCTAAATCGGCACAGGATATAAGCCTTGCCGACCGGTTTAATAATTATTTGAATACCCATCATGATACGATCATTTCGATCTGGTTCCTCATCGTGTGCATGCGGTGCCTGCAACTAAGCTTTGGTTTGTATGGCACTTACAGGTTAAAACGTGTTAATGTGGCTACAGTTAAGGATGATTGGATGCAGCGTGTAATGCAGCTTGCTGCCGCACTTGGTATCAGCCAAAGCATTACACTGCTCGAGTCGGGCCTGGCTAAAGTGCCCATGGTTATCGGTAACCTGAAACCGGTAATACTGGTCCCGATAGGGTTACTGGCCGCACTATCGGCGGAAGAAGTGGAGGCCATTTTGATACACGAACTGGCGCACATTAAGCGCCGCGACTACCTGGTGAATGTTTTGCAGAGCCTGGTGGAGATCGTATTCTTCTTCAACCCGGCGGTGCTTTGGGTTTCCGAACTGATCAAAACAGAGCGTGAGAATTGCTGCGATGACCTTGCGCTGGCGCAAAACAATAATAAAGTTAATTATATCAGGGCGCTTGTTTCGTGCGAGGAATATCAAACATCCTTACCTGCGTATGCTATGGCCTTCCCGGGCGGCAGAAGTACCCTATTGGACAGGGTAAAACGCCTGGCCAGTAACCGGAACCATTCGCTCAACACGTTCGAAAAGACAATGCTGGCAGTATGCCTGGTGGTATTGGGATTGGGCGTGTCGGCATTTACGGCCCGCGAGCATATTGAAAAAGCACTCAAGTCTGTGGCTGCGGTTATTCATCATGAGCCTGTTGCATCAAAGGATAAGGTGGCTAAAACGGATACCACGAAAAAGAAACTGGCGGCACAGGCGAATGATGCAAATGTATTACGGAAACAGTTGCAGTTGGGTCATCCGGATACGCTCAATTTGAACCGGAGTGACGCGTTGAACCTGGTTAACCATAACCTGGACAGCTTACTCAAATTGAACGGTAATTCCCTGCATTTGCAGGAGAACGGTGGCAATGCAGCATTGATCCTCTCTCAACTGGGAAAGCAGGATACGCTCCGGTTGGCAGAGCTATTGAAAAATAACGCTCACGCACAGCTATTGGTCCTGGCAAAACCCGATACCAATTTATTGAAGAATCTGAGGGCGCTCAATCCGCAGTCGTACGACCAGATGCATGCCATCGGCCGGGAGCTTTACCGCGAACACCTGATAACCGATACCAATCATTTAAGCATCAGTTTGAATGAACACGAACTGATCGTTAACAGTGTGAAGATGCCGCAGCAGGTATATGAAAGGATAAACACTAAGTTTGGCCGCAAGAGCAGGTCGGGTAGTAATGGCAGCAACTATGCCAGCGCCTATTCCAGTTCATCGACAGGTTATGGCGTAAATTATTCGACAGATTCGGGCAGTTACGGGGACAAGTCAAAAAATTATCAGCGCGAAAACGAAGAACGGCAAAAGTATTGGGCCGGACAACAGAAAAAGATCATAGCCGACCTGCTGAGGGATGGCCTGATTAGTGACGCAAAGAACATGTCATTCTCTATAAACGATAAGGAATTTATCGTGGATGGCAAAAGGCAAAGCGACGAAGTGTACAACACGTATAAGAAAAAATACATGCCCGGTAAAACAGCCGACGGCTGGAGCTGGAGCTATTCACATCACGAGTAAGCCAGGCTGAATTACCCGATATCGAAATAATCAAACGCGCCCTTTTACAGGGGCGTTTTTGTTAAATTGTGTTATTCGCATATTGTTTTGGTAACATAAGCAATATATTTATAGTCTTATTGCAAAAACCATTCTTTTATGACATTCAAATTTGTACGACTTTTACTTTTAAGCTGTGCCGTGTCCTTGTTCGCTTTCCAGTCGGAGGCACAACTGCGGCTGCCCGAAGGATATTTTTGGAAGAAGCTTCCGAACGGCCTCGAGGTATTGGTGATAGAGAACAGCAAGGTGCCGCTGGCAACCATTGAAATAGCGGTAAAGAACGGCGCCTATACCGAAGGGCCCGAATTCAGCGGGCTTTCGCACCTGTTCGAGCACATGTTTTTTAAGGCGAATAAGGATTACCCCAACCAGGAAGCCTTCCTGAAGCGTACCCAGCAACTGGGCGCCATCTGGAACGGTACTACCGACGTGGAGCGCGTAAATTACTTTTTCACCTTTGACAGGGACAGCCTTAAAGCCGGTTTAAAGTTTATGAATGCGGCTATCCGCTTCCCTATATACCGCGAGGAGGATATGAAGAAGGAGCGCCCGGTGGTTGACGGCGAGTTTCAACGCGCCGAGAGCGACCCGGGTTTCCAGCTTTGGTACGAAGTGCAGAAGCATTTGTGGGGCGACCTGATCACCCGTAAGAATCCTATCGGTATCCACGAGGTGATCAATACGGCCACGCCGGAAAAGATGATGATCATCAAGAATAAATACTATTTCCCCAATAATAGTTTATTGACCATTTGCGGCGATGTAAAGCATGAACAAGCCTTTGCACTGGCCGAAAGCATCTTTGGCGATTGGGCAAGCAGCGGTTTCGACCCATTGCAGAAATACCCGATCCCGCCTTTTAAACCGCTGGACAAGAGCGAGTTTTTTGTGAAGGAAATGGCGATAGCGCAAACTCCGGATATGCAGTTTTCGTGGCAGGGGCCATCTTATTTGACCGACTCGGCCTCAACTGTAGCAGCAGATGTTTTTTCGACCATCATGGGTTTAAATTCATCTAAATTCCAGCAGGCACTGGTGGACAAGGGTCTGGCTACCAATGCATCGTTCGGTTACACAACATGCAAATATGTTGGGCCGATAGACATATTCGTAAATCCAAACCCTAATAAATTGAAGGAATGCTACGCCGAATTGATGAACCAGATCAGCCAGTTTGCAAAACCTGATTACTTTACCGATGAACAGCTGAAGGATGCCAAAGCGATCATGATACGCAACAGCGTTCACCGCAAGGAAAAACCTTCGACGCTGGCCAGCCAGGCAAGTTACCAGTGGTGCAGCACATCGCTTAATTACTATACCGACCTGGACAGTAACTACCAGAAGGTGACGCGTGAGGATATCATCAGGTACATTAACAAGTATATAACAGGCAAACCAATGGTTGCAGGGCTGATCATAAACCCCGAACTGAATAAGCAGCTAAACGCAGGTACATTTTTCGCAGCCCAATAAACAAACCGCATTACCATGACAAAGAAAATATTCCTATTAGCCGCTGCCGCCATGTTAAGCTTGCAGCTGGCCAAAGCCCAATCGGATAAGGGTTACGATATGACGATAGACGGCGTGAAAGTAATCGTTCAGCCAAGCGGAAATGATATCGTCGAGATACAGACCATTATCAAAGGCGGCGTACAAAACTATCCCGCCGACAAAGCCGGTATCGAATCGCTGGCGCTAAATGCCCTAACCGAGTGCGGTACCCTTAAACACGATAAAAACAGCTTCAAAAATGCGCTGGACAAAGTAAATGCATCGGTTTACGGACTGTGCGGAAAGGATTACTCTGTTATCCGGATGAATTGCATCAAGATGGATTTTGACGATGTATGGCCCCTGTATGCCGAAGCGATAACCATCCCCAAATTTGATGCGAAAGAGTTTGCCCGTATCCGCCAGGATGCCGTGAACAACCTGAAGGAACAGGACAGCCAGCCGGATGCCGCCATAAACAAGTATGCCGATAAGGTTGCCTTTGCCGGCCGCGATTATGCCAAAGATCCATACGGTACTGTACCGGTAATAGAGAAACTAACGCCCGAAGAAACCAGGGCATATTACCAGTCTATCCTGACACGTTCGAGAATGACGATCGTTGTCGTTTCAAGTCTTGACAGGCCGGTTATTGAACAGAAAATTGGCCAGTTGCTTGCAGGCATTAAACAGGGCGCACCTTTCCATTTAAAAAAAGATTTTTTCAGGGCCTATAAGAACTCTATTGCGATTGAGCCGCGTGAACTGGCTACCAATTATGTTGAGGGAACCACCAGCGGCCCATCCCCAGGTATGGACGACTATAATGCCTTTAATGTAGCTATGCGCATATTTGCCAACAGGCATTTTTTGTATATCCGCACCAAGAACGGATTATCCTATGCGCCGCAATCATGGTTTACCGGCGGCAGTACCGCCGTTGCCAGGTTTGCGGTATCAACCACACAGCCTGATAAATACATCGAAGTATTCAGCAAACTGGTAGATACCATCAAGCAAACCGGCTTTACCAAAGATGAGGTAGAAGATATGAAAGTAACCTACCTGACAGGCTTTTATTACCGCCAGGAAACAAACCAGGCCCAGGCGGCGTCCATAGCTGCTAACGAGGTTTTGTTTGACAACTGGCGCAGGGCTATCACCTTAGTTAGCGATGTGAAGAAATTGACGGTGACCCAGGTAAACGATGCTTTCCGTAAATATATCGGCAACATTGTTTGGGTTTACCAGGGCGACCCTAAAAAGGTTACGGCGCAAGCTTATATCAACGGGTTAAACCGTGGTGATGCAGGAGCGGGCCAGTAAAATCATTGATAATAACCGGGAGGAAGGAGTTACGAAGCTAAAGCGACTTCTTCCTCTTCTTTTATGACGCTCATGGTCATGGGCAGGGTGAAGAAGAATTCGGTGCCGTTGCCCGGCACGCTTTCTACCCAAATTTTGCCGTTGCATTTTTCGATAAGGTCCTTACAGAATAACAGGCCCATACCGGTGCCCGATTCATTATTGGTGCCCGTACCGCTATCTACCTTGCTCCTGAACAGTTTATTCAACTGCTTTTCTGACATACCCACACCGGTATCTTTTACCGATAGCAGGATAAAATTGTCCTCGCGGTGATAAGCGGTAACCTGGATGGTGTCATCCTTCCTGGAGAATTTGATAGCGTTGGTTATCAGGTTGCGTATAACAATGCGTATGGAGTTCGGGTCGGCAGTTACTGCCAGCGCCCCGGGTACGCTATCTACCAGTTTTATGCCTTTCTCGGCAGCCTGTTCCTGGTAGTTTTGTACCTCGAAGGCTGCTATTTCCTTTAGCGTAAAGCTTTTTGTCGAACTGTTGAAGTTTTCCATCTGGCTGTTGATCCAGAATAGCAGGGTATCCAAAAAGTCGGAGGTGTACTCCAGTTTTTTCAATGCCTGTGGTATCATGCTCAAAAACTGCTCGTGCGTAATGCTTTCATCCTCAAGCAAGCCAAATAAACCCCTGAGCGTGCTTAACGGCGCCCTAAGGTCGTGTGCCAGTACGGATATTAACCGGTCCTTCAAGTTGTTCGATTCGTTCAGCTTATAGGTCTGGTTATTAAGGTCGGCCTGCTGCTTCAATACTTCATGGTTCTTATCTTCCAGTATGGTATTGATATTTTGTTGTTTGCGTTTGGCTTTGTAATAAACGATCAGCACGGCGATCATACCCAATATGATAATAAAGAAAATAATACTCAGCAAACCCTGTCTTTGTATCTTTTCCTGGTATTGCTCGTCCTTACGCTGGTGCTCTTCGGCAAGGCGCCGTTGTTTTTCCTGGAAGGTGGATTCGAGGTTAAACGACGTTAGCTTCTGCACATTTTCGTCACTTTTCAGGCTATCTTTCAGATCGTCATATTCCTTCCGTATTTCAAATGCTTCCCGGAATCTATTCATGCCCGCTAACGCCGAACTCAACTGCAGGGCAGCGTTCGCACGCAGTGAAATATTTCCGAGCTTTTCAGATACGTCCTTTGCAACTACGGCATACTTATAAGCGTTTTTGTAATCCTTTTGGAGATTGTATACCATTGCAAAGCCATTCAGCGATACAGTTTTATCATAATCAAGCTTGTAATCCGTGGCTATCTTCAAAGATTTAGCCATGTAATCGAGGGAAGTAACGAAATCTTTTTTGTTAGCGTAGCATAAACCCAGGTCACGGTACAGACCCGCAAGCCCGTCCTTGTCATCCAGGTCTATCGTCAATTTCAGCGATTTACGGATATAAGGGATAGCTTCGTCATATTTTTTTTCGAGCATCAGTATTTCAGCTATGTTCTGGTAGCCGGTACTCATACCCTGTAAGTTTTTAGAATTTTGCCATATAATTAACGCCCTTTTATAATACTCCATGGATTTGGGGTAGATCTCCATCCCTTTCATGATCTCGCCTATATTGTTATAGTTGGATGCTGATGAAAATGTATCATGAAGTTTAATGTTAATAGCCAGCGACTTAAAATAATTATCAAGCGCCGATGATGATTTGCCAATATTATCGGCCACCATGCCTATATTGTGATAGCTGTCGGCTATACCGGCCTCATTTTTGATCTGCCTGTTAATTTCAAGCGATTTGTTAAGATAGCCGGATGCCCTATTAAAGTTAGACATGCGGTTATACAAACGGCCCGTATGTATATAGCAATCGGCGAGGCGCGCTTTGTCTTTTACTTTGATAAAAAGCAGTTCGGCCCCTTTAAAATTTTGCTCGGCTTTGGCGTACTCGCCTTTCATGGTATAAACTTTGCCTAACTGCATCATGCCATCGCCAATGCCACAGTTATATCTTATTACTATCGATTTATCAATAGCCAGTTTGCCATAGTAAAGGGTGCTGTCAGGGTTGATATCGATAAATTCAGCTGCAAGCCTGTTTATCCTGTTAATAGTCAGGGTATCAATTGGCGTATCCTTGTTCGTCAGCGAAGTTGCAAGCAGGATTTTCAGGCTGTCTACCCGGTAGCTTGCCATTCCATAGGCCGAGCTATTGGTGTACGAGCCTTCATATGGTCCCTTAGCGAAACCGGCCAGGGCTATAAGCAGTAGAATAAATAAAGTTAGATAACGCTTCAAATTCCGTTTTTTTTAGTTAATCACAGCTTCCGGCTGTCTCGCAACGCCCATTTCACAAATGAGTTTCGCAACAAGGTATTAATCAATTATTTGTTTAAACTCAAACTTTATACGTAACACTAAGGTGTTGGGTTATAGTGAATTATGGATAACATAAAAAAGCCCGCCTGCTGAAAGCAAACGGGCTGATTTATAATGAGTTATTTTTGTTGTTTACAATACATTCTTCCAGCTTACCAAATCGCCGATGATCTTATCCAGGTCAGCTGAATTTACACGTTCCTGCTGCATGGTGTCGCGGTAGCGTATGGTCACAGTGTTGTCCTCCAGCGTCTGGTGGTCCACCGTAATACAGAAAGGCGTACCTATGGCATCCTGCCTGCGGTAACGTTTACCTATGGCATCCTTCTCTTCGTATTGCAGGTTAAAATCCACCTTCAGTTTATCCATTATTTCCCTGGCCTTCTCAGGTAAACCATCTTTCTTGGTTAGCGGGAATATGGCTGCCTTTACCGGAGCCAGGCAGGGGTGAAGCCGCAATACCACACGGCTATCTGCGCGTTCTTCTGTGCTCAGGTCCTCTTCCTCGTAAGCATTTATCATCGTCAGCAGGAACAGGCGGTCCAGGCCTATCGAGGTTTCAATTACATAAGGTACATAGTTCTGATTGATCTCCGGGTCGAAATACTGCAGCTTTTTACCCGAATATTTCTGGTGCTGGCTCAGGTCGAAGTCGGTACGGCTGTGTATGCCTTCCACTTCTTTAAAGCCAAACGGGAAATCAAATTCAATATCGAAAGCGGCATCGGCGTAATGCGCCAGCTTGGTATGTTCGTGAAAGCGATATTTTTCGGGCGATGTTCCCAATGCCAAATGCCATTTCAGGCGGGTTTGCTTCCAATGCTCAAACCATTCTTTTTGCGTGCCGGGGCGAACGAAGAACTGCATCTCCATCTGTTCAAACTCGCGCATGCGGATGATGAACTGCCGGGCGATAACCTCGTTACGGAAAGCCTTACCAATTTGCGCTATGCCGAAAGGTATTTTCATGCGGCCCGACTTCTGTACGTTCAGGTAGTTCACAAATATACCCTGCGCCGTTTCCGGACGAAGATATACCACATCCGATTCTTCGGCCACGGCGCCCATCTGCGTGCTGAACATCAGGTTAAACTGGCGCACGTCTGTCCAATTGGCGGTACCGCTTACCGGGCATTTAATGTTATGTTCGATGATCAGTTCGCGCAGCCTCGGCAGGTCCTCGGCTTTCAGCGCGTTATCCATTTCTAATTGCAGTTCCTCTGCAAGGTCGGTTTTGCCTTCACTGTCATATAACGCTATCCTGTCTTCCAGAAGCTGGTCGGCACGGTAACGTTTTTTTGAATCTTTATTGTCGATCATCGGGTCGGCAAAGCCAGCCACATGGCCGCTGGCCTCCCATACTTTAGGGTGCATAAATATGGCGGCATCCAACCCCACAATGTTCTCGTTCATCTGCACCATAGCCTTCCACCAGTAGGTTTTCAGGTTATTCTTCAGTTCGGCGCCGTTCTGGCCGTAATCGTACACGGCACTCAGGCCGTCATATATTTCGCTGGACTGGAATACAAAGCCATATTCCTTGGCGTGTGATATTACGTTCTTGAAAAGTTCGTCGGGGTAATTGCTCATAACAGCGCAAAGATAGTTTTTAGTTTTAAGTGCGAAAATCCGCAAGCCGGAAAGTCCGGAAGTAATATTGGTGCTATTTTAGGCAACAACTAACAAACAGTGTCATTACAAGGAGTGAAACGACGTGGCAACCTCGTCATGTGCCCCGCACGCAATCTGTCTGAATCAGAATTTACAGAATTAAAGGATGAACTGAATTTTGATTCTATTATATTGGTCCCCTTGAAGCAAACGAGTATTGTCAAATTTATTGATGGCAAAAAACGGCGCGTGCCACGCAATAACATACCCGTTTGGAAAACAGAGCGATATATAACCCTTAAATTATTTATCGTGGCATTGTGCTTTCAGCTTCAGGCAGTGGCTTTTGCCGACACACCGGTTGGCTTAACAGCCAAATTGTGCAGTATACCCTCCAGTTCATCCAGGTTAAAAGGCTTGGAAAGCCAGGCATCGCACTTACAGCCTTTGGCTATTTCTTCGATATTAGGGCGGGTGGATATAAGCATTACCTGTACATGTTTTGTAGCACTATTTATTTTCACCAGGTCGCAAAAGTTAGACCCCTGGTAATTGTTTATCCAGTCATCCAGAATGAGCAAATCGGGTGATATTTTTTTGATGCGCGACATCGAAGTATCACCATCCCCGTAGTATACCCGGCAACCCTGCTCCGTTGCTATATAACCCAAAGCCTCGCGGGTGTCGGCGTCATCTTCAATGATCAGCACTTTCATTGTAATAGGTTAATTGACAATAGATTCAGTTCAGTAATTTACCTAATAATAATAGGGCGTAAAATGATGACGGTCACAACATACAATTAATATTAAAAATGATCCGCAACGCTACCGGGCCATGCCCGTCTGCGAGAACGGTATGTTGAACTCCCCAAAAAAGGCACGTTCCCCTTTGACCGGGGGGGGCGCCTGCAAAACCCATGCAGCGTTGCGGATCATTTATTAGCTAAAAGATGCAAATAAGGTTACGACGGTAACCGTACCGACTTTAACAAAAAGTACACGCTGAAAGTACTCCCCTCGTTAACGCTGCTTTCAACACCGATACGGCCACCCATCGCTTCGGCCTGGAATTTGGTTATAAACAGGCCAATACCCTTGGCGTCGTCGTTACCATGAAAAGTATTGTACATGCCGAACAGGTCCTTGCCATGGCGCTTGAGATCGATACCTAATCCGTTGTCCCTTATCCTGAAAGCCAGCTCGCGACCTTCAACAGCGGTTGTTAGCTCGATAAGCGGCAACCTGCCGGGATGGCGGTATTTAAGTGCATTAGTTAAAAAGTTTAGAATGATACTGTCAAGGTAAGCCGGGTTGGCCCAAAGCAGCAGCGTGGTGTCAATTCGGTTCAATATCAGCGCATGGGTATCCTTTACCTGCTTGCAAAGCATGCTGGTGGCTTTTTCTATATAATCGTACAGGTTTAACCATTCGTATTTCAATTTCCCATGGTTTTGTGCATCGGCTACCTCATTCAGGTTTTTAATGGTTGAGCTGAAATTTTTTGATATGGTGCGCAAATAGCCCATCAGCTCCTTTTCTTCCTCTTCGGTTTTAGCTTCGTCAATAAAATCCAGCATCGTCTCCAGGTTAAAGGCATAGGTACTCAGGTTATGCGACACAATATTGGCAAAATTGAGCAGCCGGTTGTTTTGCTCCTTTATGATCTGGTTGGATCGCTGCAATTCTTTGTCAAGCGTTTTCATCGGCGTAACATCGGCCACATGTACATAAAAGCCCCTCACTTCGCCATTGTCATCAAAATCGGGGAAATAATTGGCAATAGACGGCCGGATGCTGCCGTCGGGCATCGGGATGTCCCGCTCAAAGGTTTGAGGCCTGCCTGCCAGTGCACCCATGATGTAGGGATAATTTTTGGCAAAAAGCGCAGGACCAAGCAGCTCCATCAGTGTCATTTTATTTATCAGCTGTTCACTTGATTTTGCAAACCAATCGATATAGGCGGTATTTGCAAACCTGCACACCAGGTTTTTATCCCAGTAAGCCAGCATAGCCGAGATGTTGTTGGCTACTGCAACGTCATACCCATCGTTGTGGTTTGTTTCCATGATCTGTGTTCCAATAGTTAACTTAATAAGGGCAATAAGTTCCAATCCAAAGGCACCTGAATGCCATAATAAAGATAAGGGCAGCAGATAACTTAAAAAATGACCCCGGTCATGCCGGGTAATGAACAAGGTCATTTTTAGATGGTCGTCACGAGAGGTTTTGTAAGTGTTGCAGTAGTGGATCTTCTATGAAAAAGTGGGCAGGCGACACTTGAAGCGAATTTTCACCCCCTAATCCGAATAATCACCCGATCGTTGGCGGGCTTAGTGTATCCAAAAAATAATTTCCTGTTTTAATAATGCATCCGTTTATGTACAACTGGTTCGCGATTTTTTTTTTAAGCGGATAGGTAACGGCCTGAAATTGACTTTTTAAGCCCTTTTTTAACCTTTTTAGGATTTTTCCGCTTTTCCGGCAAAAAAACGGGTCGGAAATGCTCTTTGGGTTAACGCTTAAATAATTGATATACAGTACTATGGAGAAACAGGTGTTCACGGAAAACGCAAAAATGGGTCACTTTTTTCGAAATACTTACTCGTAACGCATTGATAATAAATTATTTACAATTTTATTGCAGTGGCAAGCGGCGGTGGCGTGAACACTTAGTGTATTTAAGGCTAAGGGTGAAAGGTAAAAGGATAATGGTTTTGATCTTGACCACGCCTTTTACCTTTCGCCTTTACCCTTTTACCTATAAAAAACCTACATTTACGCCCATGAGCATTAGTGTCGAATCATTGACCAAGGTTTACGGGCAGCAAAAGGCTGTGGATGGTATATCATTCAGCGCGAAGCCGGGTGTGCTGGGTTTCCTGGGTCCCAATGGCGCGGGTAAATCAACCACCATGAAGATTTTGACGGGCTATATCCCGCAAACATCGGGTAAAGCATCGGTATGTGGTTTTGATGTGGAAACGCAGGCGTTGGAGGTGAAGCGCAACATTGGCTACCTGCCCGAAAGCAACCCGCTTTACCAGGAAATGTATGTGCGCGAGTCGATGGCTTTTATTGCCGATATTCACGGGGTACCTGATGCTGAAAAACGAATCGACGAGGTGATAGAGCTAACCGGCCTTACACCCGAAAAACATAAAAAGATAAGCCAGCTTAGCAAGGGCTATAAACAACGGGTGGGCCTGGCGCAAGCCATCCTGCACGACCCGCAGGTGCTTATACTGGACGAACCGACCTCGGGCCTCGACCCGAACCAACTGATCGGCATCCGCCAGCTTATTCGCGACCTGGGCAAAACTAAAACCATTATCCTTAGCACCCACATTATGCAGGAGGTTGAGGCCGTTTGCAGCCATGTGGTCATTATCAACAAAGGTAAAATAGTGGCTAACGATAGTCTGGACGGGCTACGGTCGGCTAATAAAGGAAAATCATTGGAGGATATTTTTATAGTGTTGACGAACAATTAGTCTTACCTTATCAATAAACCTATTATAAAGCTTTAGCCTTTCCGCTTTTAGCTTTCTGCTCAATAACCCTTCTTTCACATTCTCAAATAATATTGTAATTTCGGCACCTTACAGCCGTTAATTTCGCAGTGTATAGCATTTTAAAGAAGGAGATCACATCCTACCTCAGCTCGCTGGTAGCTTATGTAACCATTGGCGTATTTTTATTGGTGCTCGGTCTTTTCCTGTGGGTATTCCCCGAATCAAGCATACTGGAATATGGTTATGCCGGATTAGATAGCCTTTTCAACACCGCGCCCTACCTGTTCATGTTCCTTATTCCGGCTATTACCATGCGCTCGCTTGCCGAAGAACGCAAGGAGGGTACCTTCGAGCTGTTGCTTACCCGCCCGCTTACAGATGGGCAGATAGTATTAGGGAAATTCTTCGCTTGCGTATTGCTGGTACTTTTCGCCCTGCTGCCAACGCTGGTTTATTATTATACGGTTTACCATTTGGGTAACCCTCAGGGTAATATTGACACTGGTGCGGTCATTGGCTCTTACATCGGGCTGTTTTTATTAGGATCATCCTTTGCGGCGATAGGTTTATTTGCATCGTCCATCAGCAAAAATCAAATTATAGCTTTCACCATTGCGGTATTCCTGTGTTTCTTTTTTTATACAGGTTTCGATTCACTAAGTACTTTATTATCGCTTCAGAATTTAGGTTTAGAGAGCCTTGGCATCACCAGCCACTATGATTCGGTGAGCCGTGGGGTACTGGATACACGCGACCTGGCTTACTTTGTGTGTTTGAGTGCCCTGTTTATTGCTTTTACCTTAATGGTGATCAAAACCCAGCGCCAGAAAGGCAAAAAAAGCACGTTGATAGTACTGGCGGTTATAGTTATCGTTGGATATTTGTCGACACTAAGCTTTACCCGTATCGATTTTACCAAAGAAAAGCGCTTCACCTTATCGCCCATTACCCGGCAGGTGATGACCGGCCTGCATCAGGAGGTAAAGGTGACCGTTTACCTGAAAGGCAATAACTTCCAAAGCTGGATGAAAAACCTTCAGCGTTCAACCCGAGATATGCTGAGCGATCTGCAGGCTTACTCGCACGGCAATTTGCATTTTGAGTTTGTGGACCCGATAGAAAATATCAAAAATCTTTCCGACGATCAGCAAAAGGCCATCTATGATTCGCTGGATGCCAGGGGAATCAGCGGGCAGCCTTTCAGCATAAAAACCGATAACGGCCTGTCGCAGATCATGATATTCCCCGAGGCGCTGGTTGAATACAAGGGGCAAAGCATTGCAGTAAACCTGCTGCAATCGCGCATCGGCTTATCGGAAGAAGAAGTTGCTAAAAATTCGATACAAAACCTCGAATACAATTTTGCTTCGGCCATCCGCAAGATCACCAGCGGCGGGAAACCTTTGATCGGCTTCACCGAAGGTCATAATGAATTAAATGACCGCCAGTTGAACGACGCCATGCGCTCGCTGGCCAACGGCTTTGTTGTCGGCAGGGTCGACCTGAAAACTATTCCTTTCGAAGCTTTGATGCACCTGCGCATGCTGGTAATCCCCAAACCTGATAAGCCATTTACCGAACTGGAGAAGTTCAAAATAGACCAATACGTAATGCGCGGCGGTAAAGTATTGTGGTCGATAGACCAAGTAAGCGCCGAACTGGACAGTTTAAAAGGACATGGGAACGAGCAGTTATCGTTCCCCAAGCAGCTCAATTTAGATGACCAGTTGTTTGTTTATGGCGTGCGGATCAATTACGACCTGATAGCCGACATGAGCTGCGCACCGATACCCGTGGTTACCGGGAATGTCGGCGGGCAACCTCAGATACAAAATGCGCCCTGGCTGTTCTTTCCTGTTATCATCCCGCAATCAAAAAACCCGGTGGTAAAGGACCTGGATGGTATCCGTACCGAGTTTGTGAACACGATAGATACCATCGGTGTGAAAGGGCTCAAAAAGACCATACTGCTTGCTTCGTCCATTCACAACAAAAAGTTTTCGACCCCGTACCTGCTGTCATTGCAGGCATTGGAGCAGGAGCCTGACCCAAAAGAGTTTGTCAACCAGCCGAAAACCGTAGGTGTATTGCTGGAAGGTAAATTTAAATCGGATTTTCTTAACAGGCCATTGCCGGAGGGGTTAACGGATAAGGTGGAGTCGCTGCCCGAGAGCAAACCGACAAAAATGATCGTGATAAGTGATGGCGATATCTTTAAAAACCAGGTGGGCGCCGACGGCTCGGTATATCCTTTGGGATACGACCGTTATACCCAGCAAACCTATGCCAACAAGAACCTTTTGCTGAACATTGCCGACTATATGACCGATGATTCGGGCCTGATAGAACTGCGTACCAAAGAGATAAAAATACGCCTGCTGGACAGGGCAAAAATACGCAGCGAAAAGCTTTACTGGCAGGTGATAAATAATGCCGTTCCTTTGGCGTTTGTGTTAATATTTGCTATTTTTCAACATTATATTCGCAGAAGAAAGTATGCTCATTAATTTTTATACTTTTGGTTGATTAATACCATTCACATATGAGATTTATAGTTTCAACATCCACATTACTCAAGCAATTGCAGGCCGTAAGCGGGGCACTGAGCAGCAGCACAGTTTTGCCTATATTGGAGAATTTTTTATTTGAGATAAAGGATGGGAACTTAACCATTTCGGCAACTGATTTGCAGACCAGTATGACCACCTCGCTGACGGTGGAAGCCAAGGAGAACGGCCGCATAGCCATCCCTTCGCGCATCCTGCTGGATACCCTGAAATCCCTGCCGGAACAACCTATTGCCTTTAATATCGACGACAGCACTTTTGCTATCGAAATAAATGCCGGCGACGGTAAATACAAGCTAAGCGGTGAGAATGGCGAGGACTTCCCCAAGATACCGGTTGTGGAAAACGCATCGTCGGTTAACCTGCCTGCATCTGTTTTGGCGGAAGCTATTAACAAAACCATTTTTGCAGTAAGTAATGACGAGCTTCGCCCGGCTATGACAGGAGTGTACTGCCAGTTATCGAGCCAGCACATTACTTTTGTAGCTACCGATGCGCATAAACTTGTACGCTACCGCCGCAAGGATGCCAAGGCTGCAAGCACTGCGTCCTTTATCTTACCTAAAAAAGCGCTGAATTTGCTTAAATCGGCGCTGCCTTCCGAGGATATCAATGTTTCTGTGGAATACAACAGCACAAGTGCGTTCTTTAAATTCAGCAATATTAACCTGGTTTGCCGTTTGATAGATGAACGGTACCCTGACTACGAAGCGGTAATACCGCAGAATAACCCAAATAAGCTGATCATAGACAGGCAGTCGTTCCTGGGATCGCTTAACCGTGTTGCTATTTACGCTAACAAAACTACGCACCAGGTAAGATTGAAGATCAACGGCAGTGAGCTGAATATATCTTCGGAAGATATTGATTTTGCTAACGAGGCGCATGAGCGTTTAAGCTGCCAGTATGATGGCGAGGATATCGAAATAGGTTTTAATGCACGGTTTTTGATAGAGATGTTAAAAAATCTGGGCAGTGAAGAAGTGATGCTGGAAATGTCAACACCTAACCGTGCCGGTTTATTGCTGCCGGTTGCCGGAGACGAGAATGAAGATGTGCTGATGCTGGTGATGCCGGTAATGCTTAATAGTTATGCTTAAGTTGTAAACTTAAATTATAAATCCAAATCCAGAGTCCGGTGTGTAAACCGGACTTTTTTGTTCGGCCCAATAACAAATGATCAGATAACAAGTTATAATAGCATTTGACAGGTATGAATATCCGCATAACAGGCTTGTTTTTGGTTGCTTTGTTAACCGCTTTTGCATCCTGCAAAAAAAGCGGGGATGTGCCCGTCGCCGTCAACCTTGCGGACAGCCTGAATATTGTTAATGCTTCCACCAATACGATCAATTATTACCTGAACGGCACGCGTTTGAATAATAATTCGAACTTGTACCCGGGCGGTTCATCGGGTTACTACTACGTTCCTACGGGGACACAAACTTACCAGGTAAAAAAGGCGTTTAATCCCTCTACCAGTGTGGTACAGGAACTGTTCAGTATCCCTTTGAATCTTGAGGCGCATCATTATTACTCATTGTTCATCACCGACGATACGGCGGCTCATGCTTTTTACGTAAAAGATGCATTGAGGGCCGAGAGCCGGACGGACACCTGTTTGGTAAGGTTTGTAAATGCTTCGCCCAACAGTGGCAGCCTCGATTTTGCCGTTGGCGATACATTGAAATTCAGCAATAAAGCATTTACTGATACCAGCGACTTCCGTCCCGTTGGTGTAAGCGGACTGAAAGCGATCGTGTTGTACCAGTCAGGTTCTGCCGAGCCGCTCGTCAGCGGGCATTACCCGTTAGCTGCCGGAAAATCCTATACTTTTTATGCAAAAGGCAAAAAAGGGGGTAGTGGAGACGCAAAGTTGAACCTGGGTGTTACCCTGAATTATAATTGAATATGAGGAAGAATAATAGCGGTGGCGTGAAAGTTTTGGTATTCCTGTTTATTATGGGAGCTTTTGCCGTTCCCTTTATATCTTCTTGTGGCAAAACATCGGTCAATGCCAGCTCCCAAAACATACAATACCAGGTAGTAAATCTTAGTCCCAGCCTAGGGCCAATTAGCTTGTATATTAATTACAGGATATATAACAATGCAAATTTTTATTATCCAAGGCCTTCGGGGTATTTTTATCTCAGTTCAATCGATCCGCCATTTCAGATCAGGTCATCGCCCAATCAAACTGCCGGTACTATAATTACCGTTCAGGGTAATATCCTAAGCATGAGCGATACGCTGAAGCCCAATTTGAGATATACTTTATTCGTAACCGGCCTGCTTTCCGACAGCAGTATTAACCGTGTTTTCCTGACGGATACTTCATCTGTGCCAACTACAGGCCGGGGGAAAGTAAGGTTTTTGAACGCCTCGCCCTTATCAGGAGCATTTGATTTGTGGGCCAACGACAGGATTGCATTCTCGAATGCTAAATATAATATTGTTACGCCTTACATGGAATTGCCTGCCGGCAGCTATAATTTTAATGTATATAGCCAGGGAACTTCTACCGCCGTGATAGGGTCGGAACAGAATGTAACCATCCAAGACGGACGGCTTTATACTATTTACTCATATGGCGTGGCCGGGCATACCGATAGTCTCGCCTTTGGCATGGGTACTATCACCAACAAATAATCCCGTTTTAATTTATATTTTTGCCAAAATCTCAAAAAATTGGAAGTAGTAAAAAGCCTGATCGACTTTATCCTTCATATTGACAAGCACCTGGCTGACATCATCAGTCAATATCATACGCTTACTTACCTTATATTATTTGCCATTATTTTTGCCGAGACCGGTTTTGTAATTACCCCATTTTTGCCGGGCGATTCGTTGCTGTTTGCTGCTGGCGCGCTTATAGCCGCCGGAAATACAGGCTTGAATATTTATGTTTTAGCCTTAATACTAATTGTTGCCGCGTTTACAGGGAACACGGTCAATTACCTTATCGGTAATTACCTCGGTCCCAAAGTATTTAAGCCCGAAAACAAGATATTGAAACTGGATTACTACCTGCAAACCCAGGCATTTTTTGATAAGCATGGAGGCAAGGCGGTTATTTTCAGCCGGTTTATGCCGATCATCCGCACCATAGCGCCCTTTGTAGCTGGGGTTGGGCGTATGCCTATGTTGCGCTATAGCCTTTACAACATCATCGGGGGGGCATCGTGGATATTGGTTTTCCTTTTCACAGGATACCTGCTCGGCAATGTCCCTTTCTTTAAAGCTCATTTCTCGATGATAGCAGTTGCCATTATCATTGTTTCTGTGCTGCCGCCAATTATTGCGGCTATCAATAGCCGTGTAAAGAAAAAGGCAGTTAATCAATAACAACCCCAAAAAGCTTACCCGATTTCCTGCCTCTTATACTAAAGAATAGGGGATAAACAATAGCCAGCAGAAAATAGACGTAGCCCGAAGCTCCTTTGATATTGGAAGGTAATACGGTCGTCATTAACATAGCCAGCAGCCCTATCAAAACATTCAGCAGGTTAATATACATCTGGCTTTTGGTCTCAAACAATTCGAAGGGTGTAAGCTCCAGCTTCTTTTCGTGACTTTGCGCGTGCCGGTACATCAGGTAAAAAAGGAAATAGATCACTACATAACCTAAATTGTAAACATATAGAAGGGCAGGCACCTGGTCGGTGCGGATCATCGATAACTTAACACCGTTGCTGAGATAGGTGTTATCACCTGAGAAAACCAGTGTAAACAGAAATTTGAGGGGATAGGTGTAGGTCAGCACTACGAATAACAATACTGCATTCAGGAAAGTTGTGTAGGCATCAACAATGCCATACCGCCTGAAAAATATGTTCTGGTTGTTCCAGATCAGAAAAAGCAAGGCAAAGCAAACGCCAAAACTTACAAAGCCCTTCATGGTCTCAAAAAGCTCGTCGAAAGATTTGGGCACCTCCAACGACACGATGATCAGTGTAACTGCAAAAGCAAATACCGCGTCGCTGAAAGTTTCAAGCCGGCTTGGCTCATGACTGCGCCAGCGGATGGTCTTCTTTGCAATTGTTGCGGCTTTCTTTCGGAACATATCAATGGTTTAAGGTAAGTATTTTCCCCGCTTTGTACAAAATAACTTCCTGCCGGATCTTTCTCTTCTCGTCCGGCGTTGATGGCTTTACGATAAGTTTATCCAGATCAGGCTGCCCCGCGTCTACCCAGGCCGAATACCAGTAACTGCCGATAGCTAATATGGACAACCGCATCCGTCTTTCAACCATGCCTTTTAATGCTGCCTGGTAAGCTTTGGCATAAGCTTCAGAATAATCTTTAACGGTTTTGCCGCTGCGTTTCAGCAGGACATATTTCTTATCCGCCGGAAAGTTCTTATCAATGGCTTTTTCAAACCTTAAAACAGAATCGACACCGGCAAAGGATGTCCGGCAAATTTTAAAAGCCTCGTTCAGCGGGTTCTCAATATATCGTGCCCTGCCAACGTAGTAATGGTATTTGTCGCTAAATAATTCCGGTATACGGCTTTCCCACAAGGCATGGATGCCGGTTTGATTGGTGAATTGCCCGTCGTAGTTTTGCGTGAGATGGAGCGGCACATGTGCATCCGCAATATAATGGCCCAGGTTGGCCGATGTTTTTAATATGCCGGTAGTATCGTGCTTTTTAAAAGCATCCACTAGCCGGTAATACTGGTATTGTATCTCCCACGGCACCGTGCCGTACTTTTTTAAAGTATCTTCCGAATACTTTTTGGCGGCCTCTTTCCATTTCAACGGCATTTTCATAAAGGGCCTTTTGCCGTAATGGTCGGCATCAAAAAAATGGCGTGGCGCTTCCAGCGAATCCACATAGCGTTTCTTATCCGGGTCGACAGCATGTTCTGTTATGTAGTTGATATTTGCCTCGTAAAACCCTGCCATGGCCTTAGGTAAGGTGAATACCGCAACATGGTTTATCCGCCGGTGCCCGAAAAACCCCCAGGACGAGCAAATGATTATCACAATTACTGAAATGAGAATTCTTGCGGCGAACTTCATGCTCAAATATGCTTTTTTTTGGTTGGAAAGTTGTATGGTTACAATGTTGAACTGTTGTTGGGTACGTTCATCTTTAACTTTACAACATTTCAACCTTCAAACAAAATTTCACATCCCATTTGACATTATAAAAAAATCACTCTATATTTGCAGTCCGAAAAATAAAAGAAGAATTAGCTAAAATGGCAAATCATAAATCATCATTAAAAAGGATCAGGGCAAATGCTGCGAAGCGTCTGCGTAACAGGTACCAGGCTAAAACCACCAGGAACGCCATCAAAAAATTAAGAGATACTACTTCTAAAGCAGAAGCTGCACCTCTTTTAACCAAGGTGATCTCGATGCTTGACCGTTTGGCTAAGAAAAACGTCATCCACAAAAACAAAGCCTCAAACAATAAATCAAAACTGACCAAATTTGTTAACGGTCTGAAATAATATAAAAGATATGTTCTTTTCGGAATAGCGATGGGTATTTACTCATCGCTATTTTTTTGTGATTTATGGTTTACACCAATATTTAGTAGTATGCTGATATTCAATTAATTAACTTCAAAATAAGATAAATTGTGTAAACCATGTTAACCATGATTTACGTTGTAAATTTACGTGAATCTGGATTTGCAGAATTCAGGAATTGCATTAATTTTTGTTACTTAGGATGCCGAAATTAAGTGAATTCGATCAATTCGTTGAATTCCGGTTCAGACAGATGAAACCTTACGAAACCAAGATCAGCATTAAAGCCTGGGCCGAAGAGGACCGCCCCCGCGAAAAACTAAGCGCGCAGGGCCGTCGTGCGCTTACGGATGCAGAATTGCTGGCTATCCTCATCGGGTCAGGAAACGACAGTGAATCGGCGGTTGAATTGAGCAAGCGCATCCTGCACCATTACGATAACGACCTGAACAAACTGGCCAAAGCTACTATTGCCGAATTGTGCAATTTCAGGGGCATAGGCGAAGCAAAGGCCATTTCCATTATTGCCGCGCTTGAAGTAGGCCGTCGCAGGAGCGAAACCGAGGAAAAGCCGGCGGAATTTATCAAAGCCAGCCGGGACGCTTACAACCTGATGCGCCGCCACATGCTCGATTTGAACCACGAGGAATTCTGGATCATCCTGCTCGGACAGTCAAGCAAAGTATTGAGTAAGGAATTGATAAGCAAAGGGGGCCTAACGGCTACCATCGCGGATCCCAAAATTATCTTCAGTATTGCCTTACAGCAACATGCCACAGGCATTATCCTGGTACACAATCACCCTTCAGGCAACCTCAAGCCGAGTCAATTAGATATAGATCTCACCAAACAGCTTAGGTCGGCCGGGCGATTATTAGACATTCAGATATTTGACCATCTCATCATTACGGATAATGGTTATATGAGTTTTTCGGATCAGAGCCTGTTGTAGTCCAGAAGTCAGCAAGTGTGCATCAAATAGTCTTTCGGACTTTCGGTCTTCCCGACTTCCGGACTTACCAGCTAAATCCTATCTTTGCGCTTCACTATTTTGCTGTAATGAAAATATCCTATAACTGGCTTAAACAATTTATTGATACGGACAAAACTCCCGAACAACTGTCGCAGATACTTACCGGCATTGGTTTGGAAGTGGAAATGATGGATAAGGTGCAGCCTGTACCCGGCGGTCTTGAGGGTTTGGTTATAGGTCATGTAAAGGAATCACAGGATCATCCGAACTCCGACCACCTGCATTTGACGAAAGTTGATGTAGGCACCGGTACGGATCTGCAGATCGTGTGCGGTGCGGCTAATGTGGCGGCCGGGCAAAAGGTGGTTGTTGCCGTAGTAGGCGCCACGGTTTACCCGATGGAGGGCGATAATTTCAAGATCAATAAATCAAAGATCAGGGGCGAAGTGTCTGAAGGGATGATCTGCGCCGAGGATGAGATAGGCCTGGGGCATTCGCACGAAGGTATCATGGTGCTGGATGCCGGTGCAATTCCCGGAACGCCTGCTAAAGCGTATTTCAAATTAGAGGACGATTATTTGTACGAGATCGGCCTCACGCCAAACCGCGCCGATGCAGCTTCGCATTTAGGTACGGCCAGGGATATTGCCGCGTTCATCAAAACAAATATCAACAAGCCTGATATTTCAGATTTCAAAGTTGACAACAACGACCGTAAAATCGAGGTGGTTGTAGAAAATACGGAAGCTTGCCCAAGGTATTCAAGCCTGACCATCTCCGGTGTCGAAGTAAAAGACTCGCCGAAATGGCTGAAAGAAAAGCTGGCGGTGATCGGCATGCGTTCTATCAATAATATTGTTGATGTTACCAATTATGTGCTGCATGGCCTTGGCCAGCCGCTGCATGCTTTTGATGCCGACGCTGTAAAGGGCAACAAGGTAATCGTGAAGACCTGCCCCGAAGGCACGATATTCAAAACACTAGACGATGTCGACCGCAAGCTTTCAGCCGATGACCTGATGATCTGCAATGCCGATGAGCCGATGTGCATTGCGGGTGTATTTGGCGGGGCAAGTTCCGGCGTAAAGGAAACGACGGAGAATGTGTTTTTGGAGAGCGCTTACTTCAATTCTGTTTGGGTGCGCAAAACATCCAAACGTCATGGTTTGAAAACCGATGCTTCTTTCCGTTTTGAGCGCGGTACCGACCCGGATATTACGGTGTTCGCTCTGAAATATGCTGCGATGCTGATCAAAGAGGTTGCTGGTGGAACCATATCGTCTGATGTTTCGGATATCTATCCAAACCCGGCTACCCCTTTTGAGGTAAATATTACCTACAAAAATGTCGACAGGCTTATCGGTAAGCATATCCCGCAGGAAGAGATCAAGTCCATTATTACCGCATTGGATATTCATATCGTTAACGAAACAGCCGACGGTTTATCCCTGAAAGTTCCCCCTTACCGTGTAGATGTTACCCGCGAGGTGGACGTGATAGAGGAGATACTGCGTATATACGGTTACAATAATATTGAGATCCCTACCCAGATCAGGGCGTCGTTAAATAATTCCATCCGTCCGGAAAAGGATGATGTACAAAATACCATATCCGATCTGCTCAGCGCCAATGGGTTTAACGAGATACTGTCCAATTCGTTGACCAGATCGACTTATTCAACCGACCTTGATCATGCGGTGAAAATTCTGAACCCGTTAAGCGGCGACCTGGATGTAATGCGTCAAAGCATGGTATTTTCAGGTTTGGAGGCTATCGCCTATAACCAAAATCGCAGGAACGGCGATCTGAAATTATATGAGTTCGGCAAGGTGTACAGCCTGAAGGAAGATAAGTATATCGAAACGCAGCGTTTCGCCATTTTTCTTTCCGGCGCCAACCAGGCTGAGCAATGGAACCAAAAGCCACAGCCGGTGTCATTTTATATGCTGAAAGCTGTCGTGGATGGTTTGATCCAAAGGTTGCGCATCACCGATCTGACTACAGAGGATGCCACCTGCAGCAAAATTGCTTATGGCCTGCAATACATGCGTAATAGTAAGCAACTGGTGAAATTCGGCGCAGTAGCTGCATCGGCACTGAAGAAGGTTGACCTGGATAAAGAGGTGTTTTATGCCGACTTTAATTTCGATATGGTATTAAACGCCGTCCGCAAGAACAGGATCGTTTACCAGGATGTATCGAAATTTCCGGCTGTTCGCCGCGACTTGTCTATGCTGGTGGATAAAACGGTAACATTCGGTCAGCTGAAACAAATCGCGCTGAAAACAGAAAAGAAGTTATTGAAGGATGTTAACGTATTCGACGTTTACGAGGGCGACAAGCTGCCGGCCGGCAAAAAATCATACGCTTTAAGTTTTACTTTACAGGACGAGGAAAAAACTTTGACGGACAAGGCCATAGATTCCATTATGCAAAAATTAATTTATAATTTCGGCAGGGAAGCGGGCGCGGAGGTAAGGAAGTAAAGATCGAATCATCGAATTATTGATTGAACAAATTCATCAATTCAATAATTCAGTAAATCAGTAATTTAAACTAAAGCATGTCAACAACAGCCGATCAACTCAGCAAAGTCGTAGAAAA